>Ga0209254_10003509_pt1 | contig 14273 bp, 14 predicted proteins | sample FrelakmetDIP11DI_FD_187148 | JGI IMG/M metagenome (GOLD analysis project Ga0209254, IMG submission 187148) | Freshwater lake sediment microbial communities from the University of Notre Dame, USA, for methane emissions studies - DIP11 DI (SPAdes)... | ecosystem: Environmental > Aquatic >...
GCACCGAACCGGTGGCCGACACCAGCGCCACTCGCGGGTCGTCGACCACCAGTTCGCCGACCTCGCGGCCGCCCAGGACCAGCCGGCTCACCGCGGTGGGGGCACCGACGTCGGCGGCGGCCCGTTCGATCAGCGCCTGGCAGGCGATCGCAGTCAGCGGGGTGAGTTCGGAGGGCTTCCACACCACGGTGTCGCCGCACACCAGCGCGATCGCCGAGTTCCACGCCCACACCGCGACCGGGAAGTTGAAGGCGGTGATGACGCCGACGACACCCAGCGGGTGCCAGGTCTCCATCAGCCGGTGCCCGGGCCGCTCGGAGGCGATGGTGCGGCCGTACAGCTGACGCGACAGGCCGACGGCGAAGTCGCAGATGTCGATCATCTCCTGCACCTCGCCGAGGGCCTCGGAGGTGATCTTGCCCGCCTCGACGCTCACCAGTGTGGCCAGGTCGGCCTTGTGCGCGCGCAGCAGCTCACCGAGACGCGCCACCAGCTGGCCGCGCACCGGGGCCGGGGTGGTGCGCCACGACGAAAATGCTTGCGCTGCTTGCGAAATTGCCGCCTCGGCCTCGGCGGGTGTGGTCTCGGCGACGGTGAACAGCACCTCGCCGGTCACCGGGGTGCTGGCCTGCTGGCCGTGTACGCCCGGGTTGGCGAGGTCGACATGGGCGCCGATGACGTCGAAGGCGTGTCGTACCTGTGCCTGCAGTTCGGCGAGGGTGGGCAGCGCGGTGGCGGTGGTGGTGCTCATGCGGGGGGCTCCTGGGCGGTCGCGTCGTAGAGGTTGTAGGGGTCGTGAACGTGGTGGCCGATGGCGCCGGCCATCCAGTCCAGTGTGTAGCCGGATTCGTCTGCCCCGGCGGCGGCTTCGGAGTCGGCGTCGAGATTGGACCGGAAGATACCCGCCGCCGAGGCGGGCAGGAAGTCCTCGTAAACCACCGGCGCCGTCGGGTCGCCCTGGTGGTAGTAGGCCAGGCCCTGAGAGGCCATCTCGTCGTCGGTGTTCGGAAAGTACTCGCCCCAGACCGCGGCCGGGTCGGCGGTGGCCATTGCGGCGTCGAAGCGTTCGCGGCCCTTGCGGGTCAGTGCCACGCCGCGCGCCTCGACCTCGCCGAAGCGCACCCGCAGCGTGCCGTCGGTGACCGTGCCGTCGGCCTCGCGGAACCGGCGCGGCTCGGCCAGCGCGCGAAACGAGCTCTGGCGCAACAGCACATCGGGGCCGTCCCAGCGCGGCGGTCCCTGGATGGCGTCGATCATCGCGATCCCGCGCTCGGTCATGCGGCGATACAGGTCGTCGATGTCCAGAACTCGCGGGGTCAGGTGGTTGATGTGGGTGGTGCTCGCGCCGGCGATGTCGGCGGCCACCGCGGAGACGGCGGTCAGTTCGGTGTACCAGGCCCGGTCCACCGGTTCGGACGACAGGGCAAAGGAGGCGACAGCGCGGGCGACGAAGTCCCGGGCGGTAGTTGCATCGCAGCCACCGTGCGCGGCGATCCGGCGAGCATCGGCGATCAGCCCAGGAGCGAACAATTCACGCCCAGCGAGGAATTGCTCGACGCGGGTGCGCAGGTCGGCGTCGAAGAAACGGGTGTCGCGGGTAGCCAGCATCGAGGTGAACACCCGAAACGGGTTGTGCGCCAGCTCATCGGAGTCGGTCGGGCGGAAGACCGTCGACACCACGGGCACCGGTGAGGCGGCCTCGCGCAAGTCGTAGAAACCGACCGGATACATGCCGAACGCGGCGAACAGGTCTGCAACGTCAGCCAATTCGGCCGGGGTGCCGACGCGGATGGCGCCGTGCCGCTCCGCGGTGACCCGGTCCAGTGACCCGAACCGCTCGGCTTGGGGATGGGCGGTCACATAGTCGCGGTTGACGGCCTCACTGACCTCCACCAGCGTGGTGTAGGCGGGCACCTCCGCGCCGTACATCGCCGACAGCGCCGCGGCGAAGCGAGCGCGCAGCCGCCAGGTCGGGATCTCGGGTGTGCTCATCCGACGGCCCGGGTCGGATAGTGTGCGGCCATGGCGGAGAGCGGGGAGGCGGCCCACGACCTCGACGAGATCGACCGCACCCTGGTGCGCGAACTCGTCGCCGACGGCCGAGCTACCCTCGCGCACCTGGCCACCACCACGGGCCTGTCGGTGTCGGCCGTGCAGTCGAGGGTGCGGCGCCTGGAGGCCCGCAACGTGGTGACCGGGTACAGCGCGCGGGTCGATCCCGAGGCGTTCGGGCACATGCTGTCGGCGTTCGTCGCGATCACCCCTTTGGATCCGTCTCAACCTGATGATGCGCCCACTCGCCTGGAACACATCGCCGAAATCGAAGCGTGCTACTCGGTGGCCGGCGAGGAGAGCTACATCCTGTTCGTGCGCGTCGAGTCGCCGCGGGACTTGGAAACCCTGCTGCAGCAGATCCGCACCGCCGCGAATGTGCGCACTCGAAGCACGATCATTCTAAACACATTTTACAGTGATCGAGCGTATCTGCCGGAATAGTTACGGTCCGGGGCGGTACAAACACCATATTTTCTAGCTGCGCGGCCTCTTGGCGGGTGCCTTCTTTGCCGGAGTTTTCTTCGCGGCGGCCTTCTTGACGGCCTTCTTCGCCGGTGCTTTCTTGGCGGGCGCCTTCTTCGCCGGTGCTTTCTTGGCGGGTGCCTTCTTGGCGGGGGCGGGCGCGACGGCCGCGACGGGGGCGGCGCTGGGTGCGACGAGTTGCTCCTCGAGTTGCTCCTCGCGCTGCTCCAACTCGGAGAAGTGGCGGGCGACGAGCGCCGAGCCCAGCCCCATCGCCAGCGCCACCGGCCAGTCGATCAACTCCAGCACCGCCAACCCGCCCAGGGCGCCGTAGAACGCCAGTTGATCGGGTGGGGGAACGCGCACCGTCCCGACCAGGGGCAGCCGGATCGAGAACCTGCGGGCCTCGGCGACGCGCTTGGAGGCGTCGCGCTGGGCCGTCATCATCGACCTAGTCGTTGTGAACATGTTCGTGTCCTATTCACTTTCGGGACCCATTGAGGTCATGGGACTTCGCTTGCCTGGAGTCATGACCGAAGCTTTGCGCCTCAGCGGACCCGACTCCCTCGTCATGGTCGGTGTCCGGCTGCTGACGCCCCCGGTTCGGGAGATCTACGCCCTGCTGGTCCAGGCCGGCATCGTCGTCGTCCACGACTGAGCCGTAGACCGCCGAACCGAGCCTCTCCAGCACCGAGGGTGCCAACGCGGAAATCGTGGCGGCAACCCCGGTGGCGAGGAAGGCCTGACCCCAGCCCAGCGGATCAACCGGCGTGCAGCCGAACAGCTGGCTCAGGCCGGGTGTGCTGATTACCGCGGCCAGCACCAGGAACGATCCCCCCGCCGTCGTCACCACCAGTGGGCCGTGCGAGTCGGCGAGGGTTTGCGCGAGCTGAGCGGACACCAGACCGATCAATGCGATGGTCGCGGCGCGTCGCTGCGTTCCTGTCATCCGCCCCATCAGCCAGGCCATGGTGGCGGCGGTCGTGCTGGCCGTGCCACGGATCGCGATCGCCCGCCACATCGCCGACTCGTCGCGGTCGAGTGCCGCGGTGCTGCCCTGGTTGCTCACGGCCAGCGCCGCCGCGGGCAGTGCGTCGGTGAGCATGTTGACCAGCAGCATCTGGCGGGCGTTCAGTACCGATCGACCGGTCAGCAGGCTGGTCAGCAACGCGAAGGCCACCTCGCCGGCGTTGCCGCCCAGCAGCATCGACACCGCGGACTGAACCCGGCGCCAAAGCTGCTCACCCTCGTCGATGGCATCGGTCAGTGCTTCGATCTTGCCGTCGAGCAGCACGACGTCGGCAGCCGTGCGGGCTGGGTCGCTGCCGCGCGCCGCCACACCGATGCCGACGCTGGCCGCCCGGATCGCCGCGGCGTCGTTGGCGCCGTCGCCGACCATCGCAGTCACCAGACCGGCCCGCTCCAGCGTCTGCACGACGTCGATCTTGTGTTCGGGGGTCATCCGCGCGAACACCCGATGCGAGAGGACCGCGTCGGTGCGCTGGTCGGCGGACAGGGCCTCCCATTCAACACCCGTGATCACCTGCTCGGTCGTGACTTCCAGGCCCAGTTCGTTGGCGACGACGGTCGCGGTGAGGGGATGGTCGCCGGTGATGAGCCGCACACCGATGTCACGGTCGGCGAGCTCCTTCAACAGTGCTCTTGCGTTCGGGCGGGGAGTGTCGGCCAAACCGAGCAATCCGCACAGGGTGAGGTCGCATCGGCACAGCTCTTCCATCGCGGAGGCATCTGCCATCGCGGCAGCGGCCTGCTCGGGCGTGAGCTCGCGCCCGGCCACCGCCAGCACCCGCAGCCCATCGGCGGCCATGTCGGCGATCTCCTTCTCCAGCTTCGTGTTGTCGTCGGCCAGCGCCGCGGACAGGACCTCCGGTGCCCCCTTGATAGTCAGCCGTGTCCCCGTCAGAGCGGCCGCGAACGGGCGACCCGATTGGAACGGCAGGAACCCGTCGCGGGTGGGCAGCGGCTGGGGCGCCGAGCCGTTCCCCTTCATCGCGAACTCCTCTGCGGCCTGGTGAATCGCGTCATCGGTGGCGTGCTCGACCCGGTGCGTGTGCCGCGAATACGACGTGGAGAGCGCCGTGTCGAGGACCTGGCTGATCGTGTATCCGGCCAACGGGCGCACCGCCTTCACTTGCAGACGGTTCTCGCTCAGCGTTCCGGTCTTGTCGAAGCAGACCACGTCCAACCGTGCCAGCGCCTCCACGGCGTGGGCGTTGCGGATGAGCACCGACTCGCTGGTCAGCCGCCTCGCCGCAGCCAACTGGGCGAGGGTGACGACGAGCGGCAAACCCTCCGGGACGGCGGCGACGGTCAGCGCGACCGCGCTTGCCACCGATTCGCGCAACGGTGTGCCGCGCAGCACGCTGAGTAGTCCCACCAGGGCGCCACCGGTCAGGCTCCACGGCAGCGCCCGGCCGGTGATGCGACTCAGTTGGTGTTGCAGGCCGATCTCGCGTGACTTGGCCGGCGCCATGGCCATCGCGCGGCGCATCTCCGTAGCCGGCCCCACGGCGGTGACGACGGCCAACGCCGTGCCCGCCACCACCGTGGTTCCGGCATAGACCATGCAGCCGCGTTCGGCCAACGGCGCGCCCGGCGTGGGGTCAGTCTGCTTCGGCACCGGCAGCGACTCGCCGGTCAGGGTGGACTCGTCGACTTCGACGTCGGCCGCTTCGATCAGGCGGCCGTCGGCCGGAACGACGTCACCCGAACGAACCTCGATGACGTCGCCCAGTCTTAATCTCTCGGCCGCGACATTCTCGGTGCGATGCTCGTCGAGCGGGCCGACCCGTCGACGAGCCAGCGGATCCTGGATGGCCAGCAGGCGACGCAGGATGCGTTCGGCGTGCAACTGCTGTTCGGCCGACAGTGCCGCATTTGACAGCAGCACGCCGCCGACCAGCGCGGCATCCAGCGGTGAACCGAGCAGCGCGCTGGCCAGCGCGCCGGTCGCCAAGATCGGCGTGATCGGATCGGCCAGGTTGGTGCGCATCTCGCCGACGAAGTCGCCGACCAGCGACCAGGTGGATGTCGTCGCACGGCGGGCCAGGCGCACCGGCAGCACCAGCCGGGACGGCGGACCGTGCGGCTGCTCCGGGGTGGACGGCGGACGGGGCAGCAGTCGCTGCACCTCGCTGACCGGCAGGGCGTGCCAGTCATGGCCCGGCTCCGGAGTCGGCAGCGTTTCGTCGAAGACCTTGCTGCCCGCGTTGAAACCCGACCACAGCCCGCCCAGTACGCCGGCGTTGACCGATTCGGGCCCGCTTCCCGGCACGCTCGGAATCAGCATCAGAGCGCCGATCGCCGAACTGGACATCGACAGCCGCACACCGCGCTCGGTGGCCGAGCGGGCGGTCGGCATCGCCCGCAGGATCCGCCACACCGTGGGCAGGTCGGGCACGAACACGTCGGCGCCCCACGGTGGCATGTTGTCCCGGGCCAGGCCGATGGTGATGTCGGCCCCGTGCTGGGCAGCCATCTCCGAGGTGGTCAGCAGCGCCACCGTCGCCCCGTCGGCCCTCAGCTGGGCCACCAGACCGGCCAGGGCATCGTCGAGTTCGTCGCCCATCGGGTACAGGGTGTCGAAACCCTGTGCCAGCGAGCGCAATCCGTCGTCATCGACCGAGACGACCCGGGCGCCGGCGCGTCGGGCCTCGCTGACCACCGCGGTGGCGAACGGATCGCGGATCGGGCTCACCAGGGCCTCGCCGGTCCTGCCCGCGCCTTTGATCGTGCGCAGGGCATGCCAGCCGGGGCCCAGCTTCCCGCCATCGAGGGTTACCCGCGCGGCTTCCCATGCTTTCGCGCGATGAGAATTGGTCACCCCCCGCACCCGGCTGATCATCAACTTGTCGGTGTAGAGGCTGCGCGGGTCGATCACGATGACGTCCACCCGGTCAAGCGCCCGCAGTGCGCGTGGGCGGATTACCAGGGCGTCGTGGTGGCTGGTCAGGCCGCGGGTCATCGCGCAGCCGAACGCCTCACGGGTGGCACGCGTCGGTTTGGGGGCGGTCACCAGCGCGGCGGCCCCGCCGACGGCCGGGTTCCGGGATAGGGCGCCGATCACCGCGGCGGCGGTCAGCCCGACCCAGCCCGCCGTGTTGGAATACTCCTCGCCGGGCCCGGCGGGGAAGATCGCCGTACCGTGCGCCGGTACGCCACCGTCCGGGCAGTTCTCGGCCAGCTCCGGTTCGTGCCGGCGCCAGGCCAGCCGGGCGTTCCAGGATTCGACGGCAAGCATGGTCCGGGTGGCGGCCTCGGCGGCGGCTGCCGTCGGCGACACGGTGAGTGCGGCGACGATCGCGTTCGTCACCGAGAACAGCAGATCCGTCCCTTCGTGGCCCAGCCTGCGGACGAGCTGGTGGCGCACGGCGGGTACCTGGTCGGCCACCGTCGGGACGACCGCCACGATGTTCGGCAGCCCCGGCAGCCGCATCGCGGCGCCCGTGACCGACAGGCCCAGCCCGACCGCGGCGGCGGCCGCGCCGAACGTGCGGGCTACCAGCACCGAGTCGTCACCGGGCAGCGTCAACGGGCGATGCCGGGGTTTGGCTCCGGCCCGGCGCTCCGCCTCGGCCACGACGGTCGACAGCGGCTCGGCGGGACCCTCCGGCGCCACGGTGACTACGACCCGCGCGACCGCTCGGTTGATCACGGCATCGGTGACACCGGGGACCGCGCGCACCGCGGCCAGCACCTCCTCGGCGACCGTGTCGGCGTCCGGCCCGCTCAGCCCGCGGACTTCGATCCAGCGCCGGGAGCCATGCCGGCTGCTACGCCGGGCCGGCGGTCCGCCGACCGCCTCGACCGCCATACCCGCGGCGGCACGGCCGACCGTGCGCGCCCCGGGAACGGCGCCGAGGGCGCGGCCGCCGACGCGAACCGCTGTGCTTCCACCGACCAGCGCCACACCGCCGGCCAGTCCGGCCACTGTTGCAGCGGCGCGAACCGGCGCGGTGAGCAACTCCCCGAGACCAGGCAGGGCTGGCCTGAATGACATGACAATTACGTTACCCGCGAAAGGTTACGTCCACGCGACAGGCCATTCATACGCGTTGAATAGGAAAAATTGCTCTCTAGGTAGTAGGCGATCGAAAAAATTACGATAGGATCGCCTAATGACGGAACTGTTGTCGCGCGAAGGCGTGTTGTCACCCGCTGTCCATGCCCCTGCCGTCGACCCCGGGAATGTCCACGCGGTGTTGGCGCGCAGCATCCTGGCGGATGGACTGGACCTGGTGCTGGACCTCGACCGCTCGACCGGAGCCCACCTGGTCGACGCCCGCGACGGCAAGCACTACCTCGACATGTTCACGTTCTTCGCGTCCTCGGCGCTGGGCATGAACCACCCGGCGCTCGCCGACGACCACCGTTTCCGCGCCGAGTTGGCGCAGGCCGCGGTGAACAAGCCGTCCAACTCCGACGTCTACACCGTGCCGATGGCCCGGTTCGTCGAGACCTTCGCGCGGGTGCTCGGCGACCCTGCCCTGCCGCACTTGTTCTTCGTCGACGGCGGTGCGCTGGCGGTGGAGAACGCGCTCAAGGTGGCGTTCGACTGGAAGAGCCGGCACAACGAGGCGCGCGGCATCGACCCGGCGTTGGGCACCCGCGTACTGCACCTGCGCGGCGCCTTCCACGGGCGCAGCGGCTACACGCTGTCGCTGACGAACACCGACCCCAACAAGGTGGCCCGCTTTCCGAAGTTCGACTGGCCGCGCATCGACGCGCCCTACACCCGGCCGGGCGCCGATATGGACGCGGTCGAGGCCGAGTCGCTGCGGCAGGCCCGCGCGGCCTTCGAGGCGCACCCGCACGACATCGCCTGCTTCATCGCCGAACCCATCCAGGGCGAGGGCGGCGACCGGCATTTTCGTCCCCAGTTCTTCGCCGCGATGCGCGAGCTGTGCGACGAGTTCGACGCGCTGCTGATCGCCGACGAGGTGCAGACCGGCTGCGGGATCACCGGCACCCCATGGGCCTACCAACAACTCGGGTTCACCCCCGACGTCGTCGCGTTCGGCAAGAAGACCCAGGTATGCGGCGTCATGGCCGGCGGTCGCGTCGACGAGGTGAGTGACAACGTGTTCACCGTCAGTTCGCGGATCAATTCGACCTGGGGCGGAAACCTGGTCGACATGGTCCGTTCCCGTCGGATCCTGGAGGTCGTCGAAGCCGACCAGCTGTTCGCACACGCCGCGCGGCTTGGTGCCCACCTGCGGGGCGCGTTGGACGAGTTGGCTCTGGAATTCCCCGGATTGGTGCACGACGTGCGGGGCCGCGGCCTGATGTGCGCCTTCAGCCTGCCGACCACCGCGCAGCGGGACGCTCTGCTGACCACGCTGTGGGAGCGCGGTGTGATCATGCTCGGCAGCGGCCCGGACAGTGTCCGGTTCCGGCCCGCGCTGACCGTAACCCGCGGTGAGCTCGACCGCGCGGTGGCCGCGGTACGAGAGGTATTGCTCGCCGCGGTCTAGCATTCGGGGCATGCGGCTGCCGGTGGCGCTTGTGGGCCTGGCGGCGGTGCTGCTCGCCGGATGCGCGCAGACCGTCCCCGGCAGCGCGGTGTCGAACCCGGCCCAGCCGATCACCCCGTTGCGTTCCGGCGACGCCGACCAGGTACTCATCAGCGCTTCCCAGCTGCGCGAGATCGTCGGGGTGAATCTGCAGACCGACGCCGACCAGGGGCGGCCGATTCCCGGTACGTCGGCGGTGCCCGCGTGTTCGGCCCTCGACGCCGCCGGGATGCAGGCGTTCCTCGGCGACAATTGGTCGGGTCTTCACGTGCTGCTGTTCACCGACGGCGACAAGGGCGACCACGTGGTGGCCGAGGCCGTCGCCGTCTATCCTGACGCCCGTTCGGCGGCAACGCAATTCACCATGGGAACCAAGAACGCCAAGGCCTGCAACGGCCAGCGGGCGATGAGCACCGGCGGCGACGCCGCGTGGAAGTTCACCGTTCCCGAGATCAACGCCGACACCGTGCGGTGGAGCAAACAGCAGATCGGCATCCCGTTCGACTGGACCTGCTTCGGCGAGGCCCGGTTGCGCAACAACGCGATCGTGCAGGCCATGGCCTGCCAGGGCGACGACGGCGGCCGGGTCACCGTCACGACGATGACCGACCGGATGTCGGCGAGCGTGTGGGAGCTGTCCGGTCGCTGATCCCGTTGTCGCCCAGCCCGATCGCCACGCTCGTCGGACATGGTTCCCTTCGGATCAGTAACTGCGGATCAATGCGATCAGCTTTTCCTTGCTCAGGCCGGAATAGCCCGAGATACCCAGTTGCTTCGCCCTTTTCTTGAGCTCCGCGACGGTCCAGCCCTCGTAGGCGCACGACCGGCTGGGGCGAAAGAACCGGATATCGTCTGCGCCGGTCTTCGCCATGGTGGCGATATTCGACATCTCCTACCCCCTTTGCTGAGGCTCTCCTGTACCTCGCAGGGGGCTGTACCCATATCGGCCCGCGGGCCAAACATTGTCCTGACTAGCGGATCTCGTCCTCGTCCGGATCCTCGACGACCTGGTGTTGTTCATGCCAGTCTGATTCGTTGCTCTCCAGCGGCGGGGCGTCGGCGTCGACACTGTCGGTGGCGGCCGGTTCGGCCACGGAACGACGCTGTTCGACGGCGTCGCCGACGGGGACGTCGTCCGGGAAGGATTCGCGCTCAGTCATCAGAAATCAACATACCCGCGCGCGGGTCGAGCTGAGCGCGATCACTGCAGAGCGACCCGGGTAACAATTTGGCCTCACCAGGTTTGACGGGTGCGGTGGGCGGGGTATGAGAGGCCCACCATGACGATGACCTCCTGGGTATCGCTGCCAACCCGCTCGGCACACGATCATGGATAGCCCGACCCTGGACTGGAGTAGTGTCGGGGCGACTTTGCCAGGAGGCCACATGACGGATGGCGAACGCCGAGGCGACGGTCACCAGCGCAGTGCTGGGGCGGTCGAGTTCAGAGTGGCTGCGCGGCTGGAGAACCTGGCCGTCCTGCGCACCGTGGTGGGCGCGGTCGGGACCTTCGAAGACCTCGACTTCGATGCCGTCGCGGACTTGCGCCTGGCGGTCGACGAGGCATGTACCCGGCTGATCCGCTCGGCTGCGCCGGACGCCACCCTTGTCGTGGTTGTCGACCCGGGTGATGACGTCGTGGTCGTCGAAGCCTCCACCCAGTGCGACACCTACGACGTGGTCACGCCCGGCAGCTTCAGCTGGCATGTGCTGAGCTCTCTGACCGACGACGTGCAGACGTTCCACAACGGTCACGAACCCAACAGCGACGGGCAGGTCTTCGGCATCACCTTGACCACGAGGCGGGCGGGCTCCGCGAGGTGAGTCCCCGAGCGGCCAGCAGTTCGTCCCCACGGGCGAACTCGGCGTACGCCGACGTCCCAGACATGTTCCGGGAGTTGGCGAAGCTCGATCCTGACTCCCCGGAGTTCCAGCGTCATCGAGACCGGATCGTCGAGCGGTGTCTGCCGCTGGCCGACCACATCGCCCGCCGCTTCGACGGCCGAGGCGAGCCCCGCGACGACCTCGTCCAGGTGGCGCGTGTCGGGCTGGTCAACGCCGTCATCCGCTTCGATGTCGAGACCGGTTCGGACTTCGTGTCGTTCGCGGTGCCCACGATCATGGGCGAGGTGCGCCGGCACTTCCGCGACAACAGCTGGTCGGTGAAGGTGCCGCGCCGGCTCAAGGAGCTTCATCTGCGCCTGGGCGCGGCCACCTCGGAGTTGTCCCAGCGGCTTGGTCGCGCGCCGACCGCCAGCGAACTGGCTGAGGAACTCGGGATGGACCGCGAAGAGGTGGTCGAAGGCCTGGTCGCCGGCAGTTCCTACAACGCCCTGTCGATCGACAGCGGTGGCGGCGGCAGCGACGAGGATGCCCCGGCGATCGTCGACACCCTGGGCGATGTGGACACGAGCCTCGATCAGATCGAGAACCGGGAAGCGCTGCGGCCTCTGCTCGCAGCGCTCCCCGAGCGGGAGCGCACTGTGCTACTCCTGCGGTTCTTCGAATCGTTGACGCAGACTCAGATCGCCGAACGGGTCGGGATCTCCCAGATGCACGTCTCGCGGCTGCTGGCGAAGTCGCTAACTCGGCTCCGCGACCAGCTGCAGTAACCGGCGGGGTTCGCCGTCGAGCAGCGTGATCGCTTCGGGCACCGAGTCCGCCATCGGCAGCGCGTTATCCCGATCGCAGACCCGCAGCAGCCGCGCCACCGCATCACCCGTCACCAGCGCCCACCGCGATCCGGTGTGCGCGCAGCGAACGTTGATGGTGTGCAGCGCGGAAAAGCCTGCGGTACCGAAGAATTCCAGTGAACTCAGGTCCAGGATCAGCCGGACGCCGTCATTGGCGCACTGCTCTACGTGATCGGCGAACTGGGTCGCGTTGGACGCGTCGAGTTCGCCTTGGACGGTGATGATGCCGACGGCTTCGTCGGGCCATTGTGTGGTGAAACGTGCGGTGTGGCAGTCAAACGACCGCAAGGGAGCCGAACGCTCAGATTGATCTGTTCCGATAACAGACATGGTGACTCCATCAGTCGAAGGATTCGTACTGTGGATCACGTCAAGGTGGGTAAGCCCGCAAGTGCAGGGAGTCCGTGACCCCAACACGTCATTGACGTTGTTCCCGGGCGGCTGTGAACTCAACCTGGTTTCAACCGTACTCCGCCGGGGCAATTCACGACAGGACCGTGAGTTAAGCGCCCAGCGGGGCTGCCACACTGGTGCCATGTCGAATCGCGGCGAGCTCGGCCCTCGGGCGGCCGGTCTAGTGCTGGCGGCCGGCGCCGGTGTCCGCTACGGCATGCCCAAAGTGCTTGCTGAACAAGGGGACTGGTTGCGATCTGCGGTCGCGGCACTGGCCGGGGGCGGCTGCGACGACGTGGTCGTCGTGCTGGGCGCCGCCGTGGTCGACGTTCCGGCGCCGGCGCGCCCAGTGGTCGCCGAGGACTGGCAGCAGGGGATGGGTGCCTCGCTGGCGGCGGGCCTGGCCGCCGCCGGTGATGCCGACTACGCGGTGGTGCTCACTGTCGACACCCCCGACGTCGGCGCCGACGTGGTGGGCCGGGTGTTGACCGCCGCCAGCGCTGCGCAGTCCGGGCTCGCCCGGGCCGTTTACGACGGACGGCCCGGCCACCCGGTGGTCATCGCGAACCGGCACTGGCCGGAGCTGGTGGCGACGCTGCACGGCGACGAGGGCGCCCGCCGGTTTCTGGCCGTGCGCTCCGATGTGCTGACGGTCGAGTGCGCGGATCTGGCGACCGGACTGGACATCGACGCGCCGTAGCGGGGCCCTAGCCGATGCCGAAGGCGTCCGCGAAGCGGCGCACCGCGTCGGCGGCCACCACCGCGGCGTCGTCATGGCCGGGGCGGGCCCGTGTCGACAGCGCCGCGGTGCGCGGGTCCAGACTCACCTCGGCCAGCAGCTCACCGGTGGTCGGTTCGCACACCGCCCACGAATAGCCGGTGTCGTCGGCCCACTGCGCGGCGCACGTCGCGACGTAGTCCGGATCGCTCTCGCCCAGTTCGACCAGGGCGGGCCGGTCGTCGATGCGGTCGTCGGCGCGCAGAGCGCGCAGGTACCAGGTGCCGGCGTTGATTTCGACGGGCTCCATGTCAGCAGCGGGGGCCGTTACGGGTCCTCGTTGACCAGGGCGCGCAGCATCGGCCCGTAGCTGGGATGGGCCAGCGCGAACGCGAACTGGGCGTAGAGATAGTCCGCGGGGTTGCCGGTGTCATACCAACGGCCGTGGATGACCTGGCCATAGACCGCGCGGCTGCGGGCGTACGCGTTGATCGCGTCGGTGAGGTAGATCTCGCCTATCCGGTTCTCATACCACCGCTTGGTCTGCTCACGCAGTTCGTCGATGACCCCCGGCGTCACCACGTACCCGCCGATCGCGGCGAACGCGGATGGCGCGTCCTCCGGCTCGGGCTTCTCCACCAGTCCGGTGATCCGCAGCAGCCCGCCGTCGAGGTCTTCCTTGACGACCGGCACGCCGTAGCGGTTTGACTGTTCCGGGGGAACCGGCATCAGTGCCAATACCGGGCAGGACGTCTGCTCGTAGGCGGTGATGAGCTGTTGGGCGCGAGGCACGTCGGCGACGAAGACGTCGTCGGGCCAAAGCACCAGCACCGGCTCGTCGCCGAAGGAACGCGCCGCGTTGAGTACCGGCGTGCCGTTGCCGTAGGGACCGTGCTGGTCAAGGTAGGTGATGTGGCCCCGGTGAGACAGTTCGCCGACCTCTTCCACGAGGTCGGCGTAGGCCAACTTGCCGTCGTTGCGCAATTGCTGCACGAGGGCCGGGTTGGGGCGGAAGTGCTCCTGGATCAACGACTTTCCGCCCGACACCACGATGGTGATGTCAGTGATCCCGGAGTTGACCAGTTCTCGCACGGTGTGTTCGATGACCGGTTTGTCACCGACCGGCAGCATCTCCTTGGGGATCGCCTTGGTCAGCGGCAGCAGGCGTGATCCGATGCCCGCGGCGGGGATGACGGCCTTGCGGATCGAGCGGTTCAAGGTTGGCTCCGTTCTCACTTCTCAGCGGCCAGAGCCGTACAGCAGCATGCCGGCCACCGGCAGTGCCAGCCACGCCAGCCAGCCGTGCGGCACCAGCATCGTGAACGCCAGCGCGATCAGCGGGACGAACGCCATCACGTAGGCGCGCCAGTCGCGGGTGCGTTCGATGGCCGAGGCGGAGAGGTCCGGTTTCGCCGGCAG
>Ga0209254_10003510_pt1 | contig 14270 bp, 10 predicted proteins | sample FrelakmetDIP11DI_FD_187148 | JGI IMG/M metagenome (GOLD analysis project Ga0209254, IMG submission 187148) | Freshwater lake sediment microbial communities from the University of Notre Dame, USA, for methane emissions studies - DIP11 DI (SPAdes)... | ecosystem: Environmental > Aquatic >...
CTCGATCTTCGCGCGACTCGGCGGCGGCATCTTCACCAAGGGCGCCGACGTCGGCGCCGACCTGGTCGGCAAGGTCGAAGCCGGCATCCCCGAGGACGATCCGCGCAATCCGGCGGTGATCGCCGACAACGTCGGTGACAACGTCGGCGACTGCGCCGGCATGGCCGCCGACCTGTTCGAGACCTACGCGGTCACGGTCGTCGCGACAATGCTGCTCGCGGGCCTCACGATGCAGGCCACGCTCGGCATCAATGCCGTGCTGTATCCGCTGGTGCTCGGCGCCGTGTCGATCGTCGCCTCGATCGTCGGCACCTTCTTCGTCAAGGCGCGCGAGGGCGGCAAGATCATGAACGCGCTGTATCGCGGCTTGATCGTGTCGGGCCTGATCGCGGCCGTCGCCTTCTATTTCGTCACGACCAGCATGATGGGCGACGCGGCCATGCCGCTGTTCGGCTGCGCGCTGATCGGGCTCGTGCTGACCGGCGCGATGATCGTGATCACCGAGTACTACACGGCAACGGAATACGCGCCGGTGCGTTACGTGGCGGCTGCGTCGCAGACCGGTCACGGCACCAACGTGATCGCGGGTCTCGCGGTCTCGATGCGCTCCACCGCGTGGCCGGTGCTCGCGATCTGCGCCGCCATCTGGGGCGCGTTCTCGCTCTACGGCCTGTACGGCATCGCGATTGCAGCGACCGCGATGCTGTCGATGACGGGCGTGATCGTCGCGCTCGACGCCTACGGCCCGATCACCGACAACGGTGGCGGCATCGCCGAGATGGCGGGCCTGCCGAAGGAAGTGCGCAAGGTCACCGACGCGCTCGACGCGGTCGGCAACACGACGAAGGCCGTCACCAAGGGTTACGCGATCGGCTCCGCCGGACTCGCCGCGCTGGTGCTCTTCGCCGACTACACCAACAACCTGCAGATTGCCGGCAAGCTCGAGGTGTTCTCGCTGTCCGATCCGGCCGTGATCATCGGCCTGTTCATCGGCGGCCTGGTGCCGTACCTGTTCGGCGCCATGGCGATGGAAGCCGTGGGTCGCGCCGCAGGCTCGGTGGTCGTGGAAGTGCGCCGCCAGTTCAAGGAAATCCCGGGCATCATGGCCGGCACTGCCAAGCCCGATTATTCGCGCGCGGTCGACATGCTGACCAAGGCCGCGATCAAGGAAATGATCGTGCCGTCGCTGCTGCCGATCCTGGTGCCGGTGATCGTCGGCTTCGGCATGAACTGGCTGCTCGGTCCGGGCGCAGGCATCCGCGCGCTGGGCGGCGTGCTGATTGGCACGATCGTCACGGGTCTCTTCGTCGCCATCTCGATGTGCACGGGCGGCGGCGCCTGGGACAACGCGAAGAAGTACGTCGAGGAAGGCAACTTCGGCGGCAAGGGTTCCGAGACGCACAAGGCGGCTGTCACGGGTGACACCGTCGGCGATCCGTACAAGGACACCGCCGGCCCGGCCATCAACCCGCTGATCAAGATCATCAACATCGTGGCGCTGCTGCTGGTGCCGCTGCTGTAAGGACGTGACCAGTGATTCGTGATTAGCGGATAGTTGAAGGGGGTCCGGTCTCGCGCTGGCCCGCAAACGAAAGCGAAAGGCCCCGGCAACGGGGCCTTTCATTTTCTGCATGATCCGGCTCGATTCGCGCAGCACCGCCCGGTCCGACGACGACCACCCTCAGTTGATCCGCATCACCTGGCCAGACACGGATGTCGGTCGTCCCGTCGAGATTCAGGGTGGTCATCCGCGCGACAGTTACGAAATAGACGCAGTCGAGTTCTTCGCTCTCGACTCCCTGCCGGCGATGTCGATCGGCCGCAGCATGCCGCGGCAGGTGCGGGCGCAGGTACGAGCACTGGGTGATGCGCGAACTGCCGGCGGATTTCGACCAGGCCGACAGTCGTTGTTGGTCGGCTGCTCTTGAACTAGTGTTCGCTGCGGGGAAATGGGGAGCGACAGCCGATATGCACCAGGATAGTTTTGCCGCGCTATCGCAGGATGCGCAGGTCGACAGCCTCCAGCAACTGGCGCGGGTGGCGTTGGCTCGGTGGCGCATGGAGACTGCGCCGTTTGCGCTGCTCAAGTACCGTGAGAACGCAGTCTTCAAAGTCACGGACCCCGCCTCCGGCGAACGGTTTGCGTTGCGGGTGCACCGGGCCGGATACCGCAGCGATGCCGAATTGCGCTCGGAACTGCAGTGGACGGCCGCGCTCATCGCGGCGGGAATCGAAGCGCCCGCTGCGGTGCCGACTGCGACCGGCGAGTTGTTCGTCATCGTGGGTCACGAGGCAGTGCCTCAGCCGCGCCAGTGCGACCTGCTGCGCTGGGTCGAGGGCACGATCATCGGCAACGTCGAAGGGGATCACGTCGCGAGCGCGGACGAAGTTCGCACCAGTCATTTCCAGGCCGGGCGACTTGCCGCCCGGATCCACAACCACGGTGAACACTGGCCGAGGCCACCGGGATTCACGCGGCTCAGCATGGATTACGACGGGCTGATCGGATCCCGCGGTTACCTGGGCCCGTACGGCGCGTGCAAGCTGCTCTTGCCCGGTCAGGTCGCTATGCTCGACGAGGCGAGAGACGCCATTCGTTTCGCTCTGGAGAACTTTGGCCAGTCGCCGGACCGCTACGGACTCACCCACGGCGACTTCCTCCCGGAGAACTTGCTGCGCGACGGCGACACCGTGCGCATCATCGATTTCGACGACTGCGGCTTCGGCTGGCACGTCATGGACATCGCCACGTCGTTGATGTTTCTGCTCGGCGAGCCGCAATACGAGGATGCGTTCACCGGTTTCGTCGGCGGCTACCGCACGGCACGTGCCCTGCCTGACGAACACCTGGAGATGCTGCCGGTGTTCCTGCTCGCGCGCGCAATGACGTATGTCGGCTGGGTGGGCAGCCGACCCGAAGCCGCGATCGCGCAGGAGCGGGGCCCGCTCATCGTCGGCGCGACGCTCGCGCTGGCCGAAGAACTCCTCAGGCAAACACAGCAAGTACGGCCATGACAAAGCCATGGGAATCGCCTGCCTATTCCGAACGCAAACGGCGCGTGCTCGCGCTCGCCCACGAATACCTCATTCCAGGTCGCGTCGAGGCATTCCTCGGCATGGGCATCCCCCTGGTCATCGGCCGGCGCGAGGGTTATCGCCTCTGGGACATCGATGGCCACGAGCTCATGGATTTCCACCTGAACGGCGGCACCTACAACGTCGGGCATCGCAACCCCATCGTGCTGCAGGCTCTGGAAACTGCGTTGCAGACGCTGGACGTCGGCAATCACCACTTTCCGAGCCCGGCGCGCGCGGAACTCGCCGAGAAACTGGCGGCCCACACGCCGGGCGCCCTGCATTACACCGTCTACGCCGCCGGTGGCAGCGAGGCCGTGGACGTGGCGATCAAGTCGGCACGCAGGTTCACGGGTCGCCGCAAGATCGTGGCGATCGCCTCCGGCTATCACGGGCGCACGGGATTGTCCGGCGCTGCCGGCGACGACACGGCAGCGCGCTACTTCGCGAGCGACTATCCCGATGAATTCCTGAAAGTGCCTTTCGACGACCTCGACGCGATGAGGGCGGCACTGCAGGCCAACGACGTGGCCGCCGTAATGCTGGAGACCATTCCGGCCACCTACGGCTTCCCCGTGCCGTCGGAGGGTTATCTGCCGGGAGTCGCACGACTCTGCCGGGAGTTCGGTGCCCTATACATTGCCGATGAGGTGCAGACCGGGCTCGGCCGCACCGGCTACCTGTGGGGCGTCGAAGCCTGGGGCGTGGAGCCGGACATCCTGGTCACGGGCAAGGGGCTATCCGGCGGCCTGTACCCGGTCGCAGCCGCGGTGCTGCGCAAGGACGTCGGCAGCTGGCTGTCGGACAACGGCTGGGGCCACGTCACGACGTTCGGCGGGGCAGAGCCGGGTTGCGTGGTGGGTTCCGTAGTGCTGGATATGTGCCGGGCGCCACAGGCGCTGACCCATGCCGCCGAGATCTCGGACTACCTGCACGCCGGGCTCGCCGACATTCGCACGCGACTCGGATTCCTGAAGGACATCCGTCGCAAGGGGCTGGTCATGGGGCTCGTCTTCGACGCGCCGACCGGCGGCATGCAGATGATGTCGGCGCTGTACCAGCACGGCATCTGGGCGATCTTCGCGGGTTTCGACCACTCGGTGCTGCAGTTCAAGCCGGGGCTGTTCGTCGACAGGGCGTACTGCGACGAGGCGCTCACGCGTTTCGAAGCTGCGTTGCAGGTGGCCAAGGGCAAGCGCTGAATGATGACCGCCGGTCAGCGGATCTTGTAGTTGTCCATGATCAGGTACTCGAAGAGCGGCTGCGGCAGCACTGGGCGCAGCGCGACCAGCGTTCGCTGCAGCGCGTTCGCCGCTGGATAACGCAGACGCGGCCGGCGCGCCTCGATCGCCTTGACGACCGCGCGCACCACCGGTGCAACGTCCGGATTGCTGGCTTCGTCCTCGCCCATGCGCCGCACCGCCTGCGCGCAGCGTTCCGCATACGGCGACTGCGGTGTGCTCGCCGCGGTCATGAGCCGGTTCGCCGTGAAGCGCGTAGCGAAGTCCCCCGGCTCCACCATGGCGATCTGGATGCCGAACGGCCGTACCTCCATACGCAGCGCCTCGGTGTAGGCCTCGACAGCGAACTTGGACGCGCAGTACATGGCCTGGAACGGCACGCTGACGAGTCCGCCCAGCGAGCTCATGTTGACGATGCGGCCGGAGCGATGCTCACGCATCTGCGGCAGGACCGCCCGGCACGCGCGGTGCATGCCGAAGAAATTCGTCTCGAACTGCCGGCGCGCTTCCGCGACCGAGGTCTCCTCGATCGCACCGGCAAAGCCGAAGCCCGCATTGTTGACGAGCGCGTCGATGCGGCCCGCCTGGTGCAGCACTTCCGCGACTCCCGCTGCCACCGACGCCTCGTCGTCCACGTCCATCGTGACGAGTGAGTAGCCGGCGGCCGCCGACGCCAACGGACGGCGGCTCGTGCCGAACACTCGATGCCCGCGCGATTGAAGTTCGGCCGCGATCGCCTGGCCGAAGCCCGATGACGCGCCCGTCACCAACACCACTTTTCTCTCGTCCCTCGTCATCGCGGCCTCCGTGGACCCTGGCCCCGTCTGCGAGTCCGATCAGGGCGGCCCGTCAGCAAAGGCGTTCATCGCGTAGGTGAAGAACATTCGCGCGATGGTCGGGTTGGTCAGGTCCATGTCGCCGCCGCCACCGTACACACCGCCGCTCTTCGGCTTCAATGTGGGCGGATTCTTCGCGTATGGCACAGCGTCCGCGAGGTCGCGCGCGAATTCCTCGACCACGCCGGGCTGGGTCTGCGGGCCCGTGACGCACATGTGGATGGCGTTCGGGTTCTGCTGTCCGTTGAAGCGCCAGCCGCGGTCTTTCATGAAGTCGTTCACGTGGTAGATGTCGAACTCGTCTGCAGAAAAAGAAAAGCAGAACGTCGGCTTGCCCATCAACTTCAACTCGGGGTGGCTCGTCACGGCGTCCTGCATGCGGAAGGCCGCGTCGAAGATCTGCTTCGCGCGCTGCAGGTAGCCCTCCCGGCCGAGGTGCATCATCGAAGCCCAGGTCGCCGCAATCAGGCCGCCCGAGCGGCTGCCGGCGAGGCCCGGCGAAGCATAGGCGCCGCCTTTCCAGTCGGTGAGCATGTAGTACTGGTACTGCCGGTACGACTTGTCGCGCCACGCCAGCACCGACGTGCCCTTGAGCCCGTAGCCGTACTTGTGCGTGTCGGCGGAAATCGACGTCACGCCGGGTAGCCTGAAATCGAACACCGGGATGTTCGGGTAACCGAGTTCCTGGCCCCACGGCAGGATCCAGCCACCGAGGCAGCCGTCCACGTGCAGGCAGACGTTTTTCTCCAACGCCACGTCCGACAGGGCTGCGATCGGGTCGATCGTGCCGTACGGATAGTTGCCTGCTGACGCGACGATCATCGCGGTATTCGGCGTGATCGCGTCGCGGACGAAATCCACGTCCACCTGCGTCGTCACCGGGTCGGTCGGCGCGACGATCACCTTCACCCCAAACATGTGCGCGGACTTGTGGAACGCCGGGTGGGCCGTCTCCGGCCAGATCATCTCCGGCTGTGCAATGCCGCGCTCGACGCGCGCCCGGTCGCGGTAGGCAAGGACCGCGTTCTGGATGCTTTCCGTGCCGCCGGATCCGATCGCGCCGCAGGCCTTCTGCGAACCATCGTGCTGCTCGACCGCTTCGCCATGCAGCATCGAGAGCGTCATCGCGATGATCTCGCTCTCGAAGCGACTCATGCTGGGGCAGATGTCGCGTTGCAGCGCGTTGACGTGGCTGAAGTGGCTGAAGGCCTCGTTCAGGAACGCGTAGTGCTCGTGATCACCGCAGTACATGGTGCCGGAGCACTTGCCGCTCTCCCATTTGCGGTCCTCGCGCTCCGCCATCGAGCGCATCTGTTCGAGGATCGTCGCCTCGTCGAGCCCCTGCTCCGGGAAACTGCGGACCACGCCGAATTCCCCGGCATAGGGGTAAAGCGCGCGAATTGCTTTCTCGGCATCCATCTTTCGTCTCCTGGCGCCTCAGCTCGTGGCTGATGGTCGCGTCATGATTTCCAGTGCCGCGGCGTGCAGCCGTGCGTTCGCTGCGGCGATGACCGTGCCGCCCTGCAGCGGTGAATTCCCCTGCAGGTCGGTGACCACGCCACCCGCACCCTCGAGGATCGGAATCAGCGGCACGATGTCGTACGGCATCAGCATGCTGTCGATCATCAGGTCGATGCCTCCCTGGGCCACCAATGCGAACCCGTAGCAGTCGCCGCCCCAGCGTTGCAGCCGGCAGCGCTCGGCGAGTTCCAGGTAACGTGGCAGCGTCCCGGCGTGCTGCAGCATTGCAGGGTGCGTACTGTAGAGCACGGCGTCCGCGAGCGTGGCATCGGCACGGGTTTGCAGCCGCGTCTCGGCACCGTTGTGTCGATAGCGTGCGCCGCCCGCGGCATCGGCGAGGAAGGTCTCGCCCGTGAAGGGCTGATGCATGATGCCCACGACCGGCGCGCCGTCCTCGACCAACCCGAGCAGGATTCCCCACGTCGGCATGCCGCTGATGAACGAGCGCGTGCCATCGATCGGGTCGATCAGCCAGTAAGTATTGCCCGAGCCGGTGTCGCCGTGTTCCTCGCCGACAATGCGGTGCGACGGGAACTGCGCGCCGAGGCGCTCGCGGATCAGCGTCTCAATGCGCCGGTCCGCTTCCGTGACAGGGTCGTAGTACACGCCGGGCAACTTGTCGTGCACGCTCATCGGACGGCGGAAGTACTCGAGCGCGATGGACCCGGCCTCGAGGACGGCCGCGAGTCCCGCGTCGAGATAACGCCCGGTATCGAGGTTTGTCACTTGCCGGTCCCTGGCGCGTTCAGTGCATGGAAGATCGGCCGCGTCTTCGCGAATGCATTGACCAACTGCGAGGACATCTCGTCGTAGACCTGCCGGTTGGCGGGGTTCGGATCGTAGACCCGGTGAACCGGCAAGAGCGGCGCAAAGTCCTCGAAACCAATATGACCCAGCCGCTGGAAGGCGAGCAAGCCCGCGCCGAGGCAGGTCGCGTATTGCGGGTTCGACATCTGGTGCACGGGTATCCCGAGCACGTCGGCGAGGATCTGCGACCAGGCGTCGGACTCGGCCCCGCCGCCGTAAAAGACGAAATGCGAAAAACGGCGCTTCGCGAACTTCTCGACCGGCTTCTTCATCCAGCGCAGGTTCATCGCTACGCCCTCCAGCACGGCCCGCGCCATGTGGCTGCGGGTCGTATGCAGGCTCAGGTTCAGGAAGCCGCCGCGCATCCGGGCATCGGCCGTAGGCGCGATCGAGCCGCCCATCCACGGCAGGAACAGTACGCCGGCGCTGCCGGGCGGCGTCGCGTCCACGGCACGTTGCAGCAGTGTGTAGCGGTTCTCGGTCGTGAGTTCGCCGAATTGATCGCTCGCATACACGAGCTTCTGCAGGAAGTGCTCGAGCGTGCCGCCGCCCATGCCGTTCTCGGCCATGACGAAGTACGTGCCCGGCACGGGACTCGGCATGCTCAGGATCACGTGGCGCACGTCGGTGCGCTTGAAGTCGACGTGCGTGATCATCACGCTCGTGCTGCCGATCGACAGCGCGGCATGCGGCCCGCTGAATGCAGCCGTTCCCATCCCGCCGCACTGGGTGTCATTGATACCGGTCACGACACGCGTCCCGGGTGCGAGACCGAGTTCTGCCGCGACATCCGGCAACACCGTGCCGACGATCGAATCGAGCGGCACGAGTTCCGGCAGCTTGGCAGGGTCGATGCCCGATTGCGCCAGCAACGCGCCGTCGTACTCGATGACGTTCAGGCGGCGGTTGTCCGTCATCAGGGACATGAACGCGGTGCATTGGTTGGCGGTCGCCCGACCGCAGAAGCGCATCGTCACGAAGTCCATCGGTTCGAGGAACGTGGCAGTGCGCTCGTAAACGTCCGGCCGCGCATGCCGGATCCAGCGCATGTGGGTGAGCGAAATACCGCCTTCGATCGGCGGCAGGCCATGGATGCGCAACCAGCGCAGCAACTGCAGCGGCGAATCGGAGCGCCGCGGGTAGCTCGGGATGCGGCTGAGACGCTGCTTGGAGCCGCGCTTGTCGAGCCAGAGGACCATGTTCATCGTCGGCTGGCCCCGCGCATCTACCGGCACGATCGACGAGTACTGGCTGCTGCAGATCACCGCCAGGACGTCGCGCGCGGCGACACCGGACTCCCGCAGCGCCGTCCCGCAGGCGGCCTTCACCGCCGTCCACAGTGCCTCAGGGTCCTGCTCGGCGCCGTCCTCGGCGAGGAAGATCGTCGCGACATGCGCGCGTGCCGTGGCGACGATGCTGCCCTGCAACGATACGATCGCTGCCTTGGGGCCGCTGGTCCCGACGTCGATCGCCAGCACGTAGGGGCCGGGAGCAGACATGCATTCGCCTCACGCGCGGGCGGCACCGGCCGGGTAGCCGGGTCGCGGGTCGCGTGCCATTACTTCAAGTGGTAACTGAACTCGATGCCGTAGGTCTCGGGGTCGTTGTAGTTCAACTGGTCCATCGTGATGATCGGCGCCATGAAGTTGACCCACCGCTCATCGGTCAGGTTCTTGCCCCACAACGCCACCTCGAATGCCCCGCCAGGAGGCGTCCAGCCCAGCCGCGCATTGAGCATCGTGACGGAGGACTGACTGTATGCATTGTCGTTGGCGGGCGTGAAATAGATCTTCGACTGGTAAGAGCCGGAGGCAGTCGCCTGCAGCGAGCCGGCGCCGCCGATCGGCTGCGTCCAGGTGAGTCCGGCCGACATCGAGAACTCCGGCGCATTAATCAGCTGGTTGCCCGAGAAATCGTTGCCGAGGCCGTCGGAGAAGTCCTGGTACTCGCTGTTGAGCGTGCTCGCCGACAGGAACGCCTCGAACTGGGCCGTCGGCCTGACCGTGAGCTCGGCCTCGAGACCATAGATCTTCGCGGAACCCGCGTTCAGTTTGATCTGCACCGGGACGCCGCTCGAGGTGTCGTAGATGAAGACCTGCAGGTCCTGGTAGTCGTAGTAGAACGCGGCGGCGTTCAGGCGCACGCGGCGGTCGAGCAGTTCCGACTTCACGCCGACTTCGTAAGCGTAGAGGGTCTCTTCGTCGAATGGCTGCAGCTGGATCGGGTCGATTGCCGCGAAGCCGGCGAAGCCACCGCTGTTGTAACCGCTCGAGACCGATCCGTACAGCAACGTATCGTCGCTCATCGCGTAGGCGAGGGCGAGGCGCCCGGAGACGTTGGAGAAGGTCTTGGATTCGTGCAGGTCGATCAGGGGAAAGGTGAAGTATGGCGATTCGTCGAAGTACGATGAGTACTTCAAGTCGATGCGATCCTCGGTGTAACGCAGACCGGCGGTCAGGGTCAGCGCGTCGAGGAACTGGTAATCGACCTGGCCGAACAGCGCTGTGCTGCGAGTGTCCTGCGTGTAGGGATAGCGCAGCAGGCCCACGCTGCTTTCGGGGGCGAAGCCGGTGGGGTTCTCATCGGTGACGAAGAACGGGCGCAGCACCCGCAGCAGGTCGTACGAGCTGTCGGTTTCGAGCTTGTCGTCGAAATAGAACGCACCCGCGATCCAGCTGAGGTTGCCTTCGCTGTTCGAGTGGATCCGCAGTTCCTCGCTCCACTGCTCCGGCTTGTCGATGTACACGCTTGTCAGCACATCGTTCGGGCTGGCGTCGGTGTCCTCGAGCGTGCTGCGGTCGACCTTCTCGTACGCGGTGATGGACGTGAGCGTGAACCCATCCAGGGCAAGTTCGCCGAGCAGGGATCCCCCGGACACCTTCACCTTCTCCTTGCCCTCGATGTTGTAATCGCCAGCGTTCAGGTTGTGGTCGGTGTCCGCGTAGCCCATGCCGTCGAGCGGCACGCCGTTCTCGTCGAACAGGGGACTGCCATCGAAGCCGACGCCCTGGCCGCGGTGCTGGAACTGCCGCGCTCCGCCGTTGTTCTGGCCGCTGTGCAGTGAGAGGCGCAGCAGCAGCGAGTCGGTCGGCGTGAAGTCGAGAATTGCGCGCGCCGCCCACAGGTCGACGTCATTCAGATCGTGGCCGGTGACGCGGTTGCGCAGCCAGCCGTCGCGCGTGTTGTAGAGGCCCGACACGCGGATTTTGAGCTTGTCCTCGATGATCGGGCCGCCCATGCCACCCTCGAGGCGCACCTCGTTGTAGCGACCGTAGAGCACCGACATGTCCGTCGACAATTCGTCCGTCGGCTTGCGCGAGGCGAACTTGATCGCGCCGCCCGTGGTGTTGCGGCCGTAGAGCGTGCCCTGCGGGCCCCGCAGCACTTCGACGCCTTCGCCGTCGAACACATTGAACAGCTTGCCGGAGTTGGCACCGAGGAACACGTCATCGACGTACACACCGACGGCGCCCGTGGTGTTGGCATTGAAGTCGCCGATACCGACGCCGCGCAGGAAGATGATCGTCGTCGTGGCCGCAGTGCCGCTCTGGAACTGCAAGCCGGGCACATACGCCTGCAGGTCGCGCGGGTCGCGCACACCGGCGTCTTGGAGCATCTGGCCGGTCATCGCACTGATGGCGATCGGCACGTCCTGCATGTTCTCCTGGCGCCGCTGGGCCGTGACGATGATTTCCTCCAGCGCCGCATCGGTCGTCTGTGCAGCGACCGTTGCCGCCTGCAAACCAAGGACCGAAGTTGCCACCACTGCAGCAAAGTTCTTCATGATGTACCCCACTCGCGTTGTTCTGCGTTTGGTCTTGCTTCGCACCGATTAGTAGCAGATTCTTTTGAAAATACAATTCAATCGACCGCGTTCAGGAGCGGGCGGCATGGCGTCGGACTGGCTCGGTCAATTCGTCGAAATGATTGTCATCAGCGTTGCCCTCGGGAAGCATTCGCACGACCGCTTGAATCGCGAGCAGGGTCCGGACCGGTGATCGTGCGCGATGCTGCGGTCGAGCCGGCGCCCTTGTCGACGGCCAACGTCGCATCGACCCTTTGGCTGGGCTCACTAGGGCTGCTGATTCTCGGTATCCAGCCGGTCGTGCTCGAGCCGCTGGTGCGCTTCGGCCGGATCGACGAGGTAGCGCTCGGCTCGGTCGCCACCGCCGAGATTCTCGCCATCGCGATCGGTTCGGTGCTCGGCGCCCGGCTGGTGCGGTCGATTCCGGCACGCGCCGTGGCTCTGGCCGGCCTGCTGCCGTTTGCCGCGGCCAACCTCGCGATGCACTGGCTCACCGGACTCGTGCCAGTGCTCGTGGCGCGCGCGGTTTCGGGATTCGCGGGCGGCATGTGGGTCGGCCTGGCCATTGTCGCGATTGCCCGGGGCCGGCGGCCCGAGCGCCTCAGTGCCGCGTTTCTGGTCGCGCAGACCTTGATCCAGCTTTGCCTGGCGGCGCTCATCCCGAGCATGGCCCAGCGCCTGTTTCCCGCGGACGTGGGTTTTGTCGGCCTCGCGTTGCTGGGCATCGCAAGCGTTCCAGTCGTGTTGCTGCTTCCACCACGACTGGCGCCGCCCCGGCCACGCACCGGCCAGTCCACGGCTATCCAGGCGGACGCCTGGGTCGCGCTGGCAGGCTGCGGCGCCTACCTCATGGCCATCGTGGCCGTATGGGCATACTTCGGCGTGTGGGAACACCAGATCGGCGTTTCGGAACAGGCTGTCGGCACGATGGCGGCGTTGAGCCTCGCGGCGCAGGTGTTGGGAGCGGCCGCGGCTGGTTGGCTGGGCCACCTGTTGGCTAGCCGCCGGTCGCTGCTGTCGCTCGGGATGCTGCAGGCGGCGGTGGTGCTGGGCATGTTGCATTGGAGCGAGCCTCTCGCACAGGTTGGTCTGGCACTCGCTTTCGGCTTCCTCTGGCTGTTTGCCCTCCCGCTGCAGACGCGCCTGCTCATCGAGGTCGATCCGGCCCGTCAGGTCGTGCTGCACCTGGCAGCCGTGCAGCTGTCGGGCAGCGCCGCCGGCCCGCTACTGGCAGGGCTGTTCGTCACCGCCGGCCGGGTCGACGGCGCCCTGTGGACGGGTGTGGTGGTGTTGGTCGCGTCGGCGCTCTTGATGGGCCTCGGCCCGCGACGCCGCTAGCGTTCGATCTCGTACTCGACTTCTGCGCTCTATTCGAGGCCAGCCTCGGCCTTCGCCGACCAGCGCGCGTTCAGGGTGTAGCGCAGCTTGATGGTGTTGATCGCCTCGGCAATGGAAACGCCGTAGTTCACCAACCATTTCGGCGAGAGGAACTTGCCGAGCGAGACGGTCTTTCCTGCACCGCGACCCGGTGCTGCCCGCGACCGTGAGCCGCTGCGTGTTGCACACCCTCGAGTCCAGGCTGCGACGGGGCCGTCCCGAGGCGCCACTTGGTTCCCGTTGCGGGCCGGTGACGTTCGTGCAGCGGATGGCCGGGACACCGCGGGCCCGGCCATCAACCCGGTGATGCCTGCGGCGCACGGAAAATTCACTTACGCTCACGCATCATCGCTGCTCAGGTCCTTGCCACGAGGTGCCGCCATGACCAGTCGCCGCTCCTTTCTCTCGGCCGCTGCGCTCTCTGCCGCGGCCGCCGCGCTGCATCCCCTGCCCGCCCTGGCGGCCGCGCCGGCCGCCGCACCCGGCTTGGCGAAACGTGCAATTCCCGCCACAGGCGAATCCATCCCAGTGATCGGCATGGGTACCTCGGGCAGTTTCGAAGTGGATGCGGCCGGCCGCGGACCGCTGAAGGAAGTGCTGCGGCGTTTCGTCGCCGGCGGCGCCAGCGTCATCGACACCTCGCCCAACTACGGCCGTGCCGAGGACGTGCTCGGCGACTTGATGGCAGAGCTCGGCGTGCGCGACAGGATCTGGCTGGCGACCAAGCTCGCCGCGGACGATCGTGTCGCCGGCGAGGCGCAGTTCGCGCAGTCGCTCAAGCGCCTGCGCACCGACAAGGTGGAACTGTTGGCCGTGCACAACCTGCGCGACTGGAAGACCCAGCTGGCCTACGCGCGCGAACTGAAGGCACGAGGCAAGACGAAATACGTGGGCCTGACCCACTACGTCGACGGCAAGCACGACGAACTCGCGGACATCATGGCCGCGGAAAAGCCCGACTTCATCCAGATCAACTATTCGGTCAGCACGACCAATGCCGACAAGCGCCTGCTGCCGCTGGCCAGGGACACCGGCGTGGCGGTGATGATCAACCGGGCGTTCGACGACGGCCGGCTGTTCGCGCGCGTGGCCGACAAGGCGCTGCCAGGCTGGGCCGCCGAGGCGGGCGTGACGTCATGGGCGCAGATGTTCCTGAAATTCGTCATCAGTCATCCGGCGGTGACCGTGGTGATCCCGGCCACCGGTAAACCGGACCGCCAGAGCGACAACCTCAAGGCCGGCCGGGGCCGTGACCTGAGCGCCGCCGAACGCGCCGAACTCGTGGCGATATTCACCTGATGGCCAAGCCGGGGCCGGTGACTCGCTTCCTGTCCCGGCTGTTTGGGGTCGAGCCCGACGAAGCGCCGGCGCTGACGGCCGGCGTGCTGATGTTCTTCCTGCTTTTCGCCGGTTATTTCATGTTGCGGCCGGTGCGCGAAACGATGGGCATCGCCGGTGGCGTGCAAAACCTGCAGTGGTTGTTCACCGGCACCTTTATCGCCACGCTCTCGGCGATCCCGCTGTTCGGCTGGACCGCCGCGCGCGCTCCGCGACGGCGCATCCTGCCCTGGACCTACGGCTTCTTCGCGCTGAACCTGCTGGGTTTCG
>Ga0209254_10003511_pt1 | contig 14268 bp, 7 predicted proteins | sample FrelakmetDIP11DI_FD_187148 | JGI IMG/M metagenome (GOLD analysis project Ga0209254, IMG submission 187148) | Freshwater lake sediment microbial communities from the University of Notre Dame, USA, for methane emissions studies - DIP11 DI (SPAdes)... | ecosystem: Environmental > Aquatic >...
TACAGAATGATGATGGTCCCTGTGGCTGCCGCAATATTTTTTGCCGGCTGTACAAAGGATACATCGGATGTAAGGCTTGACCCGAAGCTCGGTACGGCCAAGATTTCCAGCATCACATCAAATTCGGCCCTGGTGGAAGGATTTGTAGTGGCTCAGGGTGAAGGCTTTACCGAAAAGGGTATTTGCTACGATATCGCAGCGAACCCGACAGTGGCCAAGTCAAAGACCCTTTATACCGGATCACTGACATCTGCCTCCTTCGAAGTAGCTCTGGCAGGACTGAACTATGCCACGCAGTATTTTGCGCGCGCATATGCTGTCGGACCGACAGGTACATTTTACGGTGAAGAGATGACCTTTACCACTCTGCCGGTTGGGCCTACTGTTACCACTGCTGCAATAACCGCTGTAACCGGTAACTCTGCTTCCGGCGGAGGTGAAGTGGTTGTATTGGGCGGTGCCCCTGTAACAGCCCGCGGTATTTGCTGGGATGTAGCAGAGAATCCGACTATTGCCAAAAGCAAAACCACTAACGGGGAAGGTATCGGGGCGTTTACAAGCGCCATGACCGGCCTGCTTGGCAATAAGACATACTATGTACGTGCTTATGCCACCAACAGTGCAGGTACCGGTTACGGTCCGCAGGTCTCCTTCAAGACTGAGATTGACCTTCCGACAGTTACCACGACAGCCGTGACAGCAATCACCAAGGTATCAGCTATTTCCGGCGGTAATGTAACCTATGACGGTGGCGGTACCATCAGTGCAAAAGGCCTCTGCTGGAGCACTGACGCTGATCCGGATCTGACGGATAACGTTATTGCAGGTGGAACAGGAACAGGATCATTTGTAAGCAACCTGACCGGGCTCACAGTGTACACAGAATATCATGTGCGCGCTTATGCCACCAACAGTAAGGGAACGGTATACGGAAGTGATATCAAGTTTACCACACTGGCTGACACCCGCACATGGAATGTCCCGGGAGATTATGTTGAAGCCAGCTATCCGGGTGCAGGACTGTCAAACTGGTCACCAGGTTCATCGCCACAGGTGAAGAGCACTATTACAGCTCCGAATGCGATCGAAGGCTATGTTTACATGGCCAATGCATCCAACGCATGGAAGTTTGCCACTCAGAATGACTGGTCAGGACCGAATTACGGCGATGGCACACCGGCAGGCACATTAAGTGAATCAGGCGGTAATATGTCATCAACTGCAGGCTATTACAAGCTCAACGTAGATGCATCCGCGAATCCTATGACATACACCGCTGTCGCAACGGTATGGGGTGTTATCGGAAGTGCTTCTCCGGGAGGCTGGGTTGATGAAACAGCACTGACTTACAATCCGTCACTCAGAATTTGGATGGGTGCAATGAATCTCACTGCTGCCGAAATTAAATTCAGGGCAAATCATGACTGGGGCTACAATTATGGCGCTCCCTCAGGAAGTCAAAACCTTGTTGCCGGTGGTGACAACATTGCAATTTCTCTGGCTGACGTGTATGCCATCACCCTCGACCTGAGCCACCCTCAGGAATATACATACAGGGCTGACAGGTGGGGCATCATCGGAAGTGCAACTGCAGGTGGTTGGGGTTCTGATCAGAACATGTCATGGGATGCTGTTAACGGAGTCTTTACAGCAACTCTTACGCTGACTGCCGGTGACATCAAGTTCAGGGCTAATGACGACTGGGGTTATAACCTGGGAGGCCCGCTTGGAGCTCTGGTGCCAGGTGGAGATAATATTCCTGTGGCAGCAGGTACTTATACAATTACTCTCAATCCATGGACAAAAGTGGCTACAATTAACTAAGCAGAAACCAAAATAGCATAACGGTTTCTGCCGCATAGTTCTTTAAAATGAAAAACCTCTTCTGCCTGGTGCAGGAGAGGTTTTTTACTGATAAGTACCTGTTAAATAACCTGACGGAAATTGCGTAAATGCAGGAAAATACGTATTTTGTATTTTTGAAACATGAGGTGCTTGTTCAACCGGACAGCTCAATTATCTAGCTAGACTGACCCGGGAGATTAGTGACGGGTAGGTCACGGGGTGGTTTTTCAGTGTAAGTAATAGTATAATAGTAAAAGCAAAACCATGTTAATTAAACTTCAAATATTCGCCTTCCTGCTGCTGGTAACCGCAGTTACCATTGATGCTCAGGTTATTACCGTCAACCCGGTCTTCCCCACATCTTCAGACGGTGTTGTAATCACCTTTAATGCTGACAAGGGCAACATGGGGCTTAAAGATTATCCCGGTGAAGATGTCTATGCTCATACGGGAGTTATCACCGACAAGAGCACAGGCGGGTCTGACTGGAAATATGTTATCGCCACATGGTCCACTAACCTGCCGGAGGCAAAACTTGTGAAAGTTTCGGCCAATGTCTATACTTTGACAATAACACCCTCAATACGAGAATTTTACGGGGTTCCGGCAGAGGAAAAGATACTTAAGCTTGCCTTTGTCTTCAGAAATTCCGGAGGCTCGATAACCGGCCGTGATGTTGGCGGGGCTGACATTTTTTACGATGTCAGCGAAGCAGCCACCTTCCAGTTAATGCTCTCGCAGCCCGACAGCTACACTTCACTTGTAAACTCCGGGCAGGTAGTACCCGTTCAGGCTTCTGCCTCGGTATGCGATTCCATGATACTGCTGCAGAACAATGCCAGGATCACAAAAGTAACCGCCACAACGCTCACTCATGACATTACCGCAGCAGGGTCGGGTCTCTTCAAGCTGGTTGTAAGGGCATGGTATAACAATGTCATGAAGGCGGATTCAGCCTTTTATTTCATACGTACACCAACTGTGACAGGAGCGGTGCCGGCCGGACTGAAACCCGGGGTTAATGTTACAGGTGACAACAGCTCCACTTTCCTTATTTATGCACCTGGCAAGAGCAGTATTTTTGTCATGGGAGATTTCAACGGTTGGCTCTATTGTGATGAAGGCTTTATGAAAAAAAGTCCTGACGGCAACTGGTTCTGGCTGGCGGTTTCAGGTCTCGATCCTGCAAAAGAGTACGGTTTTCAGTATATGATCGATGAATCAATACGGATACCTGACCCGTACACAACAAAAGTACTTGACCCCTGGAATGACAAGTACATCGATGCTGCAACTTACCCTGGTCTCAAACCTTATCCTGAAGGTAAGGCTGACGGACTGGTATCGGTCTTCCGCACCCGTCCGGCACAGTATGTGTGGGATCACAGCACGTTTACCCCTCCGCCAAAAGATGATCTCATTATTTATGAGCTCCTTGTCCGCGACTTTGTTGCTTTGCACGATTTTAAAACGATCCGTGATACACTCGATTACCTTGACAGGCTTGGAGTGAACGCCATTGAATTCCTTCCGGTGAACGAGTTCGAAGGCAACAGCAGCTGGGGATATAACCCTTCAATGTATTTTGCTGTCGACAAGTATTACGGTACGTCTGACAGCTTTAAGGAACTGATCGATTCATGCCATGGCCGCGGAATAGCTGTGATTATGGACATGGTCCTTAACCACGCATATGGAAGTAATCCCCTGGTGAGAATGTACTTCAACAGCGGTACCAATGAGCCTGCTTCAAACAATCCATGGTTCAATGTAAAAGCGCCTCACACTGCTTTCAGCTGGGGCTATGATTTCAATCATCAGAGTACTGCCACGCAGGAGTTTGTTGACAGTATCTGCCATTACTGGATCAGTGAGTTCAAAGTCGACGGCTTCAGATTTGACTTTACAAAAGGATTTACGAATATGGCAACCACTACCGATGGAGCCATGTCGGCTTATGATCCTTCAAGGATTGCCATTCTGAAACGCATTGGAGATAAGATCTGGTCCTATAAGCCTGATGCCACGCTGATCCTTGAACATTTTACAGGTAACACTGAGGAGATGGAGCTTGCAGCTCACGGTTTCCTGCTCTGGGGTGACGGTAAATGGAGGTACCAGCAAGTTTCAATGGGCAACTCCTCAGACCTTTCGGAGGCATCATGGAAAAACCTGGGTTGGTCTGTGCCGGGCGTCCTTGACTATATGGAGAGTCATGACCAGGACAGGATAATGTATCTGAATATGACCAATGGCCGGGCGGTCACAGGCTATAATATCAGGGAGTTCAAGACCGCCCTCAAGAGGGTTAAACTGACAGCAACATTCTGCCTTACAATTCCCGGCCCGAAAATGCTATGGCATTTTCAGGAGCTTGGTTATGATTATGATTTCAATTACAACAATGACCCGTTGGGGCCAAAACCTATCAGGTGGGATTTTTATACTGATCCTGACAGAAAAAATCTCTATAATAATTTCGCGGCCCTGATAGAACTGAAAAAGAACAATCCGGCCTTCTCATCAGACAATTACTTACTCTACCAGTCCGGCATGATGAAAAGGGTGAATATACAGCATGCTGATATGGATGTGGTTGTCCTGGGAAACTTTGATCTTTCCCCCCAGACAATTGAACCGAATTTTACGAAAACAGGCACATGGTATGAATTTTTCAAAGGCACGACACTTGAGGTAACCGCGGCCAGCCAGAATACCCCCATTTCGCTTTTACAGGGTGAATACAGGCTATATACTTCAAAGCTGGTCTCACGCCCTGCCTTCCTTACTGGTGTTGAAGACGGAACGGCTGACGACAGCAATGCCGGGCTCATGTTTGAGGTGTTTCCCAATCCGTTCTCAGAGGAGACGCAGATCAGGTTCACAGGTGATGAAGCCTATCAGCCTCATACAGTTGAGATCTTCTCCGCTGACGGAGCCAGGGTGCGTGTCATTGCCTGCCCCGCAGGTATCAGCGAGGTGCCATTGGATGGGTCCGGCTTTGCCGGAGGGGCATATTTCATCAGGGTCACGTCAGGCAAACTGCACTCGGTGAAGAAGATTGTCAGATTCTGATGTGCTTGCAGCTTTGTATGAATAAAAAACCCCGGGCGACCACCCGGGGTTTTTTGATCTACAATAATAGGATCATCTACGATGATCAAATATTACCTTTATTTTCATCCTACAATAATAGGATCATCTACGATGATCAATTGGCATACGGTATCTCTTTTCTGCTCAATGCCCTGAGCTCCATGCCCTATGCTCCATGCCATTTATTTCGTCAGCACCAGGTACCCCCATGCATCGAGCTGCACGGATTTGCCCCTGGCCAGCTCATATACCTCACCTGTGAACAGCTCGGTGTAACTTCCTGCTGTTGCCATGTCCTTTAGCTTGACACTCAGCGGCTTTTTGCCGAGGTTAAGGAGAACGACAACTGCCGCGTCACCCTTTTCTCTTTTATAGGCATATACGCTTTTCTGGTCCGTTTGCAACGTCACCAGCGCTCCACCCTCTATTCCGTGCCTGAGGGCAGGATGCGAAGTACGAAGGTGCACCAGCTTGGTGTAGAAGGCGCGGAGCTCCGTCTCTTTCCATTCGATCGGGTCACGCTTGAAGAACTCGAGCCTCTTGTCGAGATCAGCCTCCTGGCCGTTATAAAGCAGAGGCACGCCCGGAATGGTGAAGATATAAGCTGCAAATGCCTTCTGTGCATCACCAAGCTTCTCGTCTATGGTGCCGTTCCATGAGTTCTCATCATGATTGGTAAGGAACCTGAGCCTGTAAGCATCTTCAGGATAGTATAGCAGCTCATACTGCATCATTGTATCAAGGGCGGCAGGCCTGCGCTGACCGGCAGCAATGGCATTCATCAGGTGATGATGAGCCCAACCGTAGTTCATGTCAAAAGCCCTCTCAAGCAGATAGGAATGCTCTTCGTCTTCTGCAAGCATGAGCACCGGCCTGATGGCATTGAGCTCTGTGGTAGCCCTGAACCAGAATTCCTCAGGCACCAGCCCAGGGAAGTCGCAGCGGTAACCGTCAACGCCGGCCTCGGCAACCCAGAATTTCATTGCGCCAACCATGTAGTCCCATAGCGGCATGGCCGTATAATCAAACTGAATGACATCAGTCCAGTCAAAGGGCGAAACGAAGTTGCCCAAAGAGTCCTTCTCATACCATTCGGGAAAATCAGTGGCAAGAGGATTATCCCATGCGGAGTGATTGCCCACCCAGTCGAGGATCACATGAAAACCCATCTCATGAGCCTTGGCGACCAGCGCTTTAAATTCATCGAGTGTACCGAACTCGGGGTTGACAGCCATATAATCGCTGATGGAATAGTAACTGCCAAGCTCTCCTTTTTTGTTTATCTGACCTATAGGGTAGATAGGCATGAACCACAGGACGTTAACACCCAGTTCCCTGAGCTGGGGCAGGGCTTTGTCAACACCGGCCAGGGTGCCCTCGTCGGAGAACTGTCTGACGTTGATCTCATACAGAACCATGTTACGGGTCCAGTCGGCGTGAACGACAGTTGATTTAAGCGGTTCCGGAACGCTCACCGGTTTCGGGCGGCATGAAACCGCTACAACGGCTATTCCAATTAAGAGAATAATGATCTTGAAAATGTGCTCTTTCATAGTCGGGTTAGTTTAGTTCGATTATCATTGCTGTTTTGGGTGCTATTTCAAATGAAGTGAGATCGTTGATCATCTTTCCTGTAATCACTTCATGACCCTTGCTGAATCCTTTGAGTGACTCAATGTACTTCTCCTTTTCGATGGTCCGGCTCTGCGTATCGTTGCTGTTGAGGATGACCATCACACTCTCCTTCTTATTATACCTGAAATATACATAAAGTCCGTCATCAGTGATATAATGTTTCAGTTTGCCTGTATGGATCACCTCTTTTTCTTTTCTCCAGTTGAGAAGGTTCCCGGTAAATTCGAAGGCTTCCCTTTCTTCATCAGTGAGGTTGGCGCCGGTGAAGACATTCTTCTCATCGCCTGCCCAGCCTCCCGGGAGGTCTTCCCTCAGGAATCCGTCACCTTTGCTCTTATCGCCTTCCATCACGATCTCGGTGCCGTAGTACAATTGCGGAATACCTCTGGTCGTTAAAATAAAACTCAGCCCCAGCTTGTATACATTCAGGCTTTTCCCGGTCTGTGTGAAGAACCGGGTCATGTCATGATTGTCGAGGAATATTACGTTTCTGAACGGCTCGGGATAAAGAAAATCCTGTGAGAGCACCGAATACAGCCTTGTCACTCCGTCGATGGAGTTGGCCGGTGAGGTGAATGCGGTGTGTGAGGCAAAGCATACCGGGAAGTCAGTCACCGACGGGAGGTTGGAACGATAACCGTCACTGTTGTTCTTGTCCAGGGTCCAGTATGACATCTGTGCCGGCTCATCAAACCATACTTCTCCGACAATAAAGAATCCGGGAAACTCATCGGTGACACGCTTTGCCCATCGCGACATCATAGCCGGCTCAGGGTACGGGTAGGTATCCATCCTTATGCCGTCAAGGTCTGAGTATGCTATCCACCAGAGGCTGTTTTGCGTCAGGTATGTTTCTACAAGAGGATTGCTCTGGTCAAGGTCAGGCATTGTGACATCAAACCAGCCCTCCTCCATAAGCTTTACGTCACCCCTGGCAGCATAAGGATCCATGTATGCTGAAGCCTTGTAGTTGGTACGGGTAAACTCATCGAACTGATGGATCCAGTCGAACGCCGGAAGATCTTTCATCCACCAGTGACCTGACCCGATGTGATTGAAGATCATGTCCATAACCACCTTCATTCCTTTGTCGTGGGCCTGTGCTACCAGTTGTCTGAACTCATCATTACTGCCGTAACGCGGATCGGAACGGTAGAAGTCAGTCGTGGAATAGCCGTGATAGGATGATCTCTGCTGGTTGTTTTCAAGAAAAGGATTAAGCCATATAGCTGTTACTCCAAGGTCTTTCAGATAATCAAGGCTGTTAGCTATTCCCTTCAGGTCACCTCCGTGTCTCCCGCCAGGGTTACTTCTGTCAGACTGTTCGGTCATGCCTTCGACATTGTCATTTGCCGGATCGCCGTTGACAAACCGGTCAGGCATAAGAAGGTAGAGCACGTCGGAGCTGTTGAAACCCCGCGCCTTTCCTGAAGGCCGTTCAAAAAGCGGATATGTATGTGTAAAGCTCTTTTTGCCGCTTGTGAAGTTCAGCTTTATACTACCCGGAAGCGTCTCACGGCTTATATCAATGTTTACAAAGAGGTAATTGGAGTTTTCTGTTTTAATCAGGGTGGTCACCCGGACACCCGGATAGTCTGCTTTGACATCGTATGCAGCAATATCCTTTCCATAGACCATGAGCTGAAGGGCACTGTTCTTCATACCCGTGAACCATGATGGCGGGTCAACGCGTTCGATTACCTGTCCGTTCACCGGCACTATGGCCAGTGCGAACAGTATGGCAAATAAATAAAACCTTGTATTCTTCATTATTTGGATATTTTCTTTTCTTCACCGGGCCCAAGTGTGAGTTGTTCATCACAGACTGCAAGAGGTATTGCCTCCTTAGAAAGGTTCACCACAGTCACTGTCTTGCCATTAACCTCAACCCTGAGTGGATTGTTCCTGTATCTTATCATGAATGAATATGAGCTCCATGCCGCAGGTATGACTGGGTTAAAGTACACCCTGTCGTTACGTATTCTCATCCCGCCGAAGCCCTCAACAATAGATAGCCAGGTTCCGGCCATGCTGGTGATATGAAGTCCGTCCTTCACTTCCCTGTTGTAATCGTCAAGGTCGAGCCTGGCGGTACGCAGGTACAGAGTGTATGCTGTTTCAATGTCGTGCAGCCTGGCCGCGAGTACTGAATGAATGCTGGGGGAGAGGGAAGATTCATGAACACAGCGCGATTCATAAAAATCGAAATTGCGCCTGATGGTTTCTTCCTCATAATCGTCTTCAAAGAAGTAAATGCCCTGAAGCACATCCGCCTGCTTGATGAAGACCGAGCGAAGGATACGGTCCCACGACCAGTGCTGGTTAAGCGGTCTTTCGGCAGGGCTGAGATCTTTTACAGTCTGCTGAAGCTTGTCCATGTATCCGTCCTGCTGCAGAAAGATGCCAAGGTCATGATGCACCGGCAGATAAATGTTGTTTATGATCTCATTCCAGAGAGTGAGCTCGCACTCCGTATCAAGCCGTGTGCGTGAGATGACGGAATTGAACTTCACAGCGCTGGTTTCACGCAGCCATGCAAGTGAATCAACAGTGTATTTAAGTGTCCACCGGGCCAGAGTATTGGTATACCAGTTATTGCTGACGTTGTTCTCATATTCGTTCGGACCGGTGACACCCAGGATCACATATTGGTTTTTCTCCTCTGAAAAGTTGCATCGCTGGGCCCAGAAACGCGAGATGGCTATCAGAACTTCCAGGCCGTACTCTGCAAGGTATCCCTGGTCGCCTGTATGCCTGATATAGTTGTATATCGCATAAGCGATGGCTCCGTTGCGGTGGATCTCCTCAAAGGTTATCTCCCACTCGTTGTGACATTCCTCGCCGTTCATGGTGACCATGGGATATAAAGCCGCACCGCCCTTAAAACCGAGTTTTCCGGCGTTCTCTATAGCCCTTTCAAGGTGTTTATATCTGTATAGCAGAAGGTTGCGGGCTACATGCGTGTCGGCAGTGCTCAGGTAGAAGGGCAGGACAAACGCTTCTGTGTCCCAGTAGGTGCTGCCACCGTATTTTTCTCCCGTGAACCCCTTGGGCCCTATGTTCAGCCTGGGATCTTCACCGGTGTAGGTCTGGTTAAGCTGAAATATGTTGAACCTGATACCCTGCTGGGCAGCTATGTCGCCCCGGATCACTATATCTCCCATCTCCCATTTGGCAGCCCAGGCTTTGATATGGCTGTCAAGCATTGCATCAAAACCTTTCTTCACTGCCTCGCCTGCTGATTCCATGGCTTTGCGTGCCATGCCTTCAACAGGATGGTTTGTTGATGAGAGCACGGCAACATATTTTTTTACTTCAATGGTGTCTCCGTCGCTGTACGCGCAGGTCAGGGTGCAATGAGCCGTTTTTTCATCTGCACTCATTTCAATCTTATTCTTCACGGCCTTTCCGTTGACAGTGAATGCATTCTCCATCGCCGTGGCCACCACGAAGGCAGTCTTGCGCGTCTGTGCAACCACCACCGCCTTTAAGCCGTCATACTCAGCAGATTCCTTCTCCCAGAATTTCTCGTCATAATTGGCGTCTTCATTATAGACATCGGCGTTCAGCCATGGAGTTAACTCCACTGCTCCGCTGCCACCAGTGATGGTGACGGCATAACTTATTGCAGCTTTTTCGGGCTCGCTCATCGAGAGGAAACGCCGTGCGGTCACCTCGGCCACCCTGCCTGACGTCATGATTGCTGAGAACGACCGCGTCAGAAGCCCTTCCTTCATATCAAGCACTCTGCGGAACGCTTTTACCTTGCACTTTGCAAGGTCAAGCATCTCGCCGTCTATCTTCACGTCTATGCCTGTCCAGGAAGGGGCATTGGGTACCTTGGCAAAATATTCAGGGTAACCGTTCTTCCACCATCCGACAACTGTCTTGTCAGGATAATAGATCCCAGCAACGTAAGTACCCTGCAGCGTATCACCCGAGTATCTCTCCTCGAAGTTGGCCCGTTGCCCCATCATACCGTTACCCAGGGCAAAAATGCTCTCTGAATCGCGGCCTCTCGCTGGCTCAAAACGTGTCTCGATGATCTTCCATTCATCAGACTGAAAGCGGGAATCTGTCATTTAGCTTTATAGGTTTTTTAGTTGTCTCACTGAAATTTTTCTGAGGTCGGGGATGACCAGGTTTGCCTTTCCCAGCAGCTTCGGGTCTCCCACACCCACGCATTTCATTCCTCCGGCAATTGCAGCCTCAATGCCTGCCTGCGCATCTTCAAATACAATACAGCATGACGGATCAGTGTTCAGTTCCCGGGCACCTCTTACAAATACTTCGGGGTCAGGTTTGGCGGTGTGTATCTTGTTGCCGTCGACTATCGCGTCGAACATATCCGTGATCTTTATGCCGTCAAGTATCGTACGGGCATTTTTGCTTGCTGATCCGATAGCTGTGAGAATGCCTTCCTTACGCAGCTGCTTCAGCAGCCTGATGCTTCCCGGAAGGATCTCTTCAGGGGTCATTCCGGTAATGAATTCGACATACCACCTGTTCTTCCTGGCAGCCATTTCTTCCTTTTCTTTTTCGCCGGGCGCCAGTCCGCCTACCCTGAGAAGGATCTCGAGGGAGGCCATGCGGCTGACGCCCTTGAGTGCCTCGTTATCTGCGAGGGTGAATTCGAAACCCAGCTCTTTTGCCAGTCGCCGCCATGCCATAAAGTGATACTTTGCCGTATCTACAATGACACCGTCGAGGTCAAAAATACATGCCTTAAGATCCATACCTATCTCTTATCGTCAACGTCTCTGACAAAATTCACCATCAGGGCAGCTATTACCATTGAAATACCGCCGGCCACAAGGGCAAGCATGGTGTTGCCGCCAAAGAGATGCTTGACCATGCTTCCGAGTATACTGGCTGCAAGTATCTGGGGTATAACGATGAAGAAGTTGAATATTCCCATGTAAATACCCATTTTGTTATGCGGCAGGGAACCTGTCAGGATGGCATAAGGCATTGAAAGTATGCTGGCCCATGCAAGGCCGACACCCAGCATCGGCACTATAAGCAAATTCGGTGTATGTATCAGGCTGATGGAAGCAAGGCTGATACCCCCGATAATAAGACAGATCATATGGGTAATTTTTCTGGATGTAGCCCTGGCCAGTACGGGCAGCAGGAACGCAACAACAGCTGAAAATCCGCTGTAAACCCCGAACAGCAGACCAACCCAGTTGGCTCCCTTATTATACTCTATTGAAGAGGTATCTGTGGTTCCGTAAACCTGTGATGTGACAGCTGCGGTTGTATATATCCACATGGCAAACAGGGCAAACCATGTAAAGAACTGGACGGCAGCCAGCTGTCCCATGGTGGAGGGCATCCTTTTAAGATCGGTCAGGATGCTGTTCAGACCGTTTTCCCCCTTGCCTGTCGACTGCATCATGCCTGCAAAGAGCTGCAGGAGACCGAAGAGGGAAACGCCACCGGTAACGACATACAACTCCTTCTCGAGATCAACCCTTGTAAGTATAAACGTAGACACGAGACCGACAGCCAGCCAGATGATCCCCGGTTTGTAGAAATTTATGATGCCCAGTGCCCTGAGTTCTGTGCTCTGTGCCTCTGCAGTCTTTATGACTTCACCCCTGGCGGTTTTCTCACCCTTTTCAAACTCCTCCAGTTCTGCCGGTGAATATTCTTTTGTACTGAAGATGGTCCATAACACTGCAATCAGAAGGACGGCCGCGCCGATATAAAATGAAAGTTTCAGGTTGAACGGAATGAGCTCCCCTTCACCAGGTACTGCAGGCACGTTGAACCAGTTGGCAAGGATCCATGGCAGGAACCCGCCTATGACAGCACCGATGCCAATGAAGAAGCTCTGCATGGCAAAACCTGTCGTTCTCTGTTTTGACGGAAGCATGTCTCCAACAAATGCCCTGAACGGTTCCATGGAAATGTTTATCGAGGCATCCATGATCCACAGCATTACAGTGGCAAATACCCAGGTCGGAGAGTTTGTGATGATAGCCAGTGCAAGGGAGGCTAGTATGGCGCCTGTCAGGAAATAAGGCCGGCGCCGGCCAAGACGGTTCCATGTCCTGTCGCTCATATGCCCGATTATCGGCTGAACGAGCAATCCTGTCACCGGCGCGGCGATCCACAATATCGGGATATTATCTATGTCGGCACCCAGTGTCTGAAAAATACGGCTTACGTTTCCGTTCTGAAGGGCAAAGCCCATCTGAATACCCAGGAACCCAAAGCTCATATTCCATATCTGTCCGAAAGAGAGCTGCGGTTTCCGCCTGAAGATCACGTTCATAGTCTGTTACAGGTTAGTTTTTATTACACTCAAATCATAAGGTATTCAAAATTAGTCTAAAATCCGGATCACCAACATGGTATAGTTGCTCCTTGGCCGTTATTTTTCGGGCGTTTGCGTTGGATTTGTTATTTCAAACGTTTTCGGCCCGAGAGACTTTTTTCTCAAAGCCTTGCTATTTAGATCAATTCCAAATAATAAAGACCACTATTGCCTATTGCCTAATGCCTTACTATATTTGGTATCAGATCAATCCTAAAACGTACCACCATGGCCGAATTTATTTATGAAAAGCCCTTCCAGCTCGGGAGTGATGAAACAAATTACCGTCATCTGACTTCTGACCACGTTAAAGTTGCCGAATGCTGTGGCAGAAAAATTCTTCAGGCAGACCCTGAGGCGCTGAAAATGCTGGCACGGCAGGCCTTCATCGATGTAAATTTTTATATGCGCACATCGCACCTTGAAAAGCTTGCTGCCATACTTAAGGATCCCGAAGCTACGGACAATGACCGCTTTGTTGCGTGGATCATGCTGCGGAACACGGTTATTTCAGCCGAGGGCAAGCTTCCGTGGTGCCAGGACACCGGTACAGCAATCGTCATGGCCAATAAAGGCGAGGATGTCATCACCGGTACCGATGACGCGGAGCATCTCAGCCTGGGTATCTGGGAGACATATGCTGAAAAGAACCTGCGCTACTCGCAGGTGGTACCCTCAACCATGTTCGAAGAGAAAAACACCGGCAGCAACCTCCCGGCTCAGATTGATATCCTTTCTGTTCCCGGGAACGAGTACAGGTTTCTGTTTGTCGCCAAGGGCGGCGGATCAGCCAACAAGAGTTTCCTGTACCAGCAGTCGAAGTCATTGCTCAATGAGGCCTCCATGAGGAAGTTCATACGTGAAAAGATAGAAGATCTTGGCACATCAGCCTGCCCGCCGTATCATCTTGCCGTGGTCATCGGAGGCACCTCGGCAGAGGCGACGCTCAAGACCGTCAAACTGGCATCAGCAGGTTATCTTGACAACCTGCCGTCAACGGGCAGTGCTGCCGGAAGGGCTTTCCGCGACAGGGAATGGGAGCAGAAGATAGAGTTGATATGCCAGGAATATGGCGTGGGCGCCCAGTTCGGAGGGAAGTATTTTGTTCATGACGTGCGTGTGATACGCCTGCCGCGCCATGCTGCCTCGTGCCCGGTGGGCATAGGCGTCAGCTGCAGTGCTGACAGGAACATCAGGGGGAAGATCACCGCTGAAGGAGTCTTCCTCGAACAGCTCGAGATAAATCCTGAAAGGTTCATGCCCGAAAAGGCTCCGCAGCTTGACAAACCTGTAGAGATAAACCTCGACCGGCCAATGAAAGAGATCCTTGCCGAGCTGACAAAGTACCCCGTAAAGACCCGGCTGAG
>Ga0209254_10003512_pt1 | contig 14268 bp, 13 predicted proteins | sample FrelakmetDIP11DI_FD_187148 | JGI IMG/M metagenome (GOLD analysis project Ga0209254, IMG submission 187148) | Freshwater lake sediment microbial communities from the University of Notre Dame, USA, for methane emissions studies - DIP11 DI (SPAdes)... | ecosystem: Environmental > Aquatic >...
ATCGCGTTGCGGGTGGTGGCGCTTGTGGGCGATCTTCTCCGGCAGGATGTGCACCAGCCAGAACAGCACGATCCCGCCGATCGGGACGGCGATGATGACGAACCACGCAAGGTACATCGCCGCCTTGTCCATCAGCTCGGGCGGCAGGAACGACGCGTGGGCGCTGACCGGGATGGCGAGCGCGGCCAGGGCCGCAAGCGCGATCGCAGGGACGCTGCGCGTGGTGTGGCTGGTTCGCATGCTTCGAAGGCCTGCGGGATGAACCGGCAAGCGACGCGATGTCGGCGTGACTGTGTTCATGGCATTACCGCCTGGTCGGCACCGGCGACCAGCCGGTTCCCGGATCGAAGCGCTGCATCTTCCGGCCGGCCACCAGCGTGTCGGGGCCGAGATCCTTCTGGTAGACCGTGCCATCCTGGTTGATCAGGAACGACATGATGCCCGTGTTGCCGTAGTTCGCCGGAACAGCCACGGCGGCGAACCCTCCAATCGTGCGTCCGCGGATCGTGTAGTCGAGCGCACCCGATTTCGCGCTCGCGGCCTGTCCCGGTAGCAACCGGAAGTAGTAGCCATGGTATGGCGTCGGGCCCTGCTTGTCCTTCGTGTAACCCTCGGCCGACGCCCGCGCGAGAAGAGGCCCGAGCGGGCTCTGGGCTTCGCCGTCCTTGACGCGCCAGAACAAACCGTCCTTCTTGCCGGGGCTGCTGTCGATCCGTGTCGCGTATTCGAGGATGCCATTGCGGTTGCGATCCACCGTCGCATACTCGCGCTGGGCGTCGGCGATCGCCTGCAACACCTTGATCGCGGAAAGCTCGTTCTCGCCGATGCGGCGGGCAAGGAGCTCGTCCTTGCCTGCCTCGGTGTCGAAGCGCCACAGCGCGCCGCTGCGGGCCAGCGGGAATGCGAACGGGAAGTCGTCCTCGCCGATCGTCAGCGTGGCGCGGTCACCATCGACGACGATCGCATGCTTGACGCGATAGCGCGCCACGAAGCGCTCGGCTGCCGCGCGGTCGGCGTTGCGGTCGCCCGAGAAGAGCCAGCCCTCCGCGGGACCCAGCACCGCGATCAGCGCCGCCCGGTCGCGAGCCTGCGTCGCGCTCATCAGCGCCTCCACGGCCAGCTGGGGGGACCCAAAGCTCTTCTGGCTCGATGCCGCGCGCACACCGGTCGCCACAAGGAGCAACGCGACCAGAATGACGAGCAGCAACGCACGCTCGCCGGCTCTCAGGTCGAGTATCCAACGCCGACCTTGCACCGCAGCCGCCCACACGGGGTTCGCCCCCGGCCCCGATTCGTTTCGAGCGCTCATCGCCGGCCTCCCCGGCCCCCGCCACCACCCGCACGCGCGCCGCCGCCACCCCCGGCGGGTCGGCTGGCGCCCATATGGCCCGCGGAACGCGAGGCGCTCATGCTCGAGGATCCGCGACTGCCGTAATCTCGCGCCTGCGCACCGCTGTACCGGCTGTCGAGCGCGGTGCCGCCGCGCGTACCCGAATAGTCGCGTGCACCGGCGCTCGCGCCGATGTCCCGCGCACCGGCGCCCGCCCCGACGTCGCGTGTGCCTGCGGTCGCGCCGGCCGTCCCGCCGCGGCTGCCCATGTCGCGCGAGGCCGCGGTATCGCTGCCACGAAACGCGCTGCCGAGATCGCCCGTGCCAGCGCTGCGTGCCGACAGGTCGCCACGCTGGATGGAGTCGCGCCCCGCCTCGGCGCGGCCCTGGAATGCCTCGCGCGAGGCGGCGTCGGCCGAGCGACCCTTGCCGTACTGCTGCGCCGTGGCGTTGTCGCGATAGGGCACCGCGCCGCGCCGCTCGGTGTTGTGGCTCCACTCCTTGTTGCTGATATTGGTCTTGTTGAAGTTGTTGTAGCGGTTGACGTCGATGTTGACGTCGCCGCCACCCCAGTTGGTGTTGCCCCAGAGCGCGCCACCGACGATCACGCCCGCGGTGAACCCGAGCAGCGCTCCGCCGGCGACGTAACCGGGGGGATAGTAGTAGTAGGGCGGATAGGCCGGGTACCACCACGACCCGTAGACGACGGTCGGGTTGTACGTCGGCACGTAGACCACCTCGGGGCTCGTCGGCTCGATCCTGATCACGGTCGTGCTCTCGACCTGCTCGGTCACGACCTTCTGCTCCTTCGTGTCCTTGAGGTTGCCCTGCGCCTGCGCCTTGGCGCGCAGCGTCTGGGCGGTGGCGAGCACGTCCTTCTGCTGCGCGAGGAAGGCGTCGCCGAGCTTCTGCGTCCAGTCGAGCTCTTCGCTCATCATCATCAGCACCTGCGGGAACACCGCGAGCGACTTGACGCTCGGGTCCCACGGCTGCTTCTCGAGCGCGTCCTGCAGCGCCTTGTCCTTGAGCCCCGGATTCGCCTTGACCCAGCGCTCCGCGGACACCACGTCGAGCGGATACGTCGACGCCATCAGCACCTGCGCGAACAGCGCGTCGGGATAGAGCGCGATCGGCGCCAGAAGCTGGTCGAGCTCCTGTTGCGAGAACCTCGCCGCGCCCGCTGCGGGCGCGGCGCTTGCGGCCGGCGGCTTCTGCGAGGGAGCCGGCGTCACCGGCCCCTGCGCCGGCAACGGCATCGCGAGCGACAGGCCGAGGGCGGCGACGAGTGCCACGCGCCAATGCGGCGGGGACGGCTGCGCGTACCGACCGTTAGCGGGGTCGAACGATGTTGGCACTGCTTCTCTCCTGAATTCGGGACGCGACCGAGGCACGCCGCCTCGCAGGTCGTCTATCGGTTGCCGCTCGCCGCCTTCGCGATTGCGCCGCGCAGCGCGTCGGCGTCGGGGTTGCTGACGGCGCCCCGGACGAAGATGTCGATTGGCTGTACCGGCTTGCCGTAGAAGGCCCGGTTCCAGTCGTCCGACAGGTTCACGAGCGTGCCGTCGAGATTCAGTCCGCCGTAGACGCCCTTCGCGCGCGTGAACGCGATCATGTCGGCAACCACGTCCGCCTTGGCGCCCACCCCGACCGGGCCCGCGGCGACACTCGCGTCGCCGCCCAGCCTGAAGTTGGCCGCGAGCATCGAGTTCATGCCCTTCTCGGTCATCACCAGCGTGATCATCTCGGATACCGAGACGCCTGCCTGGAAGCCGACGCTGCCGGTCGCCATCGTGTAGAAGGCCGGGCCGCGCCAGTACCCGCCCTCCTTCGCGAACAACACGGCGCGCCCGCCGGAGCCGCCGAAAATGAAGCCCGCCTTGACGATTTCCGGGGCGATCAGCACGGCCCGCGCTCGCCCGAAGTTCCGCTGCAGCCACGTCATCTCGGGATCGCGCGTGAAGTTGGCCAGCGCCACTTCCGCCGCGTTGACGAGCCGCTGCTGCTCGCTCTGCGCCGTCACGGCGGGCGAGAACAGCGCGGTCGCTGCCAGCGTCGCGAACGCGGCCGCGAACGTGCGAAGGGTCGTGGTCATGGTTTTCTCCGTTTCCGAGTGGGATGCGCGCGCGGCGCCGAGGCCCGGGATGCCGCAGCCCTGCCGAGGGCCATCCGCCCGCTGCACCCGATGCGCGCACGCCCCGATGATGCAGTCCAGAGCCCTACTGTAACGCAGACCACCACCGCGCCGCCGACACCGCGCCGCCACTCGGTCGTCGAGCGGTCGCACCAACCCACGTGTCGTGTAGCCAACACAGACCCGACGTCACCCTAACCGCAGACCCCGGCGCGAGGCTTCACCTTTCTGGACAGGCCACGTCGCCGCGTGAGAGGCCCAGGCTGGTCAGCGGCAGGGCGGCCACCTTACTTGACCGTGTAGCCGCGGCCTTCGAGGCACGCGGCGCGGGCCTTCGCGAAGGCCTGCTGCTGTTGCTGCGTGCCAGCCTGCTGTTGTTGCTGCGCCTGCTGCCCGGCTGCCGCATTCTGTCGGCGGCTTTGCCCGCGTGCAGCCACGGCACCGGCGGCAGCCCCGGCTCCGGCGTCACCGCCGACGATCTCGCCGACGACGGCGCCGCGTGCCGCGCCCCGCACGCCGGCACCCGGCGTCGTGCCCGTCGCCGTCGTCGGCGGCTGGGCCGCCGGCGCGGCCGGTTGCTGCTTTGCCGGATCGAAGCCCGTCTGCTGCACGGCCCAGGAATAGCAGGCGGCCTCGTCGCTCTTCTGCTTTTCCGGCGACTGACCCTTCGCCGGGTACACGAACTGCTGCGCGCCTGCCGCAGCCGCCAGCGCCATGCCCAGCACCAGTACCCACACCGTTCGATGGTTCATTCGTTCACAACCCTTCGCGAATCTTCCACAGGGTCCGCACTCGCGGACGGTGCTCCGTCGGCAGTCTGCCGTCAGAACGTCGTCGTCGTGCAGGACAGCTTGCGTCCCTTCCAGAACATGCCGTTGAGGCGCACGCAGGCCTTGTCGAGCGCATCGCGTGTCGCGCCAGGCACGGCGACGAACGCAACGGGTCGCGACCCGTCGCCCTCCTCGCGCTGGACGTCGGTGGAATTCAGCGCTGGCGCATAGGTCTTGATCAGCGCCTTGATGTCGTCGTCGGTGGCTTCCGTTGCGACGTTCGCCAGCCACAGCTTGATCATTGCCTTCTCCTTGTTTCGACCATCCCGGCCGGGTCCGCCGGAGGTGCGCGCCCTTTGGCGCCGGGTGCGGCGCGCGGGAGCCCGCTACGCCATGATGTTGACGCCTCCGTCCACGTACAGCGTCGCGCCCGACAGTCGCCGTGCGTAGGGCGTCGCGAGGAACGCGCAGGTGAAGCCGACGTCCATGATGTCGACCAGTTCGCCCAGTGGGGCGCGCTGCTCCGCTTCGTTGAGCAGCAGGTCGAAGTCCTTGAGCCCCGAGGCGGCGCGGGTCTTGAGCGGTCCCGGCGAGATCGCGTGCACGCGGATGCCCTTCCCGCCGAGCTCGTAGGCGAGATACCGGCAACAGGCTTCCAGCGCCGCCTTGACCGGCCCCATCACGCTGTAGGTCGGGATCACCTTGGCGGCGCCGTGGTAGCTCATCGCGAACATCGTCCCGCCGTCCTTCATCAGCGGCGCGGCCAGCCGGGCCATGCGGACGAACGAGTGGCACGAGACGTCCATCGCCACCGAGAAGCCCTTCGCGGAACAGTTGAGGAGCCCGCCCTGCAGGTCCTCCTTGGGCGCGAACGCGATCGAATGCACGAGGATGTCGAGCGCACCCCACCTGGCCGTGACCTCGTCGAACACCTTCTCGAGCTCGCCCTCCTTCGCGACGTCGAGCGGCAGGAACAGCGGCGCTTCGAGCTCCTTCGCCAACGGTTCCACGAACGGCCGCGCTTTGTCGTTCAGGTAGGTGATCGCGAGATCGGCTCCCAGCTCGCGGAACGCCTTCGCGCATCCGTAGGCGATCGAGTGCTCGTTCGCAACACCGATCACGAGCGCCTTCTTGCCCTTCAGGACCGGGCGGGGGATTTCCAGGTTCATTTGCATCTCACTTTCGAGGCCCACCGAGCCTAACCGGCGCGCGCCTTGGAGAACGCCGCCTGTTGCTGCTGCGAGGTCGCCTGCTGCTGCTGAGGCGACTGCCCCTTCGCCGGATAGCCGAACTGCTGCGCGGCCGCGGGAGCGGTCAGCGCCAGGGCCAGCTTGCACGGGACTCGCAACTTCATGTAACGCTCTCCTTGAGACCGTCGCGACGACCCTTCGCCGTCACTGCCTGCGCGATCGTGTGCGCGGCTGCCCGCAGCGTCGTGCAGGACGGCGAGCGCCCCTTCCGTTGCATGCCGTTCAACCGCGTGCAGGCGCGGTCGAGCGCGTCTCGCTTCGCGCCCGTCACCGCGACGAACGCCGCGGGGCGCGAGCCGTCACCCGGCTCGCGCTGGATGGCTTCGCACTTCAAGTCCGGCGAATAGCTCCCGACCAGCGCCTTGATGTCCTCGTCGGTCGCCTCGGGCGCAACGTTGGTGAGCCACAGCTTGATCATCGCGTACTCCTGATGTTCGAGATCGTCAACGCACCGCGAGCACGCCGCAGGTGTGCCGCGCGATCATCAATTCCTCATTGGTCGGAAGGACCCACGCGGCCACGCGGCTCCCGGGGCGGGTGATGCACGGGCCACCGGCGGCGTTCGCCGGCACGTCGAGGTCGACGCCGAGCCAGGCCGCGTCGCGGCACACCCGTTCGCGCAGCGGCGCGCTGTTCTCGCCGATGCCCGCAGTGAAGACGAGCGCGTCGAGGCCTCCAAGCGCCGCGGCCAGCGAGCCGAGTTCGCGGCCGATCCGGTAGACGTACAGGTCGACCGCCGCCCTGGCCCCGGGCGCGTCGCTGGCGAGGAGCGTGCGCATGTCGCTCGAGATGCCCGACACGCCGAGCAGGCCCGACTGCTGGTAGATCAGCTCCTCGATCGCACGCGCGTCCATCTTCAGCTCGTCGATCAGGTAGAGCACGACGCCAGGGTCGAGGCTGCCGCAGCGGGTGCCCATCGGCAAGCCGTCGGCCGCGGTGAATCCCATCGTGCTCGCCACGCTGCGGCCGGCATCGATCGCGCACATGCTCGAGCCGTTGCCGAGATGCGCAACGACCACCTTGCCCCTGGCAGCGCGCGGGTCGTGCCCGGGCAGCACGCCGGCGATGTACTCGTACGACAGGCCATGGAAGCCATAGCGCTGGACCCCGCGATCGGTGATCGCCTTCGGCAGCGCGAACGCCTGCGCCACCGGCGGCTGCTTGCGGTGGAACGCGGTGTCGAAGCACGCGACCTGCGGCAGCTGCGGCGCTCGCTCGAGGAGCGTGCGGATCGGCGTCAGGTTGTGCGGCTGGTGCAGCGGCGCGAGCGGAACGTACTTCTCCAGCGCCTTCACGATGCCCGCATCGATACGCACCGGCGCCGCGTACTCGAGGCCGCCGTGCACCACGCGATGCCCGACGCCGACGAGGCGGTGCTGCGCGAGCCGTCCGCGCAGGAAGCCGACGAGATGATCGAGCGCGCCCGCGTGCCCGAGCGGCGTCTCCTTGCCCCAGGACTGCTCCTCGAGCACCCCGCCCGCCGCGTCCTTCGCGACGAACCGCGGCGACGTGTAAAGGCCTTCCGCCTGGCCACGCGCAACGACGGCGAGGTCGTCACCGTCGACGCTGAACAGCGAGAACTTGAAGCTCGAGGAGCCCGCGTTGAGAACCGCGATCACGTCGGACATGGGCCGGCCCCCCTAGGCGACAGCCTTGCCGGCCTTCTCGCGCCGTGCGCTCGCCACCAGGACCGCGACGGCGCAAGACGCCAGCCGCGTCATCACCGAATCGGCGCGGCTGGTCAGGATGATCGGCACTTTCGCCCCGAGCACGATGCCCGCGGCATCGGCGCCGGCGAGGAACGACAGGCTCTTCGCCAACATGTTGCCGGCCTCGAGGTCGGGCACGATGAGCACGTTGGCGCGGCCCGCAACCGGCGAGTCGATCTTCTTGATCGCGACCGACTCGAGGCTGATCGCGTTGTCGAGCGCCAGCGGCCCGTCGAGAATCGCACCGGTGATCTGGCCGCGATCGGCCATCTTGCACAGCGCGCCGGCCTCGACGGTGGACGGCACCTTCGGGTTGACGGTCTCCATCGCCGACAGGATCGCCACCCGCACCTCGGGGAAGCGCAGCGCGTGTCCGAGGTCGATCGCGTTCTGGATGATGTGGACCTTGTCCTCCATCGTCGGCGCGATGTTGACGGCGGCATCGCTGATGATCAGCGTCTCCGCGTAGCTGGGCACGTCCATCACGAAGCAATGACTGACGCGCCGCGACGTCCGCAACCCGGTGTCGCGGCGGACCACCGCGCCCATCAGCTCGTCGGTGTGCAGGCTGCCCTTCATCAGCGCCTCGGCCTTGCCTTCGCGCACCAGCTCGACCGCCTTCTCGGCCGAAGCCTGGCTGTGTGCGGCGTCGACGATCGGATACGCGGCGATGTCGATCTTGTGCTCACGGGCGATCGCCTCGATCCGCGCGCGCGGTCCGACCAGGATCGGCGCGATCAGGCCCAGCTTCGCCGCATCGACGGCGCCGCGCAGCGAGCTCTCGTCGCAGGGATGCACGACGGCCGTCGGCGTCGGCGGCAGCGTCTTGCAGACATCGATGAGGCGCTGGTACTTCGTGTGTTGACGTTCCATTCACAAACTCCTTGAATGCATTTGGCGCTGGCTACGCCACGGCACTTTGGCTGACGTCAGGCCGGATCACTCGTCTTCGTGACTCGCTCGTGGTCATTGGATCGCAAGTCCGCTCATTTGAAGAATGCGGGGACGATGTCGACGAACAGGATCTTCACGATGGTCATGCCTGGGAAGATCATGGCGTAGCCGAGGTCCGGCCGGTCGGTCGGCGCGAGCTTGTTTGAATAGGCGAGAATCGCGGGATTGCCGCACGCGCCGGACACGATACCCGCCACTTCGTCGTACGGCATCCGAAACACGAGCAAGCCGAGGATCAGGATCGGCACGACGAGCGCGAGCAGCACGATCACGCCCAGGCCCAGCATCATGAACCCGGTGTCCGTGACCGTCGCGGCGAACTTGGGGCCGGACGACATCCCGACCTGCGCGAGAAACAGTGTGAGCCCCAGGTTGCGGATCACGAGATTGGCGGACAGCGGAATGGTCCAGTTCAGGCCCCCGGTGCGCCGCAGGTTGCCGAGGATGAGGGCCATGATCAGCACGCCCGACAGTCCCACCGAGATCTTGCCGATCATGGGCAGCGGAATCTGGATCGCGCCGATCAGGAAGCCGAGTGCCATGCCGATGCCGATGGAAATGTAGCTGAACTCCGCGGTGCCCTTGATCGAGTCGCCGAAGTACTTTCGCATCGCCGGAAAGTCCTCGCGATTGGCCAGCAGGCCGACGCGGTCGCCGTACTCCAGCACGAGATCCGGGCGCGGCAGGATGTCGGCATCCCCACGGCGAACCTGGACGACGACGGAAGCCTTGACCCCCGGCAGCTCGAGATCGCGCAGCGTTCTTCCCACCACGCCCGGGCGCGAGGCAAACAGGCGCAGGTAGTCGAGGTCCCGCCGGTCCGCCGAGATGCGACCGGGCGCGGGCGCGCCAAGCATCTTGCTGGCCTGCGCGAGCGCATCTTTCGTGGGGGCGGTAGCGAGCAGGACATCATCTTCGGCGACGACGGCACTGGGCGAGGCCGGCTCGTTGTGGCTCTCGCGGCGCATGGCGACGATCTGCACCCCGGCAGGCACCGCGGCCTTCACCTCGCCGAGCGTCTTGCCGAAAAGCTCCGGGTTGCGCAAAGCGATCTCGAGCATCTCGAGACCCGTGGCCGTGGGCGTCTCGATCTTCGGCTTCAGGACCATGAACGCGATGTAGAGCAACAGGATGGGACCGGCGACACCGAACGGATAGGAAACCGAATAGCCCACCGCCGGGTCGTCATTGCCGAGCGTCACGATGGCCGCCTGCAGCGTTGGCGTGCTGGTCCCCGAACCTGCGAACAGCCCCAGCGCATAGCCAAGGTTGAGGTTCATGGCCTTGACGAACGCGAGGCTCACCGCGCCGGCTGCCAGCACGCCGACCAACGCGATCAGGTTTGCCCTGATGCCGGCGGGACTCGTCAGACCGACGAAGAACTGCTTGCCATACTGGACGCCGACGCCATACAGAAAGAGCGCCAGGCCGAGTGTTCCGACCATCGGCGCCGGCACCGACTTCGGCGCGAACCAGCCCATTGCCAGCGCGACGAAAAGCACCGCGCCGACGCCGAGGGAAAAGCCCTTGATGTTGATCTCCCCCACCAGATAGCCAATGGCGATCGTAAGGAAGAGCGCCATCATCGGCTGCTGCGAGAGCAGGTTCTGGATCATTTCCATGCTGTTTCCCCCGGACAGCTGTCTCTAGCGTGCGTTGCAACCAGCGTCGCGAAACTGCCCGTGTACGCGTGCCACGAGATCCGCGGACGCCGGCGGCGCATCGGCAAGCGCGTATTCGATCCCGAGCGCTTGCCACTTGAACGCGCCAAGCTGGTGGAAGGGGAGCACTTCCACCCATTCGACGTTCTTCATCGGCGCAACGAACTTCGCGACGCCTTCGACATTGGCCGGATCGTCGGTCAACCCCGGCACGAGCGTGTACCGGACCCACACGGGCTTGCCCATCGCCGCCAACCGTTCGGCGAATCGCAACGTTGGCGCGAGCTCCTGCCGCGTCACGCGGCGATAGGTTTCCGGGTCTCCCGACTTGATGTCGAGAATGACGAGATCGAGGTTCTTCAAATACTCGTCGGTTGCGCGCTCGCCGAGAAAACCGGAGGTTTCGATCGCGGTGTGGAGGCCAAGCGACTTGGCCGCGCCCAGGATGCGCCGCGAAAACGCCGCTTGCACGAGCGGCTCGCCGCCGGAGATGGTCAGTCCGCCCTTCATCGCGCGCAACGCGGGAGCGAAGTGCCCGAGCCGGGTGACGATGCGTTCGAGCGGGACTCGCACGCCGTGCTTCAGTTTCCACGTGTCGGGATTGTGGCAATACTGGCAGCGCAGCGTGCATCCAGAGAGGAAGAGCGTGACGCGCACACCAGGCCCGTCCAGGTGGGAACCGGTCTCGTACGAGTGCGCATAGCCGAAGGCACCGTCGCCTTCGCAGTAGTTTTCGATCTCCGGTGCGTCCGGGGAGAGGTCATGCCGCAGATCGTAGCGACTGCCCTCAGGGATGTCGGCCGCCGCGGCGGCGGCGAAGTCGGGTCTTTCCATTTCAGATCTTTCCGTGGAAGAAGGTGCGGCTGATGACGTCCTGCTGCTGCTCGCGCGTGAGGCGGATGAAGTTCACCGCGTATCCCGATACCCTGATCGTGAGCTGCGGGTACTTGTCCGGGTGGTCCATCGCGTCCATCAGCGTCTCCTTGCTCAGGACGTTGAGGTTCACGTGGAACCCGCCTTGCCCGAAGTACATGTCCAGGGCGTCGACAGCCCGCGAGACCGCCGCCGCATCGCCCTGTCGGTTGTCCGCCGGAACAACCGAAAGCGTGTAGCTGATGCCGTCTTGCGCATCGTCGAACGGCAGGCGAGCGACCGAAAGGCATGAAGCCAGCCAGCCGTGCGAGTCGCGGCCGTGCATCGGGTTCGCGCCCGGCCCGAAGGGTTCGCCCTTGCGCCGGCCGTCCGGGGTGCTGCCCGTACCTTTGCCGTAGACGACGTTGGAGGTGATGGTCAGCACGGACTGCGTATGGATCGCGCCGCGATACGTCGTGTGGCTGCGCAGCAGGTCCATGAAGCGCTTCACCAGATAGGCCGCGATGTCGTCCACCCGCGGGTCGTTGTTGCCGAACATCGGAAACTCGCCCGTTGTCTGGTAGTCGACGACGAGGCCCTTCTCGTCACGAACCGGCTTCACCTTCGCGTACTTGATCGCCGATAGGCTATCGGCGACGACCGACAGGCCGGCGATGCCGAAGGCCATGGTGCGCACGATGTCACGGTCGTGCAGCGCCATCATCAGCCGCTCGTAGTTGTAGCGGTCGTGCGAATAGTGGATGCAGTTCATTGCATGGACATAGGTCCGCGCGAGCCAGACCATCATGTCCTCGAACTTCGCCATCACGTCGTCGTAGTCGAGGACGTCGCCCATTACCGCGCGATAGGCCGGCCCCACCTGAGCGGCGCTCATCTCGTCGCGCCCGCCGTTGATCGCGTAGAGCAGGCACTTGGCGAGATTGACTCGCGCGCCGAAGTACTGCATCTGCTTGCCCAGGCGCATGCCGGAGACGCAGCACGCGATGCCGTAATCGTCGCCGAACTGCGGCAGCATCAGGTCATCGTTCTCGTACTGGAGCGCCGACGTGGCCTGGCTCGTCGCGATGCAGTAGCGCTTGAAGCCGTCCGGCAGGTTCTTCGACCAGAGAACGGTCATGTTGGGCTCGGGCGCCGGCCCGAGGTTGGTGAGGGTATGCAGCATGCGGAAGCACGCGCGCGTGACCAGGCTTCGGCCATCGAGCGCCATGCCGCCGAGGCTCTCGGTTGCCCAGTACGGATCACCCGAGAAGAGCCCGTCGTATTCGGGCGTGCGCATGAAGCGGACAATGCGCAGCTTGATTACGAGCTGGTCGATCAATTCCTGCGCTTCGGCTTCAGTCAGCGTCTCTTCGGCGAAGTCGCGCTCGATGTAGATGTCGAGGAAGGTCGAGATGCGGCCCACCGACATGGCGGCGCCGTTCATCTCCTTGATCGCGCCGAGGTAACCGAAGTAGGTCCATTGCACCGCCTCGAGGGCGTTCATTGCCGGCTTGCCGATGTCGCAGCCGTACAACGCCGCCATCGCCTTCAGGTCGGCGAGAGCGCGCATCTGGTCGGCCATCTCCTCGCGCAGGCGCATCACGTCCTCGGTCGGCCAGCGCGCGTCGATCTCGGCGCGCTCGGCCTTCTTGGCTTCGAGCAGACGGTCGACGCCGTAGAGCGCAACGCGCCGGTAGTCGCCGATGATGCGGCCGCGCCCGTAGGCGTCCGGCAGCCCGGTGATGATGTGGGAGCGCCGGCATTCGCGGATCTCCGGCGTGTACATGTCGAAAACAGCCTGGTTGTGCGTCTTGCGGTACTTGGTGAAGATTTCGCGCATGGCGGGGTCGGCCTCACGGCCGGTCGCCTTCAGCCCGGTCTCGATCATGCCCCAGCCCCCCGTGGGCATGAGCGCCCGGCGGAATGGCTTGTCGGTTTGCAGGCCGACGATTACTTCGTTGTCGCGGTCAATGTAGCCAGCCCCGTGCGAAGTCAGCGACGAGGGGGTGGCCACGTCCACGTCGAGGACGCCCTTCTTGGCCTCTTCGCGGAAGTAGGGCTGAAGCTTGTCCCATACGGCGAGTGTGCGCTTGGTGGGCGTGGCGAGGAACTCGGGGCCGCCGGTGTACGGCGTCACGTTGGATACGATGAAGTTGCGGACGTTGATCTCGCGCTGCCAGTCGGTGCCCGCAAAATTGCGCCATGCCTGCGTTTGCTTTACCAGTTGCAGCATTGTCAAGTCCTCCGTTTGGAATGTTCCGGCCCGTCAACCGCTCCTGCGCCGCTTGACCGCAGGTTTGGCCGTGGGCTTAGCCGTAGGCTTGGCCGTGGGCTTGACCGTCGGCTTGCGCCCCTTGCCGACGAGCTTCGCCTGGGCCGCGTGCACCCGCGCCCCGGAAACGTCGAGCGCCTGGCCGAGGGTCTCCATCATCGCGAGTTGCGCGGTGTTGGGCTGCGCCCGGTCGACGAAACCCTTGTCGGCGAAGAGCGCCTGCATCAACGCACGCAGCCGCTCGCGATCGGCGGGGTCGGCGAGGAGCTTCGGCAGCGTGGCGATCGCGCGCTCCGGCTCGTAGCGGGCGATGATCTCCTGCTCGCCGCGGATGCGACGCCACTGGTCCATCCCGATGCCGGGCAGGAGGTCGCGGTGCTTCTCGATCATGTCGCGCCGGAACTCGAGCCGCGACAGCAGCAGCGGCTCGCCCTTCAGCGCCAGCAGGTAACCGACGCGCGCCAGCGCCTCGGGGAAGCCGCCCTGCTCGATCGCCGCCAGCGCGGACTTGACGAACGGCAGCTCGCGGGCATCCGCCACCGGCTCCATGCCGCGCGTCGCCCCGGCCTTGTCGGCGACGAAGAGCGAGAACACGTTGCCGTAGGTCTGGAAGAATCTCGCCTCCGACATCGCGTCGCGCGTCGCGCGGTAGTAGTCGAGCGAGGCGCTGATCGTCTCCGATACCGCGCCTTCGACCTTGGCGAGCGCGTTGTCCTTCGTCGCCGGACGGCGGTCGGCCTTGATCGCCTCGGCCGCCGGTCCGAGCCAGCCGAGCCACGGGTTGAGGTCCGAGAACGCCCAGCGCTGCCGCCGCAGCGGATGCAGCTGGCGCGCGAGCTTCGCCGTGTACTCGGAGGACATTGCCTGCACCAGCGGCTGCGCGAAGAGCTCGTAGGCGCGCTGGTTGAACTCGGACATCGCCGCGACCGCCTCGAAGGGCTTCTCGTCCTGGCGCTCGAAGCGGTTGAGCCGCTTGGTGATGTCCTCGAGCCGCTGCTCGCGGAACTCGACCTCGTAGGCGACCTCGCCACCGCGCCCCTTGCGCTCGGTGATCGCCATGCCGTAGAGGCCGGGCGGCAGCGCCTCGATCGACTTCATCACGGAGACGATCTGCGCGTGCTCCTTGGTCGCCACCTTGCCGGACACGAAGATGCCGAGGTGGCCGACGTCCTCGTGCAGCAGGCCGACGATCACCTGCCCGCGGGCCTTGATCTCCTCGGTCGACCCGTAGACGTCGGCGACCCAGTTGAACGCCTGCTGCGGCGGCGTGATGTTGTCGCCCATCGACGCGAACAGGATGATCGGCGACTTGATGCCGCGCAGGTCGAAGGTTCCGCCT
>Ga0209254_10003513_pt1 | contig 14267 bp, 11 predicted proteins | sample FrelakmetDIP11DI_FD_187148 | JGI IMG/M metagenome (GOLD analysis project Ga0209254, IMG submission 187148) | Freshwater lake sediment microbial communities from the University of Notre Dame, USA, for methane emissions studies - DIP11 DI (SPAdes)... | ecosystem: Environmental > Aquatic >...
CTGGTCGGCGATGGCCCTGGTTATGGCCTGCCTGATCCACCAGGTGGCATAGGTGGAGAATTTGTATCCCTTGCGGAAATCGAACTTCTCCACCGCGCGGATGAGCCCCAGGTTGCCCTCCTGGATGAGGTCGAGGAAGAGCATGCCCCTTCCCACGTAGCGCTTGGCGATGGAGACCACCAGCCTTAGGTTCGCCTCCACCAGTTTCCTCTTGGCCTCTTGGCCGGTACGTTCCTGGCGCCGCAGCGTCCTCAGTTCCTCCCGGGAGAGCTTGTCGCTCTTCTCGCGCAGCTTTGCCGAAGCCTCTTCCCCGGCCTCTATCTTCTTAGCCAGGTCGACTTCCTCGCTCGCGGTAAGCAGCGGTACCTTCCCGATCTCCTTCAGGTACATGCGCACGGGATCGTTGGTCGGTGTCTTCCCCGCCATTTCCATGTCCTTATCCAGGGTCTCTTCCTTCTCCTCTTCGGCCTCCTCGGCCTCTTCATCTTCCATCTCGGCCAGGTTTTCCGCGGACGGTCCATCCACCACTTCCACGTTCATCTCTTCCAGCAGAGAGTAGAAATGGTCCATCTGCTCCACACTCAGGTGCAAGGTCTGCAGCGATTCACCGATCTCGTCCTGGGTGAGTATGCCTCTACCTTGTCCTTTTGAGAGCAGTTCCTTTATCTCTTCGTAGTCGAGATCTTTCCAATCTTCCACTTTATCCACCTGAGAGAGGATTACTTAATGGATAATCGAGCGAACCGCGAATTCCCTTTAGCGCCCCTATCTCAACTCTCGCTTCAGGCGTTCGAGAGCGTAAATCTCCTCTGTGAGTTCCTGCTCGCGCGCGTGATCTCTTCGGGGAGCGGATGCGTGGCTTTCCAACTCTTTCTTCAATCTCCTTATTTGACGCTCAAAATAGAATTCCTTCAGGGATAGGAGAAGGTCCCCATACATCACCCGAGCGTCCTCGTCACCTATACTATCAACATTCCCACTTTTCTCGAAAACTAACGCCGTGGCGGTGCTGATGACCTGCTCGGACTCCAAATCCTCGATGAGTTCCGACAGCAGCCTCTCTCCGCCTTGAGCCGCGGTTCCGGCCGTGCCGAACTTATCCAAGAGCGCCTGAAGGATTATACGGTAACCGGGGTCAATGAACAACCCCATATCCAGCTCATCCTGGGCTCTCTCCAACAGAAAGGGATGATGCACCAAGAGGCGTAAAAGTTCCCGTTCCGCCCTCACGTGGGGGGGAAGGGAAATGGAGGCCTCCGGCGCCGCAGTACCTGCCGCGGTGGAGGTGCCCCGCTCGCGCCTGTACAGGTCATATACCGCCTGGTAACCCGAGCCGGCCCAATCGGCGATCTCCTTGATGTGGCGTTCGTTCTCTATATTGCGACCCGGACCGCCCACCAGGTGTACCGCCTTGCGCACACCGCGCAGGCGGGAGTTCGTGTCCGAGGGATCGTGCTCCTCCAGGACCTTTTTCAGGCAGAAATCCACCAGGGGCATGCTCTTCTCGGCCCGGTCGAGAAACTCTTCCGGCCCATGCGAAGACACGAAATCCGCGGGGTCCATGCCCTCTTCGAAGACCATAACCCGCAGGTCAAGGTCGAAATCACCGTAGAACTCCAATCCCCTCTCGCTGGCGCTGACGCCCGCCGCATCGGCGTCGAAGGCCAGCACGACCCGCTCCGTGAGGCGGGAGAGCAGTTTGATGTGTTCCTCGCCCAGCGCCGTACCCAGGGTAGCGGCCACGTTGCGTATGCCCGCCTTCCACAGCCCTATGACGTCGGTATATCCCTCCACCAGCACCGCGAACCCCTCGCGCACCATTTCCCGCCGGGACAGGTTGAGGGCATAGAGATGGCGGCTCTTGATATAGAGGGGGGTTTCGGGCGAATTCAGATACTTTGGCTGCCCCTCCCCGATCACCCTCCCTCCGAAGGCGATGACGCGATCCTGCAGGTCATGGATGGGGAAGATGAGGCGGCCGCGGAAGCGGTCGTAGATGCCCTTCTCCCCCTGCAAGCCCAGCCCCACGGCCATGAAATCCTGTGACGCGAATCCCTTGGTCGTGGCCTGGCGGTAGAGGAAATCCCACGAATTTGGAGCGTAGCCAAGCTGAAAAGCCTTGGCGGTCTCCCTGTCGATGCCCCGGGAAGTCAGGTAATCTCTGGCCGGTTTCCCCGCCTCACCATCGAGGAGCATGTCGTGATAGACGTCAGCCGCCCACTGGTTGAGCCGGTAGAGCCTGCCGCGGCGGCTCTCCGCCTCTCCCGACTCTTTGGTGACCCCCTCATAGTGGAGGGTGAAACCGGTGCGGGAGGCCAGCCTCTCCGCCGCCTCGCGGAAGTCCAGCCCCTCTTTTTTCTTGAGAAAGGTGAAGATGTTCCCGCCTTCACCACACCCGAAGCAGTGATAGAGCTGCTTGGAGGGGTCAACCATGAAGGACGGGGTCTTCTCGTCGTGAAAAGGACACAGCCCCTTGAAATAGCGACCGGCCTTCTTGAGCTGCACGTAGTCCGATATAACGTCGACGATGCTGGCCTGCTCGCGCAGTCTGTCGATATCCTCATCCCTTATCCTGCCCCTGCCCATGGACCTTCCTTTTCGATCTGGGGCACCGCCGCCCGGGACGGGGTCCGCCCCCGCGTATGTTCCCTTCTCCGGCGGCTAGCCCTCCCAATTACGGGGGACGAAATGCTCTTTGTACTTGCTATCGGCATAGCGGTCGGTCATCCCCGCCACGTAATCGCAGACCCTTATGCTCAGTTCCTCTTCCCCGCCCTGGAACTCCTCCGGCATCTGCTCCGGGTGCTCCAGGTAGAAGGCGAAGAGGCTGCGCAGCATGGTTACCGCCTTGCCTTCCTCCAACTTGGCCACGGAGCCGATGTACACACGGTCGAAGAGAAAGGCGCGCAGCTCGTCCAGTGCGGCTTCCACTTCCGGGCCGAGGCGGATCTCGTCCTTGCCACGGCTGCGTTCAACCATGTCTTTTACCAGGGTGTTTATGCGCTGGCTGTGGTGGCGCCCCAACACCCGCAGAGTGGATACGGGCAGGTCCTCTTCCCCGAGTATGCCCGCCCTGATGGCGTCGTCGATGTCATGGTTGGCATAGGCGATACGATCCGCCACGCGCACGATCTTTCCCTCCAGGGTGGCGGGAGGGGTGCTCTTCCCGGTATGTCCCCGGATGCCGTCCCTCACTTCCCAGGTGAGGTTGAGTCCCTTGCCGTCGTATTCCAGCTTCTCCACCACCCGCAGGCTCTGCTCGTTGTGGTGGAAGGGAGCCGGCGTCAACCCCTGCAGTGCATCCTCGCCCATGTGTCCGAAGGGGGTATGCCCCAGGTCATGGCCCATGGCCACCGCCTCGGTGAGGTCCTCGTTGAGGTGCAGGGCACGAGCGATGGTGCGGGATATCTGGCTAACCTCCAGGGTATGGGTGAGGCGGGTGCGGTAATGGTCGCCCTCGGGAGCAAGGAATACCTGCGTCTTGTGCTTGAGGCGGCGAAAGGACTTGCAGTGGATGATGCGGTCGCGGTCGCGCATGAAACAGGTGCGCAGCGGGTCGGGGGGCTCCTCCCTCTCCCGGCCCCGGCTGTCCCGGCTGCGCACGGCGTAAGGGGAGAGCCATTCCTCTTCCCAGCTCTCTATCTCCTCGCGCACGTTCATGAAGCGGCCTTCTTGGCCTCCCGCGCCAGGCGCCTTCCGAGGATGCGTGCCCTCTCCAGGGCGTAGGAATCCTCCGCGGCCGGCTTCTGCGCACACACCCCCTGGTGCCCAGCGTCCGCGTCATCGGCGCCCTCACCTACGATGCTCATGCCCTGGATGAGGAGCATGTCGTGCAAAGCCTTAAGCGTGGTCTCCTGACCGCCGAAACGGGCGGCTCCCACGCTCACCGCAGCTGCAGGTTTCCCCACCAGCGAACACCTGGAACGGATAGCGCGTGTCTTGTCCCAGAGGGCCTTGAGCTGGGCCGATACGGTGCCGAAATATACCGGGCTGCCGAGAACCACCGCCGCCGCTTCTTCCAGGGTGTCGCATGCCTCCCTCAGTCCCGCGTCTTTGCCGTGACATGCCTCCTTGCAGGGGCTGGAACAGGCTATGCAAAAGGGCATCTTCTGCCCCTTCACGGCGTCCATGACCTGGATAAGCCTGCCCTCTACTCCCTCTTCGGCAGCGGCGTCAAGCACCGCCCTTAGTAGAAGTGCGGTATTGCCATTGCGGTTGGGGCTGCCGTTTACAGCCAGTATGAACATGGTTTTCACCCCCATGTTTAAGCACTCGTCCACCTGAACCAGATTCTACCTCGCGGGGATGTCAACCAAACCCCCGCGGGGGATTGCCACGTCGGCTCCGCCTCCTCGCAATAGCCTTCTCGCTGCGCGAGAAGGCTACTTCGTGGCGTCGGAGGCTCCGCCCATGGCGGCGTGGGCCGCCGCCAGCCTCGCCACCGGCACCCGGAAGGGAGAGCAGCTGACGTAATCCAAGCCCACCTCGTGGCAGAACTGGATGCTGCGCGGATCGCCGCCGTGTTCGCCGCAGATGCCCAGCTTGATGGAGGGATTGGTGCTGCGCCCCAGTTCGCAGGCCATACGCACCAGTTTTCCCACCCCCTCGACATCGAGGGTCTGAAAGGGGTTGTCCGCGATGATGCCCCGCTCGATATAGAGCGGAAGGAACTTGGCTTCGGCATCGTCACGGCTGAATCCCAGGGTGGTCTGGGTGAGGTCGTTGGTGCCGAAGGAGAAAAACTCGGCGATCTCGCCTATCTGGTCGGCGGTGAGAGCGGCGCGGGGCAGCTCGATCATGGTGCCGACCAGGTATTCCAGGTCCACCCCCATGGCCGCGATGACCCCGTCGGCTACCTCCTTCACCTTGGCCTTCTCCATCTCGAGCTCCCGGCGGAAGGCGACCAGGGGGATCATTATCTCCACCCTGGGGTCCTTGCCCCTCTTCTTGAGGTCGCAGGCTGCCTTGACGATGGCCCTCACCTGCATCTCCGTAACCCCGCCCATGGTGCACCCGACGCGGCAGCCGCGCATACCCAGCATGGGATTGGCCTCGGACTCGGCCCGCACCCTGGCCAGGAGCTTCTCCTTGGCATCAATCTCGTCCCTCTCGCCGGGGACGTGCTTGAGCCGCTCCAGTTCCACCCTCAGGTCGGCAAGGTTGGGCAGGAACTCGTGCAGCGGCGGATCGAGGAGCCGGATGGTCACCGGCAGGCCGTCCATGATCTCCAGGATGTCCTCGAAGTCCTGGCGCAGCAGCGGTTCCAATTCCATATATGCCTGCTCCCGCCCTTCCTCGTCCTCGGCGAGGATCATGCGCCTGACGATGGGCAGACGGTCCTCGCCTATGAGCATGTGCTCGATGCGGCAGAGCCCGATGCCCTCGGCGCCGAAATCGCGGGCCCTCTGGGAGTCCCCGGGGGTATCGGCGTTAGTGCGCACCCCGAGGCGGCGCAGTTTGTCCGCCCAGCCGAGCACCTTCTCCAGGTTTTCGTCCACCTTGGGCTCGATGAGTTTTATCTCACCGAGGATGACCTGGCCCGAGGTGCCGTCGATGGTGATGGTCTCTCCTTCGCGTACCACCAGGCCGTTAACCTCGAAGATCCTCTCGGCCTGGTTGATCTTGATGGCCTCGGCGCCGCTGATGCAGGGCTTGCCCATGCCCCTTGCCACCACCGCCGCATGGCTGGTCATGCCGCCGTGGCTGGTGAGCACGCCCCGGGCATTGATGATGCCGTGGATGTCGTCGGGAGTGGTCTCCCAGCGCACCAGGATTACGTCCTCCCCGCGTGAGCCCCGCATCTCCGCCGTATCGGCGTCGAAGACCACCTCTCCGACGGCGGCGCCGGGCGATGCGGGCAGGCCTTTCGCGATGACGTCATAGGATGCGTCGGGGTCGAGGCGCGGGTGCAGGAGCTGGTCCAGCTGGTCCGGCTGCACCCTGGACACCCCCTCCTCCTCGCTGATGAGGCCCTCGCCCACCATGTCTACCGCTATCTTGAGGGCAGCCGCGGCAGTGCGCTTGCCGGTCCTGGTCTGCAGCATGAAGAGGTTGCCCTGCTCGATGGTGAACTCGATGTCCTGCATGTCCCGGTAGTGCTTCTCCAGCTTGTCCATGACCCCGGTGAGCTCCCCGTAGGGGCCGGGCATCTCCCCACCCAGCTCCTCCAGGGTATTGGGGGTACGGATGCCCGCCACCACGTCCTCTCCCTGGGCGTTGATGAGGTACTCCCCGAAGCGGCGCGCCTCGCCGGTGGAGGGGTTACGGGTGAAACACACCCCGGTGGCGGAGTCCTCGCCCTTGTTGCCGAAGACCATGCTCTGGACGTTTACCGCCGTGCCCAGGTCGTCGGGTATGTCGTACTGCTTGCGGTAGGTCCTGGCGCGGTCGCTCTCCCAGCTCTTGAACACCGCCTGGATGGCCAGATCGAGCTGCTCGCGGGGGTCGGTGGGGAAATCCCTCCCCGCGTGCTGCCGGGTTATCCCCTTGAACTTCTCAACCAGCTCCTTCCAGGCCGCGGCGTCGAGCTCGACGTCCAGCTTCACGCCCAGGTCTTCCTTCCTGCGGGTCAGCTCCTCCTCGAAGAACTTCCTTTCCACCCCCATGACGATATCCGAGAACATGGTGATGAAGCGGCGGTAGGCATCGTAGGCGAAACGCTCGTCGCCGGTCAGGGACGCCAGCCCACTCACCGAATCGTCATTGAGGCCCAGGTTGAGCACGGTATCCATCATCCCGGGCATGGAGATGGCGGCCCCGGAGCGCACCGACACCAGGAGGGGATCGCCGGGGTCTCCCAGCTTCTTGGCCATCCTCTTCTCCAGGCCCTGCAGGTGCTCCTCGATCTCCTCCGCGAGACCCGCGGGGTAGCTGCCTTCCCGGTAGTAATAGTTGCATGCCTCGGTGGTGATGGTGAATCCCGGCGGCACGGGCAGCTCCATCCTGGTCATCTCCGCCAGGTTGGCGCCTTTGCCTCCGAGCAGTTTCTTCATGCCGGTTTCGCCCTCGTCGAAATCGTAGACATACTTCGCAGGTGCCATGATGCCTTCCTCCTAACCGATCCACCAGTGCGCAGAAATCAACCCTTTTCGATTGCTTTTAAAGAAGAGAAGAAACAGTACGATTATAATAGATTTCCCGGTCAAACACACTCGGGAATCGGGTCGTAGCGCGTACATGAGATCACTACTGGCTGGCGGGAGGCGCCGCTCCATTCCTCGGGACCGCCTTCGGCGCTCGCTCCACGAGTATACCGCGAGCAAAGCCTATTCGTAACGAAGTGCCTCTATGGGGTCAAGCCGGGCTGCTTTGGCCGCCGGGTAGATGCCGAATACGATGCCGATAACCGCGGCGACGCATACGGCCAGAAGCACGGAGCCGCTGGTGACGATGGTGGAGAACTCCAGCATGCGTCCCGCGGCCACGCTCAGGAGCTGCCCGAACAGGATACCGAGGATACCCCCCGTAAAGGTTAGCATCACCGCCTCCGCGATGAACTGCATCAGTATATCGATAGTCCTGGCTCCAACGGCTTTCCTGAGACCGATCTCCCGCGTGCGCTCGGTAACCGAGACGAGCATGATGTTCATTATCCCGATCCCCCCCACCAGCAGGGATATGGCGGCTATACCCGCCAGGAAAGCGGTCATGATGTCGGTGATGCTGGTGATGGTGGCGAGCAAGTCCTGGGAGGAGCGTACGGTGAAGTCGGCCAGTTCCTCGTCGTCGATACCGTGATTGGCAAGCAGGACCGCGTTCACTTCTTCCTTCACCTCGTCCACGCTCTCTTCATCCTTCGCCTGGATGACGATGGACGTGAAATAATCGGTTTCGAAACTCGCTCTCGCCGCCGTATATGGGATGAAGGCCCCCTCGTTAGGATTGGTTATTCCGTTTTCCTCGGCAACGTCCAGGACTCCTATCACCGCATACCGGTCGCCCGCGATGGTCAGGCTCTTACCCAGTGGATCCTCCTCTCCGAACACCGCGCTGGCCAGATCGTTTCCGAGCACGATCACCCCGGCACCGGATAGCACATCCTCCGGCGTATACCATCCGCCCTCGGCGACCTCCAGGTTCATAATCCCGGGGTAGTCCTGCGAGGTCCCGGTCACCTGGAAACGCCTCTCGCCTTGCTGCGTTTCGAATATGCTGGTTGCCGCGATATTACCCGACACCGCGTTGATCCCGGACAACCCGACCCCGGCGCTGAGCGATTCGAGATCCTGTTGCGTCAGGGTAGAGGTTTCACGGCTGCCGGTGAGCCCCTGACCGGGCCCCTCTTGCATTCCCATGGGTCCTCCCCCACTACTTACTCCCGGCGTCACCGTGATATTGGCCGTGCCGAGGATCGAGACCCCTGCTGTGAGGTCCTTTTTCGCGCCGTTTCCAAGCGACATCAGGGCGATAACTGACGCGATCCCGATCACTATACCCAGAACGGTGAGAAAGCTCCGCGCCTTGTTGGCGAAGATCGCGCCGAAGGACTGCCCGATCACCTTCAACGTTTTCATGACACGGTCCCTCCTTGCGTTGTTATACATCCGTCGCGCAGCCTGATCGTCCTGTCGGCCCGGCTCGCCAGGTCCGGCTCATGGGTGATGAGGACGACGGTTGCCCCGTCACCGTTGATCTCGCGAAAAACCCTGATGATCTCGGCGGACGTAACGGAATCCAGGTTTCCCGTGGGCTCATCGGCGATGATGATCGCGGGTTCCATGATCAGGGCCCTGGTAATAGCCACTCTCTGGATCTGTCCGCCCGAAAGCTGGTTGCTCTTGTGGTGCGCGACACCGGCCAATCCGAACCTCTCTATCAACGTAAGGGCCCTTTCCCGGCTGCCGTCGCTTTTTCCGTAGATGGTCGGCAACAGCACGTTATCGAGCACCGTGGCGCGGGGCAGGAGGTTAAAAGCCTGGAAGACAAACCCGATCTTCTGGTTTCTTATTCCCGCCTGTTCCGCCTTGCCGATAGCGCTTACGCTCGTTCCGTCCAGGTAATAATCGCCGGAAGAAGGCTTGTCGAGGAGCCCGATGATATTCATGAGGGTCGTCTTGCCGGAGCCGGAAGGGCCCATCACCGCCACGAATTCACCGTTCTTGATCTCGAGCGATACCCCGCGTAGCGCATGGACATCCTCCCCTCCCATACTGTAGAACTTGTGGATGTCCGCGAGGGCGATGGCGTTAGCACCGTTTCCCGAAGCACTTTCATCGCTTGTCTTCATTATGTTTTTCCTTTGCTTCCTGCTTTTGTATCGAACGCTATTTCGGAGAAATGATCCCAGGGGAAATCCGACGCCATCTTCTCGTTGATCTGCGAGAGCACGGCGAGAAACACCTTGAAATCGTCCCGATCGATCCCCTCCAGGGCCTTGCTCAGGCCCCGGCTGCTGGCCTTGATCAAATCCCCCGCCAGCCGGTTCCCTTCGTCGGACAGTTTTACCAGGACGACCCTGCGATCCTTCTCGTCCGGGACGCGCTCGACCAGCCCTTTGCCCTCCAGACGCTCAATAAACCTGGTGGCCACACTAACGGTCACGTTGGTGAACTTCGAGATCGCGCTCATGCTAAGCGGGCCCGCCTCATGGAGAAAGCCAAGAAACGCTATCTGAGGCGGCCTGAGGCCGGCATCCCTCAATATATGCGAACCGAACCCGTGCAGAAGCCTGACGCATAAATGGAGCAGATAGAATGTTTGTTCGGCTTCCGCGACCCTTGATTTGTCTTTCATGTAATATCCCTTCCTTAATACAATAGTTGTATTATGCCAAGATTAATCAGAACCGCTTTCGTTGTCAACCTCCTTCCCGGGGCTATCGCTTGAAGGGGTATCGAAGTTCGTTTCCCGAAAGACATCCGCCGCCATCCATTGCCTTCATGAGCAGGGTTGAAACGGATGGATACACCTGGGGAGAATACAAAGACGTACCTGACCCGTTTATACGGGACCGATGAGGGATTTGGCGCTTCTATTCGCCGGTGACGATCTGGGAAAAGTCGGCGAACTCCAGGAAGAGCCCGGCCACCATGGACAGCAGGGCCAGGCGGTTGTCGCGCAGCCTCTCGTCGTCGCCCATGACGAAGATGGTCTCGAAGAAGCGGTCCACGTCCGGTGCCAGCTCCAGCAGGATCCCCAGGGCGGCACCGTGTTCGTCCGAGTCCAGGTGATCGCGCAGCGGCTGCTGGGCCCATACCAGGCGTGAATAGAGGTTCCTCTCCGCCTCCTCCGTGAGCAGTGCCTCATCGAGGCCGGCTTCCCCCGCCTTGCGGGAGAGGTTATAGCAGCGCTCGAACCCGGTGTAGGCCTTTTGGAGCTGGCTGCTGCCTCGCGCCTCGCGCATGGCTTCAAGGCGGCAGCGCGCATCGTAGGGGTCCTCCGCCGCGCCGGAGAGGGCAGCAGCCACCAGGTCGTAATCGAAACCCTCGTTTATCAGGGCCTGCCTCCAGCGCTGCCAGCAGAACTCAGCAACCTCCTCCGCGACCCCCGGGGGATCGGAGAAGCCCAGCCTGGAGGCCGCATCCTCCAGCACCGTCGCGAAATCCAAGTGCATGCGCGCTCCCACCAGGACCGGCATCACCGCCTGCGCCTGACGGCGCAGCGCGTAGGGGTCCTCAGAGCCCGTGGGGGCCAGCCCCGTGCCGAAACACCCAGCGAGGTTGTCCGCTTTTTCAGCCAGGGAAAGGACGATGCCCGTGGCGGTGGAGGGCGGCGCGTCTCCGGAGAAGCGCGGCCGGTAATGCTCCTCGATGGCCCATGCCGTGTCCGCTGCCTCACCTGCGGCAAGGGCGTAGATGCGTCCCACGACCCCCTGCAGGGAGGGGAACTCGACGACCATGGAGGTCACCAGGTCCGACTTGCACAGCAGGGCGGCGCGCTTAGCCGTCTCCTCAACCTCCGGCGCCAGGTGCGCCTTGCCGCATATGAACGCGCATAGCTCGTGCAAGCGCTGGCATTTGTCGTACATGGAGCCGAGCCGGGCCTGCCAGACCACCGCCTTCAGGTCCTCCAGGCGGTCCTCAAGGGACACCGCGAGATCTTCGCGATAGAAGAAAGAGGCGTCCTCGAGCCGAGCGCGCAGCACCCGCTCGTTGCCCCTGGTTATTATCTCCGCCATGGCCGGATCGCCGTTGTGTACTACCAGGAAGGCGGCGGCCAGGTCCCCCCGGGCGTCCTCCATCGGGAAATAGCGCTGGTGTTCCTGCATGGCCGTTTCCAGCACCTCGCGCGGCAGCTCCAGGAAGCGCTCCTCAAACTCCCCCACGATGATGTGGGGATATTCCACCAGATCGACGACCTCGTCGAGGGTATCGGAGCCCGGTACCGCCCGCAGCCCACGGCCGGATACGGCCTCATCGATGCCGGAGAGGATGGCCCGGCGGCGCTCTTCCTCGTCCGCCAGGACGAAAAGACTCCGTAGTTTGTCCAGGTAGTCACCCGGGCCGCTTATCTCCGCCTCGCCCGCCGAGAGGAAGCGGTGGCCGCGGCTCACGCGTCCCGCCTCCAGCCCCTCGAAAGCGAGTGGGACCACGTCATCTCCATAGAGCGCCGCCAGCCAGCGCACGGGGCGGGCAAAGCGGAACTCGCCATCACCCCAACGCATGGACTTGCGGAAGGAGAGGGAGCGGATGAGGGCCTCCAGCACAGCGGGGAGCACCTCCAGGGCGGGCTTTCCCTCCTCGCGCACCACCGCGAAGACAAAATCTCCCTTATCCGTGGAGCGGATCTCCAGGTCCTCCACCTTCAGGCCGCGGGAGCGCGCGAAGCCCTCGGCGGCCTTGGTGGGTTTGCCGTCCACATCGTAAGCCGCCTCGCGCGACGGTCCACGCACCTCTGCCTCCACGTCCTCCTGCCCCTCCTCCAGCCCCGCGACCAGCAGGGTGAGGCGGCGCGGCGTCGAATAGACGGTGATATCGCCGTGGCGCAGCCTCTCCTTGCCCAGCAAGGCCGCGGCGTTCTCGGCAAGCTGCCGGCGCCCGTCCTGCACCGCCCCCCAGGGGAGCTCCTCGGTGCCTATCTCCAGGAGGAAGTCCCTGGCCATTACGATCCCTCCCCGAGCATGGGGAAGCCCATCTCCTCGCGCTGCGCCAGGTAGGCGGAAGCGGCCCCGCGGGCGATGTCCCTGACCCGCGCGATGTAGCTGGTGCGTTCGGTGACGCTGATGACCCCTCGTGCGTCCAGGATGTTGAAGAGGTGCGAGCACTTGAGGACGCAGTCGTAGGCCGGCAGCACCAGTTCCTTGTCCAGCAACCGCTTGGCCTCGGCCTCATTGCGGTCGAAGAGGTCCAGGGTCATGTCCGTGTCCGCCTCGTCGAAGCAGTAGGTGCTCCACTCCACCTCGGCCCGGTGCTGCACGTCGCCATAGGTGAGCGCCTCGTTCCAGCGCACGTCGTAGACGTTGTCCACCTCCTGCACGTACATGGCCAGCCTCTCCATGCCGTAGGTCAACTCCACGGAGACGGGGCGGCAATCCAGGGAGCCCACCTGCTGAAAGTAGGTGAACTGGGTTATCTCCATACCGTCCAGCCACACCTCCCAGCCCAAGCCCCAGGCGCCCAGGGTCGGGGACTCCCAGTCGTCCTCCACGAAACGCACATCGTGGCGGTGGGGATCGATGGCGATGGCCCGCAGCGACTCCAGGTAAATATCCTGGATGTCGTCGGGTGAGGGTTTCAGTATCACCTGGAACTGGGTGTGCTGGTGCAGGCGGTTGGGGTTTTCGCCGTAGCGCCCGTCGGTGGGGCGACGCGAGGGCTCCACGTAGGCCACCCGCCACGGCTCCGGGCCCAGGGCACGCAGAAAGGTAGCGGGGTTGAAGGTGCCCGCCCCCACCTCCACGTCGTGGGGCTGGACGAGGATGCAGCCGCGACCCGTCCAGTAGGCCTGCAGCGCCATGACCATGTCTTGAAAGTACATGCCAACCTCCGGCTTTTCGAATACGGCTATGATATCAAATAGTGGTACGTGGCTGATAGCCGAAGACTCGCGGCTTCGAGAATCTGGTAACATATTCACTATTGCCCATGCGATGACGCGGAGGTGGAGAGATGGAGGTGGTGATCAGGGAGGCGAGGCCGGAGGACTTCGAGGCTGTCTTTATCCTCTTGGGACAACTGCGGTACCAGTTCAAGGAGAAGAAGCCGGCGGACAAGGCAGGGGTGCTCGCCATATATGAGCGATACCTCGAGAGCGACGACCATGCGGTTTACGTGGCCGAAGCGGAAGGACGACCGGTCGCCGCGATGAGCATCTCTGTTCTGCAGTCCCTCTATGATCACTGCCCATACGTCGTCGTTGACGAGCTGGTGGTCGACGGCGGCCACCGGGGCCATGGCACGGGAAAGCGCCTCCTGGATGAGGCTTTCAGGCTGGCCCGCGAGCGGGGATGCTGCGAGGTCTGCCTGGATACAACAACGGACAACGAGGGCGCGATCCGCTTCTACCGGGCTTACGGCTTCGATCAGGAGAGCATCCTCTTCGAGAAGGAACTCCACGGAGAGGCCGGCTGATGGCCGATTGGGACAGCATCGCGAGGGATTTCGACGCATCCTTCTTCAAGGACCCCATGTACTCGTTGATCCTCGCGGCCATGGTCAAGAGCGCGGCAATGGGTAAGGTTGGGCGGGTGCTCGATCTGGGGTGCGGTACCGGCAACCTCATCTCCCTCCTGCTGGAGGAGTTCCCTGGCGCACGGATCAGTGGGATCGATCCCTCCTCGGGCATGCGCGAAGTGTGCACGGAACGGTTCGCGGACCAGCCCAACGTCGAGATAAAGGGCGGCAACGCACTGGCCATACCTTACCCGGACGGCAGCTTCGACCTTATCGTGTCCTCGCTCGCCCTCCACCATGTCCCACCGGAACTCAAACCGGACATGGCGGAGGAGATTGCCCGCGTCCTCGAGCCTGGCGAGCGCTTCATCCACGCCGATCCCTTCTGCGGCGTGGCCGGCGATTTCGACGACCCGGCAAAGACCAGGGACGTCATCGAACGGTTGGTGGCGAAGGCGCTTTACTCCCTCGACCATGGCGCCTGGGAGATGATGCTCGGAGAGCTGCAGGCCATCCCCTTTATGCTGCGTGGCGATGGAGAATACATCACCACAGTGGAGGAATGGGAAACGGTGTTGCGCGACGCCGGCTTCCGCGACTTCCAGGTGATCGACATCCCACCCATCGACCTCATCAAAGTCATAAGCTGCACGTTGGTTTAACCCTAAGGCTTCGGTGGTTTGCATCGCGAAAGCGACAGCGACGCCCGGAGGGCGG
>Ga0209254_10003514_pt1 | contig 14266 bp, 15 predicted proteins | sample FrelakmetDIP11DI_FD_187148 | JGI IMG/M metagenome (GOLD analysis project Ga0209254, IMG submission 187148) | Freshwater lake sediment microbial communities from the University of Notre Dame, USA, for methane emissions studies - DIP11 DI (SPAdes)... | ecosystem: Environmental > Aquatic >...
AAAAGGATCGCCCCGGCGAGGTGAATGCAGGATCTTTTTTGGCCCTTGGCCCTTGGCCCTTGGCCCTTGGCCCTTGGCCCTTGGCCCTTGGCCCTTGGCCCTTGGCCCTTGGCCCTTGGCCCTTGGCCCTTCTTCGAGAACACCATGCCGCTGACACCCCTCGAACTGGTCCGCCCGGAGATCCGGGCGCTGCGGGCCTACCAGGTCCCGGACGCCAACGGGCTCGTCAAGCTCGATGCCATGGAGAACCCCTACGGCTGGCCGGAGGGGCTCAAGGACGAGTGGCTGGAGGTCCTGCGCGCGGCCGAGCTCAACCGTTACCCGGACCCCCAGGGGCGGCAGGTCCAGGAGGCCCTGCGGGAATCCATGGGGATTCCCGCCGGCATGGGGCTGCTGCTCGGCAACGGCTCCGACGAGCTGATCCAGATGCTGGCCCTGACCCTGGCCCATCCAGGGCGCAAGGTCCTGTCCCTGGATCCCGGCTTCGTCATGTACCGGATGATCGCCCTCTTCGCCGGGATGGAATACGTCGGCGTGCCCCTCAAGCCAGACGACTTCTCCCTGGACCTGCCCGCGGTCCTGGAGGCCCTGGAGCGGGAGCTCCCGGCCCTGACCTTCATCGCCTACCCCAACAATCCCACCGGCAACCTCTTCGATGCGCAGGCCATCGAGTGGATCATCGAGGCCGCGCCGGGTCTGGTGATCCTGGACGAGGCCTATGCCCCCTTCACGGACCGGAGCTTCCTGCCGCGCCTGGGCCACTGGCCGAACCTGCTGGTCCTGCGCACCCTCTCCAAGATGGGCCTGGCGGGCCTGCGGCTCGGCTATCTGGCCGGGCCAGAAGAATGGCTCGCGGAGATCGACAAGACCCGGCTGCCCTACAACATCAACTGCCTCACCCAGGCCTCCGCCGCCTTCGCCCTCCGCCACAAGGCCGTGTTGGACGAGCAGACCCGGGCCATCCGTGCGGAGCGCGACCGGCTCTTCGATGCCCTTGCCAAGATCCCGGGCATTCACGCCTACCCGAGCGAGGCCAATTTCATCCTCCTGCGGCTCCCGAGCGGGGCGGCCGATGCTTGCTTCGCCGGGCTCAAGGCACGCGGGGTCCTGGTGAAGAACCTGAGCGGCGCCCATCCTCTGCTCAGCGACTGCCTGCGGGTCACGGTCGGCACCCCGGAAGAAAACGGGATCTTCCTCTCGGCGCTCGCGGCGGTACTGTAATCACCGAGCGGCATCAGTGACGGAGCGGTGGCGGCTGATCTCGCCCCCCGGGAAAGGCGGCCAAAGCTCGACGTGTCGTACACGCCCCACGGGCTGGATGGACCATCGACCCCCAGGGAATCCGGTCAGATCGACCTGGCCTGTTCGGCGGCATTGCCGGTATAGGTGCCGGGCGTCAGCTCACGCAGGGACTGCTTGGCCTGCTCCGGGATCGGCAGCCCCTCGATGAAAACGCGCAGCTCCTCGGGGCCAATCTGCCGACCCCGGGTCAGCTCCTTGAGCCGCTCGTAGGGGCTGTCCACCCCGTAGCGGCGCATCACCGTCTGGATGGGCTCCGCGAGCACCTCCCAGTTGGCCTCCAAGTCCGCCATCAGGCGCTTGGGGTCCGCCTCTAGCTTGCCGATCCCCTTGAGGGCCGACTGCAGGGCGATGCTCGTGTGGGCGATCCCTACCCCGAGGTTGCGCAGCGCCGTGGAGTCGGTTAGGTCCCGCTGCCAGCGGGAGATGGGCAGCTTGGCGCTCAGGTGCCCCAGGATGGCATTGGCGACCCCGAGATTCCCCTCGGCGTTCTCGAAGTCGATGGGGTTCACCTTGTGGGGCATGGTGGACGAGCCGACCTCCCCGGCCACCGTGCGCTGCTGGAAGTAACCCAACGAGATGTAGCCCCAGACGTCCCGGCAGAGATCGATCAGCACGGTGTTGAAGCGCGCCAGGGCGTCGAACAGCTCCGCCATGTAGTCGTGGGGCTCGATCTGAGTGGTGTAGGGGTTCCAGGTGAGCCCAAGGGACTCCACGAAGTCCTGCGCGAAGGCGGGCCAGTCCAGCTCCGGGTAGGCGGCAAGGTGGGCGTTGTAGTTGCCAACGGCCCCGTTGACCTTGCCCAGCAGGTCCACCGCCGCCACCCGCTCCCGCTGCTGGTGGAGCCGATGGGCCAAGTTGGCCATCTCCTTGCCCAGGGTGGTGGGGGAGGCGGGCTGGCCGTGGGTACGGGCCAGCAGGGGGAGATCCGCGTTGCGGTGGGCCAGATCCCGGACGGCCACGATCAGGTCGTCCATCTGGGGCAACAGGATCTGCCCCCGGCCTTCGCGGATCATCAGGGCGTGGGCCAGGTTGTTGATGTCCTCGGAGGTGCAGGCGAAGTGGATGAACTCGCTCACCGCCGCAAGCTCGGCGTTGCCCGCGATGTGCTCCTTCAGGAAATACTCCACCGCCTTGACGTCGTGGTTGGTGGTGCGCTCGATGTTCTTCACCCGCTCCGCGTCGGCAAGCTGGAACTTCTCCACGATGGCGTCGAGCAGGTTGGACGCATGGCCTGAAAGCTCCGGGACCTCCGGGATCTGGGGGTGGGCGGCCAGGGCCTTGAGCCAGCGCACCTCCACCGCTACCCGGTGACGGATAAGCCCGTACTCGCTGAAGATCGGGCGCAGGTCCTCGGTTCTGGAGCCGTAACGCCCGTCGACCGGGGATACGGCGCTGAGGGATGTGAGCTCCATGGTCGGTCTCCGATCGCGTTGAGATAGCGGGCGGGGCGGTTAGCCTCCCGGCGGAGCCCCAAGGCTGCCCCAGGCCGGCCACGAGCGCAAGCCGCCCCGGGGTTGGTCACCCGATTCGCTCCTCCCCCCTCGCAGGAGGGAGGCCGGCAGGGGGGTCGATGGCAGCAGTCCTGCTGCCGCTGAGGCTGTGCTGAAGCGTCCGACCCTAGCCCCTCCCCCTGCCCCAGGGAGGGAGTGGGAGGCGACGTGGGCTCCAGGAACAAACCCCTCCCCGGGCAGGGGGAGGGATAGAACGATCTCGCCGAGTGGGGCCTAACCGAAGCGGTAGCCCAGCATCTCGATGTCCCGGGCAAAGTGCCGGGCCACCAGCTCTGCGGTCTCGTCCGTGTAATAGCTTCGGTAGTCCTTGGATCGGTCGGTGGCTGCCCGGGCATGGGGCAGGGCCGGCGTGGGGATCCCGATGCGCCGACAGGCGCTCTCGAAGTCGTCCGAAAGTCGCTCGTAGCGACCGATGAAGTCCACCACCAGGTTGCCGTGCAGGTCGATCAGATAGTCACTCTGCAGCTCGATGGAGGTATCGACGTGGTATTGGTACGGCCGTGCCGGGTCCAGCTTCAAGCGCAGGAAGCCCTCGAAGTCGTCCTGGCCCTGGAGGTAGTGGGGCCGCTCCCGCCGAATGTGGTGAAACGAGCTCACCTGGAGGTCCCAGGGGTTGCGCACGAAGGCAAACTTGAAGAGCGAGTCGAAGAACTCCCTGGGCAGCAGCTCCTTGGCGGCGATCACCTTTGCATGGCGGGGCAGCTTGGTCGCGATGCGGTGACCGCTCAGGTGGCTCAGGCGGCTGCACAGAAACATGGGCCAGTACCAGGGGTCCCCCCAGCGCCTCGCCTCTAGGGCGGCGCGCACGCTGGTGCCGCCAGTTTTGGCGATGTGAACGAACAGAAATCGGTGCCGGACCGAGAGCAGCATGGGGTGGATTCTATCAGGGCCCAAGCCGGTGTTGTTCTCGGGCCCAAGCCCGGCCTTTCAGGCCTTGATGGGGATCGGTCTCCGATTGCTGCCCACCTGGAACCTTGTCTATCCTTAAGCCGCCGCCCCGGTCCCTCCCGTGCCGGGCGCACATCCTAACCACCAAACCACGATCGAGGAGGCTACTTTGAAGACCTTTCAGTTGGGTATTGCGCTCGTGGCGCTCGTTGCCGTTACCGCTGTCCAGGCTGGCGGGCCCAAGCCCGAGCACCCCTGCTACGGTGTGGCCGACTGCAAGAGCCAGACCACGCAGGAGGCATTTTCCGCCTGCATCAAGACCAGTAACAAGGAGGCAGATGCCAACCAGGCCTGCGCGGCCTTCCGCAAGGACAAGGACGCCTGGCTGAAGGACCACGGGTTCTCCAAGCTGGGGGACTTGTTTGAGTCCTGATCCAGGCTCTTGCGCCGACCCCCGGATCGGGTCGGCGCGACCCCAACAGTCAAAGCGGACTGGGAGACTGGCGGAGCCCTAGGGCCTACCGTTCGCAGACCGCTAGGGGGGTCCGCAACTCCCTGATTGGCAGCGACGGCGCAGCCGCCAATAGGCGAAGCGGTCGTACAGTCAAGCCAAGGGCGTGGTCAGCCTGAGCCCCTCCACCACGCTCGCCAAGTGCCGGTAATAGGGTAGCTGCCGCCATAGGTTGATGAAGCCCGGGGCCCTGCTCAACACCCCCGACCTTGGGTCGATGACGTGGAGCCTCGCCATGGCCGCTGCCGGTGTGATCCCCACCTGCCGCAACCGATCCCGCGCCTGATGGAGGTCCAACCATTCCACGGCCCCGCGGCGGTCAAGCCGGCGGTAATGGAGATCTCGCGGCGGCACAGGGGACAGCCCCCGACATAAAAGACGACCGGCCTATCGAGGCTGGCGGTCTGGAACGGGCGCGGCTCGTCGGGAGGTGGTCCGAGGACCATGGGGGCCATCCCTCAGATGCGGGACTCGACCGTAAGGACGAAGGCCGAGGCCGCGATGGCGGACACGGCGGACAGGGCCCATTTCAGGCGAGACACACCGGGTTTGCATAGGGGCTTGCTCATGAATCACCTCGCGTTGGATCGGTTGGATCCGCGTCTCCTGGGCGGGACAATTCCTCCGTTGCCCCTGGGGGCCGGGCCCATCCGCTCGGAATCAACGGGTGCCGCGTTGCCGCGATGACGGCGCGTCCGGCATGATTCCCTTCTCGTGCCCTTGGCGGTACCTCGGTCCCGTCGGATGATGCGCCGCGTCCTGATCGCCCTGATTGCTCTGCCCTTGACCCTGGTCCTCGGCGGGGTCGGCGTCATGCTGTGGCTGACGAAGCGGGCCGAGCCCGTCTACTCCGGCGAGGTCGCCCTAGCGGGCCTGCAGGCGCCGGTGCGGGTGCGGGTGGGTCCCCACGGGGTGCCGACCGTTCGAGCGGACTCCGTCCAGGACCTGTTGTTCGCCCAGGGCTATCTGGTGGCCCGGGAGCGGCTCTGGCAGATGGATCTGATGCGGCGCATCGCCGACGGCCGCCTCGCCGAGGTTTTCGGGCCTAAGGCCCTGGACATGGACCTGCTGTTCCGCACCCTGGGGCTCAATGCCTCTGCCAGCCGGGCCCTGTCGGATCTGGAGGCCCCTCAGAGGGACATGCTGGCCGCCTTTGCGGCCGGGGTGAACGCCTACCGGGGGCAGCCGCGGTGGCGCCTGCCCATCGAGTACCGGATCGCCGGTTTCGATCCTGCCCCTTGGGTTCCTGAGGACAGCCTGGTGATCGGCGCCTTCATGGCCTGGACCCTGTCCTACAACCTGCGCGAGGAGCTGACCTTCCTGCGGGTGGCATCGCGCGTTGGCCCGGAGCGGGCGCGGGAGCTCTTCCCCCCAGATCCCGAGCTGCCGCTCCCGGCCGTGTCGCCCGACCTACCGGAGGATCTCTTCGCGCCCGGCCAGGCGCTGGCTGGGCGCCTGCTGGATCTCTTCCAGGGCCCCGGGCGCCTCGGCCTGCCGGTCCCCGGCGCCGCCAGTAATGGCTGGGCACTGACCGGGCGGCACAGCGCGGACGGGTCGGCCTTCCTGGCCAACGACCCCCACCTGGCCCCCTCGATGCCGGGGATCTGGTACGAGCTGGAGCTGATCGGTCCCGGCATCCACGTGGCCGGTCTTTCCCTGCCCGGCATACCCCTGGTGATGATCGGCCACAACGCCGACCTGGCCTGGGGCTTCACCACCGCCATGACGGACATGCAGGACCTGTTCGTGGAGCGCCCCACGGACGATGGCCAATCGGTCCTTCGGCCCGGCGGCCGCGTCGAGCCCATCGAGACCCGGGTCCAGCGGATCCAGGTCAAGGGTGGCGAGCCGGTGGAGCTTGGGGTGCGCAGCACCAGCAACGGTGTCATCCTCAACGACATCCTGATTCCCCATCCCCAAGGTGCGGCAGGCCGTGGCGATCAGCTGTTCCTGCCCGCCCTGGAGAGCCCCTATCTCCTGACCTTGCGCCAGGTCACTGATCTGCCAGACCGATCCTTCGCGGCCCTCGATCGGCTCAACCGCGCCACCACCCTCCAGGAGGCGCGCTCCGCTATCCTGGGCTTCCGCCAGGCGAGCCAGAACCTGATGCTCGCCCATCGCGACGGGGGCATCGCCTGGCAGGTCAGCGGACTGATCCCGCGCCGGGGTAAGGGCTCCGGGGCCTTCCCTTCGCCCGGGTGGGTGGCGGGCTACGCCTGGCAGGGTTACCTGGATCAGGCCTCCAACCCGGGCTTCACGAATCCCCCCGGGGGCCTGCTGATCACCGCGAACAACCGCACGGTCCCGGTGGATCGGGCGGGGTCCCTCAGTCACTCCTGGATGGCCCCCTACCGTGCGGAGCGCATCGCCCAGCGGCTGTCCCAGGGCGGCCCCTTCACCGCGGCGGACCAGGCCCTTATCCAGATGGATCGTCTGAGTCTCCAGGCGGAGCTTACCCAGCAGGCCCTGCGCCGGCTGGAGCCCGAGCTGCGGGAGCTGGATCCCCGGGCCTGGGCCATCGCCGAGGAGCACCTGCTCGGCTGGGACGCGACCATGGAGGGGGAGAGCCCCTCGGCGGCCCTGTTCGCCCTGATCGAGCCCGCGCTCTACCAGGCCCTCTACGGCGACGAGCTGGGGCCTGAGCTGGAGGCACTGATGGCCATGGCCATCGTCTCCTACAACCCGGTCCAGGAGGCGATCCGCAGCGGTCGCTCCAGCTTCTGGGACGACGTCACCACCCCGGAGCGGGAGGGTCCCGCCGAGATCTGGGCCCGGGTCTTGCGGGCGGCCCACGCGGAGCTGGAGGCGCGGCTGCCGGAGCCCACGGAGCGCCGGCTCGACCGCCTGCTCGGCCTCACCTTTCCACACGCCTTCAACGGCTTGCCGTTCCTCGGCCGCCTGTTCGACGTCGGTCCCCTGCCGGTTGCTGGGGGAGCGGAGACCGTGGCGGTGATGAAGGCCTCGCCCCTGGCCCCGGAGCGGGCCCTTTTCGTCCCCTCGGCGCGCCTCATCCAGGTTCCGGCGCGCTGGTCCGAGACCCGCGGGACCTTGCCGTTGGGTCAGTCCGGGCACCGTCTCTCTCCCTACCGCACCGACCAGCTCGCCGACTGGCTGGCCGGCCGCACCCACCCCTGGCCCTGGAACGGACCGCCCGAGGATCAGGTCATCGGACTGCTGGTGCTGAGGCCCAACGGTGTCTCTTCGCGCTAGCGCAACCGCCGAAAGCACCCTGACCGGTGTGGGTGGTGCGGCTCACCGGCACCCTTAGTGAAAGTTCAAAAACAACGTGGCCCGGGCGTCCCTTGAAACCCTGAGAAGCGAACGTGGAACATCCCAAGAACGTTCACGTTGTTTTCGAACCTTTCCTAAGCGCTTGGGAGCGGCCTTCAGGCGGCAAATGGATGCACCCGTTCCTTGATCGCGCGGCCGACGGTGCGCTGGGCGAGCCGGAGGTCGTAGTCGGCCTCGAGCCCCATCCAGACCTCTGGCGCAACTCCGAAGAATCGGGCCAGACGCAGGGCGGTATCCGCGCTGATTCCCCGCTTTCCGTTCACGATCTCACTGATGCGCCCAGGCGGCACACCGATGTCCAGGGCCAACCGATTGACGCTGATCCCCAGGGGTATCAGGAAGTCCTCTTTGAGGATTTCCCCGGGATGGATGGGATCGAGAAGTGCGGTCATTGGAGTCGCCTCAGCTCAGTGATAATCGACGATCTCGACCTGGTGGGCATCGTGGCCCTCCCAGACAAAGCAGATTCGCCATTGGTCGTTGATACGGATGCTGTGTTGACCCCTTCGGTCTCCACTGAGTGCCTCCAGGCGGTTACCCGGCGGGACCCGGAGATACTGAAGTGTCGTGGCGCGATGCAGATAGAGAAGCCTGCGACGCGCCACGCGCTCGATTTGTCCGAAGCGCCGGATCGGTTGGTCGTTGAACATTGCCTCCGTATCCTTTGCAGCGGAACGATACGATCATACCGAGGATTACGGTAAGCGTAATACGGAGGTCGTAAGCTCATCGGGGCTTCACAGACTTGGCAACGGGTCACCCCCCGGGCCGAGGGGCGGCCGCCGCTTGGATCCGCCGGCTCGCCCCCACATCCGAGAGACCGGAAGTGCCACCCTAGTGGAGAGGCCGTGAGCCAAGCCAGCCTGACCCGCATCGATATCAGCAAGGAATACCTGAACTTCAGCGCCGGGCATTTCACCGTTTTCTCGGCGACCGAGCGGGAGAACCTCCACGGTCACAACTTCCAGGTCCGCTGCGCGGTCAGCGCGGCGGTGGGTGAGGACGGCCTGGCCTTCGACTATGTCCTGCTCAAGCGGGTGCTGAAGGACCTGTGCGACGCGCTGGACGAGCGGGTGCTGCTGCCGGAGCTCTCCCCCCATCTGCGCCTGGAGCGGTCCGATGGTCTGGTCTGGGCCCTTTTCGGGGCAGAGCGGATCCCCTTCCTGGAGCGGGATTGCCTGCCCTTGCCCATCCGCAACGTGACCATCGAGGAGCTCTCCGCCCTGCTGCTGGCGCGCCTGCTGGATCGGCCGGAGATCCACGGCTGGGGCCTCCGGGCCATCGAGCTCGGGGTCTCCTCGGGCTCCGGACAATGGGCCTTCGCCCACTGGGGGTCTGAATGAATCTGCTGATCGTCACCGGGGCGAGCTCCGGCATCGGGCGGGCCGTGGCCACGCGCTTTCTGGTCGAGGGCTATGCGGTGCTCAACCTCTCCCGCCGCCCCTGCCCGGAACGCGGGGTGGAGAACATTGCCTGCGACCTGGCCCAGCCCGGGGCGGCCGACGGCCTTGGCCCCACCCTGACCCCTTGGCTCGAGGGTGCCGATCGGGTGTGCCTGGTCCACAACGCCTCGGTGATGCACCGGGACCGCATCGATGCCCTGGAGAGCGACCACCTCCGCTCGGTCCTGGAGCTCAACCTGGTCGCCACGAACGCACTCAACCGCCTGGTGATCCCCCACATGACCCCGGGCTCCAGCCTGATCTACATCGGCAGCACCCTGGCGGAGAAGGCAGTGCCGGGGGTGGCGAGCTATGTGATCGCCAAGCACGCCCTGGCCGGGATGATGCGCGCCACCTGTCAGGACCTCGCCGGGCGGGGCATCCACACCTGCATGATCTGCCCGGGTTTCACGGATACCGAGCAGCTGCGCTGTCTCGTCGGCGAGGACGCGGCGACCCTGGCGGCCATCGCCGGCCTGTCCGCCTTCGATCGCCTGATCGAGCCGGAAGAGATCGCGGATACGGTGGCCTTCGCCGCCCATGCCCCGGTGCTCAACGGGGCCCTGATCCATGCCAACCTGGGCCAGCGGGAGCGCTGAGGGCGTGGGCGAGCGGGGGCAAGAGGAGCCGCTGTCTGGCCGGGTGGTCCTGGTCACAGGCGGGACCTCAGGGATCGGCGCCGGGCTGGTGGCTGCCTTTCTCTCTGCGGGCGATCGGGTCTACACCTGCGGCCGCCGGGCCAAACGGGTGGAGAATCTCCTGGCAACCCACTCCAGATTCTCGGGCAAGCTGACCGGCCTGGTGGGGGACGTCACGGATGGGCAGTTCCGTCAGGCCTTGGCGGAGCGCATCGGGGCCGACGGGGGCCGCTTGGACGTCCTCGTCAACAACGCCGGCATCATCCGCGGCTCGGGCGACCTCGAAGAGACAATCGAGGACTGGCGCGCCACCCTGGAGACCAACCTGATCGCCCCCTTCGCCCTGATCCAGGCCTGCGCCCCCCTGCTGCGCCGGGCGGTTGACCCCTGCGTGATCAACATTGGCTCCGCCTGTGCGGCCCAAGCCTATGACACCTGCACCTCCACCAGCTACTCGGTGAGCAAGGCGGGGCTCGACCTGCTGACCCTGAGGCTCGCCCGCGCCCTCGGTCCCCTGGGGATCCGGGTCAACGCCGTGGCCCCCGGTGTGGTCCCCTCGGAGATGTGGGGCGAGGGTGCCGAGGACCTGATCGACAGCACCATCAGGCGCCGGCATGTCCTCCAACACCGCCCCGTGACCCCGCAGGACGTGGCCCAAGCGGTCCTCTTCTTAGCTTCCCCCGCGGCCCGCACCATCACCGGGACCATCCTCAAGGTCGACGCCGGCTACACCCTCGGCTGAGCCTGGGGTTTCTGCTCCCCAAACATCTCGCTATGCTGGGCCCTCAGCCCTCAGCCCTCAGCCCTCAGCCCTCAGCCCTCAGCCCTGAGGCCTCGCAACTCGCCACTCGCCACTCGCAGTTCGCCACTCGCCACTCGCCACTCGCCACTTCCCATCCCATGCCCCACCTGCTTCTCGCCGTCACCGCCCATGGCTACGGGCACCTCGCCCAGTCCGCCCCGGTGGTGGAGGCGCTGCTGCGTCGCGTCCCGGAGGTCTCGGTCACCCTGCAAGGCGACATCGACCCGGCCTTCGCCCGCCGCCGACTCCCCGCCGGGTTCACCCAGATCCGCGAGGCCACCGATGTGGGTCTGCTGATGGACGGCCCCCTGGTGACCCGCTGGGCCGAGAGCCTGGAGGCCTATCGGGCCTTCGACGCCGAGTATGATCGGCGGCTGGAGCGCCAGATGGATCTCCTGCGTGACCTGGCGCCGGATCTGGTCCTGGCGGACGTGCCCTGGCTGCCCCTCGACGCCGCGCACCGGCTGGGCATCCCCGCCGTGGGGCTCTGCTCGCTGATCTGGCACGACATCCTCCAGCAGTCTCCCGTGCGGGATCGGGTGCCGGCCGGGCTCTTGGAGCGCATGGCCTCCGTCTATGGGGCGGCGGATCTGTTCATCCGGCCCGCTCCTTCCATGCCTATGGACTGGCTGCCCAATGGGGTGGACGTAGGGCCCATCGCCTTCCAGAGTCCGGACCGTGGGGCCGAGATCCGGGCGCGCCTGGGTCTGCCGGCGGACCGCCCCCTGGCCCTGCTCCAGTTCGGCGGTTTCGCTGGCTTCGATCCACTGCACGACTGGCCCGAGCAGGAGCAGGTTCACTGGCTGGTCCAGGACCTCGGGGGCAGGCGCCGCGGGGACGCCTCGGCCTTCGCGGAGGTGGGCTGCAACCTGCTGGATCTCCTGGGCTCCTTCGATCTGATGCTCATTAAACCGGGCTACGGGAGCATCGCGGAGGCCGCCTGCAACGGGGTGCCAGTCCTCTATGTCAGCCGCGGTGACTGGCCCGAGGAGCCGGTCCTGACCCAATGGATCCGCCAACAGGTGCCGGCCCTGGAGATCCCGATGCCGGGCCTGTTGGCTGGATGCCTTTCGGGACCCATCGCCGAGCTGCTGGCCGCGGGCCGCGCCCGGCCCGTGGAGCCCAGCGGGATCGAGGCGGCCGCGGGTCTGCTGGAGCCCTACCTTCGGGGGCGAAGGCGGGGTTGACCGCGTCGCTCTCCGACCCGGGGTTGAAATCGGCGCTGGACTGGCGTCTGATCGCTGCCCAAGACCCAGGACACCTTGCGGTTGCCGGTTGATACCGACAATCAGGGGAGGCTCGGCGGATCCATGACGCGAACCAAAGCCATTCGGCCCCTCTGGGCGCTGCTTCTACTCCCGCTCCTCGGCGCCGGTACGGCCTGGGGGGTTGACTCGCCTGGGGTCGATCCGAGATCGAAGGCCGCCTCGTCCGCTACTGGGCCGGAGCCGAGTCAGCTAGCCGGGCGCACCCTGCCGAGCCCCCCCTCGGGCGGACGGCCCAGCCGTGCTCAGGTCCAGAAGATGATCACCGAGGTGGCCGCGCAGCACGGCGTGGAGCTGGCCCTGGTCCAGGCGGTGGTCGCCGCCGAATCCAACTACAACGCCCACGCCGTGTCCCCCGCCGGGGCCGTGGGCCTCATGCAGGTGATGCCGGCTACCGCCGGGGACTACGGCGTCCGCTCCACCGAGGCCCTATTTGACCCCAAGACCAACCTGAAGACGGGCACCCGCCACCTGAAGCGCCTGCTCCAGAAGTACGACAACGACTACGGCCGCGTCATCATGGCCTACAACGCGGGGGAGGGGGTGGTGGACCGCACCAACAGCAACGTTACCTTCCGGGAGACCCTCGACTACACCGAGGCGGTGATCAGTAACTACCGGCGCAACGGCGGCACCCGTCCGACCCAGGCCGCCTTGGTTAAGGTCCACTCCCTGCGCGGCATGCGCAATTCCGGCCAGGCGAGGCGCCTGCTCAAGAAGTACCTAGACCCCTCGTTGCTCTCACTCAAGGTCAAGCCGACCTTGAGCCTGCGCTCCCTGAACCCCGCCATCCACGAGGTGGGCCCCGAGAGCCGACCCATGTTCGAGCTGGACCCAGGGGTCGTGCGCTGAAGTCGCTTGCGTGCGTAGGGGCAACCGAAGGGGAGGGGGATAGACGTTGCGATCCATCAACCGGTATGACGCCCACATCCTGGTGGTCGGGAACGAGAAGGGCGGCACGGGCAAGTCGACGACGGCCATGCACCTGGTCGTCAGCCTGCAGAAGCAGGGCCGGGACGTGGCCGTGGTGGACCTGGACTCCAGGCAGCGCTCCGTCACCCGCTACCTGGAGAACCGCGCCGCCTTTGCGGAGCGCCGGGGACTCGGCTGGAGGCTGCCCGAGCATGCCGTGGTCGCCCCCTCCGCGGGGCAGGACAGCCAGGAGCGCGATCGGGAGGACGAGGAGCGGCTGCACGGGCTGCTCGAGCGTCTAGCCCGGAACAACGCGTTCATCGTCATCGATTGTCCCGGCGGCCACACCCATCTCGCCCACCTGGCCCACGCGGTGGCGAATACCCTGCTGACCCCTTTGAACGACAGCTTCGTGGACCTGGACCTCCTGGCCCAGGTGGACCCTGACACCTATGCGGTGAGCAAGCTCAGCTTCTATGCCGAGGCGGTCTGGGAGAGCCGGAAGCTCAGGGCCGGCTCCGGGCTGCCGGGGCTCGATTGGGTGGTGGTCCGCAACCGCATCCCCCCGACCCACTCCAAGAACCGGGAGCGTATGGACCTGGCGCTGAAGAGCCTGCAGAAGCGGCTGGCCTTCCGATACGTGCGCGGTCTGTCCGAGCGGGTGATTTACCGGGAGCTGTTTCCCAAGGGTCTGACCCTGGTGGACCTCAAGGACATCGACGAGGGTCCCAAGCTCACCATGTCCCACGTGGCCGCCCGGCACGAGCTGCGCTCACTCTTGAACGACCTCGCCCTGCCCGGTTGGGGCGCCTGAGGGGCGGGCTCATGGTTTGAGCCACCTGGCGGGTACGCTGGGCGCCATCCCGTGCTCAGCTCTTGGCTTTAACCCCGATCTCCCCCAGCGCGATGGCCAACGTCCAGACCCACCTCTATGGTGGCATCGTCGTCAGTGGCGGGGCGGTGCTGGCCCTGCACGGCGCCGGCCTGGCGACCGAGGGTCAGACCCTGATGCTGTTCGGCCTGGGGGTGGTCGGCAGCCTGCTGCCCGACATCGACGCGGACGCCTCCGCCCCGGTGCGGGCCTTCTTCGGCATACTCGGGGCGGTGCTGGCCTTCGCCTGGACCCTGCCCCTGATGGGGCGCTACAGCCCGCTTAGCCTGGCCCTGATTTGGATCGGCTCCTTTCTGGCCGTGCGTGTCCTGCTCTGCGAGGCCTTTGCCCGCCTCACCGTCCACCGGGGCATCTGGCACTCCTTGCTCGCCGCCCTGTTCGCGGCACTGGCCACGGTAAACCTGCTCCACTGGATGCTCGGGCTGGCGCCCCAGGGCGCCTGGATCGGGGGCCTCATGGTGGGGATCGGGTATCTGACCCACCTGGTTCTGGATGAGGCCTTTGGGGTGGACCTCCTGGGGGTCCGGACCAAGAGGTCCTTCGGGACCGCCCTGAAGCCCTGGAGCTTCCGGGACCCAGCGAGCAGCCTGGCAATGGCGGCGGCGGTGGTCTTGAGCCTCTGGTTGGCCCCAACGACAGACCCACACTGGACCCATCAGTACCTCAACCTGGCCGCCCGGTTGGGTGACCTCATGGTGCGCCTGGAGGCCTGGTCTGATTCAGGTCTCGGTGCTATTCGAGCCTGGCTGCCCTGAACGTCCAGCGCTCGCAGAGGCCCTCGGTGATCAAAGGAGCCGCTGCACCTCGGGGAC
>Ga0209254_10003515_pt1 | contig 14260 bp, 12 predicted proteins | sample FrelakmetDIP11DI_FD_187148 | JGI IMG/M metagenome (GOLD analysis project Ga0209254, IMG submission 187148) | Freshwater lake sediment microbial communities from the University of Notre Dame, USA, for methane emissions studies - DIP11 DI (SPAdes)... | ecosystem: Environmental > Aquatic >...
CGCCATCACCAACTCGTACTACTACGCGCGGCTCATGCGCTCGCAGAAGCCCGACGAGCGCGAGGTGGTGGCGAAGACAGGCGTGATCTGGCCGAGCCTTGCCGGCCAGGGCACGCACCTCAACGTCTCCGGCGGCGCGGTGCTCAGGCACGCGCCGCACCGCGACAATGCGATCCGCTTCCTCGAGTACCTTGCGAGCGATTCCGCGCAGCGCTATTTCGCCGACGGCAACAACGAATGGCCGGTCGTGAAGTCGGTCAAGGTGAGCAACCCCGCCCTTGATGCGCTGGGCCCGTTCAAGGCCGACGCGCTGCCGATTGCCGCGCTGGGCCGCCACGCCGCGGCGGCGCAGAAGCTCGTCGACCGCGCCGGCTGGCGCTGACCTAGGGTCAGACCCTCGATGCAGGGTCTGACCCTGCTTTCGGGCGCGGCGAGGAGCGCACGCGCAGCGACGCTCGCGCGAGGAAGACGATCGGCGCGAGGCCGACGGCGACAATTGCCAGCGATGGCAATGCCGCTTCCGCGAGGCGCTCGTCGCGGGCGAGCTGGTAGGCTTGCGTGGCAAGCGTGTCGAAGTTGAACGGCCGCATCAGCAGCGTCGCCGGCAGTTCCTTCATCACGTCGACGAACACCAGCAGTGCCGCGGCGGCGCCGCTGCGCGCCAGCAGGGGCGCGTGCACGCGCAGCAGCGTCTCGCCGCTCGTCGCGCCCAGGCTGCGCGCGGCTGCGTCCATCGCCGGCGTGATGCGCGCGAAGCCGGGCTCGATGCCGTTCCAAGCCACCGCGAAGTAACGCACGAGGTACGCATACAGCAGCGCGAACACGGTGCCGGTCAGGAGCAGCCCGGGGTTCGTCCCGGTCCACGCGCGCCACGCGTCGGCGATCGCACGGTCCAGCGCGCCGACCGGCAGCAGCACGCCGACGGCGAGCACGGTGCCCGGAACCGCGTAGCCGAGCGCGAGCAGCCGGCTCGCCGCGCGCGTCAGCGGGCTGGGGGCAAGCCGTGCCGCGTAGGCGACGAGAATCGCCAGCGCGACGCAGAGCACGGCGGCCATCGTCGCGACGCGCACGCTGTTCCACGCCCACGCGGCGAAGCGGCCGAAGTCGACGGTCTCCGGATCGGCGGCGATCAGTCGCAGCAGCAGCGCAAGCGGGACGACGAACCCGACCGCGACCGCGATCGCGCATGCGAACGTGGCGACGGCCGCGCGTGCGCCGGTGAGCTTCGGCTTCGCGCCGGGCATCGTCGTGCGCCCACGTGGGCTCGACGTGACGCGCGAAGCACGGCGGGAGAAGCGTTCCAGCGCCAGCGCCAGCAGGACGAAGCCCAGCAACGCACCGGCGAGTTGCGCGGCGGCGGTGTGGTCGCCCAGCGAGAACCACGCGCGGTAGATGCCGGTCGTGAACGTATCGACGGCGAAGTACGCCACCGTGCCGTAGTCGGCGAGCGTCTCCATCAGCGCCAGCGCCACGCCGCCGGCGATCGCGGGTCGCGCGAGAGGGAGTTCGACGCGCCAGAAGGCCTGCCGGCGGTCGAGCCCCAGCGTGCGCGCGGCCTCGACCAGCGCCGGCGAGCGCTCGACGAACGCCGTGCGCGCCAGCAGGTAGACGTACGGGTACAGCGTGAACACGAACATGACTGCCGCGCCGCCGACCGTGCGCACGTCGGGAAACCAGTAGTCGCCGCGCGACCAGCCGAACGCTTCGCGAAGCGCCGACTGCACCGGGCCCGAGTACTGGAGGAAGTCGGTGTACGCGTACGCCATGACGTAAGCCGGCATCGCCAGCGGCAGCAGCAGCGCCCACTCGAAGGCACGGCTGCCCGGGAAGCGCCGCTGGGCGACCAGCCAGCCGGTGGCGGTGCCGCCGATGCCCGCGCCAAGTCCCACCGCGACGACCAGGAACAGCGTGTTCGCCGCGTAGTCGGGCAGGACGGTTGACGCGAGATGCGCCCACGTGCCGCCGGCGCCCGGCGCGATGCCGCGCGCGACGACCGCGACGATGGGCAGCGCGGCGACCGCCGCGAGCGCAACGGCCGCCGCCGTCAGCGCGCCGACGCGCGTGCGCACGGGAAGCGACGCCATTGCGGCGACGGACGGTACGGCGGGCAGGCCTGCATGGTTCGATTATAGGCACGCCACTCGCGCGCGGCGGCGCCGGAGCGAAGGCTATAATCGCTGCGACGCTGGCGCGGCCCGCAGGACGGCTTGCCACCGACGCGGCCGCTCGCAGGTCCCGATGCGCATCCTCATTTCCAACGACGACGGCTACTTCGCCCCCGGCATCGAGCACCTCGCCGCGGTACTCGGCAAGCGCTTCGAAGTGACCGTCGTTGCGCCGGAGCGCGACCGCAGCGGCGCGTCGAACTCGCTGACGCTCGACCGGCCGCTGATGGTGCGCAAGGCGCCCAACGGCTTCACGTTCGTCAACGGCACGCCGACCGACTGCGTGCACCTCGCCGTCACCGGACTGCTCGACCGCCTGCCCGACGTCGTCGTGTCGGGCATCAACCTCGGCGCGAACATGGGCGACGACACGATCTACTCGGGCACCGTCGCCGCCGCCACCGAGGGCTACCTGCTCGGCATCCCCGCGATCGCCGTCTCGCTCACGTCCAAGCACGGCCGCCACTTCGACACCGCGGCGGCGATCGCGCTCGAGCTTCTCGAGCGCCACGCGCGCGCGCCGGCGGGCCGCTGGCTGCTCAACGTCAACGTGCCCGACGTGCCGCGCGAGGCGCTCCGTGGCACGCGCATCACGCGCCTGGGCCGCCGCCACAAGGCCGAGGACGTGATCCCCACCAAGAACCCGCGCGGCGAGACCGTCTACTGGGTCGGACCGGCCGGCCCGGCCGCCGACGCCGGGGAAGGTACGGACTTCCACGCCACCGAGCAGGGCTACGTGTCGATCACGCCGCTGCAGATCGACCTCACGCACCACGAGCAGATGGCCGAGGTGGCGGCGTGGATGAGGTCGAAGGGGTGAGCAGTCAGTTCGACGGTATCGGCATGACCTCGACACGCACGCGCGTGCGCATGATCGAGCGCCTGCGCGAGCAGGGCATCCGCGACGAGGTGGTGCTCGCGGCAATGAACGCGGTGCCGCGGCACATCTTCGTCGACGAAGCGCTGGCGATCCGCGCCTACGAGGACACTCCGCTGCCGATCGGCAGCGGGCAGACGATCTCGCAGCCGTGGGTCGTCGCGCGCATGAGCGAGCTGGCGCGCAATGGCCGCGAACTCGACGGCGTGCTGGAGATCGGCACTGGCTGCGGCTACCAGACCGCGGTGCTGGCGCAGCTGGCGAAGACCGTCTACACGGTGGAGCGCATCGGCGCGCTCGTCGCGAAGGCGCGGCGCAACCTGCAGCGGCTCAAAGTTCCCAACGTACGGCTCAAGCATGGCGACGGGAGCGCGGACCTCGGCGAGGACCTCGCCGTCGACGCGATCATCGTCACCGCGGGCGCGACGCACGTCCCGCAGGCGTTGCTCAAGTACCTGAAGCCCGGAGGGCGCATGGTGCTGCCGCTCGCGAGCCAGGCGGATAGCGGCGTGCAGCGACTCACGGTCATCGAACCGACGCCGAAGGGCTTGAAGGAGCAGACGCTCGATGCGGTAAGATTCGTGCCGCTGCTCCCCGGTCGCGCGTGACGCATTGGCGGGCGAGCGGCACGCCCGCATGACGCACTTCCGCATAGTCACCACGTTCCTGCAGCGCGCGACGGTCGTCGGATGCGCGATCCTCGTGGCCGCGTGCGCGACGCGACAGGCCGCGCCCGTCGAGGAGCGGCGTCCGCCCGCCGCCCGCGCGCCGACCACTGCGCCGGCTCCGTCCGTCGCCGCCCCTGCCACCGCGCCGCGCACCGCGGAGCCCGAACGCGCCGCCAGCTATGCGGTGAAGCGCGGCGATACGCTCGCCGGCATAGCACTCGAGCACGGGCTCGACTACCGCGAGCTCGCGGCGTGGAACGCCATCGAGAACCCGAACCGCATCCTGGTCGGGCAGGTGCTGCGCCTCGCGCCGCCAGGCGAATCGGGGTCGCCGGGCGCTACCACCACGGACCCTGCGACGGGCGTGGTCACCGCGCCGCTGCGCGCAGCGCCTCCGGTCGTCGAGTCGCGGGCCGGCGCAGCCCCCGCACCGGCTGCTGGTGCGGCGCGCAACACCGAGATGCTGAAGGTCTCGCCCAAGGCGGTGAAGGAGCCGTATTCCGAGGCGCTGGCGCGCGAGATGGCCAAGGCTCCTGAGGCGCCGCCGCCCGCACGCGCCGCGCCCACGCTTCCCGCGCCTGCGGTCGCGCAGCCCGCGCCTGCGGTCGCGCAGCCCGCGCCGCCGATAGCCGGTGCCGCGCCCCCGGCAGCGCAGTCCGTGGCACCGCCGAGCGCCGCGGCCGCCGATGACGAGGACCTCGACTGGATGTGGCCGGCCAAGGGCAAGCTCGTCACCGGCTTCTCGGACAACGCGAACCTCAAGGGCATCGACATCGCCGGGGCGGCAGGCCAGCCGGTGGTGGCGAGCGCCGCCGGCCGCGTCGTGTACGCGGGCACCGGCCTGCGCGGCTACGGCAAGCTCGTCATCGTCAAGCACAACGCGAAGTTCCTGACGGCGTACGCGCACAACCGCGAGATCCTGGTCAAGGAAGGCCAGCAGGTCGCACGCGGGCAGAAGATCGCCGAGATGGGCAACACCGACGCCGACCAGGTCAAGCTGCACTTCGAGATTCGCCGGCTGGGGAAGCCGATGGACCCACTCAAGTACCTGCCGCCCGCATAGGAAGTCGATGCAGGGCCGCCGGATCCCGCCTCGACGCACTCCCTGACGTCGTCATCCCCGCGAAAGCGGGGATGATCCAGCGTCTTCGCGGTGGCACGGCGCGCGCTAACCTCCGCCGCGCAATGCGGCCGGCGCCGGCAGCACCTCCACCGCCCGCTTGAGCATCGCGAGCAGCGCGTCGCGCTCGCGCGAGGGCACGCTGGCATAGCGCAGCCGCGCATATGCCTCGCCGATCGCATGGAAGGCGATCGCGTAGTCCGGCCAGCGCCGGCTTGCGCGCGCGGTGTAGTCGAGCGGGCCTTCGTGCCCCTCTCGCGGCAACCCGGCGCGGGCGAGCCTCGCGCAGACGTCGAGCCACATCGCGGCGACGCGCTCGCGCCGGCCGCGCCGCCACGCGAGCCAGCCGAGCACCACGCCCATCCACGCTGCACCGGCGATCGCGATCGCGCCGACGGCCTGGCCGGGCAGGGCAGGGTCGAGGCGGAGCGAACGCCACACCTCGCGCTGGCGGCTCGCGTCGAAGCCGACGACGTTGCGCCGCCACGAGTGGTTGATTGCGTCGAACAGGAGCTGCGCGTCCTTGAGGAAGCCGGCGTCCAGCCGCGCGAACAGCGGCAGCTCCAGAGCGCCGGACAGCGCGCGCGAGATGCCTGACTCGATGCGCAGCGGCGACACGGCTCCGGTCGGATCGAAGCGACGCCACTGCCCGTCGACGATCGCCTCGACCCAAGCGTGCGCATCCGACTGGCGCACGATGAGGTAGTTGCCGCGCCGGTTGAACTCGCCGCCCTGGTAGCCGGTGACCACGCGGGCGGGTATGCCGGCCGCGCGCAGCAGCACGGCGAAGGCGCTGGCGTAGTGCTCGCAGAAGCCGCGCTGCGTCTCGAACAGGAAGCCGTCGACCGGGTCGCGCGCGTGGATCACCCCGGGAGCGAGCGTGTAGACGAACGGGCCGTCGCGGAAGTGCGCGAGCACGGCGTCGACGTACTCGCGATCGGCAGCGTGTTGTCCGCGAAGCTGCACGGCAAGGGAGAGCGTGCGCGGGTTTGCGTCCGGCGGCAGGCGCAGATTCTCGGCCGCGTCGCGCGCAAGCGCGGGGTGCCGGTCGCTCAGCAGCGATCGCTGGCGGTAGCGCATCACCTGTCCGACGGAGCGGCGCGCGACGAGCTGGCGATCGCGCGAGACCACGACGTCGATCGAAGCCTCGTCCGCGGAGAATTCCGGCATTGCGGCAGGCAGCTCGAGGGCGAACAGCCACGGCCGGTCGTTCGGTTCCAGCGTGACCGTGTAGTCGATCCCCACGTCCCGGGGTTCGGTCAGGCTGCCGTCGGGACGCACGAAGGAGGCCGACCACGTGCGTCCGTCGAAACGCGACATTACGGGGCCTCGCCAGTAAAGCTGCGATGGAGGCGGCGGCACGCCGGCGAAGTCGGCGCGCAGTGCGACCGTGTCCTCCTGCGTGAGCTCGGCGATCATGCCCGGCGACATCGTGTCGGACAGTCCGGTGGTCGCGCGCGAGCTCTGCGGCATGCCCCACAGGGGCCCGGCGATGCGCGGGAACAGTACGAACAGCAGCAGCGCGATCGGCAGGCCTTGCAGCAGCATTGCGCCCGTCTGCGCGACGGCGCGACGCGGCGCGGCGGCCGCCACGGCGCGCGGCGTGCGCGCGGCGAGGGCGGCGAGCGTCGCGCCGAGCAGCAGCAGCGCCGGCAGCATCGCGATCGCCGAGGCCGGCGACTGGCCGAAGAGGAACGGCGTGATGGCGAGGAATGCGGCGAGGCAGACCAGCAGCGTGCCGTCGCGCGTGGTGCGCGACTCGAGGAACTTGATGCCAACCAGCACGAACAGGAATGCGACCGACGGGTCGCGGCCGAGCAGGTAGCCGTACGACGCGCGCAGCAGCGTCGCGATGGCGACGGCGAAGATCACCAGCGCCCATGACGGGATGCGCGCGGCCGCCAGCCCCGGCCGCGCGCGGTCGCGCGCAGTGAGCCACAGGCGCAACGCGACGAGCGCGCAGCCGAGCAGCGCGATCCACATCGGCACGTGCAGCGCCCCAGGCAGCTGCGCGGCAAGGATCGTCGCGCCGAGCCACCCGCTCTGCGCGGCAGTCAACGGCACGGCCACGCGGCCGCGCCTGGGGTCCGAGGCCTTCCGGCGCAGGCGCGGCAGCTTCATGACACGCCGTGCAGCGCGAGTGCAGTGAGCGCGACGCGGCGGTGCTCGCGGCCCACGCCGGCGGGCACGCGCCGTTGCGGCAGCACCAGCGCACAGGGGCGGGCCGCGCGCTCGCAGGCGAGCACCCACGCGCACAGCCGCTCGAGCCTGCGCTCCGTGTCGAGCGAAGCGGGGAGCGCCGCGAAGTCGAGCACGACCTCGCCGCCGTCGCCGCCGCCGCTTTCGAAGGCCTTCGTGTACCAGCCGCCGCCACGCGCGACCGTCTTCCACGCGACGCGCTGCAGCGGGTCGCCGTGCTGGTAGGTGCGCAGGCCCGCGAGCTCGCCATCGTCGTGGCGGAGCGAGCCGGATTCGTCGGCGGCGCCCTGCGGCGCGGGCAGCGGCGGCGCGCCGGCTTCGGGCGCGGGATAGGCGAGCCCTGCGACGGGGAAGTGGACGTAGGACCAGCCGCGCCACAGGCCGAGCGGATAGTCCGACGACAGCGTCACGCGTCCGAGCGGCACGCTGCCGCGGCGCGGCGCGGCTACCTCGACCTGCGCGCTCGCCGTGCCTTCGGCGTCCACGTCGAGGAACGTGGCCGGCCCGTCGCGCGGCTCGACGGCGATCCCGCAGCGCTCGCGCCCGTCGCCGCGCAGTTGCAGCGTGAAGGGGATGCTGCCACCGGCAAACGTCTCGCCCGCGCTTCCCGGGCGCACACGCAGGCCGGCGAGGTTGCGGAACGTGTGCAGCAGAGCGGCGGCGCAAAGACCCGCGAGCAGGAACGCGACGAGGAAGCCCAGCGACAGGCCGTAGTTGAGCGACGTGAGGATCATCGTCGCAACCGTCCCGATCAGCGCCAGCCCGCGGCGCGTGGGCAGGATGTAGATGCGCGAATGGCGCAGCACGACCTCGCCGGCGTCGGCGGGCGCGCTGCGGAAGACGCGCTCGCGCCAGCGCGCGAGAAGGCCCTGCGGTGCGGGCAAGCCTCGCGCTGCGACTGCCATCGCGGGCGGAGTCAGGCCAGCGGGACCGCGCGTACCAGCGCCTGAGCCTGCAGCGCACCGGCCCGTGCGCCGCCGGCGAGCCGATGGCCGGCCACGGCGGGGAACACCGCCTGCACGTCCTCGGGCAGCACCATGGGGCGCGCCGCGACGAGCGCGTGCGCGCGCGCGGCCGCGATCAGCATCAGCCCGGCACGCGGAGACAGGCCGCGGCGGGCGCCGGCATCGGCGCCACCGGCGCCGCGACTCGCGGCGAGCAGTGCCTGCACGTAATCCAGCAGCGCCGGCGCGACGTGCACGGTTGCCGCTTCGCGCTGCCACTCGGCGAGCGTGGGTGGATCGGCGAGCGCGGGCATCTCGGTGATCCTCGAGCGCCGGTCGCCGCCTGCGAGCAGCTCGCGCTCGGCGCCGGCGTCGGGATAGCCGATCTCGATGGCCATGAGGAAGCGGTCGAGCTGCGACTCGGGCAACGGATACGCGCCGATCTGCTCGACGGGATTCTGCGTGGCGATGACGAAGAACGGGTCCGGCAGCTTGCGCGTCTGGCCATCGAGCGACACCTGCCGCTCCTCCATCGCCTCGAGCAGCGCGCTCTGCGTTTTCGGCGGCGCCCGGTTGATCTCGTCGGCGAGCACGACCGAGTTGAACACCGGTCCGGGGTGAAACCGGAACGCCTGCGCGCGCTCGTCGAAGATCGAAACGCCGAGCACGTCGGCGGGCAGGAGGTCGCTGGTGAACTGGATGCGCGAGAAGCGCAGGCCCAGCGTCGCCGCGAGCGCATGGGCCAGCGTTGACTTGCCTACGCCGGGGATGTCCTCGATCAGCAGGTGGCCGCGGGCGAGCAGGCAGGCGAGCGCGAGCTTGAGCGGAGCTTCCTTGCCCACCACGATGGCGGCGAGCTGCTGCAGCACCGCCGCGAGCTTCACGGGGGTGGGGACGTTCTGGCTGGCGGGGCGGAGGGTCATCGGGTCGAGTTGGCGCCTGGCAGCCAGAATGTAGCGGCCGTTGGGCCGCTCGTCAGCACCGGCGGGCGCGGGTTACACTCCGTCCGGCGGCTGCCGAGAAGGGATCAGGCGTCGAGGCTCCGGTTTTCCCGGCGTGTCGACGGTCATCCGGCCATGCCGCAGCCTCCGCGCCAGCAAGGTTCCCGTCACTTCCGAAGACCGTCCCGTCCGGCCGTGCCGACCGCGTTCATCTCCCACCCGTCGTTCCTGCTGCACGACATGGGGCCGTACCACCCCGAGTGCCCTGGCCGGCTGACGGCAATCGGCGACCGCCTGATCGCTGCGGGCATCGACGCGTACCTGCAACATTACACGGCGCCTGCTGCCACGCGCGAGCAGCTCGCGCGAGTGCACGACACGGCGTACATCGACGAGATCGAAGCGGCCTCGCCGGATCAGGGGCTGCACTACATCGATCCGGACACGGCGCTGTGCCCGCATTCGCTCACCGCGGCGCGACACGCTGCCGGGGCCGTCGTCATGGGCGTGGATCTCGTGCTCGCGGGCGAGTGCCTCACCGCGTTTTGCGCGGTGCGCCCGCCCGGCCACCACGCCGAGCGTCGACGCGCGATGGGCTTCTGCCTGTTCAACAACATTGCCGTGGGCGCGGCACACGCGCTCGAGCACCACGGGCTCGAACGCGTCGCAATCGTCGACTTCGACGTCCACCACGGCAACGGCACCGAGGACATCTTCGCCGGCGACGAGCGCGTGCTGATGGTGTCGACGTTCCAGCATCCGCTGTACCCGTACTCCGGCACGAATCCGATGGGCGCGAACATGGTCAACGTTCCGCTCGCGCCGGGCAGCGGCAGCGAGGCGTTCCGCCGCGCGGTGACCGAGCAGTGGCTGCCTGCGCTTGAACTGCACCGCCCGCAGCTTCTGTTCATCAGCGCCGGCTTCGACGCGCACCGCGAGGACCCGCTCGCCGAGCTCAAGCTCGTCGACGCCGATTACGCCTGGGTGACGCGCGAGCTGATCGGCGTGGCGGCGCGGCACGGCAACGGGCGCGTGGTCTCCGCCCTCGAGGGCGGCTACGCGCTTTCGGCGCTGGGCCGAGCGGCGGCTGAGCACGTGCGGGAATTCGTCGGGGCATGAAACGTCGCGCATTCCTCGGCTCTTGCGCCGCGCTCTCCGGCGCGGCCTCGCTCGCCGTCGTGGCCGAGTCCTGGGCGCAGGCGGCGCCGAAGCGCTACGAGCGCACGCGGCTCGTCGACGTGCATGGCCGTCCGGTGCGAGCACGCGAGCTTGCCGCGGAGACGAACTTCGTCTTTCACTACCCGTACGCCGCGACGCCGTGCTTCCTGCTGCGGCTGCGCCGCCCGGTCACGGTGCCCGCGACGCTCAGGCGCGAGGATGGGGCGACGTACGCGTGGAGCGGCGGAGTCGGGGCACAGCGCGACGTAGTCGCATTCTCGGCGATCTGCGCGCACCGCCTCGCCTATCCGACGCGCGAGGTGTCGTTCATTCGCTACCAGAAGGACCGCTCGTCGACCTCGGGCGGTGCGGTGATCCATTGCTGCGCGGACCACAGCGTCTACGACCCTGCGCAGGGCGCGCGCGTAGTCTCCGGGCCCGCGCCACAGCCGCTCGCAGCGGTGCTGCTCGAGCACGACGCGGCCAGCGACGAGCTCGTCGCCGTGGGTACCGCCGGCCCCGAGCAGTTCGATGCATTCTTCGAGAAGTACGCGGTGAAGCTCGACTTCGAGTACCAGGGCAAAGCGCGGCATTTCATCGGCGACCGCAGCGCGGTGCGCGAGCTCGCCGCGTACTGCCGGCAGACCATCCAGTGCTAGCCCGAAAGTAGGGTCAGACCCTGCTTCTCCGGGTTCCGCTGCCGGGCCTCAGGCCTGCACGGGGAAGCAGGGTCTGACCCTAGGGCAGCAGCAGCGCGGCAACGACGCGTCGCCCTTCGGCCGCGACGATGTTGTACGTCCGCGCGGCCGCAGCGGTGTCCATCACCTCGAGGCCGATGCGCGCGTCGGTAAGCAGGCGATAGACGCGCGGGTGCGGGAAGCGCTGCCGCGCGCCGGTGCCGAACAGCACGATCTCGGGCGCCAGCGCGGCAACGGCCTGGAAGTCGGCAGCTGAAAGTGCGTCGAATCCACCGGTGGCCCAAGGCTCGACAATCGCATCCGGGGCGAGCAGGAAGCTCGCGCGATGCTCTTCGGCGTCCACGCGCACCCAACCCACGCCCGTGGCGGTGACGCGATGGCCTTCGCCGACCGAGAGGTGGAATTTCATGGATGCGCGCCGGGTGAGGGTTGCCGCACGGCGGCAGAATTCGTCCGGCCGTTTGCTGCATTGCGGCAAGTCATGGTTTTCGCTTAGGATTCTACCTTCGCCCAGCACCGGCCGACACTTCGGCCGCCGTGGCCGCCGCGACGGCCTCGACCCCGCCGCCTGAAAGCGCCGCCATGTCCACGCTCACGCCCGTCCGCAAGTCCGCGAAGCTCGCGAACGTCTGCTACGACATCCGCGGTCCCGTCCTCGCCCGCGCCAAGGTCATGGAGGAGGAGGGGCACCGGATCATCAAGCTCAACATCGGCAACCTCGCTCCGTTCGGCTTCGACACGCCCGACGAAGTCCGCCACGACGTGATCGTGAACCTGCCGCAGGCCTCCGGCTACTCGGACTCGCTGGGCCTGTTCGCGGCGCGCAAGGCGATCATGCAGTACACGCAGCAGAAGGGCATCGCGGGTGTGGAGCTCGACGACATCTTCGTCGGCAACGGCGTCTCCGAGCTCATCGTCATGTCGATGCAGGGCCTGCTCGACGACGGCGACGAGATCCTCGTGCCCGCTCCCGACTACCCGCTGTGGACCGCCGCGGTGAGCCTCGCCGGCGGCCGTCCCGTGCACTACCTGTGCGACGAGGGGTCGGGCTGGTTGCCCGATTTGATCGACATCCGCAGCAAGATCACGCCGCGCACGCGTGGGCTGGTGCTGATCAACCCGAACAACCCGACCGGTGCGCTCTACCCTGACGATCTGCTGCGCGATATCGTCGCGCTCGCGCGGCAGCACCAGCTGATCGTCTTCGCCGACGAGATCTACGACAAGACGCTCTACGACGGCAACACGCACACCTCGGTCGCCTCGCTCGCCGACGACGTGCTGTTCGTCACGTTCAACGGCCTCTCCAAGAACTACCGCGCCTGCGGCTACCGCAGCGGCTGGATGGTGCTCTCCGGCGCCAAGCGGCACGCGCGCGACTACGTCGAGGGGCTCAACATCCTCGCGTCGATGCGCCTGTGCGCCAACGTCCCCGGACAGTTCGCGATCCAGACCGCGCTCGGCGGCTACCAGAGCATCGACGACCTGGTCGCTCCCACCGGGCGCCTCGCGCGCCAGCGCGAGCTCGCCTACAACCTGATCACCGCGATTCCGGGCGTCACCTGCGTCAAGCCGAAAGCCGCGCTCTACCTCTTCCCGCGGCTCGACCCCAAGCTGTACCCGATCGAGGACGACCAGCAGTTCGTGCTCGATCTGCTGGAGGCGGAGAAGGTGCTGGTCGTGCAGGGCAGCGGGTTCAACTGGCCGCAGACCGACCATTTCCGCATCGTGTTCCTGCCCAACAGCGACGACCTCACCGAGGCGATCTCGCGCATCGCCCGCTTCCTCGACGCCTATCGGCGGCGGCGGGGGTGAGTACGATGCCTCGACCCCCCTCACCCCCAGCCCCGCTCCCGGCGGGAGAGGGGAGACGGCGATGAAGCCCATCCACGTCGGCCTGCTCGGCTTCGGCACCGTCGGCCGCGGCACCTGGGACGTCCTGCGCCGCAACCAGGAGGAGATCCTGCGCCGCGCCGGCCGCCCGATCGAGATCAACTGGATCGGCACGCGCACGCTGCAAAGCGCGCGCGAGGCCACGCGGGGCGTTGCCGGCGTCAATCTCGCGAACGACCCGGCGCTGGTCGTGCGCCACCCCGACGTCGACATCGTCTGCGAGCTGATCGGCGGCGTCGAACCCGCACGGCAGTTGGTGCTGGATGCGATCGCGCACGGCAAGCACGTCGTCACAGCGAACAAGGCGCTGCTCGCGCACCACGGCACCGAGATCTTCGCCGCGGCGCACGCGAAGGGCGTGATGGTCGGCTTCGAGGCCGCGGTCGCCGGCGGCATCCCGATCATCAAGGCGCTGCGCGAGGGGCTGACAGCGAACCGCATCGAGTGGATCGCCGGCATCATCAACGGCACGTCGAACTTCATCCTCTCGGAGATGCGCTCGCGCGGCGCGTCGTTCGACGCCGTGCTGCGCGAGGCGCAGGCACTGGGCTACGCCGAGGCCGATCCCACGTTCGACGTCGAGGGCATCGACGCCGCGCACAAGCTCGCGATCATGGCGTCGATCGCGTTCGGCGTGCCGATGCAGTTCGACAAGGCCTACGCCGAGGGGATCACTAAGCTCACGCGCGAGGACATCCGCTATGCCGAGGAGCTGGGCTACCGCATCAAGCTGATCGGTCTCGCCCGGCGCGCCCGCAACGGCATCGAGCTGCGCGTACATCCCACGCTGATCCCGGTGAAGCGCCTGATCGCCAACGTCGAGGGCGCGATGAACGCCGTGCTGGTGAAGGGCGACGCGGTCGGCGCGACGCTCTACTACGGGCAGGGCGCGGGGGCCGAGCCGACCGCAAGCGCGGTCATCGCCGACCTGGTCGACGTGACGCGCATGCACACCGCCGACCCCGAGCACCGCGTGCCGCACCTCGCATTCCGGCCCGACCGGCTCTCGGACCTGCCGTTCCTGCCGATGGCGGAGGTCGAGACCAGCTACTACCTGCGCATGCGCGTCGAGGACCAGCCGGGCGTGCTCGCCGACATCGCGCGCATCCTCGCCGACCGCGGCATCTCGATCGACGCGATGATCCAGAAGGAGCCGCCGGAAGGCGAGGCGCAGACCGACATCATCCTGCTCACGCACCTGTCGGTCGAAGGCCGGGTGGTCGACGCGATCCGCGCCATCGAGGCGCTGCCCACGGTCGCGGGAAAGGTGACCCGCATCCGGCTCGAGGCGCTCGCGTGAGCCCGAAGGGCTGCTCCGGGACACCTGCACGAGCGGGGCGTCAGCCAGGCCCGAAGGGCGCGTCCGCTCGTGCGGGTGGCGGCCGACGCTGGGGCCTTGCGGCAGGCGGTGCCGGCCAAGGAGGCCGCGAACAAGCCCCGAAGCGCGCAGCGCGGAGGGAAGTCGATTGAGGTACGTCTCCACGCGCGGTGCGTGGGCGGCCGACCCGCAGCCGTTTCGCGCCATATTGCTCGAGGGGCTGGCGCCCGACGGCGGGCTGGCCGTGCCGGGGACGTATCCACGCTTCTCCGCTGCGGA
>Ga0209254_10003516_pt1 | contig 14260 bp, 11 predicted proteins | sample FrelakmetDIP11DI_FD_187148 | JGI IMG/M metagenome (GOLD analysis project Ga0209254, IMG submission 187148) | Freshwater lake sediment microbial communities from the University of Notre Dame, USA, for methane emissions studies - DIP11 DI (SPAdes)... | ecosystem: Environmental > Aquatic >...
CCCGATCTACGGGGTCGCCCGCACCCGCCTCCCCACGGGCGCGGCCCTGTTGCTCGCTGCGCTCGGCGCGGTGGCTCCCGTCACCACTTACGTTCGCTATTTCATGCCCGAGGCGCTCTACAACCTCGGCTTCTGGACCGCGACGTTTGTCGTCCTGCGTACGCTGCCGCGCTCGGCGCCGCTCGCCGGCCTCGTCGCGGGTGGAGCGTTCGGCGCGCTCTCCCTGGTCAAGCCCCATGCGCTGGCATTGGCGGTAGGTATGGCTGCCTTTCTCTTGCTCCGGGGCGGCGACTGGCGCAAGCGGGGAGGCGCGGTTCTCCTCGTCGTCGCAGCGTACTGGGTCGCTCGAACGCTTGTCGCCATTACGTTCACCGGGCGGATCGACACGACGCTTGCCGGTCCCGGTTATGCTTCCGCGCTCTTGGGCGGATTCGCCGCGTGGCCCGCAGCCCGCAACGCGATCGGGCATCTCGCGGCACTGCTGCTGCTGGTCGGGGTCCCGCTGTGGGTCGTCGCTCGCCACGTCGGACACGCGCTCGCGCGACGCACGCGAGTCGACGACCTCGCGCTTCTCGCGCTGTGCATGCTGGTTGCGCTGGTTGCGATGACTGTCGTGTTCTCGGCCAGCGTGTACGCCATCGCCCCGGCGGGCGAACGCATCACGCGGCTGCACGGTCGCTACTATGCGTTCGCATTGCCGTTGCTGGTCATCGCGTTCACCGCCGTGAGCCGGGAAGCCCCGGCGTGGCAACCGGGGAGGCGAGCCGTCGTCACCCTGTGCGCGGTGGTGCTCGTCGCCGCTTTCGGCGTGGCGCTCGGCTACGAGACGGGCTTCGTCGACTATCCCGACCTGTCGCTGCTGACGCGGTGGCCGCAGGCCCCGTGGATCGCGGGCCTCGCGGCCGGCTGCTGCATCCTCGCGGCCAGGCGCGCGCGCTCGCCCGGCGCCGCGGCGCACGCCGTGCCCATCGTCTGGTGGGGAACCGTCGCGCTCGCCACCTCGTTCACGCTTCTGGCGGCGCCTTTCGCGGGCAAGGCGTTCAAGCCCAACGCCGTGGATCATGCGCTCGCGACACCGGCGCTGCGAGCGCTGGTCGGCCGCGACGACGTGATGGTCGTAGGTACTCAGCACGAGGCCACCGAACCCTACCGGGTGATGTTCGGGCTCGCGTCGCTGGCCCGCGGTCGCATCGTGGCCGCGGGCACGACGATCGCCCCCGAGCAGGTTCCGGCTGACGTCCGCGTCCTGATTCTGCTGCCGCGCGTCGCCTTCGGGGGCGCGGCGGACACGGCCCAGGTCGGCCCGCTCACGCTGGTGACGCTGCCGTGAGGAGGTCGACGAGCGCCCAGCGGTAGGGCATCCTTCCCGCTGTCAGCCACACGCAGTCAACCGGAGCATTCGAATGCACGACTTGAAGGGCAAGAAGGTCTTGATCACCGGCGCCTCGACGGGCATCGGCGCCGCCGCCGCCCGCGCGTTCGCCGCGGCAGGATGCCGGCTCGCCATCCACTACAACGCGAGCCGCGACGCGGCGGAAGCCGTCGCGGCGGACGTGCGCAAGGCCGGCGCCGAGGCTCACCTGCTGCAGGGCGACGTGCGCGACTCGGCCACCGTGCGCCGCGTGGTGGAAGGAGCGGCAAGCGCGCTCGGCGGTCTCGACGTGCTGATCAACAACGCGGGCGGCCTGGTCAAGCGCGTGCCAGTGGCCGAGATCGACGACGCGATCTTCGACGAGATCGTCGATCTCAACACGCGCTCGCTGGTCATCGCCTGCGCCGCCGCGGTGCCGCACCTGCGCAAGGCGAAGGGCGGCTCGATCATCAACGTGACGTCGATCGCCGCGCGTCACGGCGGCGGCCCCGGCGCGGCGCTCTACGCCTCCTCGAAGGGCTTCGTCAGCACGTTCACGCGCGGCCTCGCGCGCGAGCTTGCGCCGGACAACATCCGGGTGAACGCGGTGTCCCCCGGGGTGATCACGACGCCGTTCCACGAGCGCTACTCGACGCCGCAGATGCTGGAGACGATGCGCCAGACGATCCCGATGGCGCGGCTCGGCACCGCCGAGGAATGCGCCGGCACGTTCGTCTACCTCGCCTCGGATGCGATGTCTGGCTACATCACCGGCCAGGTGATCGAGGTGAACGGCGGGCAGTTGATGCCGTAGCAGAGACGAGGGGCGGGAGCTTCCCGGCGCGACGTCACGCCAGCTACGAGCTTCAAGGCGGCACTCAGGCACGGTGAAGGCACAGGCACACTCGCCCCTCGCCCCGCTTTTCGCATATAATCCAATGCTTTGCCCAAAACGAGCCGGCCAGCTCGCCCGGGCTGTCGCCAACCGCGGACGACCCGTCCGGCCCGCCCCCACGAGGGCGGGGCCCGCGAAGGGAAGGCCGCAGACAATGAAGGAGTCCCCATGGCCGCCATCGAATTCACCGCCTTCCCGCGCCAGCACGAAGGCCGCGGCGCTTCGCGCCGCCTGCGCCACGCCGGCAAGACACCCGGCATCGTCTACGGAGCCGGCGAGCCCACGCCCATCGAGCTCGACCACAACGCGCTGATTCATGCGCTGCGCTCGGAGGCGTTCCACGCCTCGATCCTGACGATGAAGCTCGACGGCGCGGCGCAGCGCGTGCTGCTGCGCGACGTGCAGATGCACCCGTTCCGCCACGAGGTGCTGCACGTCGACTTCCAGCGCGTCGACGAGAAGCGCAGGATCCACATGAAGGTGCCGCTGCACTTCGTCAACGAGGCGAACTCGCCGGCCGTCAAGCTCGGCGGCGCGATCATCGGCCACATCGCCAACGAGCTCGATATCTCGTGCCTGCCGAAGGACCTGCCGGAATTCATCGAGGTCGACTGCATCACGCTCGAGTCGGGCAAGTCGATCCACGTCAGCGAGGTGAAGCTGCCCGCCGGCGTGGTCGCCGTCATGCACGGCAGGGACCCGGTGGTCGCGACCGCGGTCGTGCCGAAGGCGCACGTCGAGGAGGTCGAGGAAGCGACGGCCGAGGCCGCCGCCACCGCCGCCGCCCCGGTTGCTGCCGCGCCCGGCGCCGAGAAGAAGGACGAGAAGAAGGAAGAAAAGAAGGACGACAAGAAGGACGACAAGAAGGACGACAAGAAGAAGTAGGCGCGGCGCCTTCGCGCACTGCACGAGGCAGGCCCGCCCGAGCCAGGCGGGCCTTTTCGTTGGCGCGCACGCCCAAGCCGACATGGCCGATCCGATCCGACTCGTCGTGGGGCTGGGCAATCCCGGCCGCGAGCACGAGGCCACGCGGCACAACGCGGGCTTCTGGTTCGCCGACGCGCTCGCGCGCGAGCTCGGCGCGGCGTTCTGCCACGAGTCGCGCTTCGCCGGCGATATCGCCAAGGCCGGCCCCGACCTGCGCCTGCTGAAGCCCATGACCTACATGAACCTCTCCGGACGCGCGGCGGGCGCAGCGGCGCGCTTCTTCGGCGTGGCGCCTGGCGAGGTGCTCGTCGTGCACGACGAGCTCGATCTCGAGCCAGGCGACGTGCGCCTCAAGTTCGGCGGCGGCGTGGCCGGGCACAACGGGCTCAAGGACATCCGCGCCCAGTGCGGCACGCCGGACTTCTGGCGGCTGCGGCTGGGCATCGGCCACCCGCGCGACTCGGAGATCCCGCAGCAGCAGGTCGTCGACTACGTGCTGAAGCCGCCGCGGCGCGACGAGCGCGTCGCGATCGCGCAGGCGATCGACCGCGGCCTCGCGGTCTGGCCGTCGCTCGCGGCGGGCGAGTTCGAGCGCGCGATGACCGCGCTCCACACCAAGGAAACAGGATGAGCATGAGGTGCGGCATCGTCGGCCTGCCGAACGTCGGCAAGTCGACGCTGTTCAATGCGCTGACCAAGGCCGGTATCGCCGCCGAGAACTACCCGTTCTGCACGATCGAGCCCAACGTCGGCATCGTCGAGGTGCCCGACCCGCGGCTCGCGCAGCTGGCGGCCATCGCGAAGCCGGAGAAGGTGATTCCCGCGACGGTGGAGTTCGTCGACATCGCGGGTCTGGTCGCCGGCGCGTCGAAGGGCGAGGGGCTCGGCAACCAGTTCCTCGCCAACATCCGCGAGACCGACGCGATCGCGCACGTCGTGCGCTGCTTCGCCGACGACAACGTCGTGCACGTCGCGGGCAAGATCGACCCGATCTCGGACATCGAGACGATCCACACCGAGCTGGCGCTCGCCGACCTCGCGGCGGTCGCCAAGCAGCTCGCCAAGTACGGCAAGGCGGCGAAGGCCGGCGGCGACAAGGAGGCGCAGCGCATCGTCTCGGCGCTCGAGAAAGTCGAGAAGGTGCTCGACCAGGGACGCCCGGCGCGCACCGCGGACCTCTACGCCGAGGAGCGCGAGGTGCTGTACCCGTTCTTCCTGCTCACGATGAAGCCGACGATGTACGTGGCCAACGTCGACGAGAAGGGCTTCCACGACAACCCGCTGCTCGACCGCGTCGTCGCCTACGCGAAGGCGGAAGGCGCGCCGGTGGTGCCCGTATGCGCCAAGCTCGAGGCCGAAATCGCCGACCTCGCCGGCGAGGACAGGCAGGCCTTCCTCGACGACCTCGGCCTCGCGGAGCCTGGACTCGACCGCGTGATCCACGCCGGCTACAAGCTGCTGGGCCTGCAGACCTACTTCACGGCCGGCCCGAAGGAAGTGCGCGCGTGGACGATCCACGTCGGCGACACCGCGCCGCAGGCGGCGGGCGTCATCCACACCGACTTCGAGCGCGGCTTCATCCGCGCCGAGGTGATCGCCTTCGCCGACTACATCGCGTGCAACGGCGAGCACGGCGCCAAGGAAGCCGGCAAGATGCGGCTGGAAGGCAAGGAGTACGTGCTGCACGACGGCGACGTGCTGCACTTCCGCTTCAATGTCTAGCGAGCAAGCCATGACACGCTGCACGTCTGCCAATCCGGCCGGAATCGTCCTGTTCGCCGGGCTGGCGCTCGCGCTCGCCGGCTGCGCGACGCTGCAGCGGCCGATCGCCCCCGAGGTCATCGCGACCCGGGTGAGCATCGTCGAGGTGCGGCTGCCGGAGGTGCGCGTCGCCGTCGAGCTGACGATGCGCAATCGCAACGTCGTCGCCATTCCGGTGGCCAGGCTCGAGGTGACGCTGGCGCTCGACGGCGTCGAGGTCGGGGGCGCGAAGCTCGTCGATGCGGTGACGTTGCCTGCGTACGGCGAGGTGCGCGTGCCGCTGGACGTGCGCGCGGATGCGTCGGCGGCGCTGGCGCAGGTGGGTGCCGCGCTCGGGTCCGCGCAGCCGCTGGTCTACGATCTGCGCGGCTCGATTCGGCTTGCCGACGGCACCGAGTTCCCGTTTCGTCGCCACGGCTCGGTGCCCGCCCGCCGCAGGCCCTGAATGCGCGTCCTCGCGTTCACCAAGATGCAGGGGCTGGGCAACGACTTCGTCGTCGTCGATGCCACTCGCGAGCCGTTCACGCTGACGCCGGCGCAGGTCCGCCTGCTGGCCGACCGCCGCTTCGGCGTCGGCTGCGACCAGGTGCTCGTCGTCGATCCGCCGCCGTCCTCAGACGTCGACTTCGGCTACCGCATCTTCAACGCCGACGGCGGCGAGGTCGAGCAGTGCGGCAACGGCGCGCGCTGCTTCGTCGTGTTCGTGCGCGCGAAGGGGCTCACTGACAAGCGCGCGATACGCGTGGCCACGCGCTCGGGGGTCATCGTGCCGCGCCTCGAGCCCGATGGCCAGGTCACCGTCGACATGGGCGCGCCGCGCTTCGCGCCGCACGAAGTGCCGTTCACCGGCGGCAGCGGGATGCCAGCGGAGCCGCTCGAGGTGGCGGGACGCACGGCGACCATCAGTGCGCTGTCCATGGGAAATCCGCATGCGGTGCAGGTCGTCGCCGACGTCGACGCCGCGCCCGTGGCCATCGAAGGTCCGCTGATCGAAGGGCATCCGCGCTTCCCCGCGCGCGTCAACGCCGGCTACATGCAGATCGTCGATCGCGCTACCATTCGGCTGCGCGTAAACGAGCGCGGCGCCGGCGAAACGCTCGCATGTGGCACCGGAGCGTGCGCCGCGGTGGTCGCGGGACGCAGGCTGGGACGGCTCGACGCGGTCGTGCACGTTCACATGCGTGGCGGGACGCTGACGGTGCGCTGGGATGGCGCGGGATCGCCTGTGCTGATGACCGGCCCCGCGGCGATCGTGTTCGAGGGCGCCTGGACGGCGCCGGATTGAGGCGCGCGCGAGCACGCCGCCGACGAGAACGACAAGGACAAGCGCCAGGATGGAAGCCCGCGACGTCGTGCAGTACCTGCGCGAGAACCCGGAGTTCTTCGAGAACTGCGCCGACGAGATCGCCGAGATCTTCGTGCCGCATCCGCACGGCGGCCACGCGATTCCCATCGCCGAGCGCCAGATCCTCACGCTGCGCGAGAAGAACGCCGAGATCGCCGGCAAGCTCGCCGAGCTGGTCCGCTTCGGCAGCGAGAACGACGCGACCGCCGAGCGCCTGCACCGCGCGACGCTGGCGCTGTTCGCAGCACCCGACCTCGAGACGACGCTGGCCGTGCTCACGCACAGCCTCGCGGAGGACTTCGCCGTTCCGCAGGTTGCCGTGCGCTTGTGGGGCCGCGTACCCGAGCAGTCGTACCTGCCCGAGCTCGCCGCGACCTCTGCCGAGGTGCGCGAACACGCGGCCGCGCTCGAGACGCCGCAGTGCGGCAGCGTCGCCGTCGCCGAGACGCGAGACTGGTTCGAGGGGGGCGAAGTGCCGGCGTCGTTCGCCTACCTGCCGCTGCGCACCGCGACGACCTACGGCGTCCTCGTGCTCGCGAGCCCCGACCCGCAGCGCTTCCACGCGGGCATCGGGACCGTCTACCTCGCGCGCCTGGCCGAGCTCGCGAGCATCGCGCTCGCGCGCTTCCTGCCCGGGATGTAAGGCGCGGTGGCGCCCGCGGAACCGCTGTCGGCCGCGACGCTCGGCCATCTCGACGCGTTCGCCCGCCACCTCGCCGCAAGCCCGGCGACGACGCGCGGCGCCTACGCCCGCGACGTCGCACTGCTCGCCGCCGCCGTCGCGCCGCGCGACCTCTCCGCGCTCGAGCGCGCCGACCTCGCGCGCACGCTGTCCACGCTGCACGCGCGCGGGCTGTCCGGCCGCAGCCTCGCGCGGATGCTCTCCGCGTGGCGCGCCTTCTATCGCTTCGCGATAGGAGCGCTGCGCGTGCGCGACGACGACCCGACCGCGGGACTGCGGCCGCCACGCTCGCCGCGCCGGCTTCCCGACGCACTCTCTCCCGAGGAGGCCGCGAAGCTCGTCGCGATCGACGGCGACGGCTTTCTCGCGCAGCGCGACCGCGCATTGTTCGAGCTCGCGTACTCGTCGGGCCTGCGTCTCGCGGAGATCGCCGGGCTCGACGTCGACCGGCTGGACGTCGCCGCCGGCGAGGTGCGCGTGACCGGCAAGGGCGCCAAGGAGCGTATCGTGCCGGTCGGCGCGGCCGCGCTCGTGGCGCTGCGCGCGTGGCTGGTGGCCAGGGCGCCGCACGTACGCGCGGGCGAGCGCGCGCTCTTCGTCGGCGAGCGCGGCGCGCGGCTGTCGCACCGCGCGATCCAGTCGCGGCTGGCCGCGCTCGCGCTGTCGCAGGGCCTCGACCGGCACGTGCATCCGCACATGCTGCGGCACTCGTTCGCCTCGCACCTGCTGCAGTCGTCGGGAGACCTGCGCGCGGTCCAGGAGATGCTCGGGCACACGTCGATCGCCAGCACGCAGGTTTACACGCACCTCGACTTCCAGGCGCTCGCCAAGGCCTACGACGCGGCGCACCCGCGCGCGCGGCGGCGGCGCTAGAAGACTCAGGCACCGGCGCGCCGGGCGCGCGCTTCCGGGTCGTGGTTGCAGCCACGAGTGCTGTCCCGGCACGCCTCGCTGGCAGGATGGCCCAGCCCTGCCCGATTTCTCCAAGTTATCGTCCGGCTCGGCCGCGCGGGGTCCCGCCATGCGTCCTGGACAGAGAGATTGTCTACGTCGAATCAATATATTGCGATTGGCGTCTGCGAAACTTGTTGAAATGCCTGGCGCGATGCCGGGCGTATAAGTCACCCTTTTCAAGGCCTCGCCAACGCCGATGAGGGCCTACCATTCGTCGGCTGTGGGACACAAACGGCCGCCGGGCGCAGGTGACTCGCCGCACCTGCACTGCAGCGTCGTTTTCCCCGGTCACCAGCAAGGACATCCGCACTGCGCAAGGCATGAGCCGACGAGTGGCAGTCACCGAGCATTGCGTTTTATGCCCTCGTCATGCAGTCTTCGCATGCGGCTGTCATAGGCGACGCGTCATCCGGGAGGCAAGGCAACACCGGGCGGCGAATCGCGGCAGTCTGCCCCCGACGGACGCGCCGGCGGTGGTTGCGGGCGCGGCTCGCGACGGCCAGCAGGCGAACGGGGATCCCAACAGACGAGGAGTCCATGTCTCACGCACATCCTGGCGCGTCCAACCGCGCCGCCGCGCACCGTCCGCGCAAGCTCTCCGCCATCGCGCTCTTCGTCGCCGGGCTCGCCGCCGCGTCGGGCGCCATTGCGCAGGGCTTCAACATGACTGCGGCCATAGGCGTCTACAGCCCGCGCTCGTCGACGTTCTGGCTGGACGGCAACTACGACCGCACGCCGGACATGCTGCACAAGTACGGGCAGCTCGGCGACATCGGGCTGCTCGCCGACCCTGTGGGCTCGGGTTCGCGCGCGCCGGTGGTGTTCCGCAACGGCACCTGGCTCTTCGACCTCGACCGCAACGGCGCCCCCGACCGCACGGTCGTGTTCGGTGCCGCGGGTGACATTCCGCTGGTCGCCGACGTGGACGGCGACGGCAAGGACGACCTTGTCGTCTGGCGCGGCAACGGCCAGTGGCAGGTCAACACGCGGATGGACGGGACCGTCCAGTACGCGTTCCAGTTCGGCGGTGGGCGCGGTGACGTGCCGCTGATCGGCGACGTCAACGGCGACGGCAGCGTCGACCTCGTCATCTACAACCGCGGCAGCTGGTACGTGTCGCTGAACCGCGGCTCGGCCGTGCAGCAGACCTACGCGCACACCGTCGCCGGCGGCGAGACGCCGTTCCTGTTCGACTACGACGGCGACGGACGCGACGACCTCACGGTCATCGTCGCCGGGACCTGGCACGTCAAGTCGACGACCGGTCAGACAGCGGCCGCCCCCTTCGCGTTCGGCGGCGCTGGCGATCATCCGCTGTACTTCGGGCGCGGCATCGCGCCGAATCCGCGCGCGAACGCCGCGCGCCTGCTGCAGCAGGCCACGTTCGGGCCGACGGAAACGGAAATCGCTCGCGTGCAATCGATCGGCGCGACCGCGTGGGTCGACGACCAGCTCAACCGGGCGCACACGCCGCTGCCGCCGATGGGCTGGTTCCCGCAGAACCGGCCGCAGCCCCCGACGGGCACCGTGTGGCCGACGTGCACCTACGCCTTCTACTCGTCAGGCGCGGTGTACAACACGGCAACGCCCTGCAACTGCTCCGGCGTCGCCGGCACGACCGACCAGTGCGAGCGCGATGTGTACTCGAACTACCGGCTGCAGAATGAGTTCTTCACGCGCGCAGCCGCGGCACCCGACCAGCTGCGCCACCGTGTCGCGTGGGCGCTCTCGCAGATCCTCGTGACGTCGAGCCTGCAGGACCCGATTGCGTACCCGATGCGCGATTACCAGCAGCTGATGCTGAACAACGCGTTCGGCAGCTTCGAGTCGCTGCTCACCGCCATCACGCTGTCGCCGTGGATGGGCAACTACCTCGACATGGTGCGCAACGACGGCTCGCCTGCCGCGCGCGCGCGCGGCGTGGTGCCCAACGAGAACTTCGCCCGAGAGCTGCTGCAGCTCTACACCATCGGCTTGTGGGAGCTGCGGCCCGACGGCAGTCAACTCGCCGACGCGGCGGGCAACCCGATCCCGACCTATGAACAGGACGACGTCGTCGAGCTGTCGCGCGCGCTGACCGGCTGGTCGTACCCGCCGTTGCCCGGCCAGACGCCGGCGTTCAACCGCGGCATCAACTACATCGGCATGATGACGCCGATCGAAGGGCCGCTCAACGGTACCGGCACCGTCAACTACCACGACACCGGCGCGAAGAGCTGGCTCGGCTGGAACCAGCCGGCGAACCTGCGCGCGGCGCAGGACGTCGGTGCGGCGCTGTCGATCGCGGCGAACCATCCGAACACCGGCGTCTACATTGGCAAGCAGCTGATCCAGCAGCTGGTGACGAGCAATCCCTCGCCGCAGTACGTGAGCCGGATCACCGCCGTGTGGAACAACGACGGCGCCGGCAACCGCGGCAATCTGCGCGCCGTCGTGCGCGCGATCCTGCTCGATGCGGAAGCGCGCGCGCCGCGCAACCCGGTCGTGTCGACGTTCGGCAAGCTGAAGGAGCCCGCGCTGTACGTGATGAGCCTGCTGCGCGCATTCGACGGCACCACCGACGGCGCCTATCTGCGCACGCCATTGGCGTCGATGGGGCAGAACGTCTACAACTCGCCGACGGTGTTCAACTACTACCAGCAGGACTACGTCGTTCCCGGCACGAACCTCGCGGGGCCGCCGTTCCAGATCTTCGACGCGACCTCGTATTTCGCACGGACGAACTTCACCTACAACCTGATCTACCACGCCACCTGCGACACCGGCCAGTTGACGTCGCCGTCGATCTGCGGCCAGGGGCCGGATGCGACGGTGTTCGGCGCGGTGGGCACGAAGATCAACTGGCAGCCGTTCAAGCCGCTGGCGGTCGACCCGGTGCAGCTCGTCGACGCGATGTCGATGCGCCTGCTGCACGAGCGGCTGCCCAGGACGCTGCGCACGCAGGCGATCAACGCGGTGGCCGCGGTTGCGTTGTCGGCCACGCCTACACAGACACAGCTGCTCGACCGGGTGCGGATGGCAGCCTACGTGATCGCATCCTCGCCCAAGTACCAGGTGGAGTACTGACATGAGCGGACCGATGATCTTCTCCCGACGCCGCTTCCTGCGCCAGGCTGGCGGCCTTAGCGCGCTGTCGCTCGCCGGCAGCCTCGACCAGCTCGGCCTGTCCAGCGCCGCGGCGCAGAGCGGCGGCGACTACAAGGCGCTCGTCTGCCTGTTCCTGTTCGGCGGCAACGACTCCAACAGCATGGTGCTGCCGTACTCGGCGTACTCGACGTACGACGCCGTGCGGCCGCTCGCCACGGGCGTCAACATCGCCGCGTCGCTGCTGACGCCGATCGCGCCGGCCAACCTTCCCGGCCAGACGTTCGCGCTGCACCCGGCATTCACGGCGACGAACGGCAACCCGACGCTGACCTCGCTGTTCCAGTCGGGCCGTCTCTCGGCCATCTGCAACGCCGGTACGCTGGTCGAGCCGCTGACGCGCGCCACGTACCGCGCTGGCACGGGGAAGCGGCCGCAGCAGCTGTTCTCGCACAGCGACCAGCAGCAGCAGTACCAGACGTCGATCTCCGAGGCGTCGGTGCTGACGGCACCGACCGGCTGGGCCGGGCGCATCGGGGACGAGCTCGCGCTGTCGATGAACGGCCCGCTCGCCACGCCGATCGGCATGTCGTTCTCCGGGGCGCAGACGTTCCTCAACGGATTGTCGGTGCGAGGGCTCTCGCTGCCGACGGCCGGCAACTTCGGCTACACCGGCGACTCGCCCACGCCCAGCGCGTTGCAGATGGCGCGCGCCAACTCGCGCGCGGAGCTCATTCTGGCGACCGACGCGAACGCGATGATCTCGTCCGCGCAGGTGTCGATGACGAGCGCGCTCAACGCGAGCCAGCGGATCAACCCGATCCTCAACGGCACGCTGCCGACGACGATCGCGACGCCGTTCAACGGCCTCAACACGGGGCTCGCGAACCAGCTGCGCGCCGTCGCGCGGCTGATCAACAACCGCGCCACGCTCGGCCAGCGGCGGCAGATCTTCTTCGTCTCGATCGGCGGCTTCGACACGCATACGGGCCAGGGCCAGTTCCAGCCGCCCACGCCGGCGATCCAGGGGCTCGCGAGCCTCTACCAGCAGATCGGGCAGGCGATGTCCGCGTTCTACCAATCCACCGTGAACATGGGTGTGGCGAACGAGGTGGCGACGTTCATGCTGTCGGATTTCAACCGCACGTTCCGTCCGAACGGCGTGGGGACCGACCACGCATGGGGTGGGAACTACCTGGTGATGGGCGGAGGGGTGCAGGGCGGCCGCTTCTACGGCCAGTACCCGAACCTCGCGCTCGGCGGGCCCGACGACGCCGACAGCCTGGGCCGCTGGGTTCCGCAGGTGTCGATCGACCAGTACGGTGCGACGCTCGCGCGGTGGTTCGGCGTGCCGAACGCCGACCTTGTCCAGGTCTTCCCCAACATCGGCCGCTTTCCGAACTCGAACCTGGGCTTCATGGCCTGACCGTCACCGCTCCCCTCTCCCCGCGGCAGCGGGGAAAGGGGCAGGGGTGAGGGGAACGTCTCAAGCCGCGGCGACAGCCGGCGCCGCGTTCTCCAGCGCCTCGATCTCCAGCGCGGCGGCAAGCTGCGCCAGCCTCGCGACCACGCCGTACGCATAGAAGCGGTTCGGCGCGCAGCCCGCGGGCCCTTGCGGATCGGGAATGCACGGCGTCTCGAAGGCGAGCGGCACGAACTGCGCGCCCGGCGCGTTGAGGTTCTCGTCCTTGCCGCGCGCGGTGTGCACGCGGTAGAAGCCGCCGACGACGAAGCGGTCGATCATGTAGACGACCGGCTCGGCGATCGCGTCGTGGATCGACTCGAACGTGTAGACGCCTTCCTGGATGATGGCCGCGGTGACCTCGAGGCCCTCCTTCACCACCGCCATCTTGTTGCGCTGCTTGCGGTTGAGGCCGGTGATCTCGGCGGCGTCGTGCACCGTCATGATGCCCATGCCGTAGGTGCCGGCATCCGCCTTGACGATGACGAACGGCCGCTCGTCGATGCCGTACTCCGCGTACTTCGCACGGATGCGGCGCAGCAGCGAGTCGACGTTCGCCGCGAGGCACGCCTCGCCGGTGCGCTCCTGGAAGTTGATCTCGCCGCACACGCCGAAGTAGGGGTCGACGAGCCAGGGGTCGATGCCGACGAGCTCGCCGAACTCGCGCGCCACGCCCTTGTAGATCTCGAAGTGGTGCGACTTGCGGCGGTTGTACCAGCCGGCCGACAGCGGCGGCGCGACGGGCTGCTCGAGTCCGTCGAGCAGCGGCGGCCGGCCGGCCGACATGTCGTTGTTGAGCAGCACCATGCATGGATCGAAGTCGCCGACGGCCAGGCGATTGCCGCGCCGCACGATCGGCTCGAGCGTCAGCGACTCGCCTTCCGGCAGCGCAATCGTCGTGGGCTCGCGGATCTCCGGCAGCAGCGAGCCGACGCGCACGCGCATGCCTGCCTGGCGCAGGACATTCGCGAGCGTGGCCACGTTGCTGAGGTAGAACGTGTTGCGCGTGTGGTTCTCGGGCACGAGCAGCACGCCGCGCGCGTCCGGGCACACGCGCTCGACCGCCGCCTGCGCCGCCTGCACGCACAGCGGCAGGAACGCCGGGTTCAGGTTGTTGAAGCCCCCCGGGAACAGGTTCGTGTCCACCGGCGCGAGCTTGAAGCCCGCATTGCGCAGATCGACCGACGCGTAGAACGGGACCGCGTGCTCGAGCCACTTCGTGCGCAGCCACCGCTCGATGTCGGGCATCCGGTCGAGAATGCGGCGCTCGAGGTCCTGCAGCGGACCGGTAAGCGCGGTGGTGAGGCGCGGAACCATGGCGGACATCCTCGCTGGATCGAGCGAGGATTGTAGCGGACCCGACTGCTGCGCCTGGGGGTCCCTGCGGCGGCGCGTGGCCGGCGTCCGCCGCGCGCCGCGCCCCGCGTCAGTACTTCGCCTTGACGCGGTCGAGCTGCTCCTTGGTGATCCCCGGCACCGAGCCCCGGGTCTCCCAGCGGTTCAGGTTCCACGCGCCTTCGCCCAGCCACGTCTTGAGCGTGGCGAGGTTGCGCGCACGCTCGTCGTCGTTCGCGCCGAGGAAGGCGTGCATGTTGCCCGGCTTGCCGCCGGAGTTCTTGCCGTCGTCGAGCCGGCGCATCATCGATCCGGTGGCGGGCCAGACGACGTGGCGCATGAAGTCGACGTAGTTGTCCATCCGCGGGCCGATGTTCTTGGCCTCGTAGTTCTTGCGGTCGAGGTTCCACTCCTCGTAGATCGGCGCGCTCGCGCCGTGGCAGGCGCCGCACTTCGCCTTGACG
>Ga0209254_10003517_pt1 | contig 14259 bp, 16 predicted proteins | sample FrelakmetDIP11DI_FD_187148 | JGI IMG/M metagenome (GOLD analysis project Ga0209254, IMG submission 187148) | Freshwater lake sediment microbial communities from the University of Notre Dame, USA, for methane emissions studies - DIP11 DI (SPAdes)... | ecosystem: Environmental > Aquatic >...
ACTCTGCGAGCCTTGGATCGGGCATTGGCTGAGGGCACACCGGAGATCCACCATTCGGACCAGGGCATCCAGTATGCAGCCACCGCCTACGTCCAGAGGATCGAGGCGGTCAATGTCCAAATCAGCATGGCCGAGATCGGCGCTGCCTGGCAGAATGGCTACGCTGAGCGGCTCATGCGCACCATCAAGGAAGAGGAAGTTGACTTGTCCGACTATGAGGACTACACTGATGCCTTGGGCCAACTGCGCCGGTTTCTCAACGACGTCTACATGCACAAGCGCATTCACTCCGCCCTGGGGTATCTGACCCCGGTCGAGTTCGAGGAACGGTGGCGACATGAGCACGAACAGCCTCCTGACGTGAACTAAAAATGGCCAAAAAAGTGTCCAATTTCAGGGGTGCACTTCAGGGTGTCACCAGTATACCTGGGCGCAAGGAAGATCCGTCAGGAACCAGGCAAATTCGTATGGTACAACACGACCAGTTGGATGTTGCAGAAACTCGGGGTTCCTTCGGGTCCCAGCGATGCTATTGGGTGGGCCGGGTCAGTTGGAACAGCAGTGACAGCAGGCGCAAAACTATCAGCAGTTGGAGGCACAGCAGTTGCTGTGGGGTTGCTGGCTGCTGATCTGACAGTCAGCGTAATCGAAATGTACAAAGCGCCATGTGGCTACTACACTGCTGAATGGCCAGGGTTAGCCAGCGATGTTAACCCCTATACGACCTTCGACCAGTTAAGGCATTAAGAGGCACCATGAAGGAAAAGTCCAAGCTCTCAGCCAAAGGCTTTGTTGGAGTAATCTTTGCGGCAATAGCACTCGCGGCAGTGGGAATATGGGTGGAAGCTGACAGGTTGTTCTTTTGGTTTGGTGCTTTCATCCTGATCATGCTCCTAAAACTCCGGATGTCGGGATACAAGGGGCTCTCGACGATATTCTTTGGGCTGGCTGTGGGTCTCTTGTTCTATGCTGCGGGTTGGCTGGTGCCAGCAGGCATCCTTAATTCCCTGTATCTCCCGTTGCTTTTTGTCTTGGCGATCTCAGTGGGTTTCTGGGATCAATCAAGAGAACCGTTTTGACGGGCCATGTAGGCCTTATTTCGTGTCCATGTTCTACACGGGTACGCCCGTCTAAACACTCTGTGTCCATCACGAGGGGCAGGCAGTGATGTAGTACAGTCACGTAGGCCGGATTGCCATACCCGGCCCTTTTCTGCCCTTGTCGCCGGTTCGAACAGCGGGACCCCGGCCAACGCCGGCTGGTCGGCGGAGAGCGACCAGGCCAACGCCTACCTCGGGCGGCGGATGGCGGCTGCCGGCGACGTGGACCGCGACGGCTATGCCGACGTCCTGGTCGGGGCCTACGCCTTGACAACAGCGGCCAGACCGACGAGGGCAAGGCTTTTGCCTGGTACGACGGGGCATACTTTACCAACCCAACAGCTCGGTTTGACAAACATAGTCCAAAGAGGGGGAGGCTGTTTGCGCCGATCGAGCGGCAGGCCGTCGGCTCACAGCAGGAACGGCAGGGCACTGTGCGGTCCTGTTGTTCGTATTCCCCCGGGGGTACTCAAGCAGCGCTGGCCGATGGCCGGCGCTTTTTGTTTCCCTGGACGCCAAGGCAAGTATGATGGTCCGGATCGCAACAGCGTCGCGCGAATCTCTGAATTTGCGATCTGTGTAATTTTGCCGTACAATTGCAAATATACAGATAGGAGCATGTGATGTCTGAAACGTACATTCCCAGAAGCCTGGAACCTGTCGTCGCCAGGGCGGCCAATCAGTTCCCCGTTGTGGTGCTTGTCGGGCCACGGCAGTCGGGCAAGACCACGCTTCTCCAAAACCTGTACGGGAAGCAGTTCCGGATCGTTTCCCTGGAGCCACCGGATGTCCGCGCTGCCGCCGTCGGTGATCCGCGCGGGTTCCTGGATCTCTATCCTCCCCCGGTCATCTACGATGAGGTCCAATACGCACCGAGCCTGCTGCCCTACATCAAAGAACAGGTAGACGCACGCCGAGATCGCCCCGGGCAGTTCATTCTGACCGGTTCTCAGAATCTCCTTCTCATGCAGCAGGTGACAGAAAGCCTGGCCGGCCGATCGGCCGTGCTCAAGCTGCTGCCGATGTCTCAGCGTGAAGTCGTTCGCCACCCGGACCGGCTACTGCCATGGGAGACGGATCATCGACCCGGAGAGCCCGAAGAGCCGTCCTACGCGGCGCTTTGGGACCAGATCCTACGCGGGTATTACCCCGAGCTGGTTGCCAACCCGCAGCGTGATTCGCGCTTGTGGCAGGCCAGCTATGTGCAGACCTACCTGGAACGGGATGTGCGCAACCTGCGCAATGTCGGGGACTTGACCCTCTTCCAGACATTTCTACGCGCCCTTGCCCTCCGCAGCGCACAACTGCTCAATTTGAGTGAGCTGGCACGGGATGTGGGAGTCGCGGTCAATACGGCCAAAGACTGGCTGTCTATCCTGGAAGCCTCCTTTCAGGTCTTTATCCTGCGGCCCTATTTTGTGAACCTCGGCAAGCGGCTGGTGAAATCGCCCAAGGTGTACTTTACCGACACCGGACTGTTGTGCTACCTGGTCGGCCTGCGGGACGCCGAGCACGCGGCCTCCGGTCCGATGGGCGGGGCGATCTTTGAGAATCTGGTGGTTGCCGAACTCTTCAAGACCACTCTGCATCGCGGTGAGGAGCCGTCGTTCTATTTCTGGCGTACTGCCTCAGGAAATGAGGTCGACCTGGTGATAGAGAGCCAGTCCGGGCTTGTCCCAATCGAGATCAAGCTGTCGGCCACGCCACGCCCTGAAATGGCAAGGGGGATTCCCGATTTCAAGCGCGGCTTTGGGGATCGCGCTGCCAACGGGTACGTTGTGCACCCCGGCAAGATCGCTTTGCCGCTTGGAGGTGGCGTGATTGCGTTGCCGTTCGCCGCGCTATAGGACATTGTAGCTATTGCTCCTCAAACCTGCGGCGGGTGGAGCCTACAAGTACAATGGTAGGAGGTAGTATGGAGACGACTACGGCGATACTCGTGGCGCTGACTATACTCGTCGCATTTGGTGGAGGGATAGCCTTTCTCGTGCAAGGATTTGTTTTGCTGCTGTCGGGAGGCCACATGCCTATAAGCATGTAGACGGCAATCCTGTCGAGTATTGGCAGGTTGGACGCGTCACGCAGACCGGAATGCCTGTCGCGAGAGAACTGCGGGCCATATGGGACATTCTTAGACGTAGCGGTGGTGATGTACCGATCACTTACCTCCCCATACTATGGAAAGTATCAGAGGTAGCGAGGAGAGAGGGATGGGCAAGCAGGTCAGGTTCTACATGTTGGCCGCGGACGAGCAGGCCTTTCTGCAGTTTGTGTGCCAGAATCAAGCTGTGCGCTTGCTGTCCGCACGTTCGTCGGGACCCAAAATGCAGATCCTGGAGGATCCTTTTACACTGTTCCAGCGACGCGTACAACTGGATATAATCTTGCTTTGGAACACAGCCTTTCCTCTCAGGGATAGCGATATCAAGGAAGCCCGGCTGAAAGCTTATAGCCAGGAACTCGGTGACCATGTAGAAACTGGAGAGGTAGCCTATTACGTCGACAGGCTGCATGCCCCTGTCATTGAGTTTTCCCCATCTTTCCTTCGGACCGACAGCTCGCTTGTAAAGGGTCGCATCTGGGCCGAGATGCACGTATGGGAGGGTGAAGTACTCACCTACAAAGGCAAGGAATTCGAAGCCTGGTACGATCAACTTGCTCGATGGCTGCGCCGCAAATTCTGCCGTATCGAGGGTCAGGATGGATATCTTGGGCGACAGGCGCTGGAGTGGTATCTTCAAGGTGGCAAGCTAGGCAAATAGCCAGTCCCCTGATCTCACCGGCTATGCCGATGTGCTGGTCGGGGCCTACGCCTACGACAGCGGCCAGACCGACGAGGGCAACGTCTTTGCCTGGGGCGACGGGGCATACTCTGCCAACCCAACAGTTCGGTTTGACAACATAGTCCAGAGAGGGAAGCTGTTTCCGCCGATCAAGTGGCAAACCACTGGCTCATAGCAGGATCGGCAGGACACTGTGCGGTCCTGTTGTTCGTAATCCCCCGGGGGTACTTTTCATAGACCTGTCAGTTCGACTGCGCAGCGGCCGACAAGTAAGTGCTATGGTGACTGCGGGGCTACCCCGTCAATTACACCGAGTGCGAATCACAGGGGGAGCCTGATCAAGGGCTCCCCCTGTTTCACAACCAGCGGTCAAGTCTATGAGCAGCGGACCGGGAAGAACGTGAAGACTATGAAAACACAAAACGATGATCGGGTGCGTGCGCACTACAAGTTTGACTACAGCAAGGCCAAGCCCAATCGCTTTGCCAGCCGATTGGGCGAGGAAGCCATCGCGGTCGTGCTGGACCCGGACGTGGCGGCGGTGTATACCACTTCAGAGGCGGCGAATCAAGCCTTGCGTGTCCTGATCGACGCGTTGGGAGACCTGGCAGAGACTCCCGACCTCCTGGAAAAGGTCAAGAGCAGCACTGCCGCTGCAGCCTCTTCGCAATCGTAGCTGTTCATTCATGCTCGTTCCCACGCTCCCGCGTGGGAACGCCGCTGCGGACGCTCCGCGTCCACTAGTGCCACTCTGGCGGACGGTGCAGCGCAAAGCCGTCTGGCTTGACCACCTGATCGGGGAATACACTGTTGGCAGGAAGGTTTTCGATGGCCCATAGCAGATCCGGCAAGTCGAACCGCCCAATCGAATCCTACCAGCACACCGACAAGGACCGCCTCAACAACCCGCCCGCCCGCCTCTCGCGTCGCCGCGGCTCGGCTCATCCTCGATGCCGGACCGCGCTATCGCCAGACCCTCGATCTGGCGACCCGCGTCGCCAATCTCGAAGACCTGCAAAGGAGCCTGGAGCATGAGCCTGATACGTCGCACCGCTAGGTTGGAAAAACGGCTGCGCTCCCGCGCCGGCCGCCGGTCGCTCCCCAATCCCGCGGACAAAGGCATGGACTATACCCTCCGCGTGTGGCAGGTGTACGGCCGGCCCGGAGACCCTCCCCCTCCTTCCCAGCCCCTCACCGTCGCCGAGTGCGAGGCCACCCTCGACACCGTCTATGGCCCCGAGGCTGCACCCACGCCCGGATCGCGGCGCCCGCGCCGGGCCCGCGGCCACCAGCCGCCGCCGCCCTATGTCGTACAGTGGCAGCGCACCGGCCAGGTCGCCCATCCCCTCCTGCGCTACATAATCGCCGCCTATACCGGTGGCCAGGTCGTGCCCGACGACTTTTACCAGAAGCCCGACCCCACCGCCGTCGAGCCAGAGTCCGGCGCAGCCGAATCCGATCCCGATGACCCCAGCCCTCGCGCCCCATCGCCAAAATCCCGGTAAAAACCGGCAAAAACCGGCAATCTCCATCTACAGAATCTTGTCTTGCCGACAGCTCGCAATACAACGCCACGACGCTTGCACATTCCGGCTTGTTGGGGTAGAATGATGTTTGTAACTGGTGTCCGCGAGTGCGACGATAGCCGCGAGCTGGACACTAGTTGACAGAAAGGTCATTAGGCAAAGGATCTATGCAGTTGGGTTCCGACATCAGGGAACGGGACATTCTGACACGTGTCAGGGAGGCGGCTGCAAAGCAGATACTCTTCTTGCCTCACGCTGTCAGCCAAATGAACTCCCCTGATCGGATGATCTCGACTCAAGAGGTGCGAGCCGTTGTCTTTCGTGGTGCGCTGATCGAGAACTATCCCGAGGATTTGCGGGGACACAGTTGCCTGATGCTGGGCTGGGGTGAGGGAGACCGCCCATTGCACGTTGTATGTGCACCAAAACCCGATTACTTGGCTGTCATCACCACATACCTGCCCAGCCTAGAACAATGGGAGCCGGACTGGCGAACTCGGAGGAAGAGATAACCATGGAATGTCTGTACTGTAAAGGCACGTTGGTGCGCGGGAGAGTCAGCTATGCCGCTACCCGCAGAGGATATCATCTCATCATTCATGATGTGCCAGCCTGGGTGTGTAAGCAGTGCGGGGAGCCACTCTTCGACGAAAAGACAGTAGATGCCATCCAGGAAGTGCTGCAAGGTGTGGATACTCGCTTGGCGAAATCTGCACTCTCGTTTGCTGCGGCATAGCTGCGTTGAAGGATTCGTAGCATCACAACTTGAACAGCACAGCGTTGTGCGGTCCTGTTGTTCGTATTCCCCCGGGGGTATCAGAAAGCGCCGGCCGATGGCTGGCGTTTTTTCTTTTCCACGCACGCCAAGGACAACAACGTAAGCACGATTATCCTAATCACAGATACCTAACAACAGGCAATCGATCATTGCAATAAAATGCCATTTGTGGCATAATACTGCCATGAAATTCGAACGGCTGATCGAAATCGTAGGCGACGAGCCGGTCTTTGAGGCCGGACTGCTCCTGGCGGGTGAGGTCGATCCGGCCGACATCCGGCGGCAGTTGTCGCGCTGGACGGCGGCCGGGCGTCTCTACCAGTTGCGGCGTGGCCTGTACGCGCTGGCTTTGCCCTTCCAGAAGGTAAGGCCCCACCCCTTTCTGGTGGCCAATCGCCTGGTGCGCGGCTCGTACGTCAGTTGCCAGTCGGCCCTGGCTGATTATAGCCTCATCCCAGAGTATGTGCCTGTGGTTACAAGCGTCACCGCCGCCCGGCCGGGCCGGTGGGAAACGCCCCTGGGTGCCTATCACTTCCGCCACCTCAAACCCGAGCTGGTGTATGGTTATCGCCTGCTCGATGTGGCTGACAGGCAGCAGGCGTTTGTCGCAACACCGGAAAAGGCGCTGCTGGATCTGGTTTACCTTCAACCCGGGGGGGACCAGACAGCATTTCTGCAAGAGCTGCGCCTGCAAAATCTGGAAAGGCTCGATCTCGACCTGTTGCACCATCAGGCCGCGCGGGCTGGCAGCCCGAAGCTATTGCGAGCCTCAGTGGCCGTGGCAGAGCTGGCGAGGGCTGAGGGAGAGGAGTACAAAACCTTGTGAAAGAACACCTGGCCGAGCTGGTGCGGGCTATGCCGACACCTGTGCAGGCGCGCAATACCATGCGCGAGTACTTGCAGGCGCGCATCCTGGCTGCCCTCCAGCGTGCCGGGGCAATGATCCCCCTCGCTTTTCATGGCGGCACAGCGCTCCGCTTCCTGTACGCCAGCGCGCGTTACTCCGAAGACCTGGATTTTGCCCTGGAAAGGGCCAGGGAGCAATACGATTTCCGGGCCTGTCTTCGCACGATCCAGGCCGATTTCGCCGTCGAGGGGTATGATCTGTCGGTGCGCGTGAGCGATCAGAAAACGGTGCACAGCGCCTTTGTGCGTTTCTCCGGCTTGCTCTACCAGTTCGGCCTGTCACCTCACCGCGACGAAAAGCTGGCCGTCAAGCTGGAAGTGGACACTAACCCTCCGGCTGGCGCCGGGCTGGTCACGACGGTCGTCCGCCGCCACGTGCTGCTCCAGTTCCAACACCACGACCGGGCCTCGCTGCTGGCCGGCAAACTGCACGCCATCCTGCAACGCCCCTATGTGAAGGGCCGCGACGTCTATGACCTGCTCTGGTTTCTTGGCGATCCGGCCTGGCCACCACCCAACTTGGTCATGCTCAACAACGCCCTACAGCAGACCGGTTGGGCCGGCGCTCTATTGACGGAAGAAACCTGGCGACCGGCCGTGCGCGCCAGACTTCAGGAAGCTGCATGGGACCAGGTGGTGGCCGACGTTCGGCCTTTTCTGGAGCCCAGCGCGAACCTGGATCTGCTGACACTGGAAAACCTGATGCGCGTGCTTGGCTAGCACGGTGTGCGGTCCTGTAGATAGTACTCCCCCGGGGGTATCTGGAACTAATCAGACGGTGAGGGAAAGCGTTCCACTCAGAAGGTCCTCAGCGCGACTGCTTGTGCCGATGTAGGCTTGGTAGATCATGTCCTCCAACTCCCATGAGCCGGTCTCAGGTTTGTACCAGCGGAGCCTGTCAACGGGGCAGGTAATCACCACTTCTTTGGTTTCCCCGGGTTTCAGCCCAACCTTTTTGAAGCCGCTCAAGCGTTTCTTGGGGCGGTCAACAGACGAGTTCTCAAATCCTACATAGAACTGGACCACCTCAGCGCCAGACACCTTCCCGGTATTCTTTAGATCGACCCTGGCGATGACCTGGTCGCCCTGCACGGCAAGGTCGGGGTTGGACAGCTCAAAGGTGGTGTAGGAGAGTCCAAAGCCAAAGGCAAATGCGGGCTGATGGCCCTCCTTTTCCAGTTTTGTGTAGCCGTGATAGAGGCCATACTCCACATGCTCTGCATTCCTGTCAAACTCGGGCAGATGGCGGAGATCGGCGGGAATGGTGAAGGGCAGCTTGCCACTGGGGTTGACATCGCCAAACAGGACTTTTGCAATGGCCGTCCCGCCTTCCATGCCGGGGTAGAAGGCGTGCAGGATGGCGGGCACAGCGGCTTGCCACTCTTCCACCATAATCGCACTTGCGCCGATCAGGACCACGACGGTGTTCTTGTTCAGCGGCGCGATCGACCGGATCAGCTTTGCATCGCTTTCATGCAGTCGCAAGTCGCGGCGGTCTCCGCCAAAAACGAAGGGGCCCATGGCGTTGTATTCCCCTTCGTCTTTGTGGGTGTACCCTACAACCAGAATGACCGCATCGGCTTCTGCGGCCAGTTTCCCGGCCTGGTCCAGTTTTTTGCCGTCGTAATAGCTGACTTGCGAATCGCCCAACAGCTTCTGAAGCCCGGCCAGGGGAGTGACGATGTAAGGCGGATGAACCCTACTGGAGCCGTGGTCGCCGATGTTGCCGGCATTGCCCAATTGTCCGATCAATGCTACGTTTTTCACGGCCTTTCTGTCGAAAGGTAAGGTTGCCGCTTCGTTTTTGAGGAGAACCATCGATTTTTCGGCAACTTCAAGGGCCAAACCTGTATGCTCTTTGGAGGCGATCAGGGTTTGGGGATAGGCTGGCAGCGGATCGGGGGATTCGGCAAAGAGCAACAGGGTGCGGACGATGCGCAAGGCGGCGTCATCCACTGCGGATTCTGGTACCTGACCGTGCTTGACGGCCCGGACCAGCTTCCTTCCGTAGTGGTTCGTGTTGCACATCTCGATATCCAGCCCGGCGGTGGCTGCTTTCACGGTGTCCCTGATGCCCCAGATAAAGTCGCTAACCACAAAGCCGTAAAATCCCCACTCTTCTTTCAACACTGTCTTGAGCATGTATTGGCTATGCCCGAGATGCTCGCCGCGGAACTTGTTGTAGGAGCTCATCACACTGCCTGCACCGGCATCGATGACATCCTTGAAGTGGGGCAAGTATACTTCGCGCAGTGTTCGCTCGTCGCAAGTGACATCTACCTTAAAGCGGGTATTCTCCTGGTTATTGGCGGCGTAATGCTTGACACAGGCGATCACGTTGTGCTTCTGCACACCTCGAGCAACCGCCGATCCCATCTGTCCGACATGGAAAGGATCTTCACCAAAGGTCTCCTGCGCCCTGCCCCCGGCAGGGTGGCGCAGCAGGTTGACACACACGCCGCCGAAGTAGTTGCCGCCCTGCGCCCGGACTTCTTTTCCGATGACCTCGCCCACCCTTTCTTCCAGCTCGACATCGAAGGATGCTCCCCGCGCCATGGCTACCGGAAAACAGGTCGAGTGGCCGCTGACAACGCCCCTTGGCCCATCGCAGAATCGGAGCGGGGGCACCTGTAGCCGTTGATTCCCTCCGGCAAAAGCGGGAACACGGTTGTAATGGCCAAAGATGAGCATATCAACCCCCGCCTGTATCAGGCCGTAATCGCCGCTCATCAGGGCAACCTTCTCTTCCAGGCTCATCTGTTCGACGATCTGCCTGGCCCGGCCGGTATAGTGATCCTTTTGTTGAGCCACTTGTTCAGCGTTCATGGGACATGGCCTTTCGTGAGTCGCTATGGGACTAGATCTCCAATCATACGCCATGTCGGCCTTCTTGTCAACGCTCTGCCATATCCCGAGTCAAACACGAAAAACTCAACCGGTCTGGCGCCTTGCTTGCAGCGCGGGGCAGTGGTATAATGGCTAACCGGTGGATGGTGTCACATGCTAGCAGGGAAATGACGAATGTGGAAAAAACGGGTGGCTGACGGACTGTCCGTTGCTCGCTGTTTTCTGGCCCTGGGCCTCGTTTGGCTTGGGTTCAGCCAAGGCGCTGCCGGATTGCCTGTGGCTGTGGCGGTGCTGCTGGCGGCCTGGATCACAGACGTCCTGGATGGACCGCTGGCGCGCAGCAGCGGGGTGAAAACCCAGACCTGGATCGGAGCTCACGACCTTTACATCGACGTGGCGACGGGCGCGGCAGCCCTGATCTATCTGTATGGAGCAGGGTTCGCGGATGGGCGTGTGGTGGGTGCCTACTTGCTCATCTGGACCATCATCTTCTGGCGACTGAGCAGCCTGCCCAAGCCCTTCGGGGCGCTTTTCCAGGCGCCAATCTACGGTTGGTTCATCTGGACTGCCCTGCAGCAAGCGCCAAAAGCAGGCGTTTGGTTGGTCCTCTATGTCGTCGTGTACGTGGCCGTGGCGTGGACCTATTTGGTGCGCAGCGGCCTGCCCGAGTTCTTGCAGGGTCTCCAACAGGGCCTGACCAAGTTTCTCCCCCACACGGGAGGTCGTGACCGCCGGGGAAGCCGCCGCGGAACGGGCAGTGCGCCCGGCTGCGGAGAAGAGTCACCAGTTGATGGCCAGCAGATTGGTGACACCATGCAATTCCCTGGATCGGACAGAGAACCGCGAGACATGTTGTCATGAGGTCGTTTGACCTGTAGACCAGAATGTGGTATAGTTGGGCCTAGTGGGATGGCCCGTATCCCGGCGATCGGCGTGGATCAGCTCAGGGAGGTGCTGGCGTGGAGTTTTCTCCACCATTTGGCTCTCAGAACAACACAGACGATGCTTTGAAGGTAGCAGCTACGAAGGTGGGGCGCGATCCACCGTGATGGCCGCCCGTCTCGCTCCTTGAGGGAGCAGGACGGGCGGCTCAAGTTTTCCGGCGAGATCGATGCACGATGAAAGTATAAAAAAAAGACAAAAAGGAGGCACTTTCTATGCGACCCGTTTATGCTGTGTCCGGTGGGGTTAGCAAGTTTGCCAAGGCCCGCCCAGACAAGACCTTTCCCGCGTTGGTCAAAGAGGCATATGACTATGCTGTCGCCGACCTGGGACTAACGCATCGCCAGTTCCTGGAGATTGTGGACGGCTCAGTGGCGTCGTATTTCTCTGACCACTTTAGCCGCCAACTGATGGCCGGCATCATGGCCCAGGACTATCTGGGTTTTTGTCCCAAACCAGGCCATCGGGTAGAAGGGGGCGGCGCCACCGGCGGCATCTGCTTCCAGGAGGCGTGGAAGGCCGTGGCTTCGGGCTATATGGATGTCTGCCTGGCCTACGGCTTTGAGACGATGAGCCACGTGGCGACTTGGAAGGGCAACGAGTTCATCGCCCTTGCTTCGGATGTGAGCTTTGACTATCCCGTCGGTGGATTCTACTCGGGCTACTATGCCATGATGGTCACCCGCCACATGAAAGAATTCGGCACCACGCCCGAGCAGATGGCCCATGTCTCGGTCAAGAATCACATGAACGCTTACCACAACCCCTACGCCCAGAAACGCGAAAAACTGACCATCGCCGACGTGCGCAACTCGCCGATGGTCGCCTGGCCCTTGACCCGGCTGGACATCTGTGTCATGTCCGATGGCGCGGCAGCCACCATCCTGTGCAGTGAAGAAGGTCTGGCCAAGCTCGAAAAGGCAAGCGGCCGGCGGATCCCTCGCGTCCAGGTCGCGGGTATCGGTCGGGGCACCGACGCCATGCGCATGGCCGACCGGCCCCACCAGAGCTACGACGATTTCGTAAAATACAACATGCTGCCCAGCGAGGACACCGCCGAGACACGCGCCTACTACAAGAACCTGTGGAAGCACGGCTTCCGTTATCCCGGCGTTCATTCCTTCCGTGCCGGGCGTATGGCCTCCAAGGAGGCCTACAAGAACGCCGGCATTGCCAATCCGTTGGGTGAGATCGACTTTGTCGAGCTACACGATGCCTACACCAGCTCCGAGATCCAGACCTACGAGGATATGGGCCTGTGCCGCTACGGCGAGGGGGGTCCCTTTGCCGCCAGCGGCAAGACCTTCATGCCCAGCGTTAACTATGGGCTGGATCTGCCGGACAAGTCGCTGTGTGCGGTCAACCCCAGCGGCGGCCTGATCGCCTGCGGGCATCCGGTAGGCGCCACCGGCCTGATGCAGGCCGTGTTTGCCATCTGGCAGCTACAGGGTACCATCGGCAAGCACTTTGGAGATACGACCCTGCAGGTATCGAACGCCAAACGAGGTGCCATCCACAGCCATGCCGGTACGGGCACCTATGTTACAGTCAGCATACTCGAGAAGGAGGACTAACATGGGCAAGCAGATCATGGAAGAAACGTTCGGCGGCTATGTGCTGCACAGCGTGCCCTTTCCGACCGAGCTGGACGAGGCAGCTCTGGCAGCACTCAAAAAGATGGCGCCGATCCTGATCGAACAGCCCTACAGCATGACCTATCTCCATTCCTACGGCCAGGATTCACCCTTTTTCGCCGGCCTGAGCAATGGGCATCTCTTGGCCAACCGCGATCCCGAGACGGGCTATACCTATGCCACGCCGCGCGGTCACGACATGTACACCGGCAACGAGACCGACTGGGTCGAGATCCCGGCTGAGGGCATCGTTCACGCCTTTACCGTATGCCACTTTGGCAGCGAAGAGTTTCTGCCCGAAACGCCCTATGTGTTGGCCCAGGTGGAGTTCTCCGGCGTGAATACGCTCTTCCTGGCACGCCTCATAGGCGTCGATCCTGCGGAGGCCAGCACCGACTGGATCGGGATGAAGGTCAAAGGCCGGTTCCGCAGACTGAGCAAGTTCAAGCCAACGGACCTGTACTTCTACCCTGCCGATTGAGCGCGGATCGTTGGGGGTGATACCGCCGCGCCTGTTGATGCTCGATACCGGTTCGGACTAGCAAGACGGACCCCGAGGATCTACTGGATCCTCGGGGTCTGTCTGTCACATGCAGGTTGCCGGATCCTATTCCAGTGCCAGCCGCTTTTCCAGTATGCGAACGACCAGGGCCAGTCCCAAGGTCATCACCAGGTAGAGCAGGGCGACAATGCTGTAGGTCTCAAAGAACTTGAAGGTCGAGGCAGAATAGACTTTGCCCAGCTGGGTGATATCCTGGACTCCCAGCGCCGAGACCAGCGCCGAATCTTTGAGCATGGCGATGAACTCGTTGCCCAACGCCGGCAGGACATTCCGCACGGCTTGTGGAAGCAGGATAAAGCGCATGGTCTGCCAGTAGGTTGCCCCCTCTGTTCCCGCAGCCTCGGTTTGCTCTTTGCCGATCGACTGGATTCCCGCGCGAAAGATCTCGGAGATGAAGGCGCTGTAGCCGATGCTCAGGGCCAGGATTGCGCGTGCTGTAAAGTCGACCTGCCGGACGCTGATCTCGGCCATGATTCCGGCGTCGATGAGCGGGCCGGTAAGCCAGTTCAGGGCTTGGACCAGCGCCGGTGCGCCCACAAACGAGATAAAGTACAGGAGCACCAGCATGGGGACGCCGCGGATGATCTCGACGAAAAAGGACGAGACCTCTTGCGCCACCCGGCTGCGATGGACGCGCATCAGAGACAGCAATAACCCCAGGACGACGGCGAGGGCGTAGGCGATGACCGAGACATAGATCGTAGTCCGCACACCCTGGCGAACCGCGTTGAAAATGACACGATAGCTTTCGTTGTTGGCGATGGTCCAGAACAGGATCACCGCCAACAGGATCGCGGTTAACAGCCAGTAGGGGAGCAGCGCCAGCCGGTCGGTAACAGGAACCAGGTGTGACCGATAGGTCTGTTGATTTTGTCCGGCGCTCACCGGCACCTCCGGTCAGGTGTGACGATTGAATCAAAAAGTCAAGCCCTCGGCAGGTTGCGCGACCTGCCGAGGGCTTGGATTACTGAGCCGTCGGATCGTACAGGAAGAACCAACGGGTGTTCAGGTGATCCAAGAACCCATCATCGATTATGGTTTTGACGGCGGCGTTGAAGGGGACGACCAGGTCAGAGCCGGGAGTGAAGATGAACCCGAACTGCTCTGTGCCCAGTGGATCCCCGACCAGCTTGAGCTTGTCAGGGTTGGCCCCGATGTACCCCCGGCTGGAGGCGGCATCC
>Ga0209254_10003518_pt1 | contig 14259 bp, 12 predicted proteins | sample FrelakmetDIP11DI_FD_187148 | JGI IMG/M metagenome (GOLD analysis project Ga0209254, IMG submission 187148) | Freshwater lake sediment microbial communities from the University of Notre Dame, USA, for methane emissions studies - DIP11 DI (SPAdes)... | ecosystem: Environmental > Aquatic >...
CGTGACGCCCGCGTTATTGAACAGGATGTCCACCGGCTGACCTGCATACTTCGCCGCCAGCGCATCGATGGCAGCCAGATCCATGACGTCGAGAGCCTCCACCAGCACCTTGCCGCCACTGGCAGCTGCGAGCGCATTGAGTTCCGCCGCTTCAGCCGGCTTCCGCGCCGTGCCGATGACCTTCCAGCCCCGCGCTGCGTACTGCCGGGTGAGCTCCAGGCCAATGCCCCGGTTGGCGCCGGTTACCAGAACCGTAGGGACATAGGCCACAGCAGGCTCATCGGCCGCATGGCTCACCCAACTCGTACTGAGGGCAAGGATCGCTAGCAACGCGGAGGCGCAGCGCCGGGTGATTGTCATCGGGACTCTCCTGTTTTCTTCATCATTCTGGCAGCACCTGTAGGAGCGCCTTCAGGCGCGATGAATCGCAAGCGCGCCTGAAGGCGCTCCTGCGGGCGCTCCTACCAGGGAAGCGGTTTGCCGCTAGTGTCCACGAATTGCCCCGTCCGCGCGAGATCAAACCGGTCGATCTCCCGCAGCATGTCTTCGACAGCATCCGCCACCGGACGCAGCATGCGCTTCGGCAGTCCCTTCATGAAGTCGGTGTCGGTGGCGCCGGGCGTGACCAGGCCGATCGTAATCCCGCGGCTCTTCAGCTGCAGGGCCAGATTGACCATCAGCATGTTTACGGCAGACTTGCTGGAGCGGTACCAGTAGAGGCGCGGGGCATCCACGCTCCCGATGGATCCCTGACTGCTCGACACCGTGATCATCTTCTTCTGCGTGCTCGCCTGAACGTGCTTCAGAAAGGCCTCGCAGACCTTGATGGGCCCCACGGCATTTACCGCCATGACCTCGTCGAAGGTTGCGTAGTTGAGCTTGCCGAATGTCTGGTTCTCGGCGCCGCCGCCGATCCCGGCGTTGTTCAGGAGAACATCGATGGGGAGATCAATCAACTTCCGGGCGAGCGCATCCACGCCCGCATGATCAATCACGTCCAGGGCCTCGACAGTGAGTGCCGGGAACTTAACCGCCAGGGCCTGGAGTTCGGTGGCACTCTCCGGGGCCCGGCAGGTCGCGAGCACCCGGTAACCGCGCTCGGCGTAGCGCCGGGCGAATTCGAGACCGATGCCCCGGTTTGAGCCCGTGATCAGCACGGTGGCTGACCCGGCGGGTCCCTTGGCAGTCGCCGGCGGCGACGGGGACTCGGCCGCGGACAGGCGGTCTACCAGCGGCCCGAGCGATGCGAGCAGCGCCGCACCACGCAGGAATTCGCGCCGGCCGCTGAAACCGTCCTGATCCGCCACCGGCGAGTTCCGGAGCGCCCCTAGCCGCTAACGGCCTTCAGATCACCCGTAGCCTCGACATACTTCGAGCCATCGACCATCGGGATCGCGTCCAGCACCCAGCCCTTCGACTGGCGCCGGGCCGGGCTCGGGATGGCATAGGCCACGCGACTGGCGGTGCGTTCCACCTCTTCCACATCGATCTTCCAGCCCTTGGCCGCCCACTCTTTCTGCTTGGCCCGGTAATCCAGGATCACGGAATCGGAGGGCACCATGAACTCCTTGGTGTTCTTGTCCGGCGTGATGGCGGGCCGCAGGTTCTCGATGATCTTGATGTCCTGGTTGGCAACGTACTGGTTGCGCTCCATCACATAGGCGTCCGTCTTCTCCTCCAGGGAGAAGTTGCGGGCGCAGACCAGGTAGAGGTGGGTGGTCTTGTCGTCGATAGGCCGCTCGAAGAGATACTGATGAATGAAGAAAGTCGGGCTCGGGTGGATATAGGTCCACACGTGGTTGGTGCCGTGATAGCCGGTGCCAGCCTCCAGCTTGCCTTCACCGGGACGGTACTTCTTGAGGTCGCCCTGGAGCGGCGGCGCTTCGAAGGTGTGCCAGAAGCCCTTGCCCCAGACACCACCGTCCTCGATGCGCATCTCTCCGATGTTGTAGATATCTTCGCGCTCGCCACTGAAGCCGTGGGTGTCGTGCACGTATTCGTTGTGCGCCGGATCCACGCCGTTCTCGATGGAACGCTCGTAGTAACCGTTGATCTGGAAGTGCTGCAGCGTCGTGCGCCAGCCTGGCTGCTCCCACTCCTTCACGGTGAGGATCGGCGGGCGCTCGGCCTCGGGCAGGTCGCCGAGAAACGCGAAGATCACGCCGTATCGCTCGTCCACCGGGTACGCATCGATGCGCGTGCGGCCCGGAATGGCCGCCTTGCTGCCCAGGGACGGAATCCGCTTGCAGTTGCCCTCACCGTCGAACTGCCAGCCGTGGTACGGGCACTGGATACAATCGCCCTTGATCTTGCCCCCGGCGAGGGAGCCGCCCCGGTGCGTGCAGGTGTTGGCCAGGCAGTGGGCCTTGCCCTGGGTGTCCCGGAAAACCACGAAGTCCTGACCGAGGGCCCGCACCTTCAGGGGCTGGTCGGTCAGTTCGGCCGTGGACGTCATCGGGTACCAGAAGTTGATATACATGGGCTCGTTACCGGTGCTTTAACTGACTGAACTATAGGCTGGGAGGCGCCCGTCGCCAAGCTTCCCCGCGGGGATTTAATGGGGGCGATCAGGCGCCGGCGACCCCCGCCGCCCGGGACCGGAGGCCCCGGACGATAGCAATGCAGGGCAGCAAGATCAGGGCCGCCGCGAACAACGGCGCGTCCCGGCCAAGACCGGCAACGCCCAGCAGGGCGATCATCCCTGGCCCCAGGGCCCGGCCGAACCAGCTCGCCGTGTTGAAGGTCCCAATCACCAGGCCCCTCTCGGACTCGCCGGCCTGCTTCGACACCAGGCTGTTCATCGTGGTCATGTAGAGAGCACTGCCCGTGGTCGTGAAGGTGATACCGAAAAGCATGACCCCCCAGAACAGCGACTGGGTCATCACAAGTAGCCCGACGACGTAGGAAATCAGGCCGGCGATCAGCAGGCGCTTCTCGCCAAAACGCTTGACCAGCGGCCCGACAAGCAGCCCCTGGGTCGTCACCACCAGCACGGCGAGATAAGTGAAGGACAGGCCGATTTCGCGGGGACCCCAGCCGAACCGGTCCCCGGCCCAGAACGGAAAGTTGGTTTCAAAGGCCGCCATGGCCAGGTAGGCAAGAAAGCCGACCGCCAGCAGCTGCGCCAGGACCGGCCGCTGCACCACCTGCCGGAAGCCGCCCGCTCCGGCAGACGGCTCGCCGGCCTTGCGGACGACGGCCCGCTTCTCCGGCGGCAAGCTTTCCTTCAGAAAGAAGTAGGCTCCGGTCAGGGCGATCAGGCAAACGGACGCCGCTGCCAGCCCGGGCCAGAGCAGCGTGGCAGACGCTGCATCGGCCCCGCCGAGCAGCCCGCCCACCATCGGGCCGACGATGAAACCGAGGGACAGCGCAGCCCCAACCCTGCCCAGGGTCTTCGCCCGCTGCTCGGGCGGCGAGATGTCGGCCGCGTAGGCCATGGCCACCGGAATATTGCCGCCCATGAGCCCGGTCAGCAGACGGCCGAAGGCCAGGATGTAGGGGTCCGGCGCGAACGCGCAGATCAGATGGCCCACCATACCGCCGGCGATACTGGCCATGAGCAGCGGCCGACGCCCGAAGCGGTCGCTGTAGCGACCCCAGAACGGCGTCGCAATGAACTGCCCGATGGCGTACAGGCCGAGCATCATCGGCCCTGCCCAGTGGGGCACGCCCAGCTTTTCGGCCACGAAGGGAAAGCCGGGGAGGATCAGTCCGAAGCCCATGCCGGACAGGAGAATGGTAATCAGGAGAATCGGCATGCCGCGATGCTAACCGATGGCCACGTCGCGGCACGGTTTTCGTCGCGGGGTGCGACCTCCGCGCGGATAGGCTAAGGTTTACGCATTGCGCAATCACGCGCTATGGAGAGCTGGCATGGCCCGGAAACAGGATACGTCCCGCTTCGATCCCGAGGGCACGCGCCTGCCCATCAAGCTGGACACAACGAGCAACGGGGAGTTCGCACCCCGGCCGCTGGAACTCCATAGCGTTCTCGCGAACCAGATGGCCATTGAACAGATCGGGATCAATGCCCGTCGCCTTGGCTTAAGCCGCCGGAACTTCCTCGTAAGCTCGGCCGGCGCCGCCACCACCCTGCTGGCCTTCAATGAGGCCCACGCGGCCCTTGGGAAGACCGGGAGCTTCTACGACGTCCCGCAACTCGCCGCGCTGGACTCGGCGGCTGCCGACGCCTCACTCGCCAAGCGGGAGTTCATTTTCGACATCCAGGGCCACCATGTGAATGCCCTTGAGCGCTGGAAGGCGCCGAACATGCTCACGGCCACGGGCCTCAAGTTCATGCCCCAGTCCAAGTGTGACTACCTGGACCCCAAGTCCGAGTACGGGCACATGAAGTGCTTCACCAGCCAGGCTTTCGTCAAGGAGATGTTCCTCGACAGTGATACCGACATGGCGGTGCTCACTTTCACGCCCACGAGCTTCGAAGACATGCCGCTGACCCAGGACGAGGCCCGGGCCACCCAGGAAATGGTGGACGCGCTGGACGGCAGCCGCCGCCTGCTGGTGCACGGCCGCGTGGTACCAAACATCGCCGGCGACATCGAGCGCATGCCGGAGCTCGCCGAGAAATGGAAGGTCGCTGCCTGGAAAACCTACACCCAGGCCGACCCCGCCGGCGAAACGGGCTGGTGGCTGGATGACGAAGAGCACGGCGCGAAGCTGATCGAGATGGCGCGCAAGACCGGCGTAAAGACCATCTGCATCCACAAGGGGGTGCCGCTGCCAACGCCCTTCATGACTGGCAAGAACCGCAAGTACGGCGGCTGCGGCGACGTGGGCAAGGCCGCGCGCCAGAACCCGGACATCAATTTCATCATCTACCACTCGGGCTACGACCTCAAAAACCGCGGCGAAGAGTTTGTGCCCGGCAAGCACGAAATCGGCATCGATTCGCTGGTCCAGTCACTGCTGGACAACGGCGTTAAGCCGAACAGCAACGTCTACGCCGAGCTGGGCACCACCTGGCGCTACCTGATGAAAGACCCCAACGAGGCGGCCCACGCGCTGGGCAAGCTCTTCAAGTATGTCGGTGAGAACAACGTGGTCTGGGGCACTGACTCCATCTGGTACGGCTCACCCCAGGACCAGATCCAGGCCTTCCGGACCTTCCAGATCAGCCAGGAGTACCAGGAAAAATTTGGCTACCCGGCGATGACGCCAGAACTCCGGGCAAAGGTGTTCGGACTGAACGCCCTGAAACCCTACGGTCTGGACGTCACGGATATCCGCAAGAGCTTTCTCGCGGACACCATGCAGAAGGCCAAAGGGCACAATGCCGAACGACCGGACCCGACCTACCTCACCTACGGACCCCAGACACGCCGGGAATTCTTTGCCCTGCTCAAGGCCGGCGGTTGAGGGATGGAACCGTAGGAGCGGCTTCAGCCGCGACCAGCAGCACGACCCCGCCTCCGGCCCGTGACCACTGAGTCGCGCCTGAAGGCGCTCCTACACTCCGACTCTGCCGGCGGCATCGTGCTGCTGGCAGCGGCTGCCGTCGCCCTCGCCTGGGCCAACTCACCCTGGGCTGCGACGTACCAGGCACTCTGGCACGTGGGACTGACCCTGCCCGGCACCAGCCTCCGGCCGGACCTGCACTTCCTGATCAACGACGGCCTGATGACGCTATTTTTCTTCGTCGTGGGCCTGGAAGTCAGGCGGGAACTCCACGACGGGACACTGGCGGACCGTCGGCAGGCCACCCTGCCGCTCATCGCGGCGCTAGGTGGCATCCTGCTGCCCGCCGGGATCTACCTCCTGGCGAATCAGGATCCAGCAGCGTTGCCGGGCTGGGCAGTGCCGACGGCGACGGATATCGCCTTTGCCGTCGGAGTGCTGGCCCTGCTCGGTAAACGGGTGCCACCGGGCCTGCGCGTCCTGCTGCTGGCGATTGCGATCATCGATGACATCGCTGCCATCCTGATCATTGCGTTTGTGTACTCGGATGGGGTCAGCCTGTTAGGCCTCGGCATCAGCGCTGGCGGGATCCTGGGCGTCCTCGGGCTGCAGCGGCTTGGGGTCTGGCGCCCTCTGGTCTACGTGCTTCCCGGCGCGATGATCTGGGTGGGCCTGCTCCAGGCTGGCATTCACCCGGTGGTGGATGGCGTGATCGTGGGACTGCTGACGCCGGCGGTGCCAAATCCGGCGCCCGGCGCCCGCGGAGACCCGCGTGCCCCGGTGGTCTGGCTGCAGGAACGCCTCCACGGGTGGAGCACCTTTCTCGTCATGCCGTTGTTTGCCCTGGCCAACGCGGGCGTGAGCATCGCCGGCAATCCGCTCGGCACTGACCTCGCAAGGAATATCTTTACGGGCGTGTTGCTCGGTCTCGTTCTCGGCAAGCCCATCGGCATCCTGGTGGCCAGCTGGCTCGCGGAGCGCCTCGGGCTAATCACGCTGCCGGCCGGCGTGACCTGGTCCGGCTTCGCTGTGATCAGTTGCCTCGCCGGCATCGGTTTCACGATGTCGATCTTCATCGGCAGCCTGGGGTTCGACGATGGCGCGTTGCTTGACGCCGTCAAGCTGGGGGTGCTGGCGGCGTCGGCGGTGGCGGCCGTGCTGGGGTTGGGTATGGGGGCGATGCTGTTGCGGGCTGAGAGTCGCGCCGGGGAGCGGCTGTAGGAGCGCCGACCGGCGCGACCGCAAATAGAAACAGCGGGCAACGATGCCCGCCGTTTCTTGTCGCGGCTAAAGCCGCTCCTACTTGCGCTTTTTCTTCCCGACGCTGCCGCCTACCGGCTCGCCATGGAGCATCCGCACCTGCGGGTCGCTCTGGTAGTCCTGGTTCTCGAAGTCCTGGGGCCCGTGCGGGTGGTTGTGGCCGTCCGAGTCCACCCAATTGTAGAGCTGCGGACGCTTGCGGTAGAGATTGGCGGCAGCGCGCAGCTTGTTCTCGTCCGGGTTGGTCCAGGGGTTGAAGTGGAAGTAGTTGAACAGGATGGAATCTGTCCGGCCGAAGGCGATTGTGCCGTACTTGCAGCGGAAGGAGCCGTGATTGATGTAGGGCGGACGCCAGAAGTAGCCCCCGGTGGGGAGCTCGCCGAACTGCATCATCCAGGACGTGCCCCAGATGTGGTACGACTCCTCGGCACTGTCGTGGTAGGAGATGTTGTCCTGGGCAAACCGGGGCGTCATGCAGTACAGGAAGCTGATGGCCTCGGTAAGCGGATCGAAGTGCAGCAGCTTGATGAGACAACCTGTCGCGACGGAAGGCGACACGATGCTGCCGCCACCCCAGGGCCGATCCTCATAGCTGTTCACCGACGAAAATGCGTCAGTCAGGGCCAGCTGGTGGTTCTTGTCCGATTCCACATAGCTCGGCTCGCTGTCGTTGAACATCAACAGCACCTCGGCCCCCTGGGGAACCTCGATGACGCCCACGGCCATGCCGGCCGGAATGAAGGCGTAGTGCCCTTCGGTCCAGCTCTGCTTGCCGACCTTGATCTTGCCGTTGAGGACGAAGATCTCCATGTCGGAGTAACTCAAGCCCGGCTTGCGCTTGAAGCCGCCGTCAAAACGCACCTTTAGAGTGCAGGCTCCGGTGTCGGTATCCAGTGACAGCACCTTGTAGCTGCTGCCCTTAAAACCCGAGACGCCAAACTTCTTGAACGGATGATCCAGTTCAACATACGGTTCGATATGCGGTCGTGCCACGAAACTACTCCTTAGGATGAAGTCGCCTCCCTGAAGGAACCGACCTGACGTTGTTTGGTTAGAAGACCACCTGGTGCTTGCCCTTGGGCTTTTTCGCGATCTCGCTGGGCTTGATCACCCGCCGGGTGTCGCCAGTCACGTTGAAGCCCTTGGTCTGGATGATCTGCAGGAAGCCTTCTACCCACTTCTCCCGCTGGGCGGCCAGACCGTCCTGTTCCTTGACGATTGCCGCATAGCGCAGTTTCTGCTCGGCAATGTTCTCCTTCACCCAGGCGTCGGCGTCCTTCGACCGTGCCGGCTTGGCGTCTTGTACTCGCTTGGTCATATGTGCTCTTCCTCTGTTGATCCCGCTGCAGGGGCGGCTGTAGGAGCGCCTTCACCTATTTCTTGCGATACCAGTCGTTCACTTCATCGCCCGTGGTCATCCAGACATCCTTGTGGCTCGCGATGTGCGCGAACGCGCGCTTCAGATGCTTGAACTTGTTCGGCTGGCCCACCCAGAAGGTGTGGAGACAGATCGGCATGCAACGCGCGTTGTCTGCGCCCTCATCGTACAGCACATCGAACTGGTCGACGATCATGTCACCAAAGGCCTCGGAACTGACGCCGACATTCGCAAAGGCCGGGATGTCGTTCAACTCCACGGTATAGGGCACCGAGATCAGGCTGCCCTTCCTTACGTTGAACGGGAACGGATGGTCGTCGGCCGTGTAGTCGCACAGGTACTCCACGCCCATCTCCGCGAGAATGCTGGGAGTGTTGTTGGTGTGGGTAAGGAATGGCGACAGCCAGCCCTTGGTCTTGCGGCCGATCGCCTTCTCCATGGACTTCAGCACGCTGGAGATGATCTCGCGCTCCTTCTTCTCATCGATGTTCGAGAGGAAGTTGGCCGGCGCATTGTTGATGCCGTGGCCGATGAAGGCCCACTTGCGCTTGTTGGTCTCCTCGATGATCCGCGGATACTCCCGGATGATTTCGGCGTTGAGACAGACCGTGCCACGCATGCCGATCTTGTCCATCAGTTCGATCATCCTCCAGAGGCCCACCCGGTTGCCGTAGTCTCGCCAGCCGTAGTTCAGCGGGTCCGGATTGAACTGCTGGGTGCCCGGAATGATGGCGGTACCCGGGATATTGTGCGGGAAGTGCTCAATGTTGATGTAGGGGATCACGGCAACCCGCGCCCCCTTGGGCAACCTAAATTTCGGCCGGTCGATGATCGGCACGTAGTCGTAGTGCGGGCTCTGCGTCAGCTTGCTGCGATCAACTTTTGTGGCTGCGTTTTCGGGCTTCTTGGCCATTTATTCGGTCCCCTGATTCCGTTGGTTCTTATTGTAGGAGCGCCTTCAGGCGCGATTCAAATATCTGATGGCGATTTCAATTGCCGTCGCGCCTGAAGGCGCTCCTACGGGTGCTCCTACCGTTTCAAACCCTTGATGTACTTCAATGCTTCCGCCTTGCTGATGACGTCCCCGTACTTGGCATTGATGTCGAAAAGATTGGCCTCATGAGGGCCATCGTGGCGGTCCCCGACGCACTCCCGGACCACGATGGGGCGGAAGCCGTTCTGAACCGCATCCACGGCGGACGCCCGGATACACCCCGACGTCGTGCAGCCGGTGATCATGACCGTGTCCGCGCCCATGGCAGTCAGCGTGGCCGCCAGCGAGGTGCCGAAGAAGCAGCTCGCGTAATTCTTCACGATAACCAGCTCGCCCTTTGCGGGTTCCACGCCCTTGCAGAACTGGGCGTACTTGTTGCCCGGCACGAGGCTTTTCAGCACCGGCGCTTTCTTTATCCACACGCCGCCATCGGCGAAATCGAAGGGGTTGTAAAAGACGCGCGTGTGAATGATCGGCATCTTCTTCGCCCGGGCCGCCTTCAGCAGGGCGGGCATCTCGCTCACTGCCTTCACGACGCCTGGCGCGAATAACGGGGCACCTTTCAGCGTGTAACCCTGCAGCAGGTCGATGACCAGCAGCGCGGTCTTCTTGCCGAAGCCCAGCCGGTTATCCCAGACGCCGGCGTAGTTGGTGGCGGCAGTCGCCTGTGCCATCGCATGTTCTCCCTGAAAGGACGGTCATAGTTCCACTGAACCGGGCGGCCCGCAAGCGGCCCCCTCCTACTGGTCGGCCACGCGCACCCGAGCGGCCTGACCCTGGCGGGACGGACTCACCAGCGGCACGGGATCAAGCACCCAGCCCTTGTGATTCCGCCGCTCCGGGCCAGGGATGGCATAGGCCACGCGCTGGCGGGTGCGGTTGAGTTCCGCCATGTCGATGCGCCAGCCGCGCTGCTCCCACTCCTTCAGTTTCTTCCGATAGCGCAGGATTGGCTCGTCGGCCGGGACCATAAATTCTTTTGTATTGGTCGAGGGCGTCTGGGCAGGCCGGAGATCCGAGAGCACCTTGATGTCCTGCTCCGCGATCATCCAGTTCATCTCGTTGACCTTCTTGTCCATTTCGGGCTCCAGGAAGGTCGAACGCATGTTCATGAAGAAAATGTTGGTGCTGTGCTCGTCGATGGGTGCTTCCCACATGTACTGGTGCATCTTCTTGTCCGGGGCGAACCTGATGTACGTCCACACATGATTCGGGCCGATGGCGCCGGTGCCGGCCTCCCGGGAATCCGTGGCCTGCTTCATCTTGGCAAAATCACCGTCCTTGGACGCCGGCGACCTGAACCTGGTAAAAAACCCGACGCTCCACTCCGGGTCGCCCACCCAGCGCAGATCATTCACCTTGTACTCGATGTCCTCGCCGGAGAAGCCGTGGGTGGGATGGACGAACTCGTTGTGGGCAGGGTCGAGGCCATTCTCAACCGAGCGCTCGTAGTGGTAGGGAATCTGAAAGTTCATCCAGGATGGCCGCCAGCCCTCATGCCCGAATTCGGGGACCTCGAGCAGGGGCGGCCGCTCCGCCTCCGGCAGATCGCCAAGAAAAGCGAAGACGATGCCGTACTTCTCGACGACGGGGTAGGCATCCACCCGGGTGCGGGCCGGAATCCGGGCCGCTGAACCCAGTGACGGGATCTTGTGGCACTGCCCGGTGCCGTCGAACTGCCACCCGTGGTACGGGCACTGCAGGTTATCGCCCTTCACCTTGCCGCCGGCCAGGGACCCGCCCCGGTGCGGACAAACGTTGGAGAGCACCTGGGCCCTGCCCTGGCTGTCCCGGAACACCGCAAAATCCAGGCTCAGGATCCTGACGAGTTTGGGCTGGTCCAGCAGATCCTTGCCGAGGACCACGGGGTACCAGAAGTTGATGAACATATAGGCCTCGTGGCCTTCTCGGGGCCATTTAACGAAATCATCGCACAGTGGGGCATCAGGACACGTTTTCTGCGGGGGTTGGTTCGCACTGCGGCCGTGACTGGCTTGCAACCGGACAGCCCTGGCCAACGAAGATAACAATTCCGGCGTAGGATTTAGCCTCGCCGCCTATAGACCCACGGACCGACGATCACTTCAGGAGTGTTGCGATGAATGTCCAGACTGCCGTCCAGACCCCCGCCAAGCCCATCGTCGCTGAGGTTCCGCCCCATGCCCCGAAGGCGGCGGCCGGCTCACTCAACCAGTACAAGACCCTGAGCGGCTTCGAGGGCCACGAGAGTGAGCTTGGCCTCTCCATGTCGATCCTCCTTAAGATGCTCGGGAACCACGCGGGCTACGCCCACGAAATGAACGACCCCCTCGTAAAGGCGCACCTGCTCGCCATCCAGTTCGCCAAGAACAACGGCATGCTTGCGCAATACGTCGCCCACGACATCAAGACGATGGAACCGATCAACCTGCGCATGAAGCAGATTATTGAGAAGACCGGCAATCCGGAGATCGCCATCATCGCGCTCTTCGACCGGACAGCCTGTCACTATGGACTTGCACTGACCAGCGCGGGCGATGGACTCAGTCGTACGTGGAAAGATCCCTTCGGCTGGGTCCTCACCCAGTGCCGCAAGATTGGCCAGTTCGACCTCACGTCCCAGGAGATCCATGAAACCTGGACCACTCCGCGACTGCTCGGCTACGGCAATACCATGGGTGTGAAACTCAGGGTATCCCCCTGGCAGGAAGACGGCATGATCACGTGCGAGGTCGTGGTCTGACGATCAGCCGGTTTCTCCGCTGCTCTAGAACCCCTTAACCTGCACAATCGCGCGCGCCGGCCTTATAGGCCGGTGCGCGCAGCGGTCTGCTACTATTCCCACCGCCTCGCGATGTCGGCTTTCGCACAGCGATTTAAGACATCTGCAGCGGCTTTCTTCCGGGGGATTGTCAGTGGGGTTCTGAGAATGCATACGCAGCGTGTTTCCGTGCATACCGCGAACGTCGTCGCCGGCCTCATGCTGGCAATCGGGGCAGGTCCCGCTGCAGCCCAGGTAGAAGAAATCCTGGTCACGGCCCAGCGCCGGGCAGAGAGCCAGAGCCTCCAGGATGTTCCGGTGGCGGTCAGCGCCTTCACAGTCGGGCAGATCGCCACCCTCCAGATCGATACCGTCAAGGACATCGGCCAGAACGTTCCTAACCTGCAGACCTATACGGTCACAGCTGGCTCCGAAGCCATCCAGATTCACGCCCGTGGTGCCAGCGTCCAGAACCCCGGGTTCAATCTCTCCGAATCACCCGTTGGCGTGTACGTGGACGACATCTATTACGGCCGCCTCGCCAGCATCAATCTCGACCTGCTCGACGTGGAGCGCCTCGAAGCGCTGCGCGGCCCCCAGGGCACGCTTTACGGCCGCAACACGATCGCTGGTGCGATCAAGGTCATCACGCGCACACCCGGCGACGACAGCTGGGTGACAGGCTCGATCGGCATCGGTAACTACGAGACCACCAAGGTCGGGTTCTCGGCGGGCGGCCCCATCGAGGAAGGTTCCCTGGCCGGCTCCATCGCCGGGGTCTACGACAACCGCAACAAGGGCTGGCAATACAACCCGGTGACGGGGCAGCAGCCGGGTGAATACGACAACAAGGCCGCCCGGGCCAAGCTCCACTGGTACGGCAGCACAGCCATTGAAGGCACGCTCTCGGCCTGGGTTGCAGACCTGGACAACGACGGTTACAACGGCGTGCCCTACGTGCCCTTCGACAACACAGGCAGTCCGAATCCGAACTTCGATCCGGCGCCGGCCGACAGCGCTCCGCTGGGTAACTTCTACGACACCTTCAGCTCCGATGGCGTCAACTACGGCGGCTCCCAGCAGGGTGGCGTGAGCCTGCACCTGAGTGTCGACCTGGGGACGGTCACGCTCAGGTCCATCACCGGTTACGCGAATTCAGATACCCAGTTTGGCTTTGATCTGGCCGGCGGCGGCGCGGGTCCGTTCGGCCTGCTGATTGCTTCTGACTCGAGTTTCGACCAGGTCAGTCAGGAGTTCCAGTTGCTGGGCACGGCCGGCGACGGCCTGCAGTGGCAGCTCGGCGCCTACTACCTGAACGAAGATGGCGAGCAACAATTCTCCGGTACGGTGCCCGGCGTCTCTGCCACGCCCGCCTTCGACGAGGCGATCGACAGCCAGACCAACAGCTACGCCGTTTACGGTGAATCCGTGTATCAGATCACCGACGCCTTCTCGGTGACCGGCGGTGCGCGCTGGACGAGGGATGAGAAGGAGTACAGCGACGACTGCGTCGGCGTTTTCTGCTTCGACAATGACGGCGGCGCCGCCTCCGTGGCCCTCGACGATAACTGGGACCAGACCACGTTCAAGCTTGGCGCGGACTACCAGCTCACCGATGACCAGCTCGTCTATCTCTCCTACGCCACCGGCTTCCAGGCCGGTGGCTTTCGCACCCTGTGCTTCGGTAATCTGAGCAGCTCCTGCGGCGGCACGGCCTTCAAGCCCCAGACCGTTGGCAGCTTCGAGCTGGGCTGGAAGAGCGACCTGGCCGACAATACAGTGCGCCTCAACGTGGCTACTTTCTATGCCATGTACGACGACATTCAGCAGATCGTAATCAACGACGCGTTCGGCTTCCCGATCGACAACATCGGCGACGTGGATGTCTACGGCTTGGAGCTGGAACTGACCTGGTCGCCCTTTGCTGACCTCAACGTCTTTGCCCAGTCCGGCTTCCAGAAGAGCAACTTCGGATCGGTGAACCCCGCCTCGCCGCCGGGCGGGCTGAATGGCCAGGCCACGCCCACCGACGAACTGCCCTCCAATCCCCAATGGCAGGGCAAGATCGGCTTCGACTACTCCGTCCCCCTGCAGAACCGGCTGGCCTTCTTCTACGGTCTCGACCTGTTTCACTCGGACAGCTACTTCACCGAGTCGCGGAACCTGGTGAAAATCGACAGCTACTCCCGGCTCAATGGCTTCGTCGGCCTGGGTGCGGACGACCGGCAGTGGCAGGTGGTTCTCGCGGCAAAGAACATCACGGACCAGGAAGACAACGTGTCCGGCATTTTCGCCAACGGCTTCACCAACGTCCGCACACCCTTGCCGCCGTCGGAATACATGCTGACGGTCACGGTCAACTACTGATTCGACGGGGCTGTTGTAGGAGCGCCTTCAGGCGCGACCGCCTCCCGGGAGAGACTCGCGGACTCGATTCTCCCGGGAGGCGGTCGCGCCTGAAGGCGCTCCTAC
>Ga0209254_10003520_pt1 | contig 14255 bp, 15 predicted proteins | sample FrelakmetDIP11DI_FD_187148 | JGI IMG/M metagenome (GOLD analysis project Ga0209254, IMG submission 187148) | Freshwater lake sediment microbial communities from the University of Notre Dame, USA, for methane emissions studies - DIP11 DI (SPAdes)... | ecosystem: Environmental > Aquatic >...
CCGCCCGCCATGTCAGCCGCTACATCTCGCGCCGCGGCAAGGGCGTTGGCGTGCGCCTTGCGGTCAAGACCACCGGCTGCTCGGGCTTGGCCTACAAGCTCGAGTACGCCGATGACGTTGCTCCCGAGGACCATGTGTTCGAGGGCCACGGCGTGAAGATCCTGATCGATCCGAAGAGCCTGCCTTATCTCGAGGGCACCGAACTCGACTTCGTTCGCGAAGGCCTCAACGAAGGCTTCAAGTTCCACAACCCACGTGAGAAGGATCGCTGCGGCTGCGGGGAGTCATTCCGCGTCTAGCGCTCGCGCAGCGCTTGCGGGCGCGGCGAGGCCGCGCTTTTTCATGCTCAATTCCACCAGCACCGACATCGTCATTCGCCCCGAACGCGCCGACCATCCCCAGGTCGTCACGCAGCTGGGCGCGCTCGATGCGTATCTGGCGAGCTTGTATGCGCCCGAGGCGAATCACATCCTGTCGGTAGCAGAACTGCTGGCGCCAGAGGTCAGCTTCTTCGCCGCATGGCAGGGTGACCGCATCGTCGGCACCGGCGCGGCGCGCCGCATGGCTGGCGAGCCCGGCACGGCCGGCGAGCCTTACGGCGAGGTCAAGCGCATGTTCGTGGAGCCCGCCGTGCGCGGCCAGCGGATCGCGGCTCGGCTGGTCGACACTTTGGAGTGTGGGTTGCGCGCGCACGGCGTCGGTCTGGCTCTGCTGGAAACTGGGCGTGACCAGCTCCAGGCCATCCACCTGTACGAGCGCTGCGGCTACACCCGGCGCGGCGCGTTTGGCGGTTACGCTGACAACGGCCTGTCGTTGTTCTTCGAGAAGCGCCTGTGAAGCTCGACGACAACGACTTCATGTTGTTCGGGCTGCCCGAGCGCTTCGCCATCGATCGCGCCGACCTCGATGCACGCTGGCGACGCCTGCAAGGGTCGACGCACCCGGATCGATTCGCCAGCGAGGGCGCGACGGCCCAGCGCTTGGCAATGCAGTGGTCGGTGCGCGTCAATCAGGCCTACCGCCGCCTGAGCGAGCCGCTGACGCGTGCCGCCTATCTTTGCGAGTTGCGCGGCGCGCCGATCGCGGCGCACAGCAACACGGCGATGCCGGGCGACTTTCTGATCCAGCAGATGGCCTGGCGTGAAGCACTCGAAGAGGCTGACAGCGCCGCCGCGCTGGCCGCACTCGAAGTTGAGGTGCTCGCCGCCGAACGCGACCTATTGGCGCAACTGGCCATGCTGCTGGACGACCAGCCGGCGCCGGCGCTCGCCGCCGAACGCGTGCGTGCGCTGATGTTCATTACCCGCTTTCGCGCCGACCTCGGCGAGCGGCTCGACGCCCTTCAAGACTGACTGATGGCCTTACTGCAAATCTCCGAACCCGGCCAGTCACCTGACCCGCACACCCGGCGGATCGCGGTTGGCATCGACCTGGGCACGACCCACTCGCTGGTCGCGGCGGTGCGCCATGGTGTCGCTGACTGTCTGACGGACGTCGATGGCCGCGCGATCCTGCCGTCGGCTGTGCGCTACTTCAGGGGCGGCAAGCGCCACATTGGCGCCGCAGCGTTCGCGGCCCAGGCCGATGACCCGCTGAACACCATTGTCTCGGTCAAACGGTTGATGGGGCGCGCGCTGGCCGATGTGGCTGGACACCAGCGCCTGCCCTATCGATTTGTCGATCGACCTGGCATGGTCGCGATCGACACCTGCGACGGCGTCAAGACGCCGGTCGAAGTCTCGGCCGAGATCCTGGCCGCGCTGCGTCAGCGCGCCGAAGACAGCTTCGACAGTGATGATCTGTTCGGCGCGGTGATCACGGTGCCGGCCTACTTCGATGATGCCCAGCGGCAGGCCACCAAAGACGCCGCCAAGCTGGCGGGCCTCAACGTCTTGCGCCTGATCAACGAGCCCACGGCTGCTGCACTGGCCTATGGCCTGGAGAATGGAAGTGAAGGGCTCTATGCGGTCTATGACCTCGGCGGGGGCACGTTCGACATCTCGCTGCTTCGCCTGACGAAGGGCGTCTTCGAGGTGGTTGCGACGGGGGGTGACGCGGCGCTCGGTGGTGACGACTTCGACGCTGCACTCGCCGCGTGGGCACTGGCGAGGGCTTGCCGCGTGGCCGAATCTGCGCACGATCGTCGCGCCCTGCTGATGGCCGCGCGTGTGGCCAAGGAGGCTCTGACGGACGCATCGACGACGACCCTGGCCTGCGTGCTGGCCGACGGGCCGCTCAGCGTGGCCATCGACCGCAGCCAGTTCGAGCGCCTTACCAAGCCGCTGATCGACAAGACGCTCACGGCGGTCAAGCGTGTGTTGCGCGACGCAAAGCTGACGCGCGACGAAGTCCAGGGTGTGGTGCTGGTCGGCGGATCGACTCGGATGCCGGCGGTGGGCGCGGCAGTTGGAGAGTTGTTTGGCCGTGCACCGCTGACCAACCTGAACCCCGACGAGGTGGTGGCCGTGGGTGCCGCGATCCAGGCCAATCAGCTGGCAGGCAACGCACCCGACGGCGAGATCCTGCTGCTCGACGTGATCCCGCTCTCGCTCGGCATCGAGACGATGGGCGGCTTGGTCGAGCGCATCGTCGAGCGCAACAGCACGATTCCGACGGCCAAGGCGCAGGACTTCACGACCTACCAGGATGGGCAGACCGCACTCGCTCTGCACGTCGTGCAAGGCGAGCGCGAGTTGGTGGCGGACTGCCGCTCGCTGGCCCGCTTCGAGCTGCGCGGCATCCCACCGATGGTGGCTGGTGCGGCGCGCATCCGCGTCACCTTCGAGGTCGACGCCGACGGACTTCTCAATGTCGGGGCGCACGAACTCACGTCTGGCGTGCAGGCCGCCATCAGCGTCAAGCCGAGCTATGGCCTGGCTGACGACGACATCGCGCGCATGCTGCGTGAGGGCTTCTCTGCGGCCGACGCCGACGCTGAGGCTCGCTCCTTGCGCGAGGCCCGCGTCGATGCCGAACGATTGCTGCTGGCCACGCGTTCGGCGCTGGCGGCCGACGGTGACTTGCTGACCGACACCGAACGCAGCGCGACCGACGCGCTGATGGTCGAGGTCCAGCGGATTGCCCACAGCGATGACCACCACGCCATCGGCGCTGCCGTCAAAGCCCTGGCTGCCGGCACCGAAGCCTTCGCTGCGGCGCGCATGAACCGCGGCATCCGCCAGGCACTCGCCGGGCGCAGCATCGAAGAGATCTGAGGCCCCATGCCTGTCATCAAGATCCTGCCTCACGCCGAGTACTGCCCGCTGGGCGACCAGATCGAAGCCGCCAGCGGCACGTCGATCTGCGAGGCCTTGCTCGAAAACGGTATCGCCATCGAACATGCCTGTGAAATGAGCTGCGCCTGCACCACCTGCCACGTCATCGTGCGAGAAGGATTCGACTCGCTGGGTGAAATGGACGAGAGCGAGGAAGACCTGCTCGATCGTGCCTGGGGTCTGGAGCCCAGCTCGCGCCTGTCATGCCAGGCCATCGTCTCGGATCGCGACGTCACGATCGAGATTCCGCGCTACACCATCAACCACGCCAAAGAGAAGCACTGAGTCCATGAAAAAACCCGCCGCGGCGGGTTTCGTCATGAGCCTGAAGGCGATCAGCTTTTCGGCACTTCCGAGCCGGTGATCGTGCGCCGGAACCAGACACCGATCGGGCGCAGCGAATCGAAGATCGAGTCCGGCTCGCCTTCGCGCTCGCACAGCAAGCCGCGCTCACCGAGCATCTGCACGAATGTGCGCACCTCGAGCTTCGTTGCGCCGCTGGACAAAGTCAGCTGGTGCGGTGACATGTAGCGGTGCGACATGTCACTGAGCATGCGCCGGTACACCGTTCGGTGGTACGGCGCCGGAAGATCCGGCCAGGCAGCAAGTTTGTATTCCTTCATGGTGCCAAGGGTCGGGCGCTCGCGGCCAATAACCCATTTCCTGTTCAGTGGCCCCGAGAGTAGCCCCGTGTGTCACGGCAAGCCAAGCAACTAGGCCGTGTTCGAGGGCTTTTTTCAACGATCAGTTGTGTCGATTTGCTTGCGGCGTGGCAATTCTCACGCTCGACAAGGCCCGGGATGCCCCTGGCTACACTCGGCGCGTGCATGTCCTGGGCATTGAATCCTCCTGTGATGAAAGTGGCGTAGCCCTGGTCTGCTCGCAAGGCAATCAGCCAGTGCAACTTCTAGCGCATGGGCTGTACAGCCAGGTCGACATGCACCGGGCCTACGGTGGCGTGGTGCCCGAACTGGCGTCGCGTGACCACATCCGGCGCGTACTGCCGCTGGCGCGCCAAGTGCTCGCCGACGCGGGCCGCCAGCTCGAAGACATCGACCTCGTGGCCTACACCCGTGGCCCGGGCCTGGCGGGTGCCCTGCTCATCGGTGCTGGCGTCGGATGTGCGTTGGCCAGTGCCCTGGCAAAGCCGGTGCTCGGTGTGCACCACCTTGAAGGCCATCTGCTGTCACCTTTCCTGTCGGCCGACCGACCCCAGTTTCCCTTCATTGCCTTGCTGGTATCCGGTGGCCACACCCAATTGATGCGGGTCCAGGGCGTAGGTGAGTACGCTCTGCTCGGCGAGACCATTGACGACGCTGCCGGTGAGGCCTTCGACAAGAGCGCCAAGCTGCTCGGACTCGGCTATCCCGGCGGCGCGGCCTTGGCTGAGTTGGCGCTGCAAGGCGATAGGCAGGCGTTTGCCTTGCCGCGGCCGCTGTTGCACAGCGGCGATCTGGACTTCTCGTTCGCCGGATTGAAGACAGCGGTGTTGACACAAGTGCGCAAGCTCGGCGCTACGCCGACCGCGCAGCAGCGTGCGGATCTCGCTGCATCAACACAGGCGGCGATCGTCGATGTGTTGGTCAAGAAGTCGATGCGGGCCTTGCGCGACAGCGGCTTGACGCGCCTGGTTGTCGCCGGTGGCGTTGGCGCCAACGCGGAATTGCGCTCGCAGCTGAACGCCGCCAGCGCGAAGGTATGCGTTCGCGTTCACTACCCTGAGCTGCACCTGTGCAGCGACAACGGCGCGATGATCGCGCTGGCTGCAGCGATGCGAGTGCAAGCTGGCCGGACCAGGCCCGAGCGCAGCCTCACTTTTGACGTGAAGCCACGCTGGGCGCTCGACGCGATCGGCTGAGTCGACAGCCATCGCCCTTCGGGGGCGCTGCCCGCGGGTGCACCCGGCCGCTCGCGAGCCGCTCCGTGCGGCCCGAGTGCCTCAGTTGACTGTCAGGTGCTTGGCCGCTGCCGCGCGCTTCTTCGTCAAGGTCAGCGACAGCACACCGTTGTCGAGTCGTGCCTGCGATGCGTCCTGGTCGATCTCTTCGGGCAGCGTGAAGCTGCGGGCAAAACTGGCAGCAGCGCGCTCGCGGTAGATCAAACGTTCGCCGTCCGCCTTGCCTTCTTCGTGTTGCGCTTGAGCGCTGACGCTGACACGGCGGCCATCGATCGCGATCTTCACGTCCTGCTTGGTCACGCCGGGCAGATCAACGCTGACGTTGTAGCCGCCTTCGGTCTCCGCCACATCCAGAGCCGGGCTGCGCTGAGCGGCATCCAGACCGTCGTTGCCGCACGCAGCGAGGCGGGCGAACTGGGAGTACGAGCGTGACGCGGGGGGCAGTGGTACGAGGAACATGGTCTGAACTCCTACAAAGGATTGCGGTGTTCGGCTGCGAAGAAACACGCCTCGCCGGTCACCATGCCGCTCAATCTGGCAGCGGCAATTTTGTTTTCAAGGGCCTTGATATTTGCGATTCGAGCCAGTCGACGCGAGAGTGCCTCTCGGCTGCACGATGCGCAGCGTCGAAAGACGGCGGCCCAGGCGAGCAACGGCGCTGGCGATCGAGGGTAACTGCGCGTTCTTTCGGACCGACGGCCGACCCGACTCGCTCGCCGACGCCAAGGACTTGGTGGCGGCCAACGGCCTGGGCACCCGGTGTGGCCTTTGGCGACGAGGCCGAGGGTTGGCTGCGCTGGTGCTTCGCCGCCAAGGACCCTGGGCGCTTGCGCGAGGGGCTCGCCCGGCTGACCCGGGCACTTGACCTATAATTTGCGGCTTCGCGCTGGGCAACCGGGGTGAAGACAAGCACGGCATGGGTCGGTTTCACCCGTGACCGCAAGTGGAACCGGAAACCGCGAGGGTCAGCGCCCAGGGCGCCCCTGATTGCGGTTTCCATGACTCTAGGAAATCGCCATCATGGCCATGGGTACCCAACAAATCGCCGAGGTCGTCAAGGCCAATGCACGTGCTGCCAACGACACTGGCAGTCCCGAGGTGCAGGTCGCTCTGCTGACCGCACACATCAACGAACTGACCCCGCACTTCAAGCTCCACGCCAAGGACCACCACGGTCGGCGTGGCTTGCTCAAGATGGTCAACCAGCGCAAGCGTCTGCTGGCCTATCTGAAGGACAAGGACGCTGACCGCTATACCGCGCTGATCCAGAAGCTGGGCTTGCGCAAGTAAGACACGACGACAACGAAGAGCCTGCGCTGGAAGCCCAGACCGCAGGCTTTTTGTTCTTTGAGGACGGATCCCGACGCGCCGCTGTGTCATTCCAATGCCGTTGCGAGCAACGCAAAGTTCGCAATCCCACTGGAATGGCATCCCGCCGAAGGCTCTGACCTCTGCCACCGGGCGCACTGCGCGCCCATATCGAAGCAGGAGCTGCAATGAGCATGTTCAACAAGGTCACCAAGACGTTCCAATGGGGCCAACAAACCGTCACGATGGAAACCGGCGAGATCGCCCGCCAATCCAGCGGCGCCGTGATCGTGACGATCGATGACACCGTCGTGCTGGCCACCGTCGTGGCCAAGACCGATGCCAAGGCCGGCCAGGACTTCTTCCCCCTGACCGTCGACTACATCGAGAAAACCTACGCTGCCGGCAAGATCCCCGGCAGCTTCTTCAAGCGTGAGGGCCGCCCGAGCGAGCTGGAGACCCTGACGTCGCGCCTGATCGACCGCCCGATCCGGCCGCTCTTCCCCGAGGGTTTCTTCAATGAAGTCCAGGTGGTCATCCATGTGTTGAGCCTGAACCCCGAGGTGCAGGCCGACATCGCCGCGATGATCGGCACCAGCGCCGCGTTGGCGATCTCCGGCATCCCGTTCAACGGCCCGATCGGCGCCGCGCGCGTCGGCTACATCGACGGCCAGTACGTGCTCAACCCGGGCAAGACGCAGCTCGCCGACAGCAAGATGGAGCTGATCGTCGCTGGCACTGAAGCTGCCGTGCTGATGGTGGAAAGCGAAGCCGACCAGCTGAGTGAAGAGGTGATGCTGGGTGGTGTGGTCTTCGGCCACGAGCAGGGCAACATCGCCATTGCTGCGATCAACGACTTGGTGCGCGAGGCCGGCAAGGCCGAGTGGACCTGGGCGGCCCCGGCCAAGAACGAATCCTTCATCGCCAACGTCAATGCACTGGCTGAGCCGGCGCTGCGCGCGGCCTATCAAATCCGCAGCAAGCAGGCCCGTACGCAGGCTTGTCGCGAGGCCACTGCCAATGTGATGGCCGCACTGAAGGGTGATGGCATCGAGTTCGACAAGGTCGAGGTCGAGGGTCTGCTGTTCGAAATCGAGTCACGCATCGTGCGCAGCCAGATCCTGGCGGGCGAGCCGCGCATCGATGGCCGTGACACGCGCACCGTGCGCCCGATCGAGATCCGCACCGGGATCCTGCCGCGCACCCATGGCTCGGCGTTGTTCACGCGCGGCGAAACCCAGGCCGTCGTGGTTGCCACGCTCGGCACCGACCGTGATGCGCAGCGCATCGACGCGCTGGCCGGCGAGTTCACCGACCGCTTCATGCTGCACTACAACATGCCGCCGTTCGCCACCGGCGAGACCGGCCGCGTGGGCACCCCCAAGCGCCGCGAGATCGGCCATGGCCGGCTGGCCAAGCGCGCGCTGATCGCCGCGCTGCCGAGCAAGGAAGACTTCCCCTACGCCATCCGCGTGGTCTCCGAGATCACGGAGAGCAACGGCTCGTCGTCGATGGCTTCGGTGTGTGGTGGCTGCCTGGCGATGATGGACGCCGGCGTGCCGATGAAGGCCCACGTGGCGGGCATTGCCATGGGCCTGATCAAGGACGGCAACCGCTTCGCCGTGCTGACCGACATCCTCGGTGACGAAGATCACCTCGGCGACATGGACTTCAAGGTCGCCGGCACGACGACCGGCGTGACCGCGCTGCAGATGGACATCAAGATCCAGGGCATCACCAAGGAGATCATGCAGGTCGCGCTGGCACAGGCCAAGGAAGCGCGTTTGCACATCCTGGGCAAGATGCAGGAAGCCGTGGGCACGGCCAAGGCCGAGGTGTCGCAGTTCGCGCCGCGGCTCTACACGATGAAGATCAATCCGGAAAAGATCCGTGACGTGATCGGCAAGGGCGGCGCTGTCATTCGCGGCCTGACCGAAGAGACCGGCTGCGTCATCGACATCGGCGAAGACGGCACCATCACGATCGCATCGACAGACGCCGACAAGGCCGAGTACGCCAAGAAGCGCATCGCCGAGATCACGGCTGAAGCCGAAGTCGGCAAGGTCTATGAAGGTGCGGTCACGAAGATTCTCGACTTCGGCGCGCTGATCAACATCCTGCCCGGCAAGGATGGCCTGCTGCACATCAGCCAGATCGCCCACCAGCGCGTCGAACGCGTCGAGGACTTCCTGAAGGAAGGCCAGATCGTCAAGGTCAAGGTCCTCGAGACCGACGAGAAGGGCCGCATCAAGCTGTCGCTGAAGGCCCTGCTCGACAGGCCCGAAGGCTATGTCGAGGAAGAGCGTCCGCGCCGCGACTTCGGCGACCGTCCGCGCCGTGATGATCGTGGCCCGCGTCGCGAGCGTGAGCCGCGCGAGCATCGCGAGCCGCGCAGCGATGCGCCGGCCGCCGATTCGACCGCACCTGCACCGACCAACGACGGCGGCGACCGCCAGCCGGAGTAGGTCTCGAGAGGTAGCGGCCGACCGATGCGCGCGATCGAGATCAGGCAGTTCGGTGCCCCCGAGGTGCTCGGGGAAACGACGCGACCCGACCCGTCTGCCGGGCCGGGCGAGGTGTTGATCCGGGTCGCCGCGTCGGGCATCAACCGGCCTGATGTGCTGCAACGCAAGGGCCTGTACCCGATGCCGCCCGGGGTCTCGGATCTGCCGGGGCTCGAAGTGGCGGGTACGGTGGCCGCGGGCGATGCGAACGAGCTGAAAGCCGCGGGTCTCGCACTCGGCGACCGAGTCTGCGCCCTCGTGGCCGGCGGCGGCTATGCCGAGTTGTGCGTTGCGCCGCTCGCGCAGACCCTGCCAGTGCCGCGCGGCCTGTCTGACATCGAAGCGGCGAGCCTGCCCGAGACATTCTTCACCGTTTGGCAGAACGTATTTCACATCGCCGCGCTGCAAGCCGGCGAATGGTTGCTGGTGCAGGGTGGCTCGAGCGGCATCGGTGTCACGGCAGTCCAGCTCGCCAAGGCCTGGGGCGCCAAGGTCATCGTCACCGCGGGCAGCGACGAGAAGTGCGCGGCCTGCCTGGCCCTCGGCGCTGACCATGCCATCAACTACCGCAGTCAGGACTTCGTTGCCGAAGTGCTGCGCATGACCGACAAGCGCGGCGTCGATGTCGTCCTCGACATGGTTGCTGGCGACTACGTGGCGCGCGAGGTCGAGTGCCTGGCCGCCGATGGCCGTATTGCGATCATCGCCGTGCAGGGTGGCACCAAGAGTGCGCTCGATGTGGGTGCGTTGCTGAGAAAGCGCCTTGCCATCGTCGGCTCGACCTTGCGTCCACGCAGTGTGGCCTACAAGGCCGTGCTGGCTCGCGCACTGCGCGAACGTGTCTGGCCATTGATCGAAGCCGGCCGCATCAAGCCGGTGATCCACAAGGTGTTCCCGGCAGCCGAGGCCGCAGCGGCGCACGCGCTGATGGAATCGAGCACCCACGTCGGCAAGATCGTTCTCGATTGGAGGATCTGACCATGCGCAAGCAGCTCATCGTCGGCAATTGGAAGATGCATGGCAACCACTCGGCCAACGCCGAGCTGCTGGCAGGCATCGTTGCCGCCCGTCCGTTCGTCGCCGAAGTGGCGGTGTGCGTGCCCTTCCCCTACCTGTCGGGCACAGCCGTTGCGCTGGCCGCGCACGACATCCGCTGGGGCGCTCAGGACTGCTCGGCGCACGAGCAAGGCGCCTACACCGGCGAGGTTTCGGCGGCGATGCTGGCCGAGTTCGGCTGCCGCTATGTCATCGTCGGGCACTCCGAGCGCCGCGGTTATCACGCCGAGAGCGACCAACTCGTGGCCGACAAGGCCAAGGCCGCTTTGGCGCGTGGCGTGACCCCCATCGTGTGTGTCGGCGAGACTCTGGCGCAGCGCGAAGCTGGCGAGACCGAGGCTGTCGTCAAGCGCCAGCTCTCGGCTGCGATCCACACATTGGCCCATTGCGCGGGCGAAATGGTCGTGGCCTACGAACCCGTCTGGGCGATCGGCACCGGCCTCACGGCCACGCCCGAGCAAGCCCAAGCCGTGCACGCGCTCTTGCGGGCGCAATTGCGGGCCGCCACGGCGCGTGCCGCGGACATGAAGATCCTTTATGGCGGCAGCGTCAAGCCTGACAACGCCGCAACACTTTTCGCGCAGCCTGACATCGACGGCGGGCTGATTGGTGGCGCCTCGTTGAAGGCGCCCGACTTTGTCGCCATCTGCCGCGCAGCGCACTGACCCCTTCACCTTTGACGGCAACATCACCATGCAAATCTGGTTGAACCTTGTGCTGGCTGTCCAGCTCATCACGGCGATCGTCATGATCGGCCTCGTGCTCGTGCAACACGGCAAGGGCGCAGACATGGGCGCGTCGTTCGGCAGTGGCGCCTCGGGCAGCCTGTTCGGAGCGACGGGCAGTGCCAACTTCCTGTCGCGCTCGACGGCAGTGTGTGCTGCGGTCTTCTTCGTCTGCACGCTGGCACTGGCTTACTTCGGCAACCTCGGCAATGCCCCGAGTGACGGCGGCGGCAGCGTGTTCGAACGCGCCGGTGCAGCCAGCGCGCCGGCAGCGGCCTCGGCGCCTGCAGTTGGCCAGATCCCCACGGCCCCAGTGGCTGCTTCAGCCAGCGCGCCGGCAGCTGCAGCGTCGCCGGCCATGGCACCGAAGCCCTGAGTATTTGCCCGTAGAATTCAAAGCTGTTCGGCGCGCCAAACCTCACGCCATCCGGACGCTGAAAGCAGAACCCGCCGACGTGGTGAAATTGGTAGACACGCTATCTTGAGGGGGTAGTGGCGAAAGCTGTGCGAGTTCGAGTCTCGCCGTCGGCACCAACAGGATTTTCGACCCGCAAGACGCGCCCACTTGCGCCCTGCAGATTGCCCAGCCGCCGGATCCCGCTGTCTACACGACCCCCGAGAACATGGACCTGCAAGCCTACCTGCCCGTCATCCTGTTCATCCTGGTGGGTGTAGCGGTTGGCGTGGCGCCCCAGGTGCTCGGCTTCGTGTTCGGACCGAACCGGCCCGACGCCGAAAAGAACAGCCCATACGAATGCGGCTTCGAGGCGTTCGAGGATGCGCGCATGAAGTTCGACGTGCGCTACTACCTGGTGGCCATTCTCTTCATCCTGTTCGACCTCGAGATCGCATTCCTCTTCCCGTGGGCGGTGTCGCTCAAGGAGATTGGCGCGACCGGGTTCTGGGCCATGATGGTCTTCCTCGGCATCCTCGTGGTCGGCTTCATCTATGAGTGGAAGAAGGGTGCCCTTGACTGGGAGTGACGATGGACCCCCGAGATCACCTTCGTTCGCTACCCCCAGGGCCCTGCAAGGGCCCCTACGTGGCCCATGGGGCCGCAACCACTTTGAGGCGGCTCTACAGAGGTTGACATGGGCATCGAAGGCGTATTCAAGGAGGGCTACCTCACCACCTCGGTCGACACCTTGGTGAATTGGTCGAAGACCGGTTCGCTGTGGCCAATGACCTTTGGCCTGGCTTGCTGCGCCGTCGAAATGATGCACGCCGGCGCGGCGCGCTACGACATCGACCGTTTTGGCATGTTGTTTCGTCCCAGTCCGCGCCAGAGCGACCTGATGATCGTCGCCGGCACGCTGTGCAACAAGATGGCGCCGGCCTTGCGCAAGGTCTATGACCAGATGGCCGAGCCGCGCTGGGTCTTGAGCATGGGCTCTTGCGCCAACGGCGGTGGCTACTACCACTACAGCTACTCCGTGGTTCGCGGTTGCGACCGCATCGTGCCTGTCGACGTCTACGTGCCCGGCTGTCCACCCACTGCTGAGGCCTTGCTGTACGGCATCCTGCAATTGCAGGCCAAGATCAGGCGCGAGAACACCATCGCCAGATGACCGCACGACTCGACGCCCTGCAGACGGCGCTGGAGGCAGCGCTCGGCCCGAGGATCGCCAGCTTCGTGCGTGCCCGGCGCGAGATCACCATCGCCGTACGGGCTGGCGACTACCTGGCTGTGGCCCAGACGCTGCGCGACGATCCGACGCTGGCTTTCGAGCAACTGATGGACCTGGCGGGCATGGACCTCAGTAGCTGGAAGGACCAGCCGCACGACGGCCCGCGCTTCGTCGTCGTCTCGCACTTGCTGTCGATCAGCAAGAATTGGCGGCTGCGGCTGAAGGTGACTTGCCCCGACGACGAATTGCCCCTGGTGGCCTCGCTCACCGACGTGTGGAGTGGTGCCAACTGGTACGAGCGCGAAGCCTTCGACCTGTACGGCATCCTGTTCGAAGGCCACCTCGATCTGCGCCGCATCCTCACTGACTACGGTTTCATCGGCCACCCGATGCGCAAGGACTTCCCGGTTTCGGGCCATGTCGAGATGCGCTACGACGCCGAACAGAAACGCGTGATCTACCAGCCAGTCTCGATCGAGCCACGCGAAGTCACGCCGCGCATCGTCCGCGAAGACAACTACGGCGGCATGACATGACCCACCCCCGAGGCGGCTTCGCCGCTCCCCCTCAAGGGGGCAACGCCAGTGGACCGGCAAAGCCGGATCCACGGCGTTCGCTTTGTTGCGCAGCGCGCAGGGCAGATGGCGCCGTCGAATACCCACATGGCTGAGATCAAGAATTACACCTTGAACTTCGGCCCGCAGCACCCGGCGGCGCACGGCGTGCTGCGCCTGGTGCTCGAGCTCGACGGCGAAGTGATCCAGCGCGCCGACCCGCACATCGGCCTGCTGCACCGCGCCACCGAGAAGCTGGCCGAGAGCAAGACCTTCATCCAGTCGCTGCCCTACATGGACCGCCTCGACTACGTGTCGATGATGGCCAATGAGCACGCCTACTGCCTGGCGATCGAAAAGCTGATGGGCATCGAAGTGCCTGAACGCGCGCAGTACATCCGGGTGATGTTCTCCGAGATCACACGCCTGCTGAACCACCTGCTCTGGCTTGGCGCGCATGGCATCGACTGCGGTGCGATGAACATCCTGATCTACTGCTTCAGGGAACGCGAGGATCTGTTCGACATCTACGAGGCCGTGTCGGGAGCGCGCATGCATGCGGCCTACTTCCGCCCTGGCGGCGTGTACCGCGACCTGCCCGAGGTGATGCCGCAGTACCGCGTCAGCCGGATCAAGAACCAGAAGGCCATCGACGCGCTGAACGCCAACCGCCAGGGTTCGATGCTCGACTTCATCGACGATTTCTGCGCCCGCTTCCCGGCCAATGTCGACGATTACGAGACCCTGCTGACGGACAACCGCATCTGGAAGCAGCGCACGGTCGGCATTGGCGTGGTATCTCCAGAACGCGCATTGAATCTTGGCTTTTCCGGACCCATGTTGCGTGGCTCGGGTATCGAATGGGATTTGCGCAGGAAGCAGCCATACGAGGTCTATGACCGGATGGAATTCGACATCCCGGTGGGGGTCAATGGCGACACCTACGACCGCTACCTGGTGCGCATCGAAGAGATGCGCCAGAGCAACCGCATCATCCAGCAGTGCTCGCAGTGGCTGCGTGCCAACCCCGGGCCGGTGATCACCACCAACCACAAGGTGGCGCCGCCGTCGCGGGTGGACATGAAGACCAACATGGAAGAGCTGATCCACCACTTCAAGCTCTTCACGGAAGGCATGCACGTGCCCGAGGGCGAGGCCTACGCAGCGGTCGAGCATCCGAAGGGCGAGTTCGGCATCTACCTGGTCAGTGACGGCGCCAACAAGCCCTACCGCGTGAAGATCCGTGCGCCCGGCTTTCCGCACCTGGCGGCACTCGACGAGATGGCGCGCGGCCACATGATCGCCGAC
>Ga0209254_10003521_pt1 | contig 14255 bp, 15 predicted proteins | sample FrelakmetDIP11DI_FD_187148 | JGI IMG/M metagenome (GOLD analysis project Ga0209254, IMG submission 187148) | Freshwater lake sediment microbial communities from the University of Notre Dame, USA, for methane emissions studies - DIP11 DI (SPAdes)... | ecosystem: Environmental > Aquatic >...
CCTGCTCGTGCGCTACCTGGAGGCCGGCAAGTACGCCGACGCGGAAGAGTCCTACGACCTCAACTCCTGCGTCGAATGCGGGCTATGCAGCTATGTCTGCGTATCGAAAATTTCGATCCTACAGTATATCGTGCTCGCCAAGCATGAGCTGGCGCGCATGCGATCGATGGAGCCTCTAAATGCCTGAAAAACAGAAACTCGTCGTCTCCTTTGCGCCCTTCTGGCACAACGGCAACCGCGTCACCGACCGCAGCCTGCAGATCTTCTTGGCTGCGACTCCGGCGGCCCTTTTCGGGGTTTACCGCTTCGGCCTGAGCGCCCTGGGCGTGTTGGCCTTGTCGGTATCCTCGGCCGTCCTGTGGGAGCTCGCCTTCACCCGCGTGGCTAAACGGCCGGTGTCGGTCGGGGATGGGACCGCCGCCGTGATCGGTCTTCTGTTCGGGATGATGCTGCCGGCGTCGCTGCCTTGGTGGGCGGTACTCACCGGCACGTTCATCGCTATCGTGGTCGCGCGCCAGATTTACGGCGGGATCGGCGCCAACCCGTTCAGTCCGGCAGCGGTCGCGGTCGCCATCCTGATGCTGGCCTGGAAGCAGCGCATGGACTTCGACACGGCGCTCGTCAACTACGCGTTTGATTTCCCGGCCGCCTTTCCACTCGGCGTCGTCAAGGCTTTCGGAACCGATGCCATAAACGAGCTTTCACTCGTCGATCTTTTCATCGGCCGGCAGGTCGGGGGGATCGGGTCCATCTGCGGCGCCGCGCTGCTGGCGGGCGGTGTCTACCTCATCCTGAGAGGGGTCATACGCTGGGAGATCCCGATTGCCTTCCTGGCCGGGGTAGCTGTCACGGCGGCCGTTTTTCACGCAGCGAATCCGTTCAAGTTCGCTTCCCCCGCGTTTCATCTGGTTACCGGCCTCACGCTGTTCGGAGCCTTTTTCCTGGCGACGGAGGATGCCTCATCGCCGGTGAATTTTATCTCCATGCTCATTTTTGGAGCTTCCGCAGGCGCCATCGCAGTCTTCATACGCAACATCGGCGTCTTCGCCGAAGGATTGGTATTTGCCATCCTGGTAGGCAATCTCATTCAGCCGTTGCTTGACAAAATCAGACCCAAAGCGCTCGGAAAGGTCGGATGAGCCATGCTTGAACTGATCAAAATGATCGTCGTGTTGACCGCCATCAGCCTGGCATCCGGGGGGCTGCTGGCAGCGCTCCGAGACGGCACTCAGGAACGCATCGACAACCAGGTGCTCGAATTCGTAAAGGGCCCGGCCGTCCGCCAGGTCTTCGAAGGGGCCGCGAATGATCCCATCGCCGCCCGCTTCCAGCTGAAAGATGGAAATGTTCTCCGCGATTTCTTCGTCGGCGTTTTCGATGGCGACGCCAAAGGCCTGGCACTGGAGTCGTCTTCCAGCAAGGGGTACAAGGGCGACATCGGCCTGATCGTGGCTGTCGACGTGAAAAGCGACAAGCTGATGGGCATCGGCGTGACCACGCACAACGAGACCCCGGGATTGGGAGCCAAAGCCAAGAGCGACCCGAAGTTCTCAGGGCAGTTCAAAGGCGCAGCCGCAGGCGGACCCGTAAAAGTCACCCAAGATGGTGGTTCGATCAACGCCATCAGCGGAGCCACGATCACCTCGCGGGCGGTCTGTGGTGCGGTAACCGACGCGCTGGCGGTCTATGAACGGCTTAAGCCCCAAATCATGGAAAAAATGAAGGACATCAAAAAATAAGGAAGGCCTATATGGCGAAAACCATCACCCAGGAGTTCACCAAGGGCCTGTGGGCCGAGATCCCGCCCTTCCGGCTCGTATTAGGGCTTTGTCCGATCCTTGCCATCACCAATGCATTTGAAAACGCCGTGGGGATGGGGCTCGCAGTGACCTTCGTGCTAACCGGTTCCAATGTTCTAATCTCCGCTATTCGAAAGATCATCCCACCCAAAGTGCGCATCGTGGCCTTCATCGTGGTCATTGCGACCTTCGTCACCGTGGTCGAATTGGTGATGCAAGCGTATACCTACGCCCTTTTTCTGAAACTGGGCATTTACATTCCGCTCATCGTGGTGAACTGTATTCCCATGGGCCGGGCCGAGGCTTTCGCCAGCAAAAACAATATGGTACGTTCAGCTCTGGACGGCCTTGGCATGGGGATCGGCTACACCCTCTCCCTGATGGCGCTGGCGACCTTCCGGGAGATCATCGCCACAGGTGCCATCACCTTATATGAAAAGCCGACCACCCTCTTTGGGGCATCCTTCGAGCCTTTCAGATTCCTGGTCGAAGCGCCCGGGGCTTTTGTGTGCTTAGGCCTCATGCTGGGGATCATGAACATCCTGGGCAAGAAATAGGAGCGTGCCATGTTTGGAGATCTTGCTGTTCTAGCCTTCAGCGCCGTTCTCATCAACAACATCCTGCTGATCCAGTATCTGGGTAACTGTCCGTTCCTGGGCACCTCCAAAAAAATGGAAACCGCAACCGGCATGGCCATGGCGGTGGTATTCGTTTTGGTGCTGGCGGGCATCATCACGTGGCTGGCGGAAAGATATGTGCTGGTTCCGTTCGACCTGAAGTATCTGCGCACCATCGCCTTCATCCTGGTCATCGCGGCCCTGGTGCAGTTCGTAGAGATGTTCCTCAAGAAGAGCATCCCCGGCCTTTACACCGGCCTGGGGATCTACCTGCCGCTCATAACAACCAACTGCGCCGTGCTGGGGGTCTGTCTCATCAATGTCGGCAAGGAATACAACTTCTTTCAGATGCTAATTTCCTCTTTCGCGTATCCGGTCGGATTCGGCCTCGCCCTGATCCTTTTCGCCGGCGTGCGCGAGCGCATCCTGCTGGCGCGCACCCCCACGCCCTTCCAGGACACGGCCATCGGCCTGGTGACCGCGGGCATGCTGTCGCTGACCTTCTTCGCCTTCAAAGGATGGGTATAAAAAGGGCGCTTGCGCGCCCTTTTTAATAGTTTCAGTTTTTTTGGTTAAAAACGCCGCTTCAGCGGCGTTTTTACTTCACACTTCCATCTTCGAGCCTAGCGATCAGCCGTTCCATGTCCTCCGGCAGGGGGGATTCGAAACGCATCGGCTCGCCGGTGTGCGGATGAACGATCTCCAGTCGCCAGGCATGCAGCATCTGCCGTCGAACTGAGCCGAGCAAGGCCTGAACCTCCAAAGAACCGCCGTATGCCTTGCGCCGGCCGTATACGGGGTCGCCTACGATCGGCCGCCCAATCGCTGCGCAATGGACCCGTATCTGGTGGGTGCGCCCGGTTTTCAGGTTCAGCTCGAGCAAGGAGCAGACTTCCCAATGCCGGACGACGCGCCAGGCGGTCTCGGCCTCACGGCTGCGGCGGCTGCGAGTGGACATGCGCTTGCGGTCCACGGGGTGGCGCCCGATGGGCAGCCGGATCGTGCCGCTGGCTGCGGCCATGCCGCCGTGCACCAGCGCCAGATAGTCCTTCCGCACCGTGCGGTTCTTGAACTGACCTGCCAGGTTTTCAAGCGCAGCGGAATTCTTGGCGACCACCAGGGTGCCCGAGGTATCCTTGTCCAGCCGGTGGACGATCCCCGGCCGCAGCTCGGCACCGATGCCGCCCAGGTCGGGGCAGTGATGGAGCAGCCCGTTGACCAGCGTTCCGGAATAATGGCCCGGGGCCGGGTGCACGACCAGCCCGGGCGGCTTGTCGACCACCAGGATGTGGGCATCTTCGTGGAGGATTTGCAGTGGAATCGGTTCGGGCTGATACCCGCATGGCCGCGGGGCCGGGATGGATCCGGCAACGATGTCCCCGATCTTCAGGCGGTGACCCGGCTTGGCGTCTTTTCCATTGATTTTGAACTGTCCGCTGCTCAAGAGCTGGCTGGCGAAGGAGCGCGAACAGCCGGGAAGGTGGGCTGCCAGGAAAACATCCACGCGGACGTCGCGGTTTGCAGCATCCGCGTGGAAGCAGAAATCGTCACGGCGGGTCATGACGGCGGGGCCGATCGGTCGATCAAGCGGCTTCGTGGGAAAACAGGGACTCGATCTCTGTAATGATGGTCTTTTCGTCGGTCTTCTTGGCTTTCGAAAGTTCCTTGACCAGCAGGACCTGGGCGGTATCGTAGAGCTTGCGCTCGCCGAAGGACAGATCCTTGGTCAGCTTGAGGCGGAAAAGGTCGCGGAAGACCTCGGCCACGTCGAAGAGTGAGCCGGTCTTGATTTTTTCCATGTATTCGCGATAGCGCCGGTTCCAGGTCTGGTTGTCTGCCAACATTTCGCGCCTGGTCCGCATGACGGCATACACCTTGGGAATTTCCTTGACGTCTATGAGGCAGCGCAGCCCGACCGATTCGACGTTGCCGGTGGGGATCATGATGACCATGCCGTTTTCCAAAACTCTGAGAATGTAAAAATCGTGCTTCTCGCCGTTGACCACCCGACTCTCAACGGCCTGGATTTGACCGACCCCGTGAGCCGGATACACCGCAAGGTCTCCTACCCGGAAACCGCGTCGTTTCGCTTTGGCCGGCGGCCGCGCGTTTGCCTTGATTGTCTTCCCTGCCATATTGAACCACCTGTCTCGCTGAGGTTGAGATGCCGACAGGGCGTTTCTGCCCCGTGATGCGGAGGCGCTTCTGGCCCCATTATACGGATTTTCTTTAGCATATTCAGCGATCGGAAGCAATAAAAAAGGACTGGCGCCTAACGGCGCCAGTCCTTTTGGCAGGGTTCAACCCGAAGGGCGCTGATGATTACAGCAGGAACGGAACAAGCAACAGCGCGACAACATTGAGAATTTTGATCATCGGGTTGACGGCGGGGCCGGCGGTGTCTTTGTAGGGGTCGCCGACGGTATCGCCGGTGACGGCCGCTTTGTGGGCATCGCTGCCCTTGCCGCCCAGGTGTCCGTCTTCAATATACTTCTTGGCGTTGTCCCAGGCCGCGCCGCCGGTGGTCATGGAGATGGCCACGAACACGCCGGTGACGATGCTGCCGATGAGCAGGCCACCCAGAGCGATCTTGCCGAGCAGGAGCCCGACGAGGATCGGAGTGACGACCGGCAGCAAGGCCGGGATCATCATCTCCTTCAGCGCGAACTTGGTCACGATGTCCACGCAGGCCGCGTAATCCGGCTTGCCGGTGCCTTCCATGATCCCGGGGATTTCCCGGAACTGCCGGCGCACCTCCTCGACGACCGCGCCGCCGGCCTTGCCGACCGCCATCATGGCGATGGAGGCGAACAAATACGGCAGCAAACCACCGATGAACAGGCCGATGATGACTTTCACATCGCTCAGGTCGAACCTCAGTTCAGCCCCACTGCCGAGCAGAGCGAACTCCTGAGTGTAGGCGGCGAACAGCACCAGGGCGGCCAGGCCGGCCGAACCGATGGCGTAGCCCTTGGTGACGGCCTTGGTGGTGTTGCCGACCGCATCCAACGGGTCGGTGACGGCGCGGACGCTTTCTTCCATCTCGGCCATCTCGGCGATGCCGCCGGCGTTGTCCGTAATCGGGCCGTAAGCGTCGATCGCGATGACCATGCCGGTCATAGAGAGCATGGACATGGCCGCCATGGCAATCCCGTAGAGGCCGGCGAAATAGTGGGCCATGCCGATGGCCAGGCAGATGACCAGAACCGGCGCCGCAGTGGACTGCATGCTGACGGCCAGGCCGGCGATGATGTTGGTGCCGTGGCCGGTGGTGGACGCTTGCGCAATACCCTTCACGGGGCCGTACTTGCCGGTGTAGTACTCGGTGATGATGACGATGACGACCGTCAGGATGAGCCCCACCAGGGTGGCCAGATAGATGTTCATGCTGGTGATCTGCTTGCCGCCGGCGAGGGTGAGTGCCGGCATCAAGTTCTGGACGGCGAAGAAAAAGACGATGGCCGCGATGATGGCGCTGCCGAACATGCCCTTGTAAAGGGCGCCCATGATGTACTCGTTTTTACCCAGGCGCACGAAGAACACGGCGATGATGGATGCCACGATGGAGATGGCGCCCAGCACCAGCGGAAACTCGGTTGCGATGAGGATTTTCGGGAACAGCAGGTTGCCGAGCAGCATTGCGGCAACCGCGGTGACGGCATAGGTCTCGAACAGATCGGCCGCCATGCCGGCGCAGTCGCCCACGTTGTCGCCCACGTTGTCGGCGATGACCGCCGGATTGCGCGGGTCGTCCTCGGGAATCCCGGCCTCAACCTTGCCGACCAGGTCGGCGCCGACATCCGCACCCTTGGTGAAGATGCCGCCGCCCAGCCGCGCGAAGATCGAAATCAGGCTGCCGCCGAAGCCCAGGGCCACCAGGGCCACGACCGCGTCACGGCTGGAAATCCCCATCTGGATCAGGATCGTGTAATACCCTGCCACGGCCGTCAACGCCAGGCCGGCCACGATCATGCCGGTGACCGAACCGCCCCGGAAGGCGAGCTGCAGCGCGGCGTTCAGGCCCTTGCGGGCGGCTTCGGAAACGCGCACGTTGGCGATGACCGAGACGCGCATCCCGATGTAGCCTGCCAGATAGGAAGCGATGGCGCCGACCAGGAAGCCGACCGCCGTCGTCACCTTCATGGTCACGGCGATGATAATGAAAATAATGATCCCGGCGATGCTGACGCTCTTCAACTGGCGGTTCAGATAGGCAATCGCGCCCTCTGCGATGGCGCCGGAGATCTGCTTCATGCGCTCGTTTCCGGCCGGAGCGCTTTTGACCATGCCGGCCACGATGATGGCGTAGAGCACGCCGGCCACACCCACGAGAGTACATACCAACGGTAGATAATTCATCCTCTTCCTCCTTCCAATCCTTTGGTTGATTCGGTCCGCGTGACTGGTTTCATGTTGAACTGATTCATACCGACCTTCGTTCCCTTACACAGGATCGTGACCACGGCATCGCGCGCCCGGTCGATGAGGTGCGGCAGTTCGGCGGCCTCGTCCCGCGTGAACTGATCCAACACGTAATCCGCCACCTGCACTCCCATGCCGGAACGACCGATACCCACCCTCAGGCGCGTGAAATCGCCCCCACCGAAGGCGTTGATCACCGATCGAATGCCATTGTGTCCGCCATGCCCTCCTTTCGCCTTTATTTTTATACGCCCGTATTCCAGGTCGATGTCGTCGTGAACGACCACCACCTCCTGGAGTGCAATCCGGAAAAAATCGGCCACCGCACGTACCGGCGGCCCGCTGAGATTCATGTACGCCATTGGTTTGGCCAATACGACGTCCAGGCCTTCCACCCGGCCCCGGCCGAATTGGACGCTAAATTTCTCGCGACCGATATCGATGCCGTACTCGGCGGCCAGCCGGTCCACCACCCTGAATCCCATGTTGTGGCGGGTGGCGGCGTACTTGGCACCCGGGTTGCCGAGACCGGCGACCAAACGCAATCGCCTCCCCGGCTGCCCATCGTAATCTTCCGTCCCCATGACCTTCCCCGGCCCAAGGCGCCCGCCGCCCTGCGGCGACCCACCCCAGTTGCGGCTCCGGTCTTTTCAACCGGCGGCGAAGCGAAGGGGTTATTCAGCGGCCTTTTCAGCAGGCTCCGCGGCCTTCTCGCCCTCCGCGGCTTCGGCTGCCTCAGCCTCGACGACAGCCGGCGCGGCTTCGGCCTTCGGGCTGACCACGGTTACTACCGTGTAGTTGACCCCGGGCGGCAGTTCAACGCCCGCCGGCAATGCGATGTCGTTAACATGCAGCGTGTCGCCGATTCCCAGTTCGGTCACGTCCAGTTCCAGGGCATCCGGGATCTCCTGCGGCAGACAGAACACTTCGATCTCGCGTTCGATGATCTGCATCATGCCCCCGAATTCCTCGCCCTTGGCCTTGCCCTTCGGCACGATCGGCACCATCACCCGCAACTTGCGGTTCATGTCGATCTCGTAAAAATCAACGTGCAGGAACTGTCCCGAGACCGGGTGCGTCTGAAGCTCTTTGATTACGGCCGGCTTGGTGAGCGCTGCGCCGTTCTGGATGCTGAGGGAGAATATCGTCCGCCGGATGTTGCCTTTCTGGACGGCACGTTCGAACTCACGAACGTTCACCGCCAGCATGATCGGCTGAGTACTGGGACCGTAAAGCACGGCCGGGAACATGCCTTCCCGGCGCAGGCTCCGGGCCGGTCCGTTGCCCGTGGTCTTGCGGATGGTGGCGCTTAATTCATGTTGTTTCAATGGGTGTTCCTCCTTAACACAAAAGTGCAGCCTTTTCCAAAAGCCGTTTCAAACAAAAAGCGAGGTGACGGAATCACCTCGATAACTGCGGACGATTGCCTCTCCCACCAGCTCCGCGATGGACAGCACGTGGATCTTGTTGCAGGCTTGTGCGTTCGGCTTGAGTGGAATGGTGTCGGTGACCACCACGCTTCTTAGCGCAGAATCCGTGATGCGGTCCACGGCGGGGCCGGACAACACCGGATGAGCGCAACAGGCGTGGATCTCGCGGGCCCCCTGGCACGAAAGAGCCTCGGCCGCTTCCACCAGCGTTCCAGCGGTGTCCACCATGTCGTCAAGAATGACGACCACCTTATCCTGAACGTTGCCGATGACCGCCATGGCTTTGGCCTGGTTGGGGGCCGAGCGACGCTTGTCGATGATGGCCAGGTCCGCGTCCAGCCGTTTGGCAAAAGCCCGTGCCCGCTCCACCCCTCCTGCGTCCGGCGAGACGATCGCCAGATTGTGGTCGAAACGGCGGCGGATGTAGCTGATCAGCACCGGCGCGGCAAACAGGTTGTCTACGGGGATATTGAAGAACCCCTGAATCTGGCCGGCATGCAGGTCCAGGGTGATGACCCGGTGCGCCCCGGCCACCGTGATCATGTCCGCTACCAGCTTGGCGCTGATCGGAACGCGGGGAACCACTTTCTTGTCCTGGCGCGAATACCCGTAGTACGGGACCACAGCTGTGATCCGGCGCGCCGAAGACCGCTTGAAGGCATCGATCATCAGCAGCAGCTCGACCAGGTTGTCGTTTACCGGCGCGCAGGTCGACTGGATCACGAAAACGTCCTTCGCGCGCACGTTCTCATGGATTTCAATCTGGATCTCGCCGTCGCTGAACGTTGTCACTTTGGCCCCTCCCAAGGGAATCTTGAGATAGCCGCAGATCTTTTCAGCCAGCGCTGGGTTCGAATTGCCCGAGAAAATGAAGATTCCGTTGCCTTCCATGGATGTATTCACAGGGCGATGGCGCCTCCAAATTATCTTTGATCCGCGTGGCGGTGGCAGAAGGGCCGGTCTCCGGCTGCAGGATGCCTTCTCGCCGCGACCTTGGCTCCCGAGGCATGGCGTGACCTACAGCTAACGCCATGCAGGCTTCTGGCTGGGGCGGGAGGATTCGAACCTCCGAGTGCAGGAACCAAAGTCCTGTGTCTTACCACTTGACGACGCCCCATCGCTTTCATGCCCGCCCAGGGGCATTCCCCTCGCGGCCCGCTGCCGTTTCCGAGGGCCGGATCAGGCTCACCGGGCCGGTCAGCAGATCGGCGCTGAATACCCGAAACTCCTTTTCCCGCTCCAGCGCTGCTTTTGCGCGGCGGAGGGCATCCGCCTCCGTGAACAACCCAAAAATACTTGGCCCGCTCCCGGACATGAGCGCACCGATAGCTCCCTGAGATTTCAGTAAGTCCTTGATCCGGACGAGTTCAGGGTATAACGCTAGCGTAACCGTTTCGAGGTCGTTGTGTAAGCGGAACGATGGGTTGAACACCTTTTTATTTAAATGGGCTCTTGTAGGTTGTTTTTGTTGGTTTGTCAATTGCAATTTCAGGTTTTGGTAAACCATTCGAGTGGATACGTGGAACGGGGGGCAGACGATCAAGACATGCCAAGGTGGCAGCCCGGGAAAGGCTTCAAGCTCATCGCCGATGCCGGATGCCAGCGCAGGGGACTGGAAGATGAAGAAGGGCACATCGGCGCCGAGGCGGCTGCCGATGCGCATGAGTTCCTGTTGCGGCAGGGGCTCGCCGAGAAGGTGGTTCAAGCCCAGCAGCACGCTGGCGGCATTGCTGCTGCCGCCCCCCAGACCGGCGGCGATCGGTATGCGCTTGACCAGCCGGATGTCGCAGCCTTCGCTCCGCCCGACCGCCGCGAGCAGGCTTCTGGCCGCCCGAAAAGCGAGATTGGTTTCATCGACGGGAAGGGAAGGATCGGAGCACCACAACGTGATCGGCCCCGCAGAAGGGCTCAAGCGAATCTCGTCGCAGAGGCTTACCCGGCACATGAGGGAAAACAGGTTGTGATAGCCGTTTGGCCGTCTGCCCGTAACCTGCAGGAACAGGTTGATCTTGGCAGGGGATAGTATGAGCAGACTCATCGCATTCGCTTGGCCGCCGGCTTCATCCTTTTTCTTTCACGAATAGGATCCGAAGGTCGTAAAGAATGCTTTTCAGCATGCTGTCCTCGTCGGCGGTCAGGTTGCCTGCGGTTTTCTGCTGCAGCATGCTCAGAATGTCGATCGTCTGCTTGGCCATGGGCAGGTTTTTCTCGGCTTTTCCCGAAACCGGGTCTTCGATGATTCCCAAATGCACGAGCGCCGACGCGTTCAGGGACGCGATGAAGGTCGGAAAGTTGATCTGCGGCAGAGGCGCCTGGCTGCTTTCCGGGCCTGAGCCGGCAGCGGACTTCGGCTTCGACGGCGGGGGTTCGGCTGCTGCGGGCTTTTCCTCCGGCGTCGTTGGTTCGTCGGCGGAGAACACGCGGCGGTCCTTGACGGTGAAGCCTTTTTTATCCTGCTCGGACATAACGCCTCCTTGACGAAGGGGATGGACGCATTAGCGGCCATAGATTACGGGAAATGCTTGATTTGTCAAGTCATTGATCCTTGTCCAGCTTGCCGAAGGCATATTTCCGAATGAGCGACTCGATGTTCAGGGCGGGTTCGGTCTCGGTGATCCGATCGCCGGACTTCAACACCTGTTCGGACCCGCCCGGCGACAACTGGATGAACCGATCGCCGAGAAGCCCTGCCGTCTGAACCGAGGCGATCGTATCTTCGCTGATTTGAACGCCTTCCTTGATTTTCAGACGAACCAGGGCCACCAGCTCTTTGGAGTCCAGCGAAATCGAATCCACCTGCCCCACCTGAACGCCGGCGATCTCCACCTGAGAGCCCGCCTTGAGACCGGTGACGGACGTAAACCGTGCATTCAAATAATAATAATTGTCCCGCAGCACCTCGACTTCCCCGAGGCGGATGGTGAGATAACCGACACAGATGATGCCGAGCAGGACGAAGACCCCCACCCCGAGTTCGATGGATGACTGTTTCATATCACCTCCCGGCAGGCTCCTCTCAGAGCCCTGCCCGCAACGTCATTCCTTGCGGCCCTCATAGAAAACGGCCTGCTCCTTCTCGGCCGCAGCGATCAACTCCTCCAGGCCGCTGTCCGGTCGCGCCTGCACCACTCCGGCGCTCAGGGTGTAGCCGACATGCCGGCTCTTGTCGAGGGCGTCAAACAAGGCGCTTTGCCGGAGGGTGCGCGAAATCTTCCGGCAAAAACTGTGTGCCTGCCCTTCGTCCGTGTCCGGCAGCAACACCATGATCTTGTTGATGGCATATCGGAAGCACGTGTCGGTCAGGTAACTGTTCTGAATGACATGGTCGGCGAAGCGCTTGAGCAATTTCTGACTGGCCATGTGGCCGGCAATGCGGTCGATGTTCTCCGGATGGTCCATGGCCATCAGCACGATCGAAAAGGGTTTGCGATGACGTTGCAGTCGGCTCATCTCCCGCCGCAGATGCTGCTGGCCGATGGAGTGCGAGGCGATCCCGGTCATTGGGTCGCGCGGGCTTTCGAGGCCTTCGATGAAGTTCCGCACCTCGCTGTCAGGGGCCTGCTGGATGTCCTCGGGCGTCCCCTCGAACCGGATCCGGCCGCCGTCGATCATCGCCACCCGCTGGGCGATGAAAAAGATGTCCGGAATCTCGTGGCTGACCACCACCCCGGTGAAACCGAAACGCCGCTGGTAGTCGGAAATCATGCTGTGAACGGCGTTTTTGCGGATCGGGTCGAGCCCGGTGGTCGGCTCGTCGAACAGCACGATATCCGGTTCGGTCACCAAGGCGCGGGCGAGGGCGACCCGCTTTTTCATGCCGCCGGAGAGCTGCGCAGGATATTTGTGATCCACGTCGTAAAGGTCGAGCTGGCTGAGCTTGTCGCGCACCCGGCGCTGGATCTCCGCCGGAACGGCGTGCTTGCGCTCGGCCAGCGGCAGGGCGACGTTCTCCACCACCGTGAGGAAGTCAAACAGGGCCGTCTCCTGAAAAACGTAGCTGAATTTCTGCCGGAGCGCCTTTTTTTCCGGAGGGCTCATGGCGGCGCGGCGGCGGCCCTCGAAGAGAATGGACCCCTCGTCGGGCTCCAGCAGCCCGATGATGTGCTTGAGCAGCACGCTCTTCCCGGAGCCGCTTTTGCCGATAATGGCGGTGATTTCACCCCGATGGATGCTCAGGTTGACACCGTCGAGCACCCGGTTGGCGCCCAGCGTCTTGACGACATCCTGGAGTTGTATCAGCGGAGGAGCGCTCATGCGATATGCGTATCAGAGCAGAAAGGTGGTCAACACATAATCGGTCAGCAGCACCAAAACGCAGGAGATCACGACCGCCGAGGTGGTGGAGATGCTCACGCCCTTGGCGCCGAACTCGGCCCGCGTGTGCGTGTAATACCCCTGGTAGCAGCAGATGGTCACCGTCACCACGGCGAACACCAGCGCCTTGATGAAGCCGCCGATGATGTCGCCGGTCTCCACGCTGGACTGCGCCCGCGAGAAGTAAAACGCGGGGTTGACACCCAGAAGGGCCGATCCCGACAGGTAGCCTCCGAAAAGGCCCACCACATCGAAGATCGCCGTCAGCAGGGGGAAGCACACCAGGGCAGCGGCAATGCGCGGGCTGATCAGGTAGCGCAGCGGATTGACGTCCATGGTCTTGAGGGCGTCGATCTGCTCGGAGATGCGCATGATGCCGATCTCTGCCGCCATCGCGGACCCGGCCCGGGCGATCACCATGACGGCGGTGAGCACCGGGCCCATCTCGCGGACCAGCGAGAGCGCCACCGCCGAACCCAGCGCGGCCGTCGACCCGTACTTCACCAGGGCGTAGTAGCCCTGCAGGCCGAGGACCATACCGGTGAAGGCTGCGGTCAGGCAGATGACGAAGACGGATTTCATGCCGATGAAAAAGATCTGCTGCCGGATCTTGTCGAACTGGATGGGCGGCTGGAAAATCAGCAGAAACCCTCGCGCAAAAAAAAGAAACAGCCGGCCTAGATTGCGCGTAAAGCCCAGGACCTCCCGACCTATGGCCGCCACCGGAGTTTTTAATGTGACAAGGCTGAACATACGTGTTAAATGATCTCCGTTTAAAATTTAATTTTCTATTCGACTCCCAACTTAAAGTCAAGCGCATGAAATGAAAGACCGGCGGCATCCGCTGCCGCTTAACGCCATGACCGCTGCGCCGCGCAGCGGTCGTTCTTTTGGATTGCGCTGAGGCGGTTTCGTATGGTCCGAGCGGAAAATCTAAGCAAGAGCTACGGCGGCCGGGTTCTCTTCGACCGGGTCGACTTCACCCTGAATTCCCGCGAACGGCTGGGGTTGGTCGGCCGCAACGGCCATGGCAAGACCACCCTCTTTCGCATCATCGCCGGCGAGGAGCACCCGGACGAGGGCGCCCTGATAATTCCCAGACAGTATCGCATCGGCTATGTCCGGCAGACCCTGGAATTCACGCGCCCGACGATCCTGAAGGAAACCATGACGGCGCTGCCGCCTCAGGAAGGCGACCACCATTGGAAAGCGGAGAAGATCCTGGCTGGGCTGGGCTTTTCCAAGGCGGACATGGATCGCCCGCCGGCCGAGTTCTCGGGCGGCTATCAGGTGCGCCTCAATCTCGCCAAGGCCTTGGTTGCGGAGCCCGACCTGCTGCTGCTCGACGAACCGACCAACTTCCTGGACATCACTTCCATTCGCTGGGTGGAGCGCTTCCTGGTGGCCTGGCCGAGGGAGCTGATGGTGATCACCCACGACCGCAGCTTCATGGACAAGGTGGTCACCCACGTCATGGGCATCCACCGCCAGAAAGTCCGCAAGATCGCCGGCACCACCGATGCCTACTACGGCCAGATCGCGCAGGACGAGGAGGTGTACGAAAATACCCGGATGAACGACGAGCGCCGCCGCAAGGAGGTGGAGCTCTTCATCACCCGCTTCCGCGCCAAGGCGCGCCTGGCCGGCCTGGTGCAGTCCCGCATCAAGACCCT
>Ga0209254_10003522_pt1 | contig 14247 bp, 10 predicted proteins | sample FrelakmetDIP11DI_FD_187148 | JGI IMG/M metagenome (GOLD analysis project Ga0209254, IMG submission 187148) | Freshwater lake sediment microbial communities from the University of Notre Dame, USA, for methane emissions studies - DIP11 DI (SPAdes)... | ecosystem: Environmental > Aquatic >...
TACTGCTGCGCGGTCTCTCGTCGTCATCGAGAAGCTCGTCGGGTGGCGCGAACCCGCGACGCATCGTGTTCTCCGTCGTCACGCGCGGCTCGAGGAACTGCAGCAGATAGTCCGGCCCGCCCGCCTTCGAGCCGACCCCGCTCATCTTGAAACCGCCGAACGGCTGGCGCTCCACGAGCGCCCCGGTGATGCCGCGGTTGATGTAGAGGTTGCCCACGCGGAACTCCCGGCGGATCCGCGCGATGGCGGCCGGGCTGCGGCTGATGAGGCCGCCGGTGAGGGCGTACTTGACGCCGTTGGCGATGGTCAGCGCCTCGTCCATGTCGGCGGCTTTCAGGACGGCGACCACGGGGCCGAAGATCTCCTCCTGCGCGATGACGGCATCGGGCCGCACGTCGACGAACACGTGCGGGGCGACGAAATAGCCGCCGCCGGGCCAGCCGCCCTCGGGCGGCTCGACATCGGCGGCCAGCGTCGCCTCGCGCTTGCCCTGCTCGATGAAGCCCTCGATCTTCGCCATGGCAGCGGCACTGATGACCGGGCCGACGCGGACGTGGGCGTCCTCCGGGGGCCCGACTGCGAGGCTGCGGGTCGCCTCCACGAGCCTTCCTACGAAGTCGTCGTAGGCCGCCTCGAGCACGATGACCCGCGAGGCGGCCGAGCACTTCTGCCCCGAATAGTGGAAAGCCGAGACGATGACTTCGCCGACGGCCACGTCGAGGTCGGCGTCGGCGTCGACGATGATCGCGTTCTTGCCGCCCATCTCGGCGATGACCTTCTTGACGCCGTCGGCGGCGGGGTTCTGGGCCGCCTGGCTGATGATGCGCAGCCCTACCTCCATGGAACCCGTGAAGGCGATGAGGTCCACGCCCTGGTGACGCACGAGAAAGTCGCCGATCTCGCCACCGGGGCTGGGCAGGAAGTTGACCGTGCCGGGCGGCGCGCCGGCCGCCTCGAGGAGGCGCACCATGTGCGCGGCGATCAGTGGCGTGGGGCCGGCCGGCTTGACGATCACCGGGTTGCCCGCGACCAGCGCCGCACTCGTCATGCCCGTGAGGATCGCGAGGGGGAAGTTCCACGGGGCGATCACGAGCGCCACGCCGCGCGGCTCATAGAAGGAGACGTTGTGCTCGCCGGGCACGTGCCCCATGCGCCTGGGCTTGCCCAGGCGCACCATCTCGCGGCCGTAGTACTCGAGGAAGTCGACGGCCTCGTCGACGTCGCCGTTGGCCTCGCGGCGCGTCTTGCCGGCCTCGAGCGTCAGGAGCGCTGCGAGCTCGAAGGACTCGGCGCGCATGAGCGCGGCGGCCCTGAAGAGCACGGCGGCGCGTTCTCCTGGCGCCGCGTCGCGCCACGCAGGCAGCGCCGCCCGCGCCGCGGCCACGGCGGCTTCGGCTTCAGCGCGGCCGCCGTAGGCCACCGTGCCGATCACCTCGTCCGGGGCCGCCGGGTTCACCGACGCCAGAGTCCTTGCGGTCTCGATGTCGCGGCCGCCGATGCGCAGCGGGTAGTGCGCCCCCATGCGGCCGCGCACCGTCACGAGCGCTGCGTCGTAGGCATCACGGTTCTCGTAGCGCGAAAAGTCGGCCTGCGGCTGGTTGGCGAACGGCGCCGGAGCTCCGGGGTCGGTAAGGTCAACGCGGGGAAGCCGCACGGGGTCGGCGCCGAAGTCAGGTGACGTCTCGGGTGCCTGGATGAGCTCCTCCACGGCGGTGCCTTCGACGAACGTCTGCCGCAGAAAGGAATCGTTGGCCGTGTTCTCGAGGAGCCGCCGCACCAGATAGGCCATGCCGGGGATGAGCTCGCCGACCGGGGCGTACTCGCGGAGACGCAGGCCCATGCCACGGACAGCCTGTTTCACGGGCTCGCCCATGCCGTGCAGCATCTGGATCTCGAAGGCGTTGTCTGCGAGCCCGAGCTCCCGCGCCGCCTCGATGACCGCGGCCAGCGAGCGCACGTTGTGGGTGGCAAAGGCCGGCCGTACATGCGCGCTCTCCTGCAGCATCACCCGGGCCAGCTTCTCGTACAGCGCGTCGGTGTCGGGCTTGTGCGTGAACACCGGCACCGGCCAGCCCTCCTGCGCGGCGAGCACCGTTTCATAGTCCCAGTAGGCGCCTTTGACGAGGCGCAGATTGAACACGCGGTCGCGTTCTCCGGCCCAGGACAGGAGTTCGTCGAGGTCGCGCTCGGCGTCGCGAAGGTAGGCCTGCAGCACGACGCCGGCGTCGTTGTAGCCGCGGAACTCCTCTTCATCGAGCAGCGAGGTGAAGACGCTGAACGTCAAGTCGCGGTAGCGGAACTGCTCGAGGTCGAGGGTCAGCGCGGCGCCCGTCTCGATGGCCTTGCGGAAGATGGGGCGCAGTCGGTCCTTCACCGCGCCCACGCTGCCGGCGAAGTCCACCGCGTCGATCTGCGAGTACAGAGAGGTGATCTTGAGACTGAGGTTGACCCGCGGCAGGGGCCCCCAGGCGCCATCGTCGACCACGGCCTGCGGCGCCCAGCTCGCAGCGCTGGCGGCAAGGCCGTCGAGGAGGGCAAGGTAGGTCTGCTGGTAGGCGCGGGCCTCAGCCTCGCTGAGCGAAGCCTCGCCGAGCACGTCGAGGGTGAAGCCGGTGCCGTGGTCGCGCAGGGCTTTGAGGGCCGGGATGGCGCTGCGCGCGTCCCGGCCCACGATGAACCGCTGCGCGAAGCCCTTCATCTGCTGTTTGATCACGCCGCTCGCCAGCGGAGCCAGCGGGGAGTGGTCTCCCGTGAAGCTGATGCCCCAGCGCAGGACCTTGGGCGTCGCCACGCCCTGCTGCGTAAAGTACTCACGCAGGTGGCGGCTCATCTCGCGGCGGCTGCGCAGCGTGGGGAAGACGTCGACGAAGCGCAGCATCTCAACCTTGAGGCGCTCGTCCGCCATGGCCCACTCCATCATCTCGCCCTGCCAGCGCTCGGGCGAGAGCAGCGACGGCTTGTCCTCATGAGTGGCCGCGAAGATCCGCCGGGCGGTGGCCTGGATGCGCTCCTCGCGCGTACTGCTCGCGGCCATGGACTGTCCCTCCCGGTCAGCGCGAGCGCTTGCCGAAGCGCTCGTAGCTGACCTTGCTCACCTGTCGCTGCGTGCGCGGCGGCTTCTTTTCGCCGGGGTGGCCGATGGCGATGAGGGCGACGGCGCGCCACTCGTCGGGCGGCGCCCCGAGCGTCTCGCAGCAGGCGCGCTCGTAGCCGACCACCTTGTCGGGGTCCTCGCGCATGCCGCACCACACGGCGCCCAGTCCGAGCGCGGCGGCCTCGAGCAGGATGTTCTCGGTCGCGGCGGAGCAGTCCTCGATCCACCAAGGATGCCCTTGCGCGCGGCCGAGCACCGCGATGACGAGCGGCGCCTTGTCGAGCATCCAGGTCCAGCGATGCATGTCCCTGAGCTGCCTGCGCGTCTCCGGGTCGCGCACGCAGACAAAGTGCCACGGGCGCACATTGTTCGCGCTGGGGGCGGCGAAGGCGGCGTCGATGAGCTTCTGCTCATCCTCGAGCGAGACGTCCTGGGTGGTGAAGCGACGGACACTGCGTCGCGCAAGCATGAGGTCGAGAGCGTCCACGCGTTCTCCTCCGGGATCCGGGTACGGCTGTGCCGATTGTACCGCCCCGGCGCCCACTCCAATCGCGGGTGCGATGCCGGTAGAATCGACACCGCCGAAAGGAGCCCAGTGGCCGCCGCCCGCGACGACATCAGCATCACGGAGTTCACGATGGACGACTACCCCGTGGTCCACGTGCTCTGGCAGCGCGGTGACCTGTGGATGCGGCCCTCGGACGGGCCGGAGGCGACGCTGCTGAAGCTCGCCCGCGACCCCGAGCTCTTCCTGGTCGCGCGTGACGCCCGCGGGCGCGTGGTCGGCACGGTGATGGGCGGCTGGGACGGGCGCCGTGCCTACGTGTATCACCTCGCGGTGCTGCCGGAGCGGCGCCGTCAAGGCATCGCCGACGCCCTCATGGACGAGCTCGAGGCGCGCTTCCGCCGGCTCGGCGCGCTGAAGGCCAAGACGCAGATCCTGATGGGCAACGAAGAGTCGCGCATCTTCTTCAGCCGCCGCGGCTACCTGCGCGAGGACGATTGCGAGCCGTGGGGCAAGGAGCTCGTGGAGGGCGGAGCGCCGCCCTGCAGGTGATGAGGCGCGGCGCCCCCGTGCGGGGCGCGAGGTGTGGCCGGGCGCGGCCCGTCAGCCCTTGGGCTGCTGCTGCGTGATGCAGTGCACGTTGCCGCCGCCGAGCACGATCTCGCGGCCGGGGACCGTGACCACCTTGCGGTCGGGGAACAGGCGCTGCAGGGTGTCGAGCGCGACGGCGTCGCTGGGGTCGTCGAAGACGGGCATGATCACGCCGCCGTTGACGATGAGGAAGTTGAGGTACGAGGCGGCCGTCTTGTCGCCGGGCACGCGGGCGATGCTACCCTCGGCGGAATCCACGCCCCAGGCCTCATCCTCGGTGATCACCATGATCGCCGGCATGGGCAGGGTGTGCACCTCAAGCGCGCGCCCCTTGGCGTCGGTGGCCGCCTGCAGGCGCCGCAGGTTGTCCTGCAGGAGATCGTAGCGCCAGTCGTCCTTGTCTTCGCTGATCGCGGCCAGCACGACGCCGGGCTTCACGAAGCAGGCGACGTCGTCGACGTGGCCGTTGGTCTCGTCGGGGTCGATGCCCCTGGCCAGCCAGATCACCCTGTCCACATTCAGGTAGTCGCGCAAGGTCTGTTCGATCTCTTCGCGGCCGAGCTGCGGGTTGCGGCCGGGGGAGAGGAGGCACTCCTCCGTGGTGATGACGGTGCCTTCGCCGTCGACGTGGATCGAGCCGCCCTCCATGACCAAGTGGGCCTTGTAGCGGTCGACGCCTTCGAGCTGCGAGATCTTGAGAGGCACCATCTGGTCTTTGTCCCAGGGGAAGTAAAGGCCGTCGTACATGCCGCCCCAGGCGTTGAAATCCCAATCGACCAGGCGTACCCCGCCCTTGTCGTCGATGACGAAGGTGGGCCCGCAGTCGCGCATCCAGGCGTCGTTGCTGGAGATCTCGACGACGCGCACCTGCTCGGGCAGAAGGTTGCGGGCGTTCTCGTATTGATCGTGGTTCACGCCTACCGTCACCGGCTCGAACTGCGAGATGGCGGCCGCTACCTGGACCCAGGCGCGCTGCGCCGGCTTGGCGCCCAGGCGCCAGTTGTCAGGGCGCTGCGGCCAGAGCATCCAGACTTGTCGGTGGGGCTCGAACTCGCCGGGCATGCGAAAGCCGTCGGCGCGCGGGGTGCTGTCGTGGGTGGTGCTCATGCTCTTCCTCCGGCGGCGCGTTTGCGCGCTTCGTTGATGTCGATCACGGTGGCGCCGGCCTGCGCGGCCTTGCTGGCGTCGGCCTTCTTCGCCGCCGTCTTCTTGGAGCCAGTCTTCTTGCCGCGCGCCTTGCCGGCGTGCTTCTTCGCGGCATGGTCTGCCGTGTGCTGTGCCTTCTGCTTGCCCGCCCCCGCCTCTGGCATGATCCTCGTCCCGGCCTCGCCGTTCATCGCCGGCACCACTTCGGTGAGGCTGCCGATGATCGCCGTGCCGCCGGCCGCCACGAACCTCATGCATGCGGCGACCTTGGGACCCATGGAGCCGGCCTTGAAGTGGCCGGCAGCGGCGTAGGCCTGCATCTCAGCGAGGGTCACGGTGGCGAGGGCGCGCTGCTGCGGCGTGCCGTAGTCGACGTAGGCCTGCGGCACGTCGGTGAGGATGAGGAGCGCGTCGGCGGCCACCTCGTGGGCGAGCAGCGCGGCGGCGAGGTCCTTGTCGATGACCGCGTCGATGCCCGAGAGGGCGCCGCCTTTGGCGCGCACCACGGGGATGCCGCCGCCGCCCGAACAGATCACGCAGATGCCGTCGGCGAGCATGTCGCGGATGGCGGCGATGGGCACGATCTCGACGGGCTCGGGGCTGGGCACCACGCGCCGCCAGCCGCGCCCGGCGTCCTCCTTCATGGCGAGGCCCTCCTCGAGCATCATCTTCTTCGCCACGGCCTCGCTGTAGAAGGGGCCGACCGGCTTGCTGGGGTTGGTGAAGGCCGTGTCCTTGGCGTCGACGGCGACCTGGGTGAGCACCGTGACCACGGGCGCCTCGAGGCGCCGCATGCGCAGATGGTTCTGCAGGGTCTGCTCGAGCATGTAGCCGATCTGGCCCTGACTCATGGCGCCGCAGACGTCCATGGGCATCGGCGCCACGGTCCTCGCGGCAAGCGCGTTCTGGATGAGGAGGTTCCCGACCTGGGGGCCGTTGCCGTGCGTGAGCACGACGCGCCAGCCATCCTCGACGAGCTCGGCGATGCGGCGCATGGCGCCGTCGATGTTGAAGAGCTGCTCCTCGAAGGTGCCCACCTGCCCGGGCTGGAGGATGGCGTTGCCGCCGAGGGCGACGACGACGGTCTTGGGGGTCTTGCTGCTGGTCTCAGCCATCGTGCTTCCTTTCGCTGCAGCGGGGGATGCCTAGCTGAGCAGCGCCTTGCCGATGGGCTGCAGGTCGGGATCGGCCGGCAGGTCGTCGATGCCGATCAGGGCGAGCATGAGGGCCTTCTGGAAGTGCATGCGGTTCTGCGCCTGCGGGAAGATGATCGAGGCGTCGCTGTCGGCGATCTCGTCGGTGACCTCTTCGCCGCGCATGGCGGGCAGGCAGTGCATGAAACGGGCGCCGGGCTTCGTGTGGCCCCAGAACTCCTTGTTGACCTGGAAGGGCTTGAAGGCGGCGATGCGATCCTTGTACTCGTCCTCCTGCCCCGTCCACCACCAGCAATCGGTGTAGATGAAGTCGGCGTCGGCGATGGCCTCCCCCGGGTCGTTGGTGAGCAGGAACGAGCCGCCGCTCTCAGCCGCGAATCCGGCGGCCAGCGCGGCCAGCTCCGGTGCCATCTCGTAGCCGGCGGCGTTACCGATGCGCACGTTGAGGCCCAGCTTGGCGAGCGTCGTCGACAAGGAGTTGCAGGGATGAGCGGCGTCACCGACGTAGGCGAACGTGACGCCGGCCAGCGTGCCCGCGTGCTCGAGGATGGTGAACGCGTCGCTCATGGACTGGCAGGGGTGCCGATCGTGGTCCATGCCGTTGATCACCGGGACCGTCGACCACTCGGCGAGCTCGTTGACGGTCTCGTTCTCTTTGGCGCGGATCTCGATGGCGGAGTTGTACTGCGACAGCGTGCGCGCCGTGTCGGCGATGCTCTCGCGGCCGGGCAGGTGGATCTCGCCGGGACGCAGGTACAGGGCGTTGCCGCCGAGCTCCGCGAAGCCGTTCTCGAAGCTGACGCGCGTGCGCGTGGAGGCTGCTTCGAAGATCATCGCCAGGTGCTGCCCGGGCAGAAACGGCGTGAGCGGGCGCCTCTTCCACAGGTCTTTGAGGTTCGCAGCGAGCTTGAGGAGGTCCTCGAGCTCCTCGCGCGTGAAGTCGAGGTCGGTGAGGAAGTGACGGCCGCGGAGCTTCTTGAGGGCGGGGAGCGCAGTGTCCAAGGTGGTACCTCCTGCCGGGCGAGCGGGCGTTGGCGCCGCGGACTGCCGACGACGTTTGTCTGTCCGGACGGACAAATGTATACTAGCAACCGTGACCGACGATGACAAGCCTTCGCGAGCGGCCGGCAGGACGGTGTGACGTGAACGCGATGGACGAGAAGCGCATGAGCTTGGCCCGCGGGGAAGGACTCCCCGAGCCGCTTCTCCTCGAAGATCCCATGGAGGCGCTGGCGCCGACGGCGCAGCACCTGCTGGCCGCCGCCCAGCGCCTGCTGGCGAGCGGCGGCTTCGAGGCGCTCAAGCTGTCGGCCGTCGCCCGCGAGGCGGGTGAGTCCAAGGCAAGCATCGGCTACCACTTCGGCAACAAGGCCGGGCTCGTCACAGCACTGGTCGATTCGTTTGCCCACGACGCCAACCGGGGGCTCATCGAGGACGCCGGCGAGCTGCCCAAAGGTGAAGCGCGTATCCACGCGCTCATCGACGGCGAGACGCGCATCGCCGCGGACGCCGAGTCGTACCAGTCGTTCTTCGAGGTGTTGCCGCACGCCTTGCGCGACGAGGACTTGCGCGAGCGCGTCGCGGCGCTCTACGACGGATACCGCGACACCGTGCTGCGCTGCCTGGACGCCTCCGACCCGGCGGCGAAGGAACAGCTGCGGCCCTTCGCCATGCTCATGATCGCCATCGTCGACGGCCTCGCCATCCAGCACGGCCTCGATCCCGAGGGGGCCGACGTGGCCGCCGCCACCGACCTCTGGGAGCGGCTCGTGCGGCCGTATCTTGCCGAGGCCGGGTCTCTCGACCAAGGCTGACGCGACCGGCGGCGTGGCCCCGGCGCCCGTCCGCAGGTATCCTAGGCGCCATGGACGCGGCCATCATCTGGGACGAGGCCTACGCCGAACACGAGACCGGCGCCCACCCCGAGGGCGCCGACCGTATCGGCGCCGTGGTCGATCATCTGCGTACCACCGATCTGTGGCCGCGGCTCACCGTGGTGAAGCCGGCGGCGGCCACGGAGGACGACATCCTGCTGGTCCACACCCGCCAGCATCTCGCCACGGTCAAGAAGTCTGGCGAGGGCGGTGGCCACTGGCTCGACCCCGACACCTTCGTCTCGCCGCGCAGCTACGAGATCGCGCTGCTGTCGGCGGGTGGCGCCATCGCGGCCACGAGGCTGTGGAGCAGGGGCCTCGTACCCTTTGCCCTCATCCGCCCGCCCGGCCATCACGCCACGCCCGACCGCGCCATGGGCTTCTGCCTCTTCGACAACATCGCCATCGCCGCGGCTCGTCTCCTGGCGGAAGGCCACGAGCGCGTCGCCATCGTCGACTGGGACGTGCATCATGGCAACGGCACCCAGGCGGCGTTCTACGACGAGCCGCGGGTCCTGTTCGTGAGCCTGCACCAGTGGCCGCATTACCCCGGCAGCGGCTTCTTCAACGAGTGCGGCGAGGGCGACGCCCTGGGCCGCACCGTGAACCTGCCGCTGCCGTCGGGGTCGACGGACGCCGACTACGCGCACGCCTTCGAGGAGGTGGTCGAGCCGGTGGTCGGGCAGTTCGCGCCGCAGGCCATCCTCGTGTCGGCAGGGCAGGACATCCACCGCGACGACCCACTGGGGAGCATGCGTGTCACGGAGGCGGGTTTCGCGGACATGGCGCTGCGCTGCGTCCGCCTCGCCGACGACTCCTGCGACGACCGTCTCGCCTTCGTGCTCGAAGGGGGCTACGATCGCGACGCGACGGCGCGTTCGGTAGAGGCCATCCTGCGCGCCGTCAACGACGAGGCGGCGCCGGCCATAGCGGCGGAGGGCACGGAGCGTGCCGCCGCCGCCATCGCGCGCGCCCGCGAGACCCAGGCGGCGTACTGGGACCTGTAGAGCCGCCTGTCGCGGTCTGGCCTACCCGACTTCCGCGATGTGCGCCAGCTCGTCGAGGTGGTCCTCGATACACTCCATGAGCGCGACGTTCTCGGTGAGGTAGACCATGTACTCGTCGACGTCGGGGTCCGCGTCGGCGTAGTAGTAGGTGACGTCCCAGTTCAGGATGAACAGGTTGGCGTTGGCGATCATCCGCGGGAGGACGGCCAGCTCCGCTGCGCTCATGGGGCCGGGGTCAGGCCAGCGCGCCGCCTCATCCTGGTAGGCGCGCACGAAGACCGCGGCCTTGTCGAGGCGCAGTTCGCCTCTGTCCGGGCCTTCCCAGGAGCTGCAGAAGTACACCACGCCCTGGGCCACGTCGAAGACCCGGTAGTCGAGCTTTGACCAGTCGAAGTCGAACAGGCCCACGCCCTGCTCGTCCACCCACTTCAGGTTGCCGGGGTGGTAGTCGCAATGCACCGGATTGACGGGGAGACCCCCTAGCTGGCTCTCCACCTCGACGCCCTTGGCGATGACGTCCAGGATCGCCGGGAGTCTGCCGAGGAAGTGGTCGTCGAAGGCCGTGCCCGTGGCCTTCGCGGCACAGTCCTTGAACGTGCCGGCGAGGGTGGGCACGAACTCCATGATGGGCGGCTGCTCGCGGGCGAGATCGCCGGGGTCGAAGTCGACGGCGCTGTGATGGAACTGGGCGAGGACCCTGGCGCCGCTGTCGAACTCCTTGTCCGTCAGGCGGTTCTTGACCCAGGTGTACTTGTCTTCGCCCTCGAGGAGCCGGAAGACGCCGAAGAAGACCGTGTGCGGCTTGCCGTCGACGACCTCTTCGCGGGTCACGAACGTGCCGCCGTGACGATTGGCGAACACGGAGGAGGCAAGATCGAAACCGTGTCGTTCGAGATGGGTGAGGAGCGCGTGCTCAAAACGCACCTCGCGCTCCGTGATCGCCCGGCTGTACTTGCGTACGAAGTACGTGTGCTCGCCTGATGCGGTGCGTGTCCAGATGGCGAAGCTGGCATTGACGTAACCACCGAAGATGCGCTCGGCGCGGATGACGTCGCCGAGGTCGTACTCGTCGCTCACGATCTCCTCGACCTGCTTCGTCAGCGCTGCCCACGCCGCCTCGTCCGCGACGGCCGCGTCGTCGGCTTCGGCTCCGCCCGTCGGCGCGTCCAGGTCGTTTGCGTTGTCTGTGTCCATGTCGCTCCCGCCTTGTGGGTTCGATTGCCTGAGTCGTGACGCGGGTCGCCGGCGTCGCGCGCTGCCCTCTACACCACGATGCAGCGCGGTCCGAGCCGCGCGATCTCCTCGCGCACGTCTTCGTCGACGCCGTCATCGACGATGACGGCGTCGACCTGGTCGAGCGTGCAGATCACGACGTCGCCGACCACACCGACCTTGCTGCTGTCGGCGAGCACGATCACCTCGCCGCGCGTCTGGCGCATCATGGCCCGCTCCACGCCGGCCACGCCGATGCTGGGCGTCGTGACGCCCTCTTCGAGACTGAAGGCGTCGGCTCCGAGGATGAAACGGGACGCGTGAAAGTTGCCGGCCATCTCGATGGGCAGGGCCCCCTGCAGGGTGTTGGAGCGGGGCCGGTACGAACCGCCCAGCAAGACCACGTCGAGGGACGAACTCTGCGCCGAGGATACTGCCCCGAGGTTGTGCGTCACGATGCGCGCCTTGATCTGCGGATCGACGTGACTGAGGACCTGCGTGGCGGTCGTGCCCGAGCTGAGAAACACGGTCTCGCCGGTCTTGATCATGGCTGCCGCCGCCTGGGCGATACGGCGCTTCTCGTCGGAGTGGGTGCGGACGTTGTTGACGTAGAGCGGCTCCTCGATCATGCGCCGCTTGAGGATCGCGCCGCCGTGCATGCGCGACAGCAGCCCCTCCTGCTCCAGGCGTTCGAGGTCGCGGCGGATGGTCATCTCGGAGACGCCGAGGTCGGCGCTGAGCACCGACACACGCACGGCGCGCCGCTCCTCAAGGACCTCGACGATGCGCGCGCGGCGCTCGGCCGGGATCATCTCATGGGCCTCAGGTGTTCCCTGTGGTGGCATCGACCTCTCCCAGCCGTCGCGGCTTGCCGTTCGGCAAGACCGAACAGAGTCGCACACATCATAGGCTCGGGGCAGGCGCTGTCAAGTGCGGCCGCACAGTTCCGCTCATAGCGGCGCGCTTCCACGGTGGCCAGACGCCGGAACGCCGGGCCCGAAGGCCCGGCGTTCCTGCCGTGAGTCTGCGTGTTCTCGAGCGTCACTCAGGCGGGACCTCGAGGAAGGCGTAGTTGACGTCGATGCCCTTGCTCTTGTTGTACGCCCGGCCGATCCAGTAGCCGACCAGGCAGATGACGAAGATGCCGGCGACGACGACGTAAGGGGTCGTGCCCTTGAGGCCGTAAGCGGCATTGGAGAGGAACGCGATCAAGGCGGCCAGGCCGAAGACAAAGCCGATGATGCCGAAGATGGTGACCAGCGGGAAGCCGCCGAGCGTGTACTTGGCGCCCGGCGAGGCCTCGTAGAGCGCCTTGGCACGGAACGGCATCAGTGCGGCCGCGAGGCAGCTGACCGTGAAGACGTACCCGCAGGCGAACGTCACGCCCAGGGTCATGCTGATCCACTGGGAGTAGTAGTTGTAGCCGTAGATCACGACGCAGCCCAGAAGGAAGTAGATCAGGTGGGCGTTCACAGGTGAGCGGAAGCGCGGGTTGACCTTGGAGAACCACGCCGGCAGCGTGCGGTCGAGCGACATGCCGACCATGATGCGCGTCATACCGATGTAGCAGTTGCAGGTGATCTGCAGCGCCGCGAGCATGAAGCTGACCGCCACGAGGATGGTGATGATCGGGTTGGGTGAGATCACGATGGCGAAATTGCCCGGGAGCGGGTAGACGCTGCCTAACCCCTCGCCGGAGGCGCTGTACCCCCAGTAAGAGTTGGACACGGCGTTGAAGAAGGCCGTGCCCAGCGCCCTCTCCTGGGCCCACGCGAGGAGGGCGAGGGTGAGGCCCATGGCGATCATCGAGCCGACGATGATGAACATCTGGTTCTTGAAGACGCGGGCGCCCTTGATCTCGCCGCCCTGCTGCACGCTGTAGGTGGCCCACTGCAGGCTGGTCCAGACGATCGGCGCGGCGAGCAGCGTGGCGCCGAGGGCGAACTTGGGCAGGAGGTTCACGCCGGCGTCGGCGACGTCCTTCTGGATCCATTGGTAGTAGTCCGTGCGGCCGTCGACGACGTTGGAGAAGTGGTTCATCGCCGTGGCGAATTCCGCGGGCGAGGTGCGCAGGAACTGCACCAGCAGGATGATCACCAGGAGGGCGGTCCCGGCGAACATGAAGTATTGCAGGCGCACGTAGTTCTTGAAGCCGGTGATGAGCAGCAGCGCCATCAAGGCAGCGCCGCAGATGCTGATCACGACCACTCCCAGCGGCGACTGCGCCCAGATGCCGGCGTCGATGAGGCTCGTGCTCTCGTAGTACACGCCAAGGCCGAAGAAGAGAGGCGAGACGCCGAGGTAGGCGAGCAGCCAGCCGGCGAGTGCGACCCACTGCAGGATCCAGATCACGAAGCCGCTCATCACGACGGGGAAGCCGATCGCGCCGCCGAGTACGCGGCTCTGGAACACGTAGTCCCCGCCGGAGCGCGGCATCGCCGTGGACATCCACACGTAGGCGAGCGCGATCGGCAGCTCGAGGAGGATCGCGATCAGAGACGCCTTCCACACGGAGACGCCCGGGAACGCCGCCGGCGCCCACAAGATAGTCCACGGGAAGATGACGCCCATGGTGAGGAAGTTGTACATGAACGCCGACCCAGGCGACATCACCCGGGACAGCCCCGAGGCCTTGCGACTGAAGACCTCAGGCTTTGCTGCTGCTGTTGCCATCTCTACCCCCCGTATCAAGTAGCCGATCGGACTCTACACACTCGTGGCCGGCGCGTGGCCGGCGTCACCCCGACGTCATCTGATAGCCGGCGACCTTGCCCGGCTGAAGGTTCACGATGCACCCCCTCAGGATGCCCTCACCGTATTCGCTGCCGGGGTTGATCACGGTCGTCTTGCCGACCTTGACCAGACCCCGCGACTCGTGGATGTGACCACAGAGCTGCAGCATCGGCTGATACTTCTCCACGACCTTGCGCACCGCCGTACTCCCGGCCGGGGCGGACTGCGCCACTCCCCCTGTCACCACCGGCGTGGGCGGATCCGTGGACCAGTCCAGCTTGGGGCAGTCGTCGAGCGTGCAATCGTACGGCGGCACGTGGAAATTGAAGATCGTGCTCGTGAAGTCGTCGATGCCCTCCACGGCGTGTTCCAGGTATCCCTCGAGCACCTCCTCCTCGACCTCCCGCGGGGTATCCCACGGGGTGGGGTTGCTGTATCCGCAGTTGGCCATCGGATACCGGTCGTCCATCATGACGACCTTGCCTTCGCAGTTGATGACGTGCTCGCTGTCGATGTTCTCGAGCACGCTCAGCACTTCCTCGGGATCGTCGTTGCCCCCGGTCACGTACCACTTGACCGGCGTGCCGGCGAGCCGCTCGTCCGCCAGCGCGATCCAGCGCTCGAGGCGCTCGCGGCCGAGCTGGCGGAACAGGGCGTCGACCTCGCCCTGGCTCTCCTGCATGGCGTGCAGCGCGTCTTCTTCGAGGGTCACGTGGTAGAAGCCCAGGGTCTCGATGCGCTCCTTCACGGCCTGCAGGGCCGAGTCGCCCTCGATGGACTCGGTGCTGCCTTGCAGCGTGACCCGGTAGTGGCTGTCGCGTTCGTGCACGATCGGTACGAGGAACTTGCCGGTGATGTCGCCGCCCATGATGAGGTGGTCGACCTTGTAGAACTTGGCGCCGTTCAGGAACTTGCGAAAGGTCCGCTCGGA
>Ga0209254_10003523_pt1 | contig 14247 bp, 11 predicted proteins | sample FrelakmetDIP11DI_FD_187148 | JGI IMG/M metagenome (GOLD analysis project Ga0209254, IMG submission 187148) | Freshwater lake sediment microbial communities from the University of Notre Dame, USA, for methane emissions studies - DIP11 DI (SPAdes)... | ecosystem: Environmental > Aquatic >...
AGAGCAGACCTGCGCGGGGCAAATTTGCGCGGGGCTGACTTGCGGCACGCCAACCTTTGGCACGCTGATCTGACCGAAGCAAACCTGATCTATGCTAATCTGGAAGGGGCTAAAGGGTTGCCGGTAAATATTGAAGAATGGCTCAAGGATAAAACCTGATTCAGCACGAGCCTGGGTGTACACCTGCCGATTATCTGAGAGATCCAAATTGAAAATCACCTGCGTCACCGAGCAAAATCAATCTGCTCGAGTGGCGCAGGATCGTTTTAAAGCTCCGCTCTTAAGAGCAAAATTTTCAAGCTCGCAACTAATTACTCACAATATCGTATTTATAAGTAGAAACACTATGAATCTATCCGAAGTCGGAACCAATCGAATTTTCGGACAGGTTCTATATATTTACGAGTTACGCAGTTCAAGGGAAAGTTGGAGGTGTTTGGGCGGACTTCGCCCGCCCAAACACCCCAATCCCCCGCCAACTGCGTAAGTCCTAATATTTACACTGCATTGAGGTGCAAGTTGGCGAATGCTGAAAAGAAAGTCCCATGGTATTTATGGCCCTTCTGGGCAATTTGGCGGCTTGTGGCCTGGATCGTCGGCCTGACCGGTCGAATCATAGCGGTGATACTCGGCTTCGTTCTGATGATCGCTGGTGTGATCGTCAGCGTTACGATTATTGGGCTGATCATCGGTATACCGATGATTGTGCTGGGGTTGTTACTGGTGCTAAGAGGTCTATTCTGATTTGGGATCCCAAAATTTCCGGAAAGCCTCGCTACTGGCGCACCTACGCCTCCAGCTGGGTTGTTTCACCATCACCAGGAGAGAGCAATGCCTGAATCTTCTGGAGTTTTTCCATGGATACAGGTTTGCCTTTCGCAGTTTTCCTGATTAACTCTTTTAATTTGTTGAGATAAAGTGTCGGGATGGGTAACTCTACGTCGCTATCTATCTGCAAATCAGCCTTATCGCTCGTAAACACGATCGCGGCTTGAATTGGGACGCCATCGTTCTCAGGCAGGTTTTTCTTCAGATAAGTCTCGAGGCTGTCAATTTGGCTGGCGATTTCCAGATCAGGGCGTCCGATGCCCTCTTGTGCAAACATACGAAGATAGGATTGCAGGAACCCCCCGCCTTTTTGGCGCCAGCGACCTCTTTCGTATGTGATCAGGCCGCGTTGGTGTTTCGGCAGCAACACCCAAATCCCGGCTGGACCAACCAACAGGTGGGGGACCGGTGAGGTATAGTGGTAAATCGTGTATTTATTATCAAGACCCTTCAAGCTCTGGTTGAGAAACTGATCCGGGCGTGGTTCTCGTCCCCACCGGTTGGTGAAGTACATACCTACCTGAGATAGTAAAAATCCCATGATGAGGGCAGCAAAGGAGATGATCACCAGTGTAGGTCGGGTAAAGGAGATGACCATACCCCCGATCAATACAATTAATCCTACAATACTGGCGTAGCGTGAGATGGCACGATTCCGACGGACAAGTTTGTCATTGGTGATGATTTGCATTTTCCTTAGATTCCCTTCTGATCAGTTGATATTTCCAACCGTTGTTGTATCGCATCGCGTAATGCTGGGAGTAAATTCACCTCAACCGCCTGGCGTGCAACGCGAATAGCATTGACCAGTGCGCGCGAATCTGACCTGCCATGCCCAACAAAAACCAGCCCATTAATACCCAGCAGAGGGGCAGCGCCAACTTCGGCAGGATCCAGTAATTGTTTAATATGTACAAAAGCAGGTTTTGCGAGAAGTGCGCCAACTTTGGTGGTAAAGCTGCTGGTCAATTCCTGGCGGAGAATATCAGTGATCAGTCTGGCAACGGCCTCGCTGGATTTCAGTAGAATATTTCCCGTAAATCCGTCTGTAACAACCACGTCAGCGCCGCCGCCAAAGAGCTCCTTCCCTTCGACATTCCCGATAAAGTTCAATCGACTGCTATCGACGAGTGGATAGGAACCCTTCACAAGCTCATTGCCTTTTCCAGCTTCCTCGCCATTCGACAAAAGCCCCACGCGCGGCTTCGATATACCCAATACCGTTTCAGCATAAACCGATCCCATGATGGCGAATTGTTGCAAGTATTCAGGCTTACAATCTGCATTTGCTCCAATATCTAAAACAACGCACCGGCCACCTTTTACAGGGAACAAAGCTGTAAGAGCAGGTCTTTTGACCCCCCGAATCCGTCCGAGGTGAAAAAGCGCGGTTGCCATCGCTCCGCCGGTATTGCCAGCTGTAACGAAAGCATCTGCCTCGTCGGTTTTGAGGAGATCCATTCCAATTGCCATGGAGTTTTGAGATTTCCGCCGCGCATTTTCTGCTGGCTTATCCGTCATCTCTAAGGTCTCAGCCGCATGGATGAGCATTATTCCGGGCTGATTTTGGATGGCGGGTGAGCGTAATTTGATGAGTTCCTGGTTGCCAACCAGAATGATCTCATCACCATACAGCTGTACCGCTTCAATCGCCGCCTGAATTTCTGGATCAGGATGTGTATCGCTACCCATTGCGTCTAAAACAATTCGCATAGTCTATTCCTGGGGAATGAATTGATGTACAAGCCGGCTTAGTCTCTAGCCTGGAAAAACGATGAACCGAATTGTGGATTCCTAAGCCGCTTGACATAGGGTTGGAGCAGATTATAATACCAATACGATAGCGCTGGTGCTGGAATTGGCAGACAGGCATGGTTGAGGGCCATGTGCCGCAAGGCGTGTGGGTTCAACTCCCACCCAGCGCACAAAAAAGCCGCAATACGCGGCTTTTTTTATATATTCCATTTCATTTGCGGGTTAAACGTCATTCGAAAAGCAATCTAGCCCTGTCACTCAGCAATCTTGAGCCTGCGCTCCAGGAAACGCACAAAACCCGATAATAACAGCGTCAACGACAGGTAGAGAAAAGCGGCGACATTGAATGCTTCCATTACCCGGAAGGTACTCGAGCGCCTCAAGCGGGTAAGCTGGGTCAGCTCGTTCACCGCAAGAACGGTTGCCAGTGAAGAGTCTTTAAGCAAGGCGATAAAATCGTTCCCCAGGGGAGGTAATATCCTGCGAATTGCTTGCGGCAGGATGATCAGGCGCATGGCTTGCACATAGCTCATACCTAAAGAACGCGCCGCTTCCAATTGCCCTTTGCCAATCGATTGGATGCCAGCGCGGAATACTTCCGCTTCAAATGCTCCATAACCGATTGAGAGAGCGATAATCGCGCGCAGCTCCATCGAGATAGATCGGATAGAAAAGCTGGCAAATGAATTGAAAATATTGCCAAAAATGCCCGAGTCCGTCAGCCTGAGCCCAAACTCTCCGAGTTTATTCACCAGCTCGACAAAGATCGGAACTAAGCCGAACGCAATTAGCAGGATGAGCACGACCAGCGGTATGCCACGTACCACCTCGATGTACAGAGTAGACAGGGTCTGCAAAACTGGATTTTTCGAAAGACGGGCAAGTCCAACAAATAATCCGATGGTGGTTGCGATGGGGAAGGCAATCAACGTGATCCTGAGCGTGATGACAACCCCGGCAACTAAAAACGCAAAAGTTTCGCGGTAGTTTCCATCAGCCAGGATAAGGTATATAACAGCAAGACCGCCGAGCACCAGCAGGATCGCCCACCAGGGGAGGTTGGATAGCGAACCTCTCGAAGGTGCATAAGTTGATGGTTTGCCGGTCTCAATGGTCGTGTTCATTGAATGATCCGTAATCGATGGGGGTACGGGGCTGCCCCGAATGACGGCTGGAAGATAAGACGAAGCCAGAGTCAATCTTGTGCATCAAGGCCGACAGGCAATTGGCAAATCTTCCTGGCGCTTTCTTAGCAGCCCCGGTATTTCAGAAACGGCGCGAAGAGCTAAAATCTACTGGGTCAGACCCCATTTGGTATTCAATTGTTGCAGCGTTCCGTCATCGACCATGGATTGAAGGGCTGCATCGACTGCCTCTCTCAATTCACTTCCGGGTGGGAAGACGAAGCCTAATTGCTCGTCAGATGTTAGCTGCCCACCGATCTTTAACTTGCCAATATTTTCGTTCATGAATCCGGTGGCAGTTACATTGTCGATTACAACGCCATCGAGATCACCGGACAGCACGCCTAAGACCGCCGCGCCAAAATCCTCGAAAGATTTTATTCGCTCAACGGGGAAGTGTTCTTTCGCAACTATCTCATTCGTCGTGCCCAATTGTGTTCCGACCAGCTTATTGGCATCTGCCTTGATCTCGTCGACAGAGGCGGTCTCATCTGCTCTGACCAGGAGCACCTGACCTACGGTTACGTAGGGCATGGAAAAATCAACGATCTCCTCGCGTTCCTCGGTAATCGTCACGCCGTCTGCAAGCATATCGTACTCACCCGCCTGCATAGCTGGGAAAATCCCATCCCAGGCCGCCTGCTTGAACTCAACCACACAATTGAGCCGCTTGCAAATCTCTAACGCGGTGTCGTAGTCCCAACCGACGCCTTCGCCTGAGGCTTCGTCAATTTTATTGAATGGTGGATAGGCGTTTTCAACAGCTACGGTGACAGTACGCCCTTGCAAATCAGGTAGCGCCCCCTCAGGTGCTTGCGGCGCTTCAGTGGCTGGTTGAGGCGTGGCGGATGGCCCGCAACCAGCGAGCAGCGCTATTGTAGCCAGCATGGTAAAGACGGCTATAATGAAGGTTGATCGCCTGCTGTTTCTCATATCTATCTCCTTTCCTCGGGTTTGATATCGCCGTTCCTGATGGCTGTAGGCATACCAAGCCTACAAATTAGGTAGTAGGATAGACCATAACGAAAAAAATTGCAAGAGGAAACTGTAATCAATTTGTATATTTAACGGCAGTACGGGATAATGTGAAATCTACAACAAAACCTCTATCCCGTACTCACGTTATTTATTAATCGATTTCAGCCCAGAATTAGGAGGAATTTTCGATGGCTAGATTTCCAAGTCCGGAGTGGGTAGATGTATTGATGGACAAGCTCAATTCTGACCCGAAATATTCACAGGTAGCGCGTAACTGGGAAGGTGATATATTGGTCCTGGTCGAACCCGGTGGAATGCTTCAGCAAAGTATCGCCTATTATTTGGATTTATGGCACGGAAAGTGCCGGGATGCCCACGTGGTCGAGGAATACAAGAATTTATCACCTGCTTTCATTCTAAAAGCACCTTACAGTAATTATTCGCAGATCCTAAAAGGGGATTTGGATCCGATGCAAGCTATGTTGACCCGGAAGCTCAGTGTGCAGGGCAATATGGCTGTATTAATGAGAAATATACCAACCGTGTTGGACTTTGTGCGTTGTTGTAGGGAAATTACAGACGGTTATTTATGATCCTTGGACAACAAAGGTAGCACATTGAAGGAGTGTTGATCTCCGAAGTAAATAAGCTGGTATTTCGGGAACCATAATTCGATGAGAGCCGTTGTTAACAGAGAATGATTGAACCGCATTTATCTGATACCCAGCCTGTCCGGGTGTCTAAGCAAGCGTCCCGATCCTGGTTGTTATTATGGGTTTTACTTGCCGTAATCCTGGTGGGGGGAATGACGGTTGCGGGGGGATTCCTTGGCTATCGCATAGCCACAATAGAGGGCGCCAGTTTGCAGGTTATGGATAACCTGATTGGATTACAGGAGCAATATTATCTCGGTATCCAGGATTTCAATGTAGGCAGGTACGATCTTGCTCGCCAACGTTTCGAATATGTGATTGCAAACGACCCAGGGTACCCCGGAGCAGCGAGCAGGCTGGATGAGGTGATGCGTATCCTGCTGGTGACGGCTACGGCCACACCGTCGCCAATCCCCTCGACGACCACCCCAACCCCCACCCAGGATTTTAGCACGGTAGAGGAGATCTACCAGCGGGCTCAAGACTCGTTTGCAAATGGTGATTGGGATGCCGTAATTGATACCTGTACTGCGTTGCGGCGGGAGGATTCAACCTATCACGTTGTAGATGTAGATAGCTTGCTGTACAGGGCGCTGCAAAGCCGGGGCGTCGATAAGATCCGGAAAGCCAGCAATCTGGAGGGCGGCATCTATGATCTCAGCCTGGCAGAGAAATTTGGTCCGCTCGATGCAACAGCCCAAGGATGGCGCAATCTGGCGCGTATCTACCTGATCGGTTCAAGTTTCTGGGAGGTGTATCCCGAACAGGCCGTTTATTTCTTCGGGCAGGTCGCTGCTGGTGCGCCATTTCTGCGAGATGCCTCTGGTTGGACCGCTCTCGAAAGGTACCGGGCTTCTCTAATTCAATATGGCAACCAGCTGGCTACCCAAGGCCAATGGTGTGCCGCACAGGAGCAATATGCTTTGGCTCTGGCAATCCGCGATGAATCCCAGGTTCATGCACAGGCAACTGATGTTGGCTACCAGTGCGCTTTGCCTACTTACATCGCGGCTACACTGACATTTGCCCCCAGCCCGACAGTGACGGCGACTATTGCTATTCCCACTTTTAATGCAACATGGACGGTTACACCAACTGGGGTCCCCACAGTGTCACCTTCACAATCTCCCACCATCACACAAGTTGGCCCCTCTACGCCAACGCACACACTGATACCGGTGGATACAATAACTCCGCAGCCAGTGCCATCCGAAACACCAACCCCTCCTCCTGATCAAAGTCAATAATTACTCAGAGATTGGTTTGATTGATGGAAATTAATGATTCAAATCAAGCAGGTAAAAGCTACCATCCGCGACGCTGGCGCACGCTTGGATTTTTAATCGTGCTGCTGCTGACCTCTGTTTTTGCCGGGTGGTTAGCGTTCACAATGATGCGGAATTGGACAATTTCCAATTATCCGGAAACAATTCAGTCCAATTCCTTTATTCCTGTTAATGGCAGCACTCCGCAGGCAACGTTTGAACAGATCCAAGCAATAAGCACTCCATTGGCATCGTTGCCAGAGCCGACTCTGACGCCCTGGGATGGGGTCGGGCGGGTTACAATCCTGCTCTTAGGATTGGATCACCGGGATTGGGAAGCTGGCAGCGAGTATTCCCGGAGCGATACCATGATATTGTTGACGCTTGATCCATTGTCTCGGACGGCTGGTATTCTATCGATTCCGCGAGATATGTGGGTGGCGATTCCTGGCTTCCAGCACGGTAAGATAAACACGGCATACTATCTTGGGGATGCCTATAAACTGCCGGGCGGTGGACCAGGATTGGCAGTCGATACCGTGGAGCAATTCTTAGGAGTGCCGGTTAATTACTATGCACAGATCGATTTTCAGGCTTTTATACACTTCATTGACGAGATCGGAGGTGTGAAAATCAACATTCCCGAGACGATAACAGTCGATCTGCTCGGATCTGGCGTCTCAACAAAAAAGACACTCCGACCGGGGGTTCAGGTATTGCCAGGTGAATGGGCATTGGCTTATGCTCGTGCCCGAAATACAGGCGGTGGCGATTTTGACCGGGCAAAACGCCAGCAGCAAGTTATCCTGGCAATACGAGACAGGATTCTTAGTTTTGATATGCTGCCGTTATTAATCATGAAGGCAGACTCTCTGTTTGGGCAACTATCATCAGGAATTCGTACAAACCTTAGTATTGATCGGGCGATTAAGCTGGCACTGCTGGCGAGCCAGGTATCAGAAGACGGAATTCATCGCGGCGTGATTGACGAAAAATTCATACTCTTCGGACGCTCGCCTGATAATCTCGCCATACTCATCCCGTTAGTTGACAAAATCCATGTATTGAGGGATGAGCTGTTTGCAGACACGACAGCGCTCAGCCCGCTCACACCAGGTGATGCGCGAACAAAGATGTCGGCCGAAGCAGCCCGCGTGGCGATTATCAACGCCAGCAACACACCGGGATTAGCTGAACGTACGGCTGAATACTTACGGTCGTTGGGGGTGAACGTGATTGAAACGACAGAGGCTAATCAGAACGCAGCCAGCTCCTCGCTGGTGGACAACTCTGGAAAACCCTTTACCAGCAGCTACTTAATGGAAATAATTGGCATACCATCTCTAAAATTCAATTATGAATTTGATCCATCATCGAACGCCAATATCATCTTGACGCTTGGCGATGCCTGGGCGCGTGATAATTCCATGCCTTAATAAATATCAGAACAGACGCAACTGGGGGGCATCATAAGTAAGAGAGTCCAGAGAAAGCTGATCATCCAGAGATAACTCCGTAAGCCTGGGCGTTTGTAATATCGTGCGTACCTGGCGGAATTTCATAAATCTCCACCCACTTTCAACAGCCAGGCGCAAGCGAGGATCATGCTGGAGTTTGTAAGCGACCAGATTTGCACGGCCGCCAGGCAGTACGATGACTGATTTTTCTGGAGGGAATTTCCTGGCAAAGACAAGCTCACCGATTAATGCAGAGGCAATAATATAAATCGCGTACTGTAACTCCCCTTGCGCATTATAAACGAGTAAGGGCTTTTCTCCTGTGGTTGAATGATCTAACTGGCTTGTCAAAGACACGAGTGCATCGGAGATTTCCTTCAGGTCCGTGCGTCGTGCGTCAGGCATATCCTGCCGGTGTATTTGCCAGCCTGAGTCCTCGTGACTAATCGGTTCCCCATAAGAGTCCATGCAGACGTGCACCAGCTCAGAATTTGGTGTGAATAACCCCGGAAACTCCTGGCAGAGGCGGGTATCGAATTCGAGCAGCGTCAATCCCGGGAACTCCAATAATTGCCTGACCGTCGACTTTTCTATTTGGTCTGCCAGGGAGAAGGTTATATCCTTCGATTCTTCCAGCCACCATTGCCCAATATCCAACGATTTTTCGCTGCCGCCGTAGCGGATAAATCCTCTCCGGAAAGAAAATGCGCTGTCAAGCAAATTGTTCACATCTGGGACCAACTCGGCTAGGGGAGTAGTAAGATCTAAAGCATGCTGATGAATTACCGAGGTGAGCGCGGCTGCCTGTAAGGTCAGAAACGCCGCAGGTTCACCACGCTCTTGCAGGTGGTTGCGGGCGGCTTCGGCTATAAGCCTGATCCGCTCGGATCCGCTTACATAACTTTCGCCTCTGGTGCCAGGTGAGCGTTGCCACACGATTTGCGCCTGACCGCTATCCAGCCTCATTGCCAGGCTATCCAGGTCAAGGCCAGCGGCTTCCGCGGAAATCAGCGCAGCCGATAGAAACCCCGGTTCGTTCTCTCCGATCAATCCCAGCACGGGAGTCCCAGTTTCAAGCATGGGATGGAGGCTCTCGAGAGCGGCATGAAGAGCAGTACTATGCCAGGACCAATCATAACGCCTCCGCCTGAGGACATTCTTGAATGGACCGAGGGCCTCCTTCCCCCATAACCAGCCAGCCCATAAAGCCGAGAGAGTCCAGAAAGCCTGGTTGGGTCTCGGTAGCGGGGCAAGTACTGCTTCAATCTTCAGATCGGAGGTCGACATAACCAGGTCTGACAACCTGCCTTCAAACACACTGATACCACCCGTTGATGGTGGTCTTTCTGGCCACCGCACCAGCGGGATGGAAGGTGCAGATGGTGCCCATAACTCCACAGCGTTTTCTAATGCCAGCCAGACATTGTTCTCCCGAAAGCGGGGTGGGATGGTTAATTGCCTCGGGCGCGCCCGGCTGGTTGGGTACTGCCAGAGCGTATTTGCCTGGTCCAGCGCAGCCAGGATAAGCGCAGAAAGATGCTGCCTCTTTGTTTGAGTGAGTGGCAGGCTCTCCAGTCTGTTAATAATCGTGAAAAGAGCGTAAAGTGCTCGGGGCAGATATACATCCAGAGCCTCTTTAACATGTTGTCGGTCTGGATCGTCTATTGCTGCCACGCGCTCTAATGCGCGCGCATGGTGTAATCCACTGGAGCTAAATTGGGAGAGCCGGGACAGATCGAATTCTATGATAGGATGCTCGCCCGCAGTCCCGCAATTTGGGCAGTTATAAATCCGGGCAAAGGGCTGATTCTTATCCCGGTCCCAAAGATATGCTTCAGCCATTACATCTGACTTGCATACATCACAGATCGTTGAATAGAGCGATCGGATATGCAGCTCGAGGCGTTCGTCACCTTTTCGAGCAGCCGCCAGCTCTGCCAATGCTGAACGGAGCTCATCCTCAGTAGGAGGATCTGCTGCCATTTCCAATAAAAACCGGCTGATGGGGTTGTTGGCTGCTACTAATAGACTGAAACCCGCACGTGCCGCTTCAATTACTGATCGCGGAGAAGCGCAAAATGGATCGAGTATCCATGGTGATAGCCCACGTTCGGACATCGGCATCCGGTTAAAAAGCCATGCCGACACTACGCCATCTGCCAGGGGTGGTAAATAACGTGAAAGCGGTTCGGCTCTTGAGGGTTGTGAGCCCGGGATGTAAGTGCCTGTGGCAGCCATCTGGTTACTCCCTCAAGAGTATAATGTTTTTAATCAAAAATGCAACAGGGAGACATTAGGTGATTTACTTGAGTTAGGGATAACTGACTGATCGTAATAAAGTTGTCATTATTGACGTTATTAGATAAATGGCCTGGAGAAGTTGGGAGAAGCGCGGTTCTTAATCGATGGTGTAAAGTAGAGCCAGGTTAGCCGGCTGGGTGTCATGGATAGGATACCCGCATACCAGCACGATTTGTTGCCCGGCTTCGATGTTCGATGACGACAGCATAACCGCCCTAACTGAGCTGATCATCTTTTCAATCGTATCTGAGTGTTTTACCAGGTAAGGTTGTACCCCCCACAATAAACCCAGGCGATAATAGGTAGTGGTGTGTGGGGTAAATGCCAGGATCGGGACGGACGGTCGTGCTTTCGACATGAGAAGCGCAGTCCGTCCACTTTTTGTAAATACAGTAATGGCGGCAACATTTCGATCATGGGCAAGTTCTCTGGCCGCCAGCGTGATAAAGTAAGCGTCATCCTGGCTGTCTTCCCGGTCCGATAGACCTGACCAACGCCCCCACTCCGTCAAATGCTCTTCAGCCTGACGAATGATTGCATCCATCACTCGTACAGATTCAATGGGATAGTTACCCACCGCGGTCTCGCCAGAAAGCATCACCGCATCCGTGCCATCGAATATGGCGTTAGCGATATCGGATGCTTCGGCTCGGGTTGGTCGAGGGTTATGGATCATCGAGTCGAGCATCTGCGTGGCAGTGATGACAAGCTTCGCATTTTGATTTGCACAGGTGATGATTCTCTTCTGAGCAATCGGAACCGTCTCTGGCGCCATCTCCACGCCGAGATCACCGCGAGCCACCATCACCCCATCTGTGGCGTCGATGATATCCTCCAGATTCTCCAAAGCCTCAGGTCTTTCTAGCTTAGCTATGATCATTGGATTGGAAGAACCTGCCGAAAATTCCTGGATCTTGTTCCGCAGGGAGCGTATATCTTCTGCCTGGCGAACAAATGAAATCGCTACGGCATCCACCCCTTCTTTTAGACCAAATTCCAGATCAGCTTCGTCTTTCTTGGTCAAAGCGGGTAAGTTAATCCAGCTGCCTGGAAGGTTGACACCCTTGTGCGACCTGAGGGTGCCCCCCAGGACCACTTGTGACTCAATATAATCCTCTGAAACCCCCAGGATTTTTAGCTCCAAATTCCCATCGTCTAACAAAATACGCTGCCCAGGTTTGGCGTCTCCGATTAAACCCGGATAATCCACGCTAACGGACCGGTCATCGCCAATTATGGACTTTGTGGTTAGCGTAAGCGAGTTGCCAGCTACTAACTCGATGCTCCCATTGGCAATTTCGCCCACGCGGATTTTTGGTCCCTGTAGATCCTGCAGGATGGTGAGCGGACGGCTCAGTCTGTCGGCTATCTTCCTGATACGTTTAATTACAGTGCGGTGTTGTAGATGATCGCCATGTGAAAAATTTACACGGAAGATATCCGCGCCAGCCTCAGCCAGCCGAGATAAGGTTTCCTCATCCTGGCTGGCTGGTCCGATTGTTGCGACTATTTTTGTCCGAGTGAGCTTAACTTGCTCTGGCATAGTGCTCATCACTGAAAAGGAATGCTTAGATTTATTAAAGGTAATGAAGGTCTTTAGCCTGGCTGGTCAGCTCTTCTCGGAACATCGGGTGGGCTATGTTGATCAAGGCTTGCGCACGCTGGCGGATCGTTTTTCCGTATAAGTCAGCGATTCCGTATTCTGTAACGATATAGCGAACATGATTACGAGATGTGACTACGCCAGCGCCTGGTTTGAGCGCCACAACGATACGGCTGAAATCTTTTGCTATGCTTGGCAGGGCGATGATCGGAACACCGTCGCGAGATCTTGATGCACCGTAGATGAAATCTAACTGTCCACCGACGCCGCTATAGAATTTATGTCCAATGCTATCCGCGCACACCTGCCCGGTGAGATCAACCTCGATTGCCGAATTAACTGCCACCATGCGCTCATTCTGAGCGATGACGAATGGATCATTAACGTACTCGGTGGGGTGCAGCTCGATGATGGGATTATCGTCCACCCAGCGATACAGGTTGCTGGTTCCTAGTATGAAACCCGCAATGATCTTGCCCGGGTGCAGGGTTTTCCTGGCATTGGTGAGTACACCCGCTTCGACCAGATCAATAATCCCATCCGAGAACAGCTCCGTATGTATTCCCAGGTCTTTTTTCTCGAACAGGAATTTCAAAACAGCATCGGGGATTGCGCCAATGCCCAACTGCATCGTTGCGCCATCTGGGATCAACTCAGCGATAAATCCCGCGATTTTTTCTACGATCTCAGAGGGTCCCTCAGCTCCCATTGTAAGTTCCGGGAGGGCGTAATCGACGGGGACTACGTGATTCAAGCGACTGACATGAATAAACGAATCGCCAAGCGTGCGAGGCATCTGTTGGTTTACCTCGGCGATGATGACGCGTGCCGATTCAGCTGCGCTTTTTGTCAGTCCGACCTCGATCCCCAGGCTGCAGAAGCCATGCTCATCGGGAGGGGATACATGAATAAGGGCTATGTCAACCGGCAAGATTTTCCTCTTGAATAAAAGAGGAAATTCCGACAATAACACGGGCGTGAAGTCTGCCCTGCCCTCCTGGACTGCCTTGCGAATGTTGGCGCTGATAAACATTGTGTTCACTCGCAAATGACCTTCCATTGCCGGGGATACATAATCTGCTGGACCCACGGTCAGAGCCTGCGCGATCTCAACGTTCTGCAAATTAGGAGCGTGCTTAACTAAAGCGGCTAACACTTTTTGAGGAACAGAACAGTTACCGGTAAGGAAAACTCGTTGATCCGATTGGATCTTCGCTGCAGCTTCTTCCGGTGTGACAATCCGGGATTCGTATATACTTTCCCAAGTAGCCATTGGGTTATTCCTCCTGTCCTAGCGGGGAATAACGGGAGAGATGCACCATTTTCCCTTGATGGGTATTTATACCTTTTTGAATCGCTGGATTTTCTTGAATCGCAGTTTCAACCCCTTTATTCGCTAACTCAAGGATATATTCAAATGACGCATTGATAAACGTATGCGTTGCAGTGCGAGCCACAACTCCAGGCATATTGGGAACGCAATAATGCACCACACCATCCTCGATAAAGGTTGGGTGATCGTGGGTTGTGGGACGCGATGTCTCCACGCAGCCACCCTCATCGATGCTGATATCCATAAGGATAGAGCGCGGTTTCATTTTCTGCAGCATTTCCCGTGTGATTACGATCGGAGCGCGCTCGCCAGGGACCAATACTGCGCCTACAAGAACGTCTGCATAAGAGCAGGCGCGGGCGATATTAATCTGGTTGGCAATCATTGTCACAACGCCCGGAAAGCGATCATGCAGCCTTTGAAGCGCGGTCAGATTCACATCCAACACTGTAATATGAGCTCCCATACCCAGAAATCCCTGAGTGGCTCCGGTGCCCACTACTCCAGCTCCGACGATGACAATTTCGGCAGGTGGAACACCAGGCGCGCCGCCGATTAAGATACCCTTACCACCGGCATCATTCTGGAGGAGTCGTGCGGCAATTTGCGGCGCCATCTGCCCTCCAATTTGCGCCAGGGCATGACGTACGGGAACATCGCCATTCTCCAGCTGAATTTGCTCTAATGCAATGGCTGTAATTTCCCGTTCCAGGAGCTTATCGATTTTGTCCTGGCGGGCGGAGTTTAGATGTAATAACCCAGCCAATGCCGTTCCCGGTCGTAGCCACTCAATCTCATCGAGCAGAGGACGGGCAATCTTGACCAGCAGATCGGCTCTTCCAAACACTTCGTGACCGGAATATACGATCCGGGCGCCGGATTGTTCGTAT
>Ga0209254_10003524_pt1 | contig 14247 bp, 13 predicted proteins | sample FrelakmetDIP11DI_FD_187148 | JGI IMG/M metagenome (GOLD analysis project Ga0209254, IMG submission 187148) | Freshwater lake sediment microbial communities from the University of Notre Dame, USA, for methane emissions studies - DIP11 DI (SPAdes)... | ecosystem: Environmental > Aquatic >...
TGTCGCCCAGCACCATATACTCTTTCTCCTCAAGCTGAAAGGATCTTCCCTCTGCCAGCTTCCCCCCGGCAGATGTGCAGGTACCTTCGTCCAGGTATGGTTCCTCCAATCTGTACTTTTGGCCGTCCCGATTGATATAAACACCGCAGTTGTAAATTTTAACTATATCTCCGGGTACAGCAATCACTCGCTTGATAAAATCTACATTGTCGTTGTTAGGAGGATGCAAAACCACAATCTCTCCGGTCTCATAGTCCTTGAAGTATTTGGTGATCTTCTCCACTAATATCCTTTCTCCACCATAAAAGTTTGGTTCCATGCTGGCACCTTGCACTTGTTCGGGAATGGCAATTGTCGTATAAATTATAAATATAACTATGATGCTGGAAAGCACTGTTTCTATGAGTTCTAAAATGAGGCTTTTCTTCATAGTGGTATCATAATAACATTACACATATGAAACAGGTAGACTTGCGGATTGAGAGCTCCAAAGACATATTAAAAATTGCCAAGGCCAATATCCCCCTGTTCTTCATTATCACTTTGATGGTGTTGGCAGTCTTTAGCGGCAGTATCAACGGGGAATTCGTTTCTGACGACATCCCCGGAATAGTCCAAAATCCAGATATCCGCAGTTTCAACACTGCGCTGAACAAATTAAATCAGCAGGTCATTATCCAGTCGGTCCTCTTTTTAACTTTTGGTCTTAATCCATTACCCTTCCACATCTTCTCCATGCTTTTACATCTGGTGAATGTTTTTATGTTCTTTCTGATCGTCTATAACCTTTTCAATAAAAAAATTGCCGCCATCTCTACTCTTTTATACGCGGTAAACCCGGTCATTGTGGAAACCGTAAGCTGGGTATCAGCTACCAACTATCTATTATCTAACTTCTATCTCTATGTCTGCCTCATCCTCTACCTCCTTTTCAAGAAGACGCAAAACAGGAAGGTTTTAGTCGTCCTTTGTCTGCTATATCTCTTTGCCTCCATCACCCACCCCAGTCCCTGGGTATTGATCATTCCCTTTGTCATAGCAGGGATGGATTTTCTGGTTATTGAAAGAAATTATAATTTTAAACCTCTGATGTTCATCCTGCCCCTTTTTATCATAGGCTTTATTTCTTATTTTGTTATCACCAAGGATGCCAGGGTTACCGAAAGAGTGGCCCGGCTAAACACAGAAGACTCCACACCTTATATCAACCGGATACCCTATTCCATATACAACAATGCTGAACTTCTGTTGGTTCCCTACCGCCTGACTATTTATCATGAGGGGGAAGAATTAACCAAATTGAAATACAGGTTCATGATCGTCTTTTCTCTTGCCCTGGTAACTACCACGGCCGCCCTGTGGTTCAACAAGAAAACCCGGCTAGTGGGGGGCATGCTCATTTTGATGTTCATATCCATCTTGCCGGTCTTTAGTCCAATACTCATCGCCTGGATGGTAGCCGAACGGTACCTTTACTTTACCACCGGCCTGTTCACCACCCTACTGGCCATGCTCATCTTAAAAATGGACAGATCCTTAAACATCAAGAATTTGAGCATCATCCTGACAGTACTGCTTTTGATTGCCTATTCAGCCAGATCAGTGGCCCGGACTTTGGAATGGCGAACAAGAAAAAGCCTTTGGCTGGCAACTGAGAGGCTGGGGCCGTACAGCGCTCGGGCTCATAACAATCTTGGGGATGTCTTTGGTAACGAGCGGAACTGGGAGAGGTCCATTTGGCATTTTAAAAGAGCCATTGAGCTTAATCCCAGATATAGTGAAGCCTACCATAATTTGGGCAATACTCTCATGCAACTGGGGCAGTATGATAATGCCAAAGTCCTTTTACAGGCTTCCCTTGAGATCAATCCCGCCCTATATCAATCGGTGCATAAACTTGGCCTGATCGAATATCAACAGGGAAATCCACAAAAAGCTTACGAATATTTTAGGAAATGCTTGGAAATAGAACCAACCTATGCTCCTGCCATTGAGGCTATTCGAGTCTTACAAACTTTGCAGCAAAAAAACCAGTAAATAGGCCGTCAGGTAAGATCTTTTTTACTTCCAACAAGCTCATAAACTTGAATTTGGCTAAGACCCAGGTAACGTTCTGCTCGTTCTCCTCGCGGCTGAAGGTGCAGGTAGAATAAACCAGCGTTCCTCCCGGCACCAACATCCGGATTGCCGAAGCCAGTAGCTTTCTTTGCAATTTAGACAAACTCTTGGGCTGTTTAGGATTCCAGTACTCGAAGGTATCAGGTTCTGTCAAACAGATCAGACCCTCATTGGAACAGGGGGCATCCACTAATATCTTGTCAAAATATTCGTTGAAGAGATTATACTTTCTTTCCAGACCCACGCCCGAGGAATAAATAACCTCTACATTCTTTATACCCTGACGTTGCAGGTTTTCCTCCATTTTGAAGATCCTCTTCTTGTTGTTCTCCACAGCCACAATCTGAGCGCTTCCCTTAGTGATGATGGCCATTTGAGAAGTCTTGCTGCCCGGAGCGGCGCAAAGATCAAGTATTCTCTCGCCTTCTTGAGGATCCAACATGTAAACCGGTACCATGCTGGACAAATTCTGAATGTAAATCTTGCCCTCATTGACCAACTTGGTCTCAGATAGCTTAAGACCCTCCGGTTCCTTTAAAACTATGAAGCTGTTTGGGAGTGGCCCCGGCTTTATGATGAACTTAGTGCGTCTTAACTCTCTTAAGGCCTCGTTCAGATTTACCAGACCGGTGTTAACCCGGAAGGTTGTGGGCGGTCTTGTATACATGTGTTGGAGGATCCTCACATGTTTGGGGCCAAACATTTTTTGGATTTTTTGGATGAACAGATCCTTTTTCTCCATTGAAGATATTGTATCAGAGTAACAAAGTATAAAATATTGTTTACATATGGAGCTAGCAAAGCTATTCTAAAATCAAGGACCAATCTAACCAATCCGAGGAGGAGATATGCCTACAGACGGAGATGGGGTACCCGATTGGACAAACCGAACTTTCTTGTCCATGGCTGAAGAGTTGTTGGCAAACGGCCGAGAGAAACAAGTTGTCATCAACGGTTGCGAGGGTCGTCTGCTGATCAGCCTACGCGGTGAAAACTGGCTGTTCGAACACAGGGGACTGCCGACGAACAAGATCATTGTTTCTTCAACCTATCCCGGCAAACTGACACCCGCCTTTGTGACACCATGACGGCCGTCCTGGTGCCCACCAAACCGAAGCTTAATCATTCAAGATCGAGCTTCGGTTTTTTGTCATAATAAAAAAAGATATAATACAGCTTGGAGAAATCCTTATGAATAAATTGCTTTACGACTACCAAGTGGAACGTTACGAAACCATTGATTTCACAAAGAAGGTCTTTAAAGGCTTCTTTAAGAAGTCGAGAAGAAAACTGGTCAGATGGGATACCAAGGCAAGAGTTTTGGCTTTTATATCCTATGCCCAGCTTATCTTGATTTTCGCACTTTTGGCTTATCTTGCTCCATACTATGTAGCCGTACCCCTTATACTAGTTGTTTTTTCAAGTAGATTTTTGCTTTTGATCATTTCCAATGCGGTATACAGTCCTTTTGAAAGAAGAATATTAGCTAAAAAGACATTATTAACTGCGCAGACCCTGGGCAATCGAGCCGACTTAACGACTGTAGCCATTACCGGTAGTTCAGGTAAGACTTCTGTCAAACATATTCTGCAAGCTCTGCTCCCAAGTGAACTCCTGTACACCAACCAAAATGAGAACGATCTCACGAGCTATCTTGATCTTCTGGGAAACGGATTAGACGATAGATATAAATATTTACTTTGTGACATAAACGCCAGAAGAAAAGGAGATATTAAAAATGTCTGTCAGCTGGTATCACCAAAAATAGGCATACTCACCTCCATCAACGAACAACATTTGTCTAGGTTTAAAACGATCGAAAATACAATTCAGATAAAGTTTGAGGCTTTGCATAATCTCAGAAATGAAGGTCTCGGCATCGTCAATCTTGATGACCATCTCATAGAAACGAATTTAAAATTAGCCCTGCCAACTAGATTAATAGGCTACTCTCTAGAAGATAAAACTTCCGAACTTTGCGATTATGTGGCTAATGCAAGCAACATAGCGTCCGGGATTGACGGCTCCCGCTTTAGTCTAAGCTTTAAGGACCGGGAACTAGCAGTCGAAACAAGCTTATTGGGGAAAAAACACATTGGGAATCTGGTTGCTAGCCTTATCTGCGCGATTGAAATGGGCGAGGATCCAAACATACTAGTTGACAGGGTCAGGAAGCTAAGCCAAGTACCCAACTGTCTTGAACACAAGATGCATGGCGGTATACATGTTCTGGACGATACTATCAGTGCTAATGTCTCCGGTTTTAAGGAGGCTTTGCGAATACTTTCTTTGTACGAGGGCAGAAAAACCATGGCTACACCCGGCATACCGGAAGTTGGCAGCAAGAGCAGTGATATCCACAAACTGCTTGGCTATCTTGCCTCCGGTACGGTTGATCTGATCATGCTGATCGGGAAAAATGACATGACGGAAAACATAAAGCTTGGCGCCCTAGACAACAATTTCAAGCCTGAAAACATAATTAGGATGAGGGATCTCGATGAGGTTTTTAGGTTTGTTGATAAAAATCTGAAAGATGGAGACGTCATATTATTAGAAAACTCCTTGCCTGAGGGGGTGTTTTAACACGTTTGGATCGCTTTGGCTAACAGAACCTTTTTTATTATTTATAAGAGGAAAGCCAAGCTCAGGAAAAACAACACTGGTGCGTTTCTTAGAAAGAAGTTTCCCCGATGCAACAATTCTGGATCCAGATTTAATTGATAAAAGATCTCCGGAATTTGCTCGATTCAAACCAAGAAATTCTAGAAATCCAAGCGAAAACGTAAAAACATATTGTTTTTTATTCAAAGTAGCTGAAAGGTCAATTTGCAACGGACATAATGTCTTTTGGATGCAACCTTGGAGTAGATACGCAGAAATTGATGTTACACTTAAAAACCTTGGCTACTTCCTCACAAATCTTAAAAAATCATCTTGGGGAATTAGCAACGATATAATTGTCTCACAGCTACCGTTTAGAACTATGTTGGTCGAGGTAGATGTTCCTAACTTTGTTTCAAAGGAGAGATGGATAAATAATCATCCCAATGCGTCTTCAAAAGAAATATGCAGACTCGAAAAGACTTTAAATTACTTTCAGACTATTGATACCCCATTGCCATACTACAAATTAGATGGTACTAAATCCCCGGAAGATAGTGCGAAAAAAGTTATCGCTTTTATTCAGAAGGTCCTTAATCAACCAAAAAATATAATCCCAAAGCCAAAAGAGAGAAAAAGGCCTGAGCCAGCCAAAACCTAAAAACCACCTTGGTATCATCCCAACCAATAGCCTCAAAGTGGTGATGAATGGGAGCTATCTTAAACACTTTTTTCCCGTTAAAAAAGTATTTTGAGGTCCATTGGATGAGAGAACTTAGCGCGTCAACTATGTAGACCATACCAAATACGGGCAGTAGCCACAGGGTACCAGTCGTTAGGGTAATAATCCCTATAATAGAACCAAGAGCCAACGCCCCCGTGTCCCCCATGAACAATCTGGCCGGTTTAATGTTGAAGTAGAGATAGGCCATGGTTGCCCCCAACAAAATAAAGATAAAAACCAAATCGGCTATGTCGTTCGTTGAGCTTTTTACAAAAATAGCCAAAGGAATCAGGGTTATAAGCAGCGAGCCGGATGATAACCCGTCAATTCCGTCTAAAATGTTAAAGGCGTTGGACATAAAAGTGATGGTTAAAACAGACAACGCAAAAAGGAAAAACCCGGAAGAAATTTCGTACCCCAGAAACGGGCATTTGATCATAAATAAACCGTTAGCGATCCCCCAATAGGCAATAAGGCTTGCGGCTGCTAGTTGAATTGCCAGCTTGTACCGTACCCTAAGACAGAGTCCGCTGAATTTGAAAACCTTTTTAAGATCATCAAAAAAGCCTATCAATCCATAAAGCACTAAACCCAATAAAAACAGAATAAGTTTGCCAAGGCTTATTTCATAAACACTGAAGGCATAGAAAAAAATATAAAATATCAGGGCAGCTAAGACTATCAATAGTCCTCCCCCAGTTGGCGTGCCGGCTTTGTATCCCCTGATCTTGTCGTAAATGGCCACTGTATCGCTATCCCCAAACCTATCCTTTCTCCCCTCTAAACGTTGGGGATCCCTTATCTTCAACTTATACACAAGGTTTATAAAGGGTACGAACAGCAAAAAGGTTACCCCAAACACGCCGGCAGACATCAGATATAAATTCACGGCTGGAAGCATATTACAAATTAAGTATAAATTATTTTGTTGTAATGTTAATAATATCGTTTCGTTAGCTAAATCATCACAACAATTGCTAAAATGAAGCTGTAAAAAACATGTTAAGAAAACTTGTTCGAAAACCATACCGGGCTCTCCTGACCCTTCTGGTCAGGAAAACCCTGAAAAAGCATCAGCCTACTGTCATAGTGGTCCTGGGGGACGGCCAAACGGCCATCGGCCGGGAAATAGTTTTTCATCTTATTAAATCCGAATTTCCTGCCCGGCGTAACCTGGAATCGCCGGAAGCTGAGTTTAGCGTGCCACTTTGCGTTTTAGGCCAACCATCCTACCCCACTGGGGCAGCTGACTGGCTGTGGCTGCCCCTCAAGTCCTTGCTTGCTATAAATAAGAACCCCGCCCACCGGCATTTTCTCATCTTAGAATTGAATTTTACCAACCCGGAGCTATTAACTTACTGGTTAGAGGTACTTAAACCAGAAACCGCGCTCATAGCCGGCCAACTCCCGGTAGATTATTCCCAGTTTGGGATCAAAAAGGTGGTGAAAATAAATCAAACTCATCCGGATGAGCTTTTAAAACCTTTCATGATGGCCGCTGAACAGATTGGCCGCTATTACCGGCTGGAGCCAACTGATATAAACCTGGCCTTAAGCACCTTCACCTTACCAACATCAAAGATAAGATTCTTCCCCGGAGCAGGTGGTTCTACTATCATTGATGCCACCCATTACTATTTTCCTGTCCAATTATCATCCGTTTTAGAGCTAATAGGTGATGATCTGGAAACTTCCAACCGGATAATCTTTACCACTGACAAAAGGGACCTGGCGTATCTTCAAAAATTTCCACAGTGGGTGATAAATCCAAAGGGCCACACACCAAAACAAAATGAAGTATTTGTTTTAAGAGGAGATAAAAGATACATTTTGGCAAAATTTGGACATCTATTCGCCTCGAAGATGCCTCTGATATAAATATGAGCCCAATAGCCCTTGCCCCCAATGTGGAAAGAAAGCTAGTTCAAGCGGCCAGAAAGGACAAGTCTAAGTTCGGACCTCTTTACCAGCATTATAATCCCTACGTCCAGGAATTCTTCAAATACCGGGTGAGCGATCCGGTTATGGCTGATGAGTTAACCTCAGTCGTCTTCGAAAAAGCCCTCAATGGTCTCGATAACTTCCAGTGGCAAGGTATACCCTTCTCAGCCTGGTTATTTAGAATAGCCAGAAATACCCTGATTGACCACTACAGACGAAGCAACCGGAACAAATCGTTTTCCTCACTGGAGTATCTGCAGGATCTACCATCTGCCGACAAGGAACCGTCAGAACAGGTAGAGTCTATGTTTGCGGAGGAGCTCCTGTATAGAGTGCTGCAGGAACTTCCTGCCCGGGAAAAAGAAATAATCATGCTCAAGTTCTTTGACGGCTATACCAACCGGGTAATCGCCCAAATAACTTCACTTAGTGAGACCAACATTGGGACTATAATCTTCAGGACCATCAGAAAATTAAGGGACTTATACCGGGACGGGCGTGATTAAAGCAGACCGGCCAGCACGTTAGCCAATTTGTCCGAATCGTGCCTAATCAAGCTTCTTTTTACAATATCTTCTCCCTTTCTACCCACTATTTCCCCCGCTAAAAGATGCCTTCTAATAACCCTATACTTCCGGGAAGGTCTGATATCATCCATGGGAGGATGACCTTTCTCCTCTTGATATCTTCTCAAAATGCTCTTGGGCATCTTTTCCGTGTTAATGATCACATAATCGGGATATTTGCCCAAATATTTTTTGATCGTCTCTACGTAATCACTGACCTTAAAACCATACGTCTGACCGAATTTATTCATCAGGCTTATCACCAGGGCGACCCGAGCAGAAGATTTCTGCAGGGACTCAGCCACACCGGAAACGATAAGGTTAGCTATGGTACTGGTAAAGAGATCTCCCGGCCCCAATACTATCAGATCAGCCTTCATAATAGCTTCACAGGTTTTCTTATTGATGCGAGCCTTTGGCTGGATGCTCACATCCACTATCCTCTTTGTCCCGTCGTGCTTAAGGTGGGGAGCATCAATATGCGTCTCGCCGATAATTATTTCCCCATCCTCGTAGTGGGCAATGAGGGTCACAGGCTCGTTGGTAATGGGCAAAACCCGACCCTTGACCCTGAGTATTTTTGAAGCGTATTCAAAGGCCTTGTCCTCCGAATTGAAAATATCCGTTAAAGCGGTTAGCAGCAGATTGCCAAAATTATGCCCCAGTAGACCCGCCCCCTTATCAAAACGGTATAAAAAAAGCTCCCGCAGGACGTCGTTATCACCATTGGCATCTGCCAGAGCAACCAGAGCCATTCTAAAATCACCTACGGGTAAAAAACCAAATTCATCTCTCAGACGGCCGGTACTTCCCCCATTGTCAGCACAAGTGACTACAGCTGTTAGGTCCAGATCCTTCTTTTTTAGACCACTGAGGACTGTATAGCTTCCTGTACCGCCTCCGATTGATACGACTTTTTTCATCTTAATATATGATAACGGCAGTGGTTGATACTCATTACAAAAAGGTGATCTTCTCAAGCATTTTCTGAAACTCTGAACTTAGATCAAGATCGGTGGCAAAGGTGGTGGGACTCTCCATGGATATTTCGTACAGTATGCTCTTTTCCTTATCCACCAAAAGTACAAAATGCTCAAAACTTTCCTGAGTTTTCTTGTAGTATAAACCCTTGTTTCCACCCAACTCATACGGCATCTGACTATACATAGCAGAATTTTCGTCTCTGGCTTTAGCACCCAAATTTTCCTTCACGTCATAATCGAACTTAATATCTTTGATCATAATGGTCACCGATTTTTGCCCATCGGTCGTATTGGTCAACACATGCCTCTCCAGAAAGGGTATTTTCTTGTCTACGACGGAATCAGCCTGATAACCTTCAGAAATACCCAGGGTGAAATACTTGCTCTCTAGTGTGTCAAACAGGAACGAACCCTTTTCCTCTTTCTTGCCCACTGAAAAAGCCCCCATGGCAAAAACAAAGATAAGGGGCGCGATGACCACAAAAACCAATAGAGCAGTAGGAAAAGGTAGGTTCGTCTTTTTAGCTACAGTGACGTTTTTTATTTCATAAGAAGATCCAAGCTGGGTGATCGCTTCCTTAGGTTCATCTGGCTTGATGCTCCCCACAGCTCCGCTTTGAGGTGAAACGCCGCTTATGGAGGACACTTGTTCTCTGTTATCTACACCGGGTATCCAACTATCCATTAGCTTATTATACTGTAAGATTCATACTTGGGAACTGACCTGCCACTTATTGACATAGGTCGGCCAGGGAGTCAAAATCAGCCACGGAAAAGGGGCATTCGTATATCTTACCCCCCTCAAGATTGTCATAGGCAAAAAGGGTGCTGACCATGCCCATGGATTTGACATACAACCTGAACCTTCCGGGATCCCCCTGAATCTGACCCACATATCGGAAACTGCAAGGTTGGTTTTCTAATGAGCTCCCCTGCCAAAACGAAAGATCGCAGCTGTGAGGTAGTTCAGCGCCATCTACCCTAAATAAGCATTCATAATCAGGCGAGAAGACAAATGAGCACTCTGTATCAAACAACTCTATAACGGTGATTTCCATGGCATGAATAAATTCGTTCTCATCTGGGACACGATTATACGCGGCAATGAAGGCCTCCGTGGACAAAACCACCTTATTCATGATGGATTTGATCACACCATCATGAGCCATATTCTGCTTTTCTTCAGGATTTATTATATTGATGACTATAGCGGAAAGTATCCCAATTATGGTTATAACAACAAGCAACTCAATAAGAGTGAAAGCTATTTGATGATTTTTTCGGACCAACGGTACAACCACAATTTCTCTAACCAGGAAAATTTAGCAGAGCCCCAGTTAGCCCCGCCAGAGGCGGGGCTAATCCGATAACAAATTAGATACAGTTAAGTCCGTCCTCATCGCACTGCTGCATTCTACCCACGGTATTATCATACTGGAATGTTGTAGTTACAATACCAAATGATCGGGCGTAGATCTGGAAATCCCCGCCGGTACCTAAGGCACCTACGTACCAGTAATAACACTGGGCAGCTCCTGCACCATCCCAACCATTACCGGCCGGATCGCAAAGAACTGGCAGTGGATTGCCGGTCACAGCGAACAAGCATGTATCAGTGGCGGTTAAACAAGAACCGGCCTGTGCTGTGGAATTATCCAAAGCATTGATGAATTCGTCTCCTTCCGGTGTTCTACCATAGGCTGAGACAAATCCCTGCGTAGCCAAAGATACCTTGTTTATCGCAGCCTGAACGCCTGCGTCTCTAGCTCTGTTTTGTTGTGCCGCTGGATCGATGATGGCGATTAGCACACCGGCTAATATGCCAATAATAACAATGACGATTAAGAGCTCAATGAGTGTGAAACCCTTTTGACCTTTTATCACAGTTTCACACCCCCTTTCAAAAAGCTTCTGTCAAAGAAGTAATTGAACATAAGTACTAGGCAGGTGAAATCAGTAATTAATTCTTAAGTACCTGTTAATCACCTATATATTAGTATGAACAAAGAGTAGCGGACTGTCAAGACTAACACCCTAAACCTAACTGCCATGACATTTCTTATACTTCTTTCCGCTCCCGCACGGACAGGGATCATTTCGACCAACCTTGTCCTGGCCAGCCACCACCTTCTCAACCTGTATAGCCTCACCCACCTGCCCATCCTTAGCGTATCTCGTCTCATCAGCTACACCACTTTCTAACTCTCCTTGCTGATATCTCACGCCGCGAGCGGACTTGGAGATACGTTCTTTAACTTTAGGTGATTGAGAGGTTTCCACCTCCAGGGCGGCAGTTAATCTTTCTGCAATTGACGAATAGACCTTGGCTACCAAAGCCTCAAACCTTTCGTGGCCTTCCTTTTTATACTCAACCATGGGATCTCTTTGGGCGTAGCCCCTAAGACCGATCCCTTCCCTCAGCTGATCCATGATAACCAAATGATCCATCCAAAGAATATCAATAACGGGAAGACTTATTCGCCCCAAGCCGGAAAGCCAAACTTCCTGACCGAACTTCTGTTCATACCTTGCCCAATCTTTATCTGAAAAATCAGAATATTGGCCAATTTTCTCAATAAACCAGTCTTTCATTTCCAGATTACCATCGGCCAAATCCAGCACCCTTCTTCTTAGCTTGTAGATCACATCCCGATGGACATTAATAACGTCGTCCATCTCCACAACCTGTTTTCGACGATCAAAATTGAAACCTTCAACCTTCTTTTGTGCATTCTCAATGGCTTTGCTGACCAAACCTGACTCCAAGGGAATGTTCTCATCCAAACCAAAACGGTTCATTAGCCCCTCCACCTGTGCCCCGCCGAAGATCCTCATCAGATCGTCCTGCAATGAGACAAAAAACCTTGATGAACCGGGCTCTCCCTGCCTACCTGAACGACCTCTCAACTGATTGTCTATCCTTCTTGATTCGTGACGTTCTGTACCCACCACGTGCAATCCTCCCAAGGCTATAACCTCCTGCCTCTCCTTTTCGGAACCTGGATCTCCTCCCAGTTTGATGTCAACACCTCTTCCAGCCATATTAGTGGAAACGGTCACCGCATGCTTCCGGCCCGCCTGGGCAATGATCAACGCCTCTTTCTCATGATTTTTAGCATTTAGGATCTCGTGCGGTATCCTTCGGTGTTTTAGAAAATCATGCAAGAGCTGGCTTTTTTCCACGCTAGTGGTACCTACCAAAACAGGCTGGCCGGCTTTAAATTTTTCCTCTATATCATCGGCCGCAGCCTGGTATTTGGCCGCTTCCGTCTTATAGACCAGGTCATTGTGATCCCGGCGAATAATAGATTTATCTGTTGGTACAACCAGCACTTCCAGCTTATAGATCTTATAGAACTCCTCTGCCTCGGTGACAGCTGTGCCTGTCATACCGGACAATTTCTTATACATCCTAAAGTAATTCTGGTAAGAGATCTCGGCCATCGTTCTTGATTCTTCCTGTATAGCTACGCCTTCCTTGGCCTCCAACGCCTGATGCACGCCCTGGGAATAACGGTTACTGGGTAATAACCGGCCTGTGAACTGATCAACTACAACGATACGGCCTTCCTTGACCACATAGTCCTTATCCTTTTCATAAACGGTGTGCGCGCGCAAGGTTTGTTCAATGAGATGTACCATTTCAAAATCTTCTTCATACAAATGGGAGACGCCCAACATCTTCTCCACTCTTCTAATGCCCAGATCTGTCAAATAGGCATTCTTGTATTTTTCCTCGATTTCGTAATCCGTATCCCTGATAAGCTGCCTGACTATGGAAGCTGCCTGGTGGTATCTTTCCGTTGGCTGGGCATAGGCAGCGGAAATAATAAGCGGGGTTCTGGCCACGTCAATCAAAATGGAGTCCACCTCATCCACAATGGCAAAATTGTGGATGCCCCAGTCTCCTACGGCATTGGTCTGGGCCATTTCCTCCAAGGAGGCCACCATATTATCCCGCAAATAATCAAAACCGAATTCATGGTTGGTCCCATAGGTAATGTCAGCCTTGTAGGCCTCAGCCCGACTCACCTCCTTGAGATGAATTGCATACTCGTCCTGGAAAGCCTGTCCTTTAAACAGAGCATCATAAAAAAAGGCTTTTTCTTGCATAATACAGCCCACACTCACACCTAAAAGTTCATAGACCGGTCCCATCCAACCGGCGCCATGCCGGGCCAAATAGTCATTGGGAGTCACCAGATGAACTCCCTTCCCGGTCAAACTGTTAAGATATAAGGGCAGTGTGGCCGTGTTGGTCTTTCCCTCCCCGGTTTTTTGCTCAGATATTTTTCCCTGATGCAAAGCTATACCTGAGATCATTTGAACATCATGAAGTCTAATGTTTTGCGTTCTTTTGGTAGCTTCCCTGACCAATGCGTAGGCCTGGGGCAAGATTTCTTCCAAGTATTTATCCTGTTCCTCAACCGTCAGCTTTCTAAGAGCCTCTTTCCACGCCATGGTCTTAAGTTTTAGCTTCTCATCGGTAAGTTGGCTATACTCGTCTTCCAGCAAGTTTATTTGCTGCAACAAGGGTGCTAGTTTTTTTATTTGCCTCTCATTTGAATCTAATAGTTTGCCAAACATAGCAGAGTGATTATATCACTCCGTTACCGGTGAGTGATAAATAGCAACATTGGTTGTTGCAATAATAAATATTCTAAATTGCAATGTAAATTACCAGGGCAGCCAACGCTAGCCTATAGATAATAAAGGGGTACAAACGATGGTTTTTAAGAAAAATGATCATGTATTTTATGGCCAATAATCCTGCCAGGAAGCTACTTAAAAATCCCGCTACGATGACCATATCAAGCTCCAATACTTCACGGGAATCAACAATCTTCAGTGCCCCGGCCATTATTACTATGGGTATGGATAAAATGAAAGAAAACCTGGCCGCAGCCTCTCTGGTCAGGCCTAAAAACATTCCGCCGGATATAGTCGCCCCTGATCTGGATATTCCTGAAAGCAGTGCCGCGGATTGAAAAACACCAATGAGAAAACTTTTACCCGGACTTAGCCTCTCAGGTTCTTTTATCCGCTCGTCAGACCATTTATTATTATAAGTCTTTTCTGCCAGCCACATAATAAAAGTCCCCGCCAGCAAAAAAACAGCCACAAAGAAAGCGCTACGTAGGGATAATTCTATGAAATCGCCCAGAAACCAGCCAAGCACAACCGCCGGTAAAGATCCTATGGTTAAAAGGTAAATAAACTTCTTACTTTTAATTATTTTTAGTAGGTCTGACCAAAAATAGACGATAAGAGCCAGAGCTGTGCCCAAATGCAAAACGGTGTCAAAAGCCAG
>Ga0209254_10003525_pt1 | contig 14243 bp, 15 predicted proteins | sample FrelakmetDIP11DI_FD_187148 | JGI IMG/M metagenome (GOLD analysis project Ga0209254, IMG submission 187148) | Freshwater lake sediment microbial communities from the University of Notre Dame, USA, for methane emissions studies - DIP11 DI (SPAdes)... | ecosystem: Environmental > Aquatic >...
CAGGCAGCCGCCGCGCTTGCAGCGGCAGAGGCTCAGGTTGCGGAGCTGGAGCTGTCGGTCGAACGGCACACCGTTCGCGCGCCGCGGGACGGCGTCGTGGATGCGCTGCCCTACGAACTCGGTGAGCGCCCGCCCCGGGGTGCTCCGGTGGTCGTGCTGCTCGCCGCGGGTGCGCCCTATGCCCGCGTCTTCATCCCGGAGACGCGCCGCGCCGCGGTCGCCGCCGGCACGCCGGCGACGGTGCGCATCGACGGCGTGGATCGCGACTGGAGCGCGGAGGTCCGCTTTGTCTCTGCGGAAGCGGCTTTCACGCCGTACTACGCGCTGAATGCGCGGGATCGCGGGCGGCTAGCCTTCCTCGCCGAGGTCGTGCTCACCGAGGACGACGCGCAGGCGCTGCCGACCGGCCTGCCGGTTGAAGTGACGCTCGCGGACGGCGGCTCCGGGCCGTGAGCGTCGCGATTTCCGCGCGCGACCTCGCGCGCCGCTTCGGCAAGACGTGGGCCGTGGCGGGGATCGACCTCGACGTGCCGCGCGCGCAGATCTACGGTTTCCTCGGCCCGAACGGCTCCGGCAAGTCCACCACGATCCGCATGCTCTGCGGACTGCTGGTGCCGACGCGCGGCACGGTCACGGTGCTCGGCCACGTCGTGCCGCGCGACGCCGAGATCGTGCGGCGCAAGCTCGGCTACATGACGCAGCGCTTCTCGCTCTGGGAAGACCTCACGGTGCGCGAGAACCTCGAGTTCATGTGCCGCGTCTACGGCCTCGATCGCGCGACGCTGCGCGAGCGTATCGCGGACCGCATGCGCCGCTACGATCTCGAGGGCATCGCGAGCCAGCGCGCTGGCACGCTCTCGGGCGGCCAGCGGCAGCGCCTCGCGCTCGGCGCGGCGACGCTGCACGACCCGGAGTTGCTGCTGCTCGATGAGCCGACCAGCGCCGTGGACCCGCAGAGCCGCCGTGACTTCTGGGAAAGCCTGTTCGAGCTCGTGGGGCGTGGCACGACCATCCTGGTCTCGACCCACTACATGGACGAGGCGGAGCGCTGCCACCGGCTCGCGATCCTGGACGCCGGCCGGATTGCGGCGGAGGGTGAGCCGAGGGTGCTCGCGCGCGACATCGACGCGGTCGTGATCGAGATCGGCGAGGCGGACTTCGCGGCGGCGCGGCGCGCGCTGTCGTCGGTCCCGGCGGTGCGCAGCGTCGCCCAGCTCGGAAACCGGCTGCGCGTGCTGCTGCCGAAGGTGACGCCGCAGCCGGTTCAGTTGCTGCGCTCGGCGCTGGCTGCGGAAAATCCGGGCGCCTCGGTCGAATTGACCGGCGCCTCGCTCGAGGACGTGTTCGTCGCAGCCACGCGCTTGCGCGCCGACGCCGCGCTTCCGGAGCGTGCGGCATGAAGTGGGCGGAGCGCCTGTTCGCGGTTGCGGCCAAGGAGGTCCGCCAGCTTTCGCGCGACCGCATCACGATCGGGCTCATCGTCGGCCTGCCGGCGATCCAGCTCCTGCTGTTCGGTTATGCGATCAACTTCGATGTCCGCGGTGTCTCGACCGCCGTGCTCGACCAGTCGCGGACTTCCCTCTCACGCCGCCTCGTCGGCGACCTCGGCGCGACGCAGGTGCTCGGGACGATCCGGCAGGCGGGCACCGAACGCGAGCTGCGGGAGCTCATGCAGAAGGGCGACGCGAACGTGGCGATCGTCATCGCGCCGGACCTAGATCGGCGCATCGCCGACGGCCGGCGCCCGGCGCTGCAGATCATCGTGGACGGCAGCCAACCCGGGCTCGAGAACGTCGCCGCCGGGCTCGCCGCGATGCCGCTTCTGAAGCGCGCGGGTACGCCCGCGGCTGTGCGGCCGGTGGAGATCCTGACCGCCTACAACCCGGAGAAGCGCACCGCGGTGCAGATCGTGCCAGCGCTGTGCGGCGTGATCCTGACGATGACGATGATGGTGTTCACGTCGACGGCCGTCGTCCGCGAGCGCGAACGCGGCAACCTCGAGCTGCTCATCTCCACGCCCGTGTCCACCGCCGAGCTGATGGCAGGCAAGCTCCTGCCCTATGTCGGCATCGGCCTGATCCAGACGACCCTGATACTCGCCCTCGGCTACTGGCTGTTCGGCGTGGCGGTGGAGGGCAGTCTCCTCGATCTATATGGCGGCGCATTGCTCTTCATCGCCGCCTCGCTGTCGATCGGCCTGCTGATCTCGACCGTCGCGCAGACACAGTTCCAGGCGATCCAGATGTCGCTCGTCGCCATGCTGCCGTCGATCCTGATGTCCGGGTTCATGTTCCCGTTCGAGGGCATGCCGAAGGCCGCCCAGTGGATTGCGCAGGTCCTGCCGCTCACGCACTTCAACGAGATCATCCGGGGGGTGGTGCTCCGGGGCGCGGCCCTGACCGACATGCGCCCGGAGCTGCTGAAGCTGCTGGTCATCCTGGCGATCACGCTGACCCTGGCCATGGCCCGCTTCCACAAGCGCCTCGACTAGGGGTCAGTCCCCTTTGGTGCCACGGCCCTGAATGCTGCAAGTCCTTATCACCAAAGGGGACTAACCCCTCCGTTTACGGCCTTTTGCCGCGTTTCCACCACCTACCCGCATGGAACCCCCTCTTTCCTCGTGCTATTCTCCGCGTCGGCCGCTGCCTCCCGGCACGGTCAAGGTGACAGGACCGCTGATCGAAGATTCGCCCTACCGAGCTATTTGCCCGCCTAGACGATCCCGACCGTGTTTCCTGCCGTAGTGAAAAGCCGCTACCGACCCTCGTGAGAGGGCCGCGTACGGCCGTGTCCTTTTTGAATAGCGAGAGATTCGACTCATGAAGATCTATGTTGGAAACCTGCCTTTCTCAGCGACTGAGGCCCAGGTGCGTGACTTGTTCGCGCAGCACGGCGCGGTTGAGTCCGTAGCGCTGCCGGCGGATCGCGAAACCGGCCGCCCGCGCGGCTTCGGCTTCGTCGAGATGCCCCAGGCTGAGGCAGCCAAGGCCATCGAGGCGCTGAATGGCTTCTCGATGGGTGGCCGTCAGCTGCGCGTCAATGAAGCGCAGGATCGTCCCCGCGGCGCCGGTGGCGGCGGCGGTGGTGGCCGTCCGGGCGGCGGCGGTGGCTTCCGCTCCGGCGGCGGTGGCGGCGGCGGTGGCTACCGCTCCGGTGGCGGTGGCGGCGGTGGCGGCGGCGGTGGCGGCGGCGGTCGCTGGTAAGCGATCGAGCGCTAGCTCCCGAAAGGCCCGCTTCGGCGGGCCTTTCTTTTTGAAGATGAAGGGGTGCGTCCCCTTTGCGAATATGAAGGGGTGCGTCCCCTTCATAAACGTCTGCGCGCCTTCGCTCCGATCGCCGATCGCAGGGCGCGCACCCTGATCCTCGGCAGCATGCCGGGCGAAGCTTCGCTCGCCGCCGGCGAGTACTACGCCTTCCGTCACAACCAGTTCTGGCGCATCGCCGGCGAGATCGCAGGCTTCGCTCATGACGCGTCGTATGCGCACCGCAAGGCGGCGCTCAGGCGCTCCCGCATTGCGCTCTGGGACGTGCTCGCAAGCTGCGTCCGCGTCGGCAGCCTCGACTCGGCGATCCGCGAGGACTCCATCCGCGTCAATGACTTCGCCGCCTTCCTCGCGGCCCACCCGGCAATCCGCCGCGTCTGTTTCAACGGCCGTAAGGCGGAATCCGCCTGGCGTCGCCGCGTCGCGCCGACGCTTCCCGCGGCGCTGATGCTCGAGTATCGCCTGCTGCCGTCCACAAGCCCGGCCCATGCCGGGATGAGTTATCGTGCCAAGCTCAGGCATTGGCGGAGCGCGATTCCGTGTTGACACGCAGGCGATTACTCCAGGGTCTCGGCGCGGGCGCGGCACTTGCCGGTATCGGCGTGCGCGCACGCGGGGCTACTTCGGCGCCCGAGGTGCTCGTCATCGGCGCGGGCGGTGCGGGACTCGTCGCCGCGAAAGAGCTGATGGCGAGCGGCGTCTCCGTGCTCGTGCTGGAGGCGCGCGACCGCATCGGCGGCCGCGCTTTCACCGATGGCAGCCTCGGCGTCCCCTGGGATCGCGGCTGCTCCTGGCTGCATGCCTCGAACGTCAATCCCTGGATGGACTACGCGCGGCGCAGCGACTTCGAGATCCATCCCGACCGTTTCGCGCGCGAGACCTACGACGGCGCGCGGCGCATGGACGGCGCCGAGACCGCCGGCTATCGCGCGGTCACGGAACGCATGGAGCGCGAGCTTGAGCGCGCTGGCGCTCGCGGCCTCGACATACCCGCGGAAGCCGCACTCACGCAGGAGACGCTCGCGGATCCCTGGTACCCGATGGCGATGGACGACCTCACGGGTTGGGAAGGCGTCGAGCCCGCAAATTTCTCCGCGCTGGATTCCCACGGGTACGACGAGGACGGCGAGGACTACGTGATCCCGCGCGGCCTGGGAACGCTGGTAGCGCATTACGCGAAGGGCGTGGAGGTGAAGCTCGAAACGCCGGTCACGCGAATCCGCTGGGGCGGGCGCGGTGTCGCCGCGGACACCGCTGCCGGCCTGGTCACGGCGCGCGTCGCCGTGGTCGCCTTACCTTCCGCCATCGTGGCCGAAGGCTCGGTGATCTTCTCGCCCCACCTGCCGGCCGAAGTACTGCAGGCGCACCACGATCTTCCGCTCGGTATCCTCGAGAAGATCGCGCTGCGCTTCAAGCGCAACATCTTTCCCTCGGAGTCCACGGAGTTCCTGCGCAGCAAGCGCGACGATGGCCGTGGACTCGGTTACCTGACGCGCCACTCGGGGGAGAACGTCTGCGTCGCGTTCGCGCGCGGCCGCCTGGCCCGCGACCTCGAAGCACGGGGCGAGGCCGCAGCCATCGAGCAGGCGCTCGACGAGCTCGCCGCGATGCTGGGCGGCGACGTGCGCAAGCATTTCGACAAGGGTGCCGCCACCGCCTGGGCCTCGGATCCCTATGCGCGCGGCGCTTACTCCCACTGCGTGCCCGGACGCTACGGCGCGCGTGCGCTGCTGACGCGACCTGTGGGCGGGCAAATCGTGTTCGCCGGCGAGCACACCGATCAGGCGGGCTACGGCACGCTGCACGGGGCCTGGCGCTCGGGTGTGCGTGCCGCCGCCGAGGCGCGCCGCCTGCTCGGGCGGGCCTGAGCCATGGGCTACGTGCTCTACGACTACCTGCCCTCGGGCAATGGCTATAAGTGCCGCCTGACGATGAAGGCGCTCGGCATTCCTTACGAACTGGTGCCGATGAACATCGTCGCCGGCGCCACGCGCACGCCCGAGTACCTTGCCATCAACCCGAACGGCAAGATCCCGGTGCTGATGGTGCCGGACCGCGGCGCGCTCGCCGAGAGCCACGCGATCATCAACTTCCTCGCCGAGGGCACTCCGCTCATGCCCGCCGATGCGTACGAGCGCGCGCTCGTGTGGCAGTGGCTCTGCTTCGAGCAGTACCAGCTCGAGCCCGGGGCCGCGACCGTGCGATTCTGGCTGAAGTCCTTGAAGAAGACGCCCGAAGAGCTCGGCGAGAAGTACGTCGAGCGCTTCCAGCGCGGCGCGGACGCGTTCGCCGTGCTCGAGCGCGCGCTCACCGGCAGGCGCTGGCTCGTGGGCGACGACGTCACGCTCGCGGACATCGCGCTCTTCGCCTACACGCACGTGGCAGATGAGGCGGGGTATCGAATGTCTGACTACCCCGCGATCGGCACCTGGATCGCGGAGTTCAAGCGCCTGCCCTGGTACTCGCCGATCACGGAGCCTTGATGCCATCGCGCCGCGAGGCGTTCCGCTTCTGGCTGAAACTCGGCTTGATCTCCTTCGGCGGACCCGCCGGGCAGATCGCGATCATGCATCGCGAGGTCGTGGACGAGCGCCGCTGGATCGACGAGCGCAGCTTCATGCAGGCGCTCAATGTCTGCATGCTGCTGCCGGGACCGGAAGCGCTGCAGCTCGCGATCTGGCTCGGCTGGCGTCTGCACGGCCTGGCGGGCGGCGTGGTCGCGGGGCTCTGCTTCATCGGGCCCTCGATGTTCATCCTGCTTGCGCTGTCGTTCGTCTACGCGGTGCACGGCGACCTGCCGCTCGTCGCGGCGGCACTTGCCGGGCTCAAGGCGACGGTGATCGCCCTGATCGTGCAGGCGCTGGTGCGCATCGCCGGCCGTGCGCTCAATCACCCCGTGCACTGGCTGCTTGCGATTGCGGCGTTCGTGCTGATCGCGGGCCGGTTTGCGCCGTTCCCGCTCGTGCTGGCCGGCGCCGCCCTCGTCGGCTTGCTCGCAGGCAAGGGCGAGGCGAATCGCGTGCCGGCGTCGCCGCCTGCGGCGTTTCCCTGGCAGACCGTGGCAGCCGGCGTCGTGCTCTGGGCGGTCCCGGCGTTGCTGATTGCCGCGGCAGCCGGCCCGCAGTCGCTCTATGCCCATCTCTATCGCTTCTTCACCAGCGCTGCGCTGCTCACTTTCGGCGGCGCCTACGCGATCCTTGCTTGGGTCAACCAGCAGGCGGTCGAGGTATACGGCTGGGTCACGCAGGCGGACACGATCGCGGGTCTCGCGCTTGCCGAGACGACGCCCGGGCCGCTCATCATGGTGCTGCAATTCATCGGCTTCATGGCGGGCTGGCATGGCAGCGATGGTTCTGGCGGTGCCGCGACGGTGGCGGCGCTCGTCACGTCCTGGGCGACTTTCCTGCCCGCTTTCGTCGTGATCCTCGCGGCCGCGCCCTATGTGCTGCGGCTCGCGGAAAACCGGCGCCTGGCCGCGGCACTGACAGGCGTTACGGCGGCTGTCGTCGGCGTGATCGCCAGCCTCGCGCTCGCCTTCGGCCGCAGCGTCCTGTTTCCAGCGGGGTTCGAGTCGCCGGACTGGGGCTCGATTGCGATCGCCGTCGCCGCCTTCGCCGCGCTGCAGTGGACGCGCCTCGAAATGCTATGGGTGATCGCCGGAGGCCTGGTCGCCGGGCTCGCACTCGGCTTCGCCTGAGGCGGACGCCATGCTAGCGTGTTCGGCATGAAGTACCTGCACACGATGGTGCGCGTCGGCGACCTGGAGAAGTCGCTGCATTTCTACCGCGACCTGCTGGGCCTTCGCGAGTTGAGGCGCATCGACAACGAAAAGGGGCGTTTCACGCTCGTCTTCCTCGCCGCGCCGGGCAACGACGACGCGCAGGTCGAGCTCACGTACAACTGGGACCCGGAGCCGTACACCATCGGCCGCGCTTTTGGCCACCTGGCCTACGAGGTCGACGATGTCTACACGCTCTGCGAAAAACTCGCCGCCGGCGGTGTCACCATCAACCGCCCGCCGCGCGACGGCCGCATGGCCTTCATCCGCTCGCCCGACAACATCTCCGTCGAGCTCCTGCAGAAGGGCGCCGCGCTTCCTCCCCAGGAACCCTGGGCCTCGATGCCCAACACCGGCACCTGGTAGATATCGGAGACACCCGCTCACGCCGCGGGCAAGTGCCACCACTTCTTGGCGTGAGAGTCCGGGCGAGTCCCCGAGCGAGTGACTAAGTTCCGGCGGAACGAGCGAGGGTCCCCGCCCGGGCTCTCGCGCCAGGGGGCGACGCAACTAGCCTGCGATGTATCGCCTGAGATCTTCGATCTCGTGCTTCTGCTCGTCGATGACCGCCTTCACGCAGTCCCCGATCGAGATCACGCCGACGAGTTCGCCGTTGTCGACGACGGGTAGGTGACGGATCCGCTTCTCCGTCATGAGCTTCATGCAGTCGTTGACGGTCTGGGCCGGCCCGACGTGGAACACCGGCGTGCTCATGATCGTGCCGACCGTGGTCTCCGTGGACTTGCGCCCCATCAGCACGACTTTGCGTGCGTAGTCGCGCTCCGAGATGATGCCGGCGAGGCGGCCGCCCTCGAGCACCGGCAGGGCGCCGATGTAGTGGTCGGCCATGAGCTGGATCGCCGCGCGCACCGGTTCGGCCGCCTCGATCGTCACGCAGCCCGGCTTCTTCTCCTCGAGCAGTTGCCGCACCGTACGCATCGCGGATCTCCCGAAGCAGCTTCCCCCGCGATCTTACGCCCTTGCGACGTCATAGCGCGAGCGCGCCAAGGGCCGAGCGGAACCCCTCGCTCGTTCCGCCGGAACCCAGTCACTCGCTCGGGGCCCCGCCCGGCCCGGACGCGCGCTCGGGCTACGCTTCGCGCGTGCGCCACGCCGCGAGGATCGCCGCTTCCTGCTCCGCCGAGAACCCCGAACGAAGCGTCGTCCGGCGATCCTCCGGCCGCGTCTCGTGCCAGGCCAGCGTGTCGCGTACCGTTTCTTCGAGCGACCGCGCCTTGAGCCCCTGGTCGACGGAAGCCTGGATGCCCGTCAGCGAGCCGCCGGCCTCGACACCGCGCATCGGCCCCCAGGGCGCGAAGTTCATCTCCTCGGGCTTCAGGTTCGCGGCCAGGAAATCCTCGTCGATCCAGGTGAGCTGGGTGTCGGCACCCGTCACCTTGCGGCTCGTGTCCATGAGCGAGCCCATCGTGATCGCACCGGGCGGCGTGACGGCGTTGAAGTCGCCGACCACCTGGCGCTCGACGAGTCCCATCATGAACGCGGCGAGATCGCGCACGTCCACGATCTGGATCGGATCGGCGGCCGTGCCGGGCACGGCCATGTCGCCGCCACGCGCGAAGCGCACCGGCCAGTAGGTGAACCGGTCGGTCGGGTCGAGCGGGCCGACGATGTAGCCGGGGCGCACGATCGAGCAGCGCCGCCCGTAGGCGTCGCGCACGTACTGTTCGCACAGCGCCTTCATCGGTCCGTAGGTCTCGTTCGTGATCTCTTCCTGGTCGAGGTTGTCGAGCACGCCGGTGGGTGAGCCGATGTCGTTCGGCTTCTCGAAGCTCGCGTAGGCGGAAATGCTCGAGATGTAGAGGCAGTAGCCGGTGTTCGGGGCGAGCAGGTCCGCCGACATCTTGCAGTACTTCGGGATGTAGCCGGTGTTGTCGATGACGGCGTCCCAGCGGCGGTCTTTCAGCGAGTCGAGCTGGCCCTTGCGGTCGCCGTGCAACGTTTCGACGCTCTCAACGCCGTCCGGGGCGCGCTTGCCGCGGTTGAAGTGCGTCACCTTCCAGCCGCGCGCCAGCGCCACCTCCGTGACGTGCGGGCCGATGAAGCCGGTGCCGCCGAGGACCAGCAGCGTACGCTCGCGCGATGTTTCCGCCATCAGCCTGCCTCCCGCGAGTGCGAGCGCGGTGCCCGCGCCGGCCTGGATCAAAGTGCGTCGTGAAATTGCCATGACATTCTCCTTAACGTGCGCCGGCCGGTGCGTAGCGTTCCAGCCAGTTCCTGGTTTCGTCGTACCAGAATAGCGAGTTCTGGCGTTTCAGGATCCAGTGGTTTTCGTTCGGGTAGTACACCAGCCGGCTCGGCACGCCGCGGTTCTGCAGGATGTGGAACAGCTCCATCCCGTTGTTGAACGGCACGCGCTGGTCGAGCTGGCCGTGGATCACGAGCGTCGGCGTGTTGAAGTGGCCGGCGTTCGAATGCGGCGAATAGCGGGCGAACTCCTCGGGCCGCTCCCAGGCCTCGAAGAACCGGTTCTTCTCGGCGCCGTAGTCGCCGCCGTACATGGTGTAGTTGTTGTAGACGGCGGCGTGGGCGATCAGCGTCTGGAACGGATGCTCGCGGCCCAGCAGCACCGCGGCGAGGAAGCCGCCGTAGCTGCCGCCGCCCGCCGCCATGCGCGACGTGTCGATCCAGGGCTTCGCGGCGAACCACTCGGCCGCCTTGATCGTGTCCTCGTAGGGCTTCGTGATGCCGTCTGGATTGATGGAGTCGGCAAAGGCCTGTCCGAAGCCGCTCGAGCCATGGAAATTGTGCCAGGCGGTCACGTAACCCCAGCTCGAGAACACCTGCGCGTTCCAGCGGAATGTCCAGCTGTCCGTGATGCCGTTGTGCGGCCCGCCGTGCAGCAGCAGGTAGAGCGGGTACTTCTTCGCCGGGTCAAAGCCCGGCGGGTAGACCACCCACATCTGGATGTCGGCGCCGCCGGAGCCCTTGTAGGTGACGCTCTCGACCTTGCCGAAGGCGGTGGCCGCGAGTTGCGTGTCGTTCTGGTCGGAGAGCCTGCTTGCCGCGCCGTCCTTCGTGGACACGGCGACCAGCGTCGGCGGCTCCGTGAAGGACTGGCGGATCGCGACGAGCGTCGCGGGTTTCCCCGCGATCGCGAGGGAGGAGAAGCTCGAGTTCGTCGTCACCGCATGCTGCGTTCCCTTCGCGACGTCGAAACGGTAGATGCGCTGCGTGGCCGCGTCGTCGATCGGGGCGTACAGGCTCTTCGAGTCCGGCGCCCAGGCCATGCTGCCGATCGAACGGTCCCAGTCTGCGGCGAGGCGCCGCTGCGAGCCACCCTTGCGATCCAGGAGGATCAACTGCTTCGTGTCGCCGTAGAAGCCGGGGATCGCCTGCCTCGTGTAGGCGAGGTGACGGCCGTCCGGGCTGTAACGCGGCTCCTCGTCGCTGGCCGGGTTTCCGGCCGTGAGATTGCGCGCCTCGCCGCCGCTCACGGCGACCGCGTAGACGTCGAGGTTCTCGTTGTTGCCGGCGCGGTCGGAGTTGGAGACGAAAGCAACTTCCAGCCCGTCCGGCGAGATGTCATAGGAATCCGTGCCATTCTCGCGGCGTGGCAGGTAGTGGCCGGAACTCAGCGTGATCGCGGTCGGTGCCCCGCCCTCGAGCGGGATCGAATACAGGTACGGAATGCGGTCCTCGATGAAGTGGTCCCAGTGGGTGACCGGCGGCCTGTCCCAGGCCATCGCGGTCATCTTCGACTCTTCGCGGGCCGTGAGCTTTTCTTTGGTCTTCGTCCAGTCGGTGATCTCAGGCCAGACTTCGGTGATGAATGCGATGCGTCGCGAGTCCGGGAACCACCGAGGCGCAGAGACGCCGGTCGGCACGTCACTGACGCGGATCGCCTCGCCGCCGCCCGTGCCGATCACGTAGAGCTGCGAGTGCTTGTCGTCGCCGCGCTTGGCGACGAAGGCGATCCAGCGGCCGTCCGGACTCCACGCAGGCTCGGACTCATTGCCCTTCATGCTGGTCAGCCGCTGCGAATTGCCGCCGGAAGTCGCGACCATGAAGAGATCGGCGTCGCCCTTGTCGTTTTCCGCGTCGAAGCGCGTCACTGGGTAGACCGCGAGCTTGCCGTCCGGCGAGATGGCCGGGGCGCCGACGCGCTTCAGTTGCCACATCGTCTCCGGGGTCAATGGAGCCGGCGCGGACTGCGCGAGGACGGCGGCAGGCCAGGCGGCGGCCGCCGCCGCAAGCAGTCGGATCATCGGGCGCATCAGGGGACTCCCAGGGCCGCAGCGCGGCCTTCTCGAGGTGCGCGTGATTCTGCCGGTCGCGGGAAGCTGCATGCAAACCTGGTTCAGCGCAGGATCCGCACGTTGCGTCGCAAAGGCCTTTGGCGGACAGTGTCCGGATGCGTGATCTCGAGGAATTGCGAGCGCGGGTGCGGGAATTCGTCGAGGAGCGGGACTGGAACCGCTTCCACAGCCCCAAGAACCTCGCGATGGCTCTTTCGGTCGAAGCCTCCGAGCTCGTGGAGCTGTTTCAATGGCTCACGGAGGAGGAGAGTGCGGCGCCCGACCCCGATCGCCGTCGCCGCGTGGCCGAGGAACTCGCCGACGTGCTCTGGTTTCTGGTGCGGCTCTCCGACCGCCTCGACATCGACTTGCTCGAAGCCGCAGAGCTCAAACTCGCGGCCAACGCCGCGAAATACCCCGCCGACCGTGTCCGCGGCGATGCCCGCAAGTACGACGAGTACTGAAGAAAATGGGACGTTCACCTTTTTCGGGTGATGTCCGTCCCCGCCGGCTTCGGCGCCGCTTCAGGCTCCTCGGACTTGGTATCCGGCGCGGCCTCCGGGGGCTTCTCCGCGCCTTTGCGCTCCAGGAACCAGTGCGCCACGCCCTGTTCCTTCGGGCCGACATGATGAAACCAGCGCTGCTCGATGCGGTCGGGCGACACGAAGCGGACCTCGCCTCTGTGCACGTGCCCGTCGTGGTCCGGATCGAAACCCGTGCCACCGTCGAAGGCGAGTTCCAGCAATTCGGCCGTCGTGCCGCCGCCCCGTTTGAACGCCGGCTGGTTGCCGGCAGGCGAATACTGGGTCGCGCGCAGCTTGCCGTCGGCGAGGAAGTACACCGTCACGACCGGCAGGCTGCCGCTCGGGGCCTGGTGCTCGATCACCGCCTTGCCGCCGCTCACACTTTCGTAGCGCACGGTGATCGGTGGCCCGGAAAGCGGATCTTCCATATGTCCGGTCCAGTCGCCTGCGAGCGACACGATCCGGTCATAAATCGCCTTGTCGTCCGGAGCGGCCGCCGCCGCCACGCCGACCGCGGACGCGGTGGCCACGGCAGCCAGGAATGTGCGCAGGTACTTGGGCATGACGGGCTCCTTCATGCAACATGATAACGGCATGGCAACCAAGAAGAGACAATCGGCAGACGCGCCTGCGCGCCTGCGACGCATGTACGTCGACTGCCGTTACGGACAGTTGCACCTTTCAACCGCCTATCCCGCAAGCGGCGGGTTCGACGAGGCGCTGCCGCTCGTCTACCTGCACGCGGACGAGGGCAGTGGCGCCGATTTCAGCCGCTGCGCCGAGTTGCTCGGCAGCGATCGCTCCATCTACGCGCCGGATCTGCCGGGCAGCGGCGGATCAGACGCCCCCAGGGGCCGCCTGCCCGTCGCCGCTATCGCCTTGGCGGTGGTGGACCTCATCGAGTACCTGTGCCTGAAGCGAGTCGACCTCCTGGGCTGCGGCCGCGGTGCGCTCGTAGCCTTCGAACTCGCAACAATCTGCCCGGCCCAGGTGCGGCGGGTCATCGTCGCAGGCAGCCAGCAGCCGGCGGCGACCCTCGCACAGCCGATGCTGCAGCTTTCGCCCGATCCGAATTACGTGCTCGATGGACCCGCCGACGCCGTCGTTGGTCAGATCCGCGCGTTCCTCGATCGCCTCTGAGGCCTAGCCTCGCGCCGGAGCCGCCCGGCGGCCGAGCGCCATCATCGCGACCAGGACGGCCGCGAGCAGCGGCAGCGTCGCGAGATTGAGCCGCTCCCAGCCCAGGGTCGTGACGGCAAGCCCGGCAAGCAGCGAGGCCACGGCCTGTGCTCCGAAGACCAGGAAGTCGTTCAGGGTCTGCGCCTGGATCCGTTCCTGCGCCCGGTAGGTCTTGGTGAGCATCGTGGTCGCAGCAATGAACAGCAGGTTCCAGCCGAGCCCGAGAACGCCCAGTGCCCAGCCGTAGTGCAGCACGGCGTGCCCGGCAACCGTCGCAACGGCGACGCAGACGGCCATCAGCAGCGTTCCGGCGACGATCACCGGTCCGTCGCCGAATTTCGCGATGATCCAGCCGCTCGCCAGCGATGGCAGGTACATGCCGAGCAGGTGTACCTGGATCACGCGCGCGGTCGCGACGGCGTCGTGGCCGTCCACGACGTGCATGCTGATCGGCGTCGCGGTCATGATGAAGCTCATGACCGTGTAGGAAACGAGCGCGGCGAGCACTGCGACGCGGAATGCCGGCTGGGCGGCGATTTCCTTGAGCCGGCGCGGCGGCGTCGGATCGACGAGGGAGGCCGCCTTCGAGTCCGGAATGCGCGTGAGCACGGCCGCCGCGATGACGTAGAGCATGGTGCCGGCGTAGAACGAGCCCGCGTACTCGGCTCCCGGCACCAGGTGCGCCGTGCGCACCGCGAGCTCGGGCCCGAGCCAGGCGGCCACCAGCGCCCCGCACAAGACGACGGCGATCGCGCGACTCGCCCGCGCCGTGTCCACGTACTCCGTCGCTGCGAACCGGTACTGCATGACGACGGCGTTGTTGGCGCCCAGCAGGAAGGCGGCCGTGCAGAACAGCAGGAAACTACCCTTCGTGATGGCATAGCCCGCAAGGATGCAGCCAGCCGCCGCCTGCAGGGCGCTGCTGGCGAACACGGTTCGCCGCCCGAAGCGCCGGATCAGGGCGCCCGCCGGGATCACGCTGGCCGCGAGGCCCGCGATCAGCACGGAAACCGGCAGGGTCGCGAGCGCCGGCGACGGGGCCAGGTGCGAGCCGATGATTCCGCCGAGCAGCACGAACAGGAAGCTGCCCGACATGCACAACGCCTGGGTCGCCGAGAGCATCCATACCGGTCGCATGGCGGGCATCGTAGCGTGTCCCGGTGAAGTGGCTTCGCGCTCGCGCTGTGCCGCCGGGACTCCGGCTCGCTTGCGCGGCCGGAACTTTACGCGCTCGCTCGCCGGG
>Ga0209254_10003527_pt1 | contig 14235 bp, 9 predicted proteins | sample FrelakmetDIP11DI_FD_187148 | JGI IMG/M metagenome (GOLD analysis project Ga0209254, IMG submission 187148) | Freshwater lake sediment microbial communities from the University of Notre Dame, USA, for methane emissions studies - DIP11 DI (SPAdes)... | ecosystem: Environmental > Aquatic >...
CCAGCCGCTTCAGACACCAACGGCCAGAACAGATCAATGGTGCGGCGAGCCAGGCCGCCGATCGTGGCGACGTCTACCACACCGCCGGCAGGCGCTGCGGCTCCGTGAATCGCCCTGTAGTAGGGTGTGGCCAGGGTGCGTTGTGGCACCAGGACCAGGATCTGCTCGCCAGGGACACCCCGTTGCAACAGGTAGAGCAGGCGCCGCACGGCCAGAGTTGTCTTGCCGGAACCGGGTGGACCGGAGAGGAAGATGGTCTGGTTGCCGGTGTACGGCGCCGATACGATATCTGGCTGGGTCCGTTTCGCATCCCCGACAGGGGATCCCCGCCGTTTCTTGGTGCCAGTGGCCGAGCTCACCGGTGTTGCTCCACGCTTTTCTTGCCCCGCTTGAGCGCCTCCATCTGCCCCCGCGCCGGCGCGAGCGGTGTGTTGCGGTGGCATAGGACGATGGTCGGCAGGTCGGGCCTGGGCGCGTCATAGGCGCGGCAGATCTCTGGGATGTCGTGGTCGAGCTCGTCAGAGGCCAGGAAGCGGACTTCGTGCATGGCCCACCAACGGCGGATACCAGAGCGGGTCCACTCGTCACGGTCGAAGCGCAGGGCACGGAGCTGCCACCGGTGCCGCGCCGGCAGGCGATCGTAGGCCACAACCAGAGCCTGGTCAGTCAGGCGATCGGTCTCTCTCGGCGGCCGGTCGCCGCCGGGGAGCTCGATGGCGAAACAGTCCTCATATTCGACGATGGGTGTGCGTGCTTTCTTGGGCATATGGAGATTATAGCACTTAACGACCCTGGGCGCAACTAGAGGATTTTGGATTTCGGATTCTGGATTTTGGATTCTGGCCGCCCGAATCAAGCGCCACAGGGATTGTGGCCGACTGAGGGTAGGAAGAAAACCTCAATCCCCTATGATCTACAAAGTTTCGGAGAGGCTGTCGGGGTAGTCCGACGCGGCAGATAGCGGGTGTTATCGGTAGAATACGACCATTAATGAGTGTAATGAAGCCTAAAAGGCGTAAGAGTCGCATGGATAGTGGTTGTGCAGTGGGGCGAGAGAGGCTGGCTACGGCAGGGGTAAGACTCGGCTGACGACGAACTTTAAATAGCGGGCTTCGGGAAAGTGGACCGGCACCGGGTGATCCACTGACTGGCCGGCATCGTGGAGGATCAGCATGCGCCGGCCGACCTGCCGGGCCGCTTCGGTCAGCGCCTGGTGGAATTCCGGCGGCGAAACCTGGCTGGTGCAACTGGCCGAGGCCAGCAGTCCACCGGGCTCAACACAACCCAGGGCCAGCCGGTTGAGCCGGACGTAGGCCCGCACGGCGGCGTGGCGGCTCTGCCGGTCGCGGGCGAAACTGGGCGGATCGACGATGACGACGCCGAAACGGCGCCCTTCTGCGCCGAACCTATCTAGTAGCTGGAAACAATCCTCCACCAGAAAAGTGTGGTGGGTCGGGTCAAAGCCGTTCAGGACAAGGTTGTGCTGTGCTGCTTCGATTGCAGCGGTACTGGCATCGCAGGCCGTGATCGCCCGCGCGCCCTCTCTGCAGGCATGCACCGAAAAGCCGCCGGTGTAGCAGAAGCAGTCGAGCACGGTCTGGCCTTGGCACCAGGCAGCCAGGGTGCAGCGGTTCTCGCGCTGATCGAAAAAGAGACCGGTCTTTTGTCCGTCGAACAGGTTGGCGCTAAAGAGGAGACCGTGCTCTTCGACGGTAAGATCTAGGGGCGGTAGGCGACCCCAGAGAGGCTTGAGCTCCCCGCCGGCAGGTCGCCATAGGATGCCTTGGATCGGCGTGTGGGCATGAAGGGCACCGGCTACCCAGGGAATCAACGGCTCCACACTCTCAGCGTAGGTCTGAACCATGGCAAAACCGCTGTAGAGGTCCACTACGATGCCCGGCAGCCCGTCGCTTTCCCCATACACCCAGCGGTAACCGGTCGTCGCGCTGGCCCGCACCGGGGCACGCACCTCCCACGCCTCGGCTACCCGGTCGGCCACCCATTGAGAATCGGGTACACCATACCGTGAGTAGAGGCGCACGGCAATGGGACTGCGGGTATCCCACAGGCCGAAAGCAGAAAAGCTGCCGCAGCGGACCTGCACCCACGTGCCAGAAGCCAGTTCCGGCTCAGGGGTCACCTGATTGCGGTAGACCCACGGATGGCCCTGGCTAAGCCTGGACTTGAGGGCAAGCGGGAGATTAAGGATAGGTAGTCTCATGCCATTACTGCTCACCAGGCCATTATATCACATGGGATCAGCCCCGGCAACCCACTGACAAGGCAAAGCCCGGTCTCTGCCCTCGCGGGGAGACCGGGCCTCTCAGTTGTGGTACTCGACAGCGTCTTACTGGCGCTCTTCCAGGGGAACGATCGCCCATAGAATGAGGTACGGGATCACTCCGGGCAGCCCGCCCGGCAACCCCAAGATGATGAACAGCAGCCGGAACCAGAAAGCGCCGATGCCGAAGAACTTGCCCAGGCCTCCACACACACCGCCGATCCAGCGATCGGAACGTGAACGTCGCAGCTTGTTGCCACTCATGATTTCGTTACCTCCTGCTATCTATCTACGCTGCAACCGGCCGCAAGTTGCACGATCGCGCCCGGCAGCGGACACCAGTTGCCCCCCTTCAGCCTTCGATGGTATAATCGCAGCATGCCACTTGGCCGTTTGTGCCTTCAGTGGCCAAGCCATTTCCCAGGGGAGGAGCTCGATGATCGACGCAAGTCTCATGGCCGCCATCCTGGACAGCCTGACAGATCCGCTGCTGCTGGCCGACACCAACCACACGATCCTCTATATGAACAAGAGGGCGACTACCTTTTATGAGCAAGGGACCAGCCTGCTGGGGCGCTCGCTTCTGGAGTGCCACAACGAGCGATCTCGGCAGATGATGATCGAGATCTTGGCTGCCATGCACACCGGCGAGGAGGAGCGGCTGATCACCGACGACGAGGAGCACCGCATCTATATGCGTGCAGTGCGCGCTCCTAATGGCCAGGTGCTGGGCTACTATGAGCGGTACGAGTGGAAGAAGCAAGAGCAGTAACTCCTCGTTATGTCTACTGAAGGAAGTGAACCCAAGCCCGTCACAAGCTGGCTGCCGGTCATCCTGGTCGCCCGCACGACACTGAATATCTCGTTCCGTATCGTCTACCCCTTTCTGCCGAGCATTGCCCGAGGTCTGGATATCTCACTGGCTGCGGCCAGTGGGCTTGTCACGCTGCGCCAGGTTGCGGGCCTGACCGCCCCTTTCCTGGGCCCACTGGCCGATCTCCGCAGCCGCCGCAGTGTCATGGAATTGGCTCTGTTGGTCTTTTCCATGGCCGGCCTGCTGCTGGCCGGGATCGGTACGCTGCCGGCGGCCGCTATTGCCTTTACCCTGTATGGTCTGGCCAAGGTCCTGTACGACCCGACGATGCACGCCTATGTCGGCGACACGGTGCCTTACGCGGAGCGGGCACGGGCGATCGGCCTGGTCGAGCTGGCCTGGTCTGCCGCCTGGCTGATCGGCGTTCCGGCCGCCGGGTTTCTGATCGAGCGCTTTGGCTGGCGGGCGCCGTGGGCCGTGCTGTCCGGGATGGGGTTGGTCAGCCTGGCGCTCACCCGCGTTTGGCTGCCGCCCGGCCGCCGCCCTCCAGGCAGGGCAGAAAGAGGGCGGGTGCTCCCCCTGCTCCTGGCCACCTGGCGCGACCTATTACGCCGCCGCCGCGTGGTGGTCCTGCTGCTGACCAGCCTATTTATGACGGCGGCTGTCGAGGCGCCGTTCATTGTGTATGGCGCGTGGCTTGAGGCGGACTTTGGCCTCAGCTTGAGTGCGCTGGGGCTGGCGTCGATCGTCGTCGGCCTGGCCGAGCTAGGAGGTGAATTCGGCACGGCGCTGCTGACCGACCGGTTCGGCAAGCGGAGGAGCGTGGTGTTGGGCCTGGTGGGGCTGACTGCCAGCCTGCTCCTGCTGCCGGTGCTGGCCCGGCTTGGCCTCGCCGCAGCGCTGGGCGGCGTGGTACTGGTAACGCTCTCTTTTGAGTTCGCGATCGTGTCCCTGCTGCCGCTTGCCACGGAGCTGGTACCCGAGGCGCGGGCGTCGCTCCTGTCGCTCAACATGACGGCCTTTAGCCTGGGCCGGATCCTGGGGGCGGTGATGGGCGGCTTGCTGTGGCAGGGTCAGGCCGGGGCAATTGCCCTCAACGCCGTGGCCGGTGCGGTTTGTGCTCTGCTCGCTGCGTTACTCATGCTGTGGGGGATGGTCGAGCCAAAGTAGAAGCATTGCCAATGACGTTGCCATCGGCGTCGGTGATGAGCATCCCCTTGCTCATGTCCAGAAGAACCAGCAGGCTGCCCCACGGGTCCCGGACTACCACGCACCGCCCGATCTGGATGTCGAACGGCGGCACTACGACCTGGCCGCCGGCCGCTGCAAAACGCACGGATGCCGCATCAGCCGAGTCCACCAGCAGATTCACTTCGAGCTCGCGCTGCTCGGCCTGGAAAACCAGCTCTGCATCGGCGTCAGGCATGCGCAGCCCGGCTGATGTCCCAGTTCGCCAGATGAGCTGGTGTCCCAGGCGGTCGCGGTAAAAAGCCAGCCCTGCCTCCAGATCAGGCACTGGGATTTGCAGACAGTCGATCTTGCGAAACAGCGGTTCAGGCAGCGACTGAGCCATCCTCCCACCATCCCTTTTGTTGCTGTGACCAATGGGGGTTTTGCAGCTGCGTTGCGCCTGCAAAACCCCCAGGATCCGTCTGGAAACTGGCAGCGACTAGGAGTCTTTGACCACCAGCGGGATGTAGATCATCCGGATCGTGACGCACTCGACGTCGACGTCGAGTGGCTGAACGTCGTTGCCAACGCCGTCACAGTTGGAAACGGTGAGTGTGCCGGTGTACGAGCCGGTCACCCCGAATTCGACTGTCGGGCTCGGCTCGGTGTACGTGCCGTGTTGCCCGAAATCCCAGGTGAGCGAGATCGGCTCGGTGCCGGTGACCTGCGCGCTGAAGGAAACCTGGCAGCCCGCCCTTTCATAGATCACGGCCAAGATGTCGGCCTCGTAACAGACCGGCGGCGGCTCGACGGTCAGCGTCACCGGAACTCCCACATGAGGCGTTTCCGGATCGTCGCTTTCTACGTCAAGCAGCCCGGTATACACCCCAGGCTCCAGCCCGCCGGCGTCAAAGATGACGGCGACAGAGATTGTCAGGCCGGGCGATATGACACCCGCTGTGGGCGCCTCGGATAGCCAAGGCAGGTCAAACAGCAACCCGCCCACCGTGAGAGACACCGCCTCGTACGCGTCGATGCGGCCCCAGCCGTAGACGTTGTTGGCGCCGTCGGGGCAGGGCGTGCCGCCGCAGGACAGGTCTTCGATACACAGGGCCGCGTCCTGGACGATCGTCTGGACGTCACCGATTCCGAGCGATGGAGCGGCGGAGATAACCAGGGCCGAGATGCCGGCCAGGTGCGCTGCCGACATCGACGTACCGCTCCAGACCTGGTAGCCGCCATCACTAGAGCTAGATCGGATGTTGATGCCCGGCGCGGCCACTTCCGGCTTGATCGAGCCTGTGCACGGCGAGGGGCCGTGCGCGCTGAACGGCCCGATGACGTCATATTGGTCGGTCGCGCCCGCCGAAACAGCAGAATCTGATGCAGCCGGGTAGCCGATCGAATTGCACCCTGGCCCACTTCCGCCCGGAGCAAAGACAGGCAGGATGTCCGCCGCCCGCCAGGCCTGGAGCATCGCTTCAAACCACCCATCGCAACCCCCGCCGCCCCACATGTTCAAAACCAGGTCGGGGGCCTTGCTGGGGTCCGCACCGGTGCCGTCCAGGCGGGTCGGGGCCAGCATCCATTCCGCCGCCGCCAGCAGATCCAGATCGGAGCACGACCCCCCGTCGCCACACGCCTTGACGGCGATCCACCTGGCACCGGGCGCCACCCCGATCTGGTTCGCGCCGCCGTCGCCGCCAACGGCGATGCCCATGCCAAACGTGCCGTGCCCGTTCGGGTCAGAGGGAACCGGCTGGCCGTCGACGAAATCGAACCAGTTGTAGTTGTGGTCGAACGTCCCGCCACCCAGGTTGCCGCGGTATTGATTTACCAGCGCCGGATGGTCGTACATGACGCCGGTGTCGATCTCGCCGACGACGGCACCCTGCCCGGTGATGCCGAACTCGCTCCAGGCCTGGTCGGCTCGGATCTTGGCGATGTTCCATTCCACCACCTCGGTTCCAGGGCCTGGCGAGCCTGGGAGGCCGACTTTTGTACCGTAGGTGCGGCAGGCACTGACATAGGCCACTTCGGACCGCACCGCCAGGGCGGCCAACAGCCGTCTGTCGAGCCTCGCCGCAATCGCGTTCACCGCCAGGAGCCGCCGTGGCCCGGCGCCCGCCGCCTCCAGCCAGGTGTACAGCTTGTCGCCGCTGCGCATGGCCGTCTCATTGAGCTGGTCATAGACCCACTGACGACGCTCATCTTTATCAGCAATTGCGTAGGCCGGCGACAGGTCGGGCAGCTCGCGCAGATAGATAAGCACGCGAGCCTGTCCCTCAGCCTGGACCTGGGCCGCCAGTTGGGGATCGACGATCGGCTCGGCGCGCGGCCTGGTCTCTCCCCCTGTAGGGACGACCGCTGCGAGTCCCAAGGTACCGGTCTCGTGCAGGACAAAGCTTAGGTCTACCGTCCCGTCGTTGGCCAGCCACAGAGTAGCCGTGTTGACCTCGTCAGGATAGAGGGTAGCCTCCAGAGCCGGCGGATCGACGCCGATCTCCGGCACCAAGGCTACCACTCCCGTCCAGCCGTCGGAACCATTGCCGTCACAGTTGCTCACTTCGAGGGTGGCAGTGTAGGTGCCGTTGCCGGGATAAGCGTGTATCGGGTTGGCCAGGGTGCTGGTGATCCCGTCGCCAAAATCCCAGATCAGCGACACCGGTTCGGTGCCGGTGACCTGCGCGCTGAAGGTGACCTGGCAGCCCACATTGTCATAGATCACAGCCAGAATGTCGACCTCGTGGCAGATCTCGACGGTCAGCGTCACCGGCACCATCACGTGCGGTGTCTGCGGGTCGTCGCTGGTCACGTCGAGCCAGCCTGCATACACCCCCTCGGCCAGCCCGGCCGAGTCGAACGTGACGTCCACCGCCACGCCTTCGCCCGGCGTCAGGGTGCCGGCGACAGGGCTCTCGTCCAGCCAGGGCAGCACGTCTGCCATGTCCAGGGTGAGGGACACCGCTTCGTAGGCGTCGACGCGGCCCCAGCCATAGACATTGTTGGCGCCGTCCGGGCATGGCGTCCCACCGCAGCTCAGGTCCTCGATACACAGCGCCGACTCTTCGATGATCGTTTCGACCGTGCCGATATCCAGCAGCGGATCAGCCGACAGGACCAGGGCTGCCGTGCCGGCCAGGTGCGCAGTCGCCAGTGCGGCACTACCTTCCCACACGTAATAGCCGCCATTGTTATAGCTGGACCGGATGTTGACGCCGGGCGCTGTCACCTCGGGCTTGATCTCACCCGTGCAGGGTGAGGGGCCACGCCCACTAAACCAGGCGATCACGTCCGTGGCATCCGTCGCCCCGGCAGTGAATGCCTGGCTCGAGTTGCCCGGCGAGGCCACACTGCCGCAGTTTGGTCCGCCGGTGCCTGGGGTAAATATGGGCAAGATGTTTGCCGCTCGCCAGGCCTGCATGACTGGGTCGTACCAGGGATCACATACTCCAGAGTAACCCCACATGTTGAGAACCATGTCGGGCGCCTGGGAGGGATCCGGGTTTGACCCGTCCAGCCGGGTCGGAGCCAGCATCCAGTCCGCGGCAGCAAGTAAAGCATAGTCGCTACACGAGCCGCCTCCAGTGCAGGCCTTGGCCGCGATCCATCTGGCTCCCGGCGCCACACCGATCTGGTTGGTACCGCCGTCGTCGCCGGCCGCCACGCCCAGGCCCATGGTCCCGTGGCCATTGTCGTCGTACGGCACCGGCTGGCCGTTGACGAAATCAAACCAGTTGTAGTTATGGTCAAACGTGCCGCCACCCAGGTTGCCCCGGTATTGGCTCACAATGGCAAGGTGGTTAACCATAGCACCGGTATCGATCTCGCCGATCACGACTCCCTGGCCGGTGATGCCAAACTCGCTCCACGCCTGGTCGGCCCGTATTTTCGCAATGTTCCATTCGACCGTGTCAGGTGTCTCGCCGGCCTGTCCGGCCAGGACCGGCAGCACGGAATTGTCGTGGTCGAGCGTGATTTGAGCCACCTCTGGCCGGACGGCGACCTCCGCCGCCAGCCGGGCATCGAGGGTAGCGGCAATGGCATTCACCGCCAGGACTTGCCGCGGCTGGGCGCCGGCCGCATGCAGCCACCGGACCAGCTCGCCCCCGCTGCGCATGGCCGTCGCCCGCAGGCGGTCGTACACGAACTGCCGGCGTGCTCCCTTGTCGGCCATCCCGTATGCCGGCGACAGGTCGGCCAGCTCGCGCAGATAGACGATAACCTGCGCCCGGCCACCGCTGCTCAGTCGGGCAGCCAACTCGGGATCGATCACCGGATCGGAGCGAGGCCGGAGCTGCGGCCCGGCGTTCCCGCTCGCCTTGCCCACCGCGATCTCGCTCAGCGTCCAGCTCAGATCGACCGCGCCACTGTTGGTGATCCATAGCGTAGCCGTCGCCGCGTCGTCGGGCGGCAGCAGAGCCAACAGGGCTGGCGGCTGCACGATCACCCCCGCCACCAGCTCCAGCATGTCACTCCAATCGCTCTGGCCCTGGCCGCTGCAGTTGGTCACCTGTAAGGTGACCAGATAGCTGCCCGCGCCCGCATAGGTGTGCACCGGGCTGGGCTCGGTGCTTGTCTCCCCATCGCCGAAGGACCACACATGGTCAAGCGGCGCATCGCCCTGTACTGTCGCGGTTAAGGTCACCTCCAGCCCGCTGACGCCGATGCTGACGTCCTCGATGAACGCCTCAGCGCAGGGCAGCGTCCCGGTGGCGTGATACTGGACAAACTCGTCCCAGTGGGTCAGGTCCGAGGAGCGCAGCGCCTTGTAGGCCGTCCAGTTGTCCAGGCTCAGGGGAAAGTACAGGTCGATGCCGTGCGCGCCCGGCCAGGACGGGCCGTGGCGCTCGTGGATCAGCGCCGCGTCCACGGCAGCCATCAGTGCGTCAGCAGCGGCATGCACCTCAGGCTGGGCGACGTAGGTCTCTATCTTGGCAGCGAAATCGTACAGGTCGATAAAGCTCGACCCAAAGTCCTGCGCTGCGCTCCGCGCGGTGTTGTATTGGTTGTGATAGGTTGGCTCGTAGACGACAAGCGCTTCCGCCAGCGCATCAACCGCGTGGTTCAGCTCGGTATAAGCCACACCCAGGTCCTTGGCCGATTGGGTCTCGCTGTTGCCGTACGACTCGTAGTAGCGTTGGACGATGTCGTAACCCAGTTGGGCCGGCGCCCAGTCGGGATTGGCCTTCAGGTCGGTCAGGATCGTGTCGTACGGCCAGCCGTCCCACGGCTCCAGCTCTTCCGAAGAGACGCTAACGGCCGAGCCGAACGGCTTGATCTGGTTGTCCACCTCCCACATGGCCATCAGGCAGGCGTCAAAGCCAACCTGATCCAGCGGCGTCACGCCCCCACCGGTCGTGGAGTCCAGCACCTGGTATAGCTCGGCGCTGGTGATGGCATCGCCGCCGTCCGTGTCGTCCCAGCAGAAATCCTCGGGCGTCACTCCCTCGGGTCGCGGCTGCAGATCGCTCAGCCAGCCGCCGCCATGGTTCCAGAAGATGAGGGCATAGTGGTCGGCCGGGTAGTTGGCCCGAGCCCAGTTCACGAAATCGATAACTGTCTGGGGCGAGCCCATGTTGGCCTCGCCGATGTCCATGAGGGCGTTCGCGGCCGCCGGCGTCATGCCGGGCGTGATCCGGAAGCGCTTGGTGGAGGTCCAGTTGTCATAGCTACCGTCATAGCCGGGGATCCGGTCGAACTGGACGACGATGTTGAGGTTCGGATCAGAGCCGGCGACGGCCATCTCCAGGAAATCGTCGATGCCGGCGCCCTCCAGGTTGTTGTCGGCGGCCATGTAAACCATGAAGGTCCAACTGGCCTGCTGAGGGGCACGCTCCCCCTCCACCGGCAGCGACACAGTCCAGGACACAGCCAGGACCAGAATGCACAACACAAGCAATCGCCTGACCATTTGATCCTCCTCGTCTCCTCGTCCCCGGGTGGGGACCATGAACAAGGCTGTGGGCCGGGTGGCTACCCGGCCCACAGCCTCCAACCCATCAAGGTTCCCTGATCACGATCGGCAGGTAGACGTAGTACTTGACCAGGGGCTGGAGCACGACAACGTCGTGCTCGACGCTTTGCGCGTCACAGTCGTTCGTCGCCGTGAGGACAACTGTATAGGTGTCGCTGAATGCGTAGGTGTGGGTCACCACTGCACCATGGCCCATTGTCCCATCCCCAAAGTCCCAGTCAAACTCGATCGGCGCGGTACCGCTGGCGACGCCGGTGAAGACAACATGCTCGCCGACCAGCGGTTGGTCTGGCGTCCAGGTAAAGCCGGCGTCGGTCACCCCATCACAGGACGACGGCAGTACCACCACCGCGTGCTGCACCGTGTCGCTGCCCAGGCTGTTCGTGGCCACCAGGGTCACGGTGAACGACCCACTCGTAGCGTAAACGTAGCTGGGATCGGTTTCGGTCGACGTGCCGATGCCGTCGCCAAAATCCCACAGGTACTCAATCGGCGGCGTGCCCACTGTCTGATTGGTAAACTCCACCGGGTCGCCTAGTATCACCGGGCTGTTGCTCGTGAACTCGGCCACCGGGGCCAGCTCTGGTACGCAGGCCGCTCCGCCGCCCGACAGCGTAATGTCGTCTACGTGCCAACCGTTGGCCACCGTGTTGGTGTCGGAGTAAAAGCGGAAGCGGATGCGGGCATTGGCCTGGCCGTCCAGCCCAGGCAGCGGGATCTCTTCCTGTGTATAGGTGTTGTGGCCATAGCCGTCATACGAGGCGGCGGTGGTCCACGTCGAGCCGCCGTTGGTCGAGTACTCGACGTAGCAATAGTCCCAACCTGGCTCGGTGTCATAGGTATGCCAAAAGTCAAGGGTGACCCCGGCATAGGTAGACAGGTCCAACACCGCCGAGGTGAGCGACGTGTTTCGGTTGTTGCCATAGTTGCCGCCGGGGCTCTCGGTCCAGGAATGGGTTGGGCTGTGCGACGACTCGGTGGTAATGGCCCATGGCGTCTGCGCCGTCCAGCCTTGGTTGCCCGACTCGACGTCGTCGGCAAAGGCGTCGCAGATGGGCCACAAGTCAAAGTCCTGCTGCACGTCGCCCGTGACGTCGACGGTCACCGTCTGGGCAGCGTGCTGCGCGGCCGTCGCCTGCATCGTCCATGTGCCCTCGGCCACGGTCATGCTGTAAAAGCCGGTCGCCGGGTCGGTGGTGACCGGCGAAACCGGCGCGTCGAGGAACTCGACCGTCGCGGCCAGCGGCATGTTGGTCCCCGCCTCGCGGACATAGCCGCTGACGGTGTGCTCGGGCAGGGCGGTCATCTCGATGTCGAGGGTGGTGACGGTGTCGGTCACGATCTCGACCCCGGGCACCGTCTCCGGGAGGTAGCCGTACGTCTCGGCCGTAACGGTGTAGGTCCCCGACAGCAACGTACGCGTGTAGTAGCCAGTGTCATCGGTGATGGCCGTGAAGATGTTCCCCGTAGCGGCCTGGACCGTGATCGTCACACCTTCGATCGGCGCGCCGTCACTGGCAGCGGTGACGTGCCCGTCGAGGGCGCCGAGCCCGCTGGGGATCAGGCAGCCGGTCATGTGGGCAAAGGTTGCCAGCGACGCCTTGACATAGTTGGTAAAGTAGGTCGGGTCGGTATGAGCCACCGTATCCCCAGGGCCATGGTAGTAGGGGTTAAAATCGTCATAGCCCTCGATGCCCAGGATGGAGGTATAGCCGTGGTCCCAGAACGAGCTGTGATCGCTGCCACCGCTCATCGAGGTGCCCAGCTCGGGAATGAGGTCGATGTTGTAGGCATCCACCACGTCGTCAAAGAGCTGCGCCAGGGCCAGCGTGGCCGGCATGCTGGCGTTATAGGCCAGGTAGATCTCGGGCGAACTGCCGATGGTGTTCCAGGCGATCATATCCAGGTTAAGATAGCCGAGAATGTTCTCGCCTATCTGCCAGGAGCGGTGCGCATAGGCGTCGCTGCCCAGCAGCCCCTGCTCCTCGCCGGTCCAGCCCACAAAACGCAGGGTGCAGCCCCACTGGAACTGGGTCATGATCTCGGCCGCGATCAGGCCGGCAATCGGGCCGCTGGCATTGTCGTCGGCTCCGGGGGTACCACTCACGTCGTCGAGATGGCCGCCGATGAGATAGATGTCGTTGGGGTTGATCAGGCCGGTGTACTGGCCGATGACGTTCGGGTTATTGGCGTTGTTCCACACGTGGTATTCCACATTTAGGCCCTGGGCTGCGTACCGCTCACCCAGGTAATGCGTAGCCTTGTAGATTGGAGTCCCGCTGTTGGTCTGGCGCGTCGTAATAGTGTACCACGCGCCTTCCACCCACACCGGATCCACGCCTGAGAACCCGCGCAGGTACGCGTAGATGTCGTCCGTGGTGACCTGGTCGATCATGGCCTGGATCAACGGATCAGGCTCGACCACTGCGGGGATGGCGTCGGGCGCCACGGTGGGCCGCAGCGGCTTGGGGGTCAGGGTCAGCAGACGCAGCTCGGCGCCGGCCAGCGACAGCCGCTCGGCGTCCTGGGGCGTGGTGCGCAGCAGCGCCTGCCCCCCGTCGTCGAGCAGTAGGCGGCCATAGGCGCCCCACTCCGGCCGGGGCCGGTTGGGGGCGGGATAGGCCAGGTAATAGGTCGCCCCGGCCGTGTCCGGATCCAGGACGCGGGCCGACAGGCCCGCGGCGGCCAGCGCCGCCAGGCCGGTGGGGGTCGCCCCGGCCAGCAGGTAGCTTCCCCGCCGGCCTTCCAGGCGGGTGTAGGCCGGCAGGCCGGTCTGCTCGAAACGGGCCAGGTCGTCGGGGGTGGCGACGGGAACCTGTACCAGGGCTGTCTTTTCAGGGGGTGGAGGCTCGGCTCCGGCTGGAGCCGCGCCCGCCATGCCGATCGGCGCGGTCAGGGTGACCATCACAACGATGACAGCAAGCCACGATAGAGTGCGATGTCGTTTCATAGGTGTCATACTCCTCGCATCGATTTGCCTGCTCCGCTTGCAGGCGACAGGAGGAGATTATAACACAGATTGGGTGTTTCGAGAAAAGACCTGACGGGTTGGGGATAACCCGTCAGGTCGGGCTGGGTGGGGAAAAGAGCCGCAGTGCAGATCCTACCGGGCCGGGCAGGTGGTCAGCCCCGTTCCGTCCCCAGGCGGCAGGTCCGGGCAGGTGCACCGGTAGGGCACGTCACTGAGGGGCCGAGTCCACTCGCCCTGGCTCAGGTTGCGCCCAGCGAGGCGACAGGCGCGGGCTTGCCAGGAAAGAGGATCCACGTCCAACAACCAAACCTGTCCGGCGTCACAGTAGCCGCTGGAATCCGGCATGACACATGTGGCAAGGGCGCCCTGGACGCGGGCCAGGTAGACCTCGTCTGACACGGAGGTCCCGGCAGCTAGGGGCGTGGAGACTGCTTGCGCGCTTTTTGTCGTCCCCAGAGCCATCTCCCAAAGGCCGCTACGAACGGCACCAGCACAGCAGGGTAGATCCAGCCCCGGTTGTTCGACAGAAACGAGGTCAGGACGTGGCCCGGATTCACTTTGACCAGGATCTGGCGCTCGATGATAGGGAGATCCTTCTCTCCTTCGGCATCAGGCGCCTTGACCAGGGCGGTGACGATGAGGGACAGGGTTCTGTTGCCAGATTGGGTCGGTGTGACGTCCCAGACCCACTCGGTAAAGCCCTGGGCGGGCACGATCTGTTCTTCCGAGCTGAAAGCCAGGATGTCAAAGGTGTCACCCACCAGCCGGACCTTCATAAAGCTGCTCACGTGGATCGACTCGACCGTCGGCGTGCCCGGACCCTTTAACCCCGTGGTAATCGGCGCGGCTGTGTCCATAGTGATCCGGACCTCGACCCGTTCCGTTTTGTTGGCCGTCATCTCGGCGGGCGGGTTGTAGACAATGCGGCCCGAGGCCAGCCTTTCCAGCTCTTGCTGCACGGCAACGCCCGGGCTGCTCGGGGTCGGAGGCGGGGGCTCGGTCGGCATGACGTCCGGCGTGGG
>Ga0209254_10003528_pt1 | contig 14234 bp, 10 predicted proteins | sample FrelakmetDIP11DI_FD_187148 | JGI IMG/M metagenome (GOLD analysis project Ga0209254, IMG submission 187148) | Freshwater lake sediment microbial communities from the University of Notre Dame, USA, for methane emissions studies - DIP11 DI (SPAdes)... | ecosystem: Environmental > Aquatic >...
CCAAGCGGACCTATGAGATGGTCTGCTATTACTTCCTGGGTCTGGCCACAGAGGCAGAATTGCTGAAGCACCTCGATCGGCTGAAGCCACAAGACACCACGTAGCCCTCAACGTGACGACCACGGTCACGAGCAGCAATGCCGCCGTCTGACGGACATCCATGCCATACTCCTGGACCAACAAAAAGATGGCAAAGGTGGAAAAGATGTGGCGGCGCATGCCCAGCATGAAGGTCAGCATGTAGTAGAGCCCATAGTCGCGGCGAAAGACCACTTTACGGCGCTGGTATTGGCCGCCACCCTGCCAACTGCTGCGGATCGAAAACAAGCTGCCGACGACGACGATGCCGCCGATGACCACCAGTAAGGTGCGGTAGCCCCAGGCCGGGATGTTGACCGGGCCGTAGTGGATCCCATCAACCAAGATCCAGACGGCCAGCGTACCGACCACCGCGGCGAAGGCAGCCACGCTGTTCAGCCGGCCCAGAACCTTGGGCGCTTCTGCCTTGCCCACGGTCATCAGCACCACGCTGGCGTTGCTGGGGTAGAAAAAGTGGAAACCGACACTGGTGATCATCGTGCCCAGGATGAACAGGCCCAGGCTGCCGGACCAACCGGTGACCACCACGCCCAGGCCGGTCAACAGCACGCTGAGGCCCATGACCCGCATTTCGGTCAGAAGTAGCACCAGGAAGCCAAGCACAAAACCCAGCAGCCCCGGCACCTCGCGCAGCGACTGGACGACGCCGACCTGCGCCGCGTTGATGCCCAGCTCTTCGACGGCAAAGTTGTTAAAGACCGCCTGCCACACGTTAAAGCCGAGATATAGGAAGAAATTGGCAATTACGAGAATGCGGAAAAGGCGCTTGATGTCCAAGGGTTGATCGCTCGTTTAGGGTTCTGTTCCGGCGGGCATTATACCACACGGGAGGTGAAGGCCAAAACAGCACTGCGCTGTAGGAGTGTGGCCCAATCGCCCTGAGTGCCGGCGAAGGGGCCGTCTTGACCAGGAAGAGATTCTTCGCTTCGCTCAGAATGACAGGATGTAGAAAGAGCCCGCGCCCAGAGTGACAGGGGGTGGAAAGAGCCTGCATCGGCAGGTGCTGGATTTGACAAGTAGAGCCAATGGCAGTATACTTCTTGTAGTAGCATACTGCCATCAGGAGCTTAGTGGGATAATGGCTGAAATGGACGAACAGATTTTGGGGATCCTGCTCGATCAATGGGAGAGCAACTACAAGAAGGGCCTGCTGACCTTCTGGCTGCTGCTGCTGCTGCGCGAACGGTCGATGTATGTCTTTGAGATGGGCCAGGCGCTGGTCAACGCCAGCCAGGGGACGATCACGGCCGACGGCAAGAGCCTGTACCGGGCGCTGCGCCGCTTTGAACGGATCGGCCTGGTGGAAAGCAGATGGCAAGCGTCAGAGGTCGGCCCGCGGCGGCGTTACTACCACCTCACCGCGCTGGGGATCGAGCTGCTGCGGCGCTTTGTCCGGCGCAACCTGCTGATCTTTCAGGATCCGGCCGTTGCCAGGGGTTTGGTCGATCTGTCTGGTGAAACGATCAAGAATACAGAGGATACGAAGGGCTAGGAGGGATGAAATGCCTACTGCACTGATAACCGGCATCACGGGCCAGGATGGGTCGTACCTGGCCGAGTTTCTGCTCGACAAGGGGTACCAGGTCGTCGGGATGGTGCGCCGCACCAGCACCGTCAACTTTGAGCGGATCCGCCACATTCAGAAGCGGCTGACGCTGGTGTCGGGCGACCTGCTGGACCAGGCGTCGCTCATGGCCGCGTTGCAGGAGTATCGCCCCCGGGAGGTGTATAACCTGGCCGCCCAGAGTTTTGTGCCGACCTCGTGGAGCCAGCCTGTCTTTACCGGCGAGGTCGCTGCCCTGGGCGTCACCCGGCTGCTTGACGCTATCCGCCAGGTAGACCCACAGATCCGCTTCTACCAGGCATCGTCAAGCGAGATGTTTGGCCGGGTGCGCGAGATTCCCCAGAAGGAGAGCACGCCGTTCTACCCTCGCTCACCCTACGGTGTGGCCAAGGTATACGGGCACTGGATCACGGTCAACTACCGGGAGAGTTATGGGCTGTTTGCCTGCTCAGGCATCCTGTTTAACCACGAGAGCCCGCGGCGCGGGCTGGAGTTTGTCACGCGCAAGGTAACTGATGGAGTAGCCCGCATCAAACTGGGGGTGGAGTGGGAAGTGCGGCTGGGCAACCTGGATGCTCGGCGTGACTGGGGATATGCCGGCGATTATGTGCGGGCCATGTGGCTGATGCTCCAGCAGGACCAGCCCGATGATTACGTCGTCGGCACGGGGCAGACGCACAGCGTTCGCGAGTGGTGCCAGGCGGCGTTTGGCCATCTGGGTCTCGACTATGCCGACTATGTCAAGGTGGACCCGCGTTTTATCCGGCCAGCCGACGTGGACCTGCTGGTCAGCGATCCGAGCAAGGCGCGCACCGCGCTGGGCTGGGCGCCCGACATCTCGTTCGAAGGGCTGGTAGCCACGATGGTCGATGCCGACCTGGCTCGCTTGCAGGGGGAAGAGCTATTTCCCTAGGCAGGGCAGAGTGGCTCGGTCGGAGACCGGCCACAGCGGCAGGGGCCACAGCGGCGGGGTCAGGCGGGTGCTAGGAATCTCTCGGCGTCGGCGTGGGGGTCGGCGCTGGCGTAATCACAACCTCAACCGTCTCGGGGATGACGCTTACCACCGTGACGCCGGCAGGCACCAGGACCACCGGCTTGACACGGTGAACACCCACGGTGTAGCCAAACAGGTCCACAATGAGCCGCACGTCGTTAGGCTTTAGCCCAGCCAGGATGGGGTCGGGGCCGACCAGAATGACCTGCACGACGTTGGGCGAGAAAGAAGCCGTCAGGTTGGAACGCAGGCCCTGAACCTCGATGACCGAGGTGACGATGCGGCTGCTTTCGATAGGCAGGATCTCCAGGGTGACCGTGACGAACTGGACGTTGGCGACCATGATCCCGGCCGGCACGGTCAGGGTGGTGCGGACCGTCAAGTTTTCGGTTGCCCCAGTCACAGACACCGGCGCGGTCATTACAAAGGCGGGGAGCGCGTCCAAGACGGAGGGCAAGCCGGCCAAAACCACCGTCGACGGCTCAACCACCACGCTTCCCTGGCGATAGCCAACGGCCGGGTCGCCGCGCAGGTCGGGGATGACCGTCACATCGGGCTTGTAGCCAAGTTTCTTACGCACTCCGGCCTGCACCTCAACCTGTTCGGGCATCCATTCCAAGCCGGTCACCGGGTTACCATCGGCATCGCGGGGCACAACCAGCACCTGGGCCACAACCGGTTCCCGCGCCCCCTCGACACTCAACGTGCCTGACATGGCCGACACCTGCTCCAGAACAGACACCGGCCCTTTCACGGCTACAGAGTCAGGGTTGATGCTTGGATCGAGGAGCTGATAGCCTGCCGCGACCTCGCCCTGCATGTCGATGGTGACCGACATGGCCAGAGTGTCCACCGCTTCCAGGCGGACTAACTGCTGGGCAGGGCTGACGGCCTCGATGCGGACTGCCTCATTGTCGACCGCTACCTGCACAGGGAGAGGCACCGGCTCGCCCACCTGCACCCCGGTCAGGTCGACTGTCACCGTAAAATCGCCGGGCGAAAGGCTCTCGAGCACGCTCTGTGGGGCGCGCGCCCACACCGTTACGCCTTCGGCGGTAGGCTGGAGGACTATGGTATCAGCAGGCTGGCCAACCAGTGCAACAGGCAGGTTGGCAAACTCGCCCGTCACAAAGGGATCTGCCTGGAGTGTGGCTGTGATCCAGACGACAAAGGCCAGCAGCAAGGCCAGGATCATGATCCCCAGCCTACTCAGCAGGTGTCTAAGGCGCCCGTCCACGATCTATCGCCTTCTGAACCTTTTCAGCAGCTTGGCATAGGTCGACGCAAAATGGACAAGAGGGCTACTGACCCATCCGCCGATCTGCGCTTGGGCCAGGCAGTCGAGAAAATCGTGCGGCCCGTCGAAGGAGGGCATCTCGACGTAGCATCGTCCCACCTCGAAAGGCGCATGGGCATCGCTGCCAGCTGAGCCGGGCAAGCCCCAGCGCGCTGCTCTCTCGCGCGCCCGGCGGTTGTCGCCGGAAAAAATCACCCGGGCATTCATCACTTCGATAAAATCAAGCCGGTGATGGATGGCATCCAGAACCTGGCTGCCCATCGCCTCGTGGCGCAGCCGGTCGAGGGGATGAGAGGCGCCGACCAGGCCTCCCTGCTCGTGGACCCGGTCTATCGTCTCTTCGGGTGACAGGTGGGGCGGCACCCACTCGGCGATGAACAGGGCCAGCAGCTCCCCTTCTGTGGTCTTGATCTCCTCGCCAACCAGGAATCGCTCTGGCGCCCGACGGTGAAAATCGAGGGCAGCGTCGATCAGGTTGTGATCGGTGATGGCCAGGACGTCAATCCGGCGCCGGTCCATCTGGCGCACGAGGTCATCCAGGGTGTTCAGACTATCGGGAGAACAGGCTGTATGGCAGTGTAGATCTAGGCGCATCGCTGCACCATCAGCTTTTCTTTTTCCCTCTATTGACCAACCACCACAACGCCAGGGCAGAAGCAGCCACGCCGAGTACCCCTACTGTGGCGGCGGTCTTGGGCTCATAAACCGGCCTGGTAAAGGCCGGTACGTTGCCATATTCTGCAAAGAGGTGGCCCCACTTGGTTTGGAGCGCCTCCTGAACCCGCTTGTTGCCGACAAAGGGGTACCAGAAATAGTCGAAATAGGCCTGTGACGCGGCATAGGACCAAGGGGCGATCGGCGTCCGCAGCAAAAAGCTCTCAAAGGGCTTGAGCGGGCCGTGGTAGATCATCTTTTGCCCACGGCTGGCAAAGGTCTCGCCGGTGCGGGCGCGCCAGCGTATCTGATCCAGGTCCACGTCGCCCAGTATTTGGATCTGTTTGATATCGCCGATGCCCAACCCGCGGTCGTGGGCCAGGCGGATGAATTTCAGTTCGAGCGGGTTAAAGCCCTGCAAATAGGCTGACACTGCATCGATGGCCACCTGATCGGCCGAAGCCAGGATCAGATCCTTCTCGTGCACCCACATCGCCCGAGGGCCGGGCCCATCGCCCACAAAGGTGCCGTCCATCACGGCGAAAAGGCCGGTGTGGATCTCTTGCTGAATGGCGAGCAGGTCGACCACAGTCTCGTGGATCACCGAATGGGTCCAGTGGCGCCGTTCGGAGAGCAGGCCGCCGAATGCGTTTTTCATAGCCCCGGTGATGGTGGTAAAGACGTGGGTTTTGACGGTGGGCAGTTGGATGATGTTCTTGTCCAAGAAGATGGCCGGGATCTTGATACCGTCAGGGTAGACCTTGTCGAGGACTAGCATTGGGGCTTTCGGCTCGTAGTAGACCCAGTCCACCTCCGGCTCGTAGAGGTGGACGTTGCGCAGCCCATACTTGTCGGTCACCAGCTTGTGCTTGTTGTTGCGCTCGCCGACGTAGGCGCTGACGACCACCGTCCGGTTGTGGGCAGCGATCAGGTTGCGATAGTCGTCCTCCAGCAAGGTGCGGATGACACCCTCCAGTTGCCAGGGAGCGGTCGAGCAGGCCGGATACCACTGCTGCCAGGAGATATTGATCTTGATCAGCGTCTCTTTGTCTTTCGGCAGAGATGCTTGATAGTTGGCCAGCTTGAGCAGGCGGCGGTAATCGTCCAGTACCGTCTCCGGCTGTGTATGCAACACGGCCACCTGTCCCTTGCCCGGGAAACTTGTATCGATCATGGGTTACCTCTCACATTGGATGTCAGCGCCTCATAGTATAATCCAATTTGACCAGAATGTCCAGTGGCAAATATTGTCCAGAAACCATGGTTGTGCTATAATACAGGCAATTGATTTTGATTCGGCCTCTTAATATTTGGAGGTAGGTCCATGCAAGACTCTATGCAGGCTATAGCCATCCGCAACCGGATCATCGGCACCCTGGTGAAGCGCGCCCGCATCAAAGCAGGCAAAAGCCAGCGAGAGTGCGCCGAACTGCTCGGTTGTAGCCCCTTTGCCTACAGCCAGTATGAACAAGGGCGTTGGGGGTTGTCGCTATCTCAACTCGAGGTCTTGGCCCGTCCGTTCAAGGTACCCCTGGCCAATCTGTGGGACGACAGCAGCATTACTCCGGATGAGCCAGAGGAGGATGCCGCGACGCTCCGGCAGACGCTGCTCCTCCGCCGCAAGATCCTGGCCGTGCAGTTCCGCCAGTGCCGCCGCGCAGGAGGGCTGACTCAAAAGGAGATGGGCCAGTTGCTGGGCCGCTCGACAGGGATCATCGGCAGGTACGAACGGGGAGAGCGCGACATCCCGCTGGCCGAGCTGGAGATCGCCGCCGGGCGGTGCGGTAAAACGTTGGGTGATTTTTTCGAAGATCAGACTGCTGCACCCAGCCAGGCCGAGGTGAGGCTCCAGTCACTCGATCGTCTGAGCGAGCTTCCCCCCGATGTGCGCGAGTTTGTGCTCAAGCCCACTAACGCCCTCTACCTGCGCATCGCCCTGCTGCTCAGCTCGATGAAGGCTGACAGTCTGCGCCAGATCGCCGAGACGCTGCTGGATATCACCTTGTGAGCAAGCAGTAAGCCCAAAGGCAGTGGAGGTACGGAGGAAAGGAGTGCAGGGAAAGACCAGCCTTCCCGATCTGACCGTCAGCCGGCTGTTTCTCGACAATGTCGTGAGCCTTCTGTCGCGCCGAGAGCCGGTGGGACTAGCGTCTGAAGCACTGTCGATCCTCATCAGGGACCTGGGTGCTGCCGGCGGTTCCCTCTTTTACGCGGCTCGCCCGCCGGTGCGCGTGCGCCGGGGCGATCTGTCCCCAGCACTAGCCGCTCATTTCGATCAATGGGAAACCAACGTCGAGCGGCGGATCACTTCTGGCCCATGGGAGCTGACCAGATCGGAAGAGACCCTGTCGGCCTGCATCCCGGTCAAGGGAAGCGGACAGGCGATCGTCTACTCGCTGTTGTCAGACGAGCAGGAGGTGTCGGGCGCGGTCTCGCTTGCCTTTGCCGAAGGGCAGGCTCCAACGGGCGAACACCGCGAGCTGCTGCGCTCTTTTCTGAGGGCGATCGGGGGATTGATGAGCGCGGTCGGGGACCTGGCTTTGACCAAAGCCCGGCTGAGCCAGTTGACGTTGTTCTATCAGGTTGCTCAATCGATGGCCTCGACCTTTGACCTGGGCAAGGTCTTGGACGATACCATGCAGTTGTCCTCGGCGGTTCTCGATGCCAGTGCCTCGGCCTTGATGCTCATCGACGAAGAGAGCGGAGAGCTGGTCTCCGAATATGCCCACGGCCAACTGAGTGATCTGATGCGCAAGCAGCGCACGACGTTGGAGGAGGGGATCGCCGGCTGGGTAGCCACCCATGGCGTGCCGGTGGTGGTCAACGACGTGCACAGCGATCCGCGCTTTAGCCCACTGGTCGATGCACGAACCGGATTTCTGACCCGGTCTGTGGTCTGTGTTCCGCTCAAGATCCGCAACAAGACGATCGGCGTGCTGGAGGTATTGAACAAACGCAGCGATCAAGGCTTTGATTCTGAAGATCTCGGGCTGGTGATCACCACCGCCAACCAGGCAGCCATTGCCATCGAGAACGCGCGGTTGTACCAAAGCTTGCGAGAAGAGCGCGACCGGATCATACAGGTCCAGGAGGATGTGCGGCGCCAGGTAGCACGCAACCTCCACGATGGCACGGTCCAGTTTCTGTCGGCCATCGCCATGGGCATCGATCACATGGAGCGGCTGCTGGAGTTCAAGCCGGAGGCAGCCAAGTCAGAACTGGCGGCCCTGCGCGATCTGACTCGCCAAGCCACCCAGCAGGCACGGCTGGCGTTGTTTGAGCTGCGGCCGCTCATCCTGGAAACGAAAGGGCTGGTGCCGGCCCTGGAAGCCTATGTCCAGCAGTTGGGAGAGAGTGAGGGTTTGCACGTGCACCTGGACACGCAGGCATCGCTGCCAGACCTGGATGCCTCGGTCGCCCGGACCGTTTTCGTCATCGTCCAGGAGGCAGTCACCAACGCCAAGAAACACGCGAACCCGCAAGATGTGTGGCTGCGCCTATCACGTGAGGGGGCCTGGCTGCAGGTTGTAATCGAGGACAATGGCAAGGGGTTTGACGTCGAACGGGTAAACCGCGAATATGATCGGAGAGGCAGCATCGGCATGCTGAGTATGAGGGAACGGGCCGAGCTGATCGACGGCATGTTGGAGATCAAGAGCAGCACCGAAAAGCCGGAAACCGGCACCCAGGTGATTCTGCGGGTGCCTCTGCCAGGCACTGCTGCCGCAGCCGTAGGCTAGACCAAACGATATCAGGAGGAGTAGTGGCAAACATAGAAGAAGCCAAGAGGCTGTATGACAAGGGGTTGGACGGCTATCGCGCCGGGGAGTATGAAGAGGCATTGGAAGCCTTGACCCGGGCCAGGGACCTCTACGCCGGGGCCGGCGACCGGGACAACGAAAGCGCCGTCCTGAACGACATGGGCGTAGTTTGCGTCCAGTTGGAAGACGAGGAGAACGCCCGGCGGTTCCTGGAGGAAGCTCTGACGATCCGCATGGCGCTCCAGGACAAGTCCGGTCAGGGGATGACCCTCGGCAACCTCGGAATGATGTATGCACGGCAGGATGAGAACGAGAAAGCAACTGAAGCCTACCAACAGGCGATCGCTATCTTTCAGGAGTTGGGCGACAAGGGGAATGAAAAGGCCGTGGCTCGCCAGTTGAGCAAGCTAAGCGGGGCCCCCACGGTGGCCCACCGGCTATTCCGCCTGCTGGGCCGGCTGACCGGGGGGCAGGCTGAAGAGTCCCCTGACGAAGAACAGACCGACGAGGCTGAAGAGGTGAGCTAGCAGCAGACAAAAAAGATGCGTATAGGGGTGGCTCCACCCCTATACGCATCGGTCCATTGCGCATTAAGCGCTATTTTTCTTCTTCTTCCCGCTTGGAGGCAGCGATGATCTGCTCAACCAGGTGGGCAGGCACCTCCTGGTAGTGAGAGTATTCCATGCTAAAGACACCCCGCCCCTGGGTGAACGAGCGCAGATTCGTCACGTAGCGCTGCATCTCGGCCAGTGGAGCCAGCGCCGTCACGATGCTGTTGCCTGCGGCCTGGTCCATGCCCAGCACCTGGGCGCGGCGGGTGTTCAGGTCACTCAACACATCGCCCATATACTCCTCAGGCACGGTGATGGTGAACCTGTACATAGGCTCCAATATCACCGGCCCGGCGGCCTTGACTGCCAGCTTGAACACTTCGCGGCCCGCAATCTGGAAGGCGATGTCTTTCGAGTCCACGGGGTGCTCCTTACCATCGAACACCGCCGCCTTGACGTCCACGACCGGGTAACCGGCGATCACGCCTTGCTCCAGAACCGACTTGATCCCTTTCTCGATCGATGGTCCGAAGGTCCTGGACACGTTCATACCCACCACTTCCCAGGCGAACTCAAAGCCGGTATCGCGCTCCCGTGGCTCGATCCTCAGGTGCACTTCGGCGAACTGCCCGGAGCCGCCCGTCTGCTTCTTATGGCGGTATTGTTCCTTGGCCGGGCGGGTGATCGTCTCGCGGTAGGGTACTCGCGGCACGGCCGTATCCAGGCTCAGGCTGAACGTCTCTTCCATCCGCCGTATGGCGACGTTGATGTGCGTGTCACCCATGCCCGACATGATCGCCTCGTGGGTGATCGGGTCCTGACGCCACGACAGCGTCGGGTCCTGTTCGGCCAGGCGGTTCAGCGTGGGGCTGATCTTGACCGCGTCGGCCTTGGTCCTTGGGCTGACGGCCACCGAGAAGAGGGGATTGGGATAGGCCGGCGGATCGAGCCGCACCGGCGATCCAATGTCATACAACGTGTCCCCCGTCTGGGTCTCGCTCAGCTTGGTCACCACGCCAATGTCGCCGGCCGGTAGCCTCGTCACCGGCACCTGCTCCTTGCCCCGGACGGTGTACACCTGGCCGATCCGCTCCTCGCCGTCGTCGTGGCTGCGCTTCACCCGCGAATCGGACTCGAGCGTGCCAGAATAGACACGCAGATAAGACATCCTGCCCACGTAAGGGTCGGCGATTGTCTTGAACACCAGCGCCGCGAGGGATGCTGCCTGATCGGCCTGGAGCTTGACCTGGGCCCCGGTCGCCGGGTTGGTGGCCAGGTAGGGACTGGCGTCGACCGGCGATGGCAACAGGCGGATGATGGCCTGCATCAACGACACGACGCCGGCGTTCATCGCCGCCGACCCGACCAGCACCGGCACCAACGTCCCTTGGGCGATACGGATCCCGAGGCCGCGCATGATCTCCGCTTCGGTCAAGGTCTCGGTCTCGAAATACTTTTCCATGAGTGCGTCTTCGCCCTCAGCCGCTGCTTCGATGAGGGCCATCCGCGCCTCAGCTACGGCATCGGCCATGTCGGCCGGCACGGGCGCTTCGGTTGCCGTTGTCCCAACGTAGGCCTTCTGCGTCAGGAGGTCGACCACGCCCTTGAAATCGGCATGGGTGCCGATCGGTACCTGGATCGGGACCGCCGCCACGCCAAACTTGGCCGCCACCTGATGGGCAACGCCGGTATGGTCGGCGTTCTCGCGCTCCATCTTGTTGACAAAGACCAGCTTGGGCAGCTTGCGCTCGCTGGCATGGTGCCACACCTGCTCGGTGCCTACCTCGACACCGCTGACCGAATCGATGACGACCACCACCCCATCAGCCACCCGGATGGCGCTGACCACCTCGCCCACAAAGTCCATGTAGCCTGGCGCGTCCAGGGCGTTCAGCTTGTGGTCCTGCCATTCGCAGGGGACGATCGACAGGTTGATCGACATCTTGCGCCGGCGTTCCTCGTCGTCCCAATCAGAAACCGACGTGCCGTCCTCGACGCGGCCCAGGCGGTTGACCGCCCCGGTATTGAACAGCATCGCTTCGACCAATGTGGTCTTGCCGCTGCCGCTGTGGCCCAGCAGGGCGACATTACGCAGCTTGTCGCTCTTGAACATTGTCATCGGACTCCTCCATACAGCCCTTAAACCTCGTGTGGAGGCTAAAAGCAAGCTTTTTTTTAGACGCCATATTGTACGGCATATCGGGCTAGATGTCAATTGGCACGGTCAACAAGTCGAGCCCTCCTCCAGTCCGTTTCTAACAGCGTTTGACAACAGGGGGAGAGGGAGGTATAATCGTTGGGCAACCTTGCGGTTGGCATTACCTCAATGCGTGACTTCCACAACGGAGCTGAAAGGAGCAATATGACAACCTTGAATGGCGTTGCACTGCCAGTGCACTATAATGGGATCGGCTGCCATGATACGCCCGGCTGCTATGTGGCGACATTCTCCTACAACGAAGCCAGGTCCCACGCCCAGGAACTGAAGGCGCACGGCGTCACGCTGTACAAGCTGCTTGTGTCAGGCGGCAACAAGGTCGAGCGGGCGCGGGCCTATGTGGACAATGGCGTCCTGCCGATTGTCAGGGATTGGGTGTACCATCCGTGGGGCCGGCCGCCGGCGTCGTGGGTGATGCCTGTGGATCAGATCAGGATGTACGCCGATGTGGGCGTCCAGCTTTTCGAGATAGCGGGCAACGAGTGGAATATCGAAGCCGAATGGCAGAACGACACCATCCCCAACGACCCGGTCAAGATCGCCCAGGCCGCTGTTGATGCCTTTGAGGTGGCGCTAAACAACTGCGCCCAAGTCACCGGGGCTTACCCGCTGTTCCCATCCAACACGCCGGGTGGGAACGTCGACCACCGGCTGTGTTACCAGGCCATCGTCGCGGAGCTGAACAGGCGCGGTTTGATGGGTAACGTCAAGCACGTCGCCATCCACCCCAGGCCGCACAACAATCCGCCCGACGTGCAATGGAGCGCGACAAACACCGTCACTTTTGACGAGTGGCGCTGGATTCGGGACCAGTTCGGGGCGGGCATCTTTTTCTGGGCAACGGAGCATGGGTACAGCCTGAACGACGACCAGAACCACGACTATCCACGCATCGACCTGCCGCGCCACACCGATTACAACTGGCAGCTTGACCTGTGGATGGGCGGCATCATCGAGCCGCAGTTAGCCGGCTTTTGCCACTGGATCGAGGCCGGCTGGGGCCACTGGGGCGCGTGGGGCAAGGATGCGCTGCGCGACTCTAATGCACCGGAGATGCCCGCGCCGTCGCCGCTGTGGATCCGGATGGGCGAGCAGGCTGAGGCGCTCAACTTTGAGCGGTACGTCGAGCCACCCCCGGTCACGAACCCAGCCCGCGGGTTCGACTGCAGCGCCTACCAGGGGGAGATAAACTGGGACCTGGTCAGCAAGGATTATACGTTCGTGTTCATCAGGGCCAGCCGGGCGACGCCGCAGTTTACCCTGGAGGCCGACCGGATGTTCCCCCGTAACTATGAAACCGCGGGGGCCAAGGGGCTGTTGCGAGGCGCCTACCACACCTTGCGGGCGCACCCGGAGAGGCAGGCCGCGTTCTTTTTCAACACTGTGGGGGACCGCAAGCTGGAGCTCGGCTACTATGGCAGCATCGAGCTGCACGGGCTGTCCGCCTACAAGTGCCAGCTTTTCCTGGAAGCTATGGATGGTTGGATACAAAAGCCCGACGGTACCGGCATCTATACCCGGGCCACCATCTTTGACAAGTTCGGGACACCGGCCTGGGCTGTGAACCGCAACCTGTGGGTGGCACACTATGGGGTGGCCGTGCCGAACTTGCCCAAGGCATGGGACAGCTATGAGTTCTGGCAGACCGGCCAGGCCAACGTGGCCGGCAAGCTGATGGACGTTAACGTCTACTGCAACGACGAGGAGGCGCTGTACGACGAGTACGCGCCGGAAGAGCCGCCACAGGAGCAGGGCCTGAAGATTCTGGACTTGAGCGGGACCGAGCGCGACTGGGCCTGGGTACAGGCCAACTATGGGCAGGTGGAGATCGGGCCGATCGCGGGGGACGGTTACAAAGTGACCCAGCTCATCGAGGTCGAGGGCATCATGGGGTTTACCTGCACGGTCCTGGACGCCGGTGGGGAGCCAGTGGCCGGGCAGCAGGTCGCCTACATTTGGCCAGACGGAGAGGCCATTGAGGTTACATCCAGCGTTGGCGTGGCGGAGCACACGTCTGGGGCTGGCGAGGGTTACTGGCCCGCGACCAAAAAAGGAGCGATCTCATGGGAGGTGCGAGGCGCAACTTCTGAGCGGATCTCAGGGCTCGGCTGGCTGTATGGAACCAATCATCGCCATCTCCAAGTAACCATGCAGTGGAGTGGCGGCGAATAGCCACCAGCATCCCCATCTCCAGCGCCGGATGACTTGCGGTGTGTTTTTGACAACGATCGGGGACGTGCTGTTCTTTGTCGCTTGTGGCGCGGATTACAGAGGGGCGGCGGGCAGGTATTCTCCGCGGCCCGGGCGCCCTACGAACTGGCCGTCGCGGACGATCGTCTCGCCCCGGGATAGGACGGTCAGCGGGTAGCCGGTAACGAGCCAGCCTTCGTAGGGGGTATAGTCCACATTCTGGTGCAGTGACCCGGCGGCCAGGGTGACCTGGCGCTCCGGGTCGAAAATCACCACGTCGGCGTCGGCGCCCACTTCTAACGTGCCTTTACGCGGGGCCAAACCAAAGCGGCGGGCCGGCTCGGTACAACATGCCGCCACCCACTGCTCGGGCGTCAGGCGGCCGGCTCGCACGCCGTGGGTGTAGAGGAGGGCCAAGCGGGTCTCGATCCCCGGTGCGCCGCCGGGGATGCGCGAAAAGTCGTGCAGGCCGCGCGTTTTTTGGGTGGCAAAGAAAAAGGGGCAGTGGTCGGTGGCGACAGTGTCCACTTCGCCGGCCGCCAGCCCGGCCCACAGCGCCGCCCGGTCCCGCTCGGTGCGCAGCGGGGGAGACATGACGAACTTGGCCGCTTCGAACCCCGGCCGGCGATATTCCGCCTCGTCCAGCAGCAGGTACTGCGGGCAGGTCTCAACCCACACCGCCTGGCCCCGGAGGCGGGCGGCACGCACCGCCTCCAGCCCGGCAGCGCAGGACAGGTGGGCCACCGTCAGCGGCGTGCCGGTGATGCGGGCCAGCGCCAGCAGGCGGCCTACCGCCTCGACCTCCATGAAATCGGGGCGGGTGCGGGGGTGGTTTTCGGGGCCGGTGCGCCCCTCGGCCAGCGCCCGAGCTGTGAGGTAGACGATGGCATGATGGTTCTCGGCATG
>Ga0209254_10003529_pt1 | contig 14233 bp, 14 predicted proteins | sample FrelakmetDIP11DI_FD_187148 | JGI IMG/M metagenome (GOLD analysis project Ga0209254, IMG submission 187148) | Freshwater lake sediment microbial communities from the University of Notre Dame, USA, for methane emissions studies - DIP11 DI (SPAdes)... | ecosystem: Environmental > Aquatic >...
CGCATGATCGTCGCCGCGTCCTCCAGCGTGGGCAGCACCTTCTCGATGCCGGCGAGCACCACGTGCACGCGCGGCAGGATCGTGCACATGCCCTCGTTGCCCTCGTTGGTGACCAGCGCGACCGAGCCGGTCTCGGCGATCAGGAAGTTGGCGCCGGTCACGCCCATGTCGGACGACAGGAAGTGGCCGCGCAGGACCTCGCGCGCCTCGCGCGTCAGCTGGCGGATCTCGGTCTTGCGCGGCGTGCCGTGCGTGCGCGCGAAGAGGTCCGCGACCTCGTCACGGTCCTTGTGTATGACCGGCGCGATGATGTGCGACGGCGGCTCGTTGTCGTTGATCTGCAGGATGTACTCGCCGAGGTCGGTCTCCACCGACTCGATGCCCGCGGCGCCAAGCGCCTGGTTGAGCCCAACCTCCTCGGAGACCATCGACTTCGACTTGGTGACCTTCTTCACGCCGTGCCGCCGCGCGATGTCGACGATCAGATGCGCCGCTTCCTCGTGCGTCTGCGCGTACAGCACAGTCGCGCCGCGCGCGGTGGCTTCCCTCTCGAAGCGCTCCAGCCAGGCGTCCAGGTTCGCCAGCGGCCGGTTGCGCCGCTCCACGGCGGCGTCGCGCGTGCCCTCGAAGTCGTCGAGCTCGGCAATCGCCGCCGCGCGGGCGGTGATCACCTTGTCGGCAAATGCGCCGAGGTTCCTTTGCAGCCTCGCGTCGGCGAGCTTCATCGCCGCGCGCGACTTGAAGTGCATGCTCTGAACGTGCATAGCGCCCCCGGTCCTAAGCGTCGCCCGCCAGCACCTGCGCGACGTGCAGCACGCGCGTCGTCTCGTCGCCGGTGCGGCGCAGCCGGCCCTCGATGTTCAGCATGCAGCCAAGGTCGCCGAGGACGACTGCCTCCGCCCCCGAGGCGCGGATGTTGCGGCACTTCTCGTCGACGATCGCGCCCGAGACATCGCCGTACTTGATCGAGAACGTGCCACCGAAGCCGCAGCACTGCGTGCGGTCGTTCATTTCCGTCAGCTGCACGCCCGGCAGCAGTGCCAGCAGTTGCCGCGGCTGCGCGGAAACACCGAGTTCGCGCAGGCCGCAGCACGAGTCGTGATAGGTGATGCGTCCGCGGAAGTCCGACTCGAGCCGTTCGATCTTCAGCACCGTGGCCAGGAAATCGGTCAGCTCGTAGGTGCGGGCAGCGAGGTCCTCGGCGCGGGCCTTCAGATCGGGATCGTCCCTGAACAGCTCGACGAAATGCACCTTGATCTGGCCGCCGCACGAGCCGGAGGGGACGACGACGTAATCAAAGCCGGAGAACTCGTCGATCACCTTCTTCGCCAGCGCGCGCCCGGCGGCGGCGTCGCCTGAGTTGTAGCCGGGCTGGCCGCAGCAGGTCTGCGTCGTCGGTACCTCGACCGTGCAACCGGCACGCTCGAGAAGCTTCAACGCCGAAAAGCCGATCTCCGGCCGCACCACATCGACCAGACAGGTTACGAAGAGTCCGACTCGCACGGCTGTTCCTTCCGAGACGTCAGGCGGCGCAAACGCCGGGACAACCTGGGTGAAGTGCTAGCGTCGTTTCGTATTGCGGCATAAAATTACGCGTCCCGAACCCCGCAGCGCACCATGACCGACCGCCCCACGAAGACCGCGCCCACGCGGGAAAAGACCGCCATTCAGGTGATCGAGCGGATGATGAACCTGCTCGATACGTTGGCGACTCGCACAGGCGCGGTCAGCCTCAAGGAACTGGCGCTGACCACCGGGCTGCACCCCTCGACAGCGCATCGGATACTAAACGACATGGTGGTCGGTCGATTCGTCGATCGCGGCGAGCAACCCGGCACCTATCGCCTCGGCATGCGGCTGCTCGAACTGGGCAACCTGGTCAAGGCTCGCCTGTCGGTGCGCGAGGCGGCGATCGAGCCGATGCGCGAACTGCACCAGCGCACCGGGCAGACCGTCAACCTTTCGGTGCGGCAGGGCGACGAGATCATCTACGTCGAGCGCGCCTACAGCGAGCGCTCGGGCATGCAGGTCGTGCGCGCCATCGGCGGCCGCGCGCCGCTGCACCTGACTTCCAGCGGCAAGCTGTTCCTGGCGGCCGACGATCCGCGCGTGGTGCGGGGCTATGCCACCCGTACCGGGCTGGCCGGCCACACGCGCAACTCGATCACCGACCTGCCGAAACTGGAGCGCGAGCTTTCGCTGGTGCGGGCGCGCGGCTACGCGCGCGACAACGAAGAACTGGAAATGGGCGTGCGCTGCATCGCCGCCTCGGTTCGCGACGATTCGGGGCGCGTGGTGGCCGGGTTGTCGCTATCAGCGCCGGCAGAGCGGATGAACGATGAATGGGCGTCCGACTTGATCGCCGCCGCCCAGCAGATCTCGCAGCAACTCGGTCACACGGCCGGCGCGGAAGCGGCGGCATCAGCGCCCGCCCGGCCGCGCGGCTGATCGACGCTCGTCACTCCGGAGCCAGCGCCGGCTGAAGGCTTGTTTGCCTCGAGCCACTGGCGGATGCGCTGCGCGTCGCCGATGCGCGAATACTTGCCGACGGAGTCGAGCAGCACCACCACCACCCGCTGGCCCTCGATGACGGCCTGCATCACCATGCAGCGGCCAGCCGCCGAGATGTAACCGGTTTTTTGCAGGCCGATGTCCCACTCCGGGTTGGAGGTCAGGCCGTTGGTGCTGCCGTAACGGACGACGCGCCTGCCGATCGGCAGCTCGAGTTCGCTGCTGGTCGAGTACTCGCGCAGCACGGGGTACTGATAGGCCGCGTTGACCAGCTTCACCAAGTCGGCGGGCGAGGAGCGGTTCTCGGGCGACAGCCCGGTCGGATCGGCAAATCGGGTGTCGTGCATGCCGAGCAACTGCGCTCTGGCATTCATCGCCGCCACCGCCGCCGTCAGGCCGCCGGGATAGGTGCGCCCCAGCAGCTGCGCCGCGTGGTTCTCCGAGGACATCAGCGCCAGGTGCAGCGCCTGTCCACGGGTCAGCTTCACCCCCGGGTTGAGCGAAGAACGCATGCGGTCGATTGTGCGGTCGGAGCGCTCGACTTCCAGCGTCTCGCCCAGGTCGAGATCCGCCTCCACCGTGATCAGCGCCGTCATCAGCTTGGTGATGGACGCGATCGGCAGCACCGCGTGCGGGTTCTTCTGGAACAGCACCTCGTTGGTGTCCTGGTTGACGACCAGCGCCACCGATGACTTCAGGTCGAGCGGATCATCGGAGCGGTGCAGTCCGGCCATCTGCCCCTCGCTCGGCCGGACCGGCTGCGCCGGCGGCTTGCGCGAGCGCGTTGCCTTGGTGTTGGTTGCCTTGGTGTTGGTTGCCTTGCTCGTGGTGGTCTTCGCCTTTGTCACCGAGGGAGCGCGACTCTTCGATGTCTGCGCGAGCACGGCCTGGGGAATAACTGCCATGACCGCAACGGCAACAAGGGCGACGACCAGATGACGCACGATGATTCCCCTCCATCTCCCGACTTCCGACCCGCGCAGGCAGTATCGCCAGCGCAGCCCCGACCGCCTATCAGCCAAAAGTCGGGCGGCGACCGCAATACCCATCGACGCGGGACGGTCTGGTTCTTCCAACTTCTCAGATTTGGCCCGCAAATCCTTGATTCGACGCGAGTCTAATCGGAGCTCTTCGGAGCTGTAAAGCACATTCAGCCTAGACCGCTTCGGCGATGGCCCGGCCGAGATCGGTCGTCCCGGCGGTGCCGCCGATGTCGCGGGTCAACGGCGCGTGCTTCGGACCGGCGGCGAGCACCGATTCGATCGCCTTGAGCACCGCGGCCGCGGCGTCGGCATGGCCCAGCCAGTCGAGCATCATCGACGCGCACCAGATCTGGCCGATCGGGTTGGCAATGCCCTGGCCGGCGATGTCGGGCGCCGACCCGTGCACGGGTTCGAACAGCGAGGGGAACTTGCGCTCGGGGTTGAGGTTGGCCGACGGTGCGATTGCGATCGTGCCCGTGCAGGCCGGCCCCAGGTCGGAGAGGATGTCGCCGAACAGGTTGGAAGCAACCACTACGTCGAACCGCTCCGGGAAGCGCACGAAGTGCGCCGTCAGGATGTCGATGTGGAACTTGTCGTGGCTCACCTTCGGGTAGCCGGCGGCGATCGCCTCGACCCGCTCGTCCCAGTACGGCATGGTGATCGAGATGCCGTTGGACTTGGTGGCCGAGGTCAGGTGGCGGCGCGGCCGCCTCGATGCCAGTTCGAAGGCGAAGCGCACCACGCGGTCGACGCCGATGCGCGTCATCACCGTTTCCTGGATCGCGAACTCCCGCTCGGTGCCCTCGAACATGCGGCCGCCGATCGACGAGTACTCGCCTTCGGTGTTCTCGCGCACGACGACGAAGTCGATCTCGCCGGGCGCGCGTGAGGCTCCGTCGGCGCGGACCAGCGGCGAGCGGATGCCGGGCATCAGCTTGCACGGCCGCAGGTTGATGTACTGGTCGAACTCGCGGCGGAACTTCAGCAGCGAGCCCCACAGCGACACGTGATCGGGCACGGTGGCCGGCCAGCCGACGGCGCCGTAGAAGATCGCGTCATGGCCACCGATCTGGTCCTTCCAGTCCGCCGGCAGCATCGTGCCGTGCTTGGCGAAGTAGTCGCAGGAGGCGAAATCGAAATGGTCGTAGTGCAGGTCGAGACCGAACTTGCGCGACGCGGCCTCGAGCACTCGCATGCCCTCGGGGACGGTTTCCTTGCCGATGCCGTCGCCGGGAATCACGGCGATTCTCTTCCTGCTCATCGAAGCCTCCTCGGTTGCGCGACCGCAGGCGCGGCCGCGCGTTCAGTTCAAAGGAACAACCGCTCGACCGCTGCACGCAACGCAGGCGGCAGCAGCGCCGGTCGCCGGCTGGCGCGGTCGACGTACACGTGAACGAAGTGTCCCTGCGCACTGGCGCTGTCGCTGAGCGCACCAAAGAGCGCCAGTTCGTAGCGCACGCTCGACCTGCCCGCGTGCGCCACGCGCAGGCCGGCATCGACGCGCTGCGGGAATGCCAGTTCGCTGAAGTAGTTGCACTGCGTCTCGACCACCAGGCCGACAACGGTGCTCGCCTGAATGTCGAGCGCGCCGGCCGCGATCAGGTATTCGTTGACCACCGTATCGAACCAGCTGTAGTAGACAACGTTGTTGACGTGCCCATAGGCGTCGTTGTCGCTCCAGCGGGTCTGGATCGGCAGGAAATGGCGGTATTGCGCGCGCGTGTGCGCGGATGGTCGCTCGCTCAACGGACCCCCTCGTCTGTTCTCTTGCGCAGCACCAGCGCCACGCCGCTCATGGCGACCAGCACGCCAGCCCAGGCGCGCAGGCCAAGCGCCTCGCCGAACAGCGCCCAGGCCAGCAAGGCCGTGGCGGGCGGCGTCAAATACATCAGGCTCGCCACCTCGGTCGCCCGCCCGCGCCGAATCATAGTCAGCAGCAACGCCATCGCCACCAGCGACAGCACGACCACCGACCAGGCGAGCGCGAGCCAGAACTCCGCGGCGAAGTCGACCTGCCACTTGCCGCTCGCCAGCACGAACGGCAGCGTGACCAGGAACGAGGCGCCGAACTGGATGGCACTGCCGGTGCGCAGATCGACGCCGACGCCGAACCGCTTCTGATACAGCGTGCCCGCGGTGATGCCGGCCAGTGCGAGCACGTTGACCAGCAGCGGCGCCAGCCCCACACCCTGCAGCGTGAAGCGGTCGGATAGCACGAGCGCCACGCCGCCGAAACCCAGCACGAGGCCGATCCACTGTCGCGCCGAGGCCCGCTCGCCGACGGCGCCGGCGAGAAAGGCAGTCAGCAGCGGCTGCGTGCCGACGATCAGCGCCGACGCGCCCGCCGGCATGCCTTCGGCGATCGCCCACCACACGCCGCCGAGATACGTCGCCTGCAGCAGAACGCCGACGACGGCCACGTGCAGCCACGAAGCCACGTTGCGCGGCCAGGGCGCGCCGGTGATTGCGATGACCGGCAGCAGCACGAGCACGACCGACGCGTAGCGCCACAGCAGGAAGGCGAGCGGCGGCGCATGCGGCGACGCGTACTTGGCGACGATGAAGCCCGTGCTCCACAGCAGCACGAAGACCGTCGGCATCGCCGCAACGAACTTCGGCGCGCCGTGCCACGGCCGGACGTCAGCCAACGCCGCTCTCCGCCGTGTGCTCCCAGCCGCAGCGCAGCCAGTGCGCGCAGGCGGCCCGGACCGTGTTCAGGTGGACCTGCACGCTGGTCTCGATGTCGTGGCCATAGCCTCCCGCCATCGTCACCGCGATCGGCACGCGCAGGCGCGCGGCGAGATCGAGCACCCGCGCATCGCGCGCGCGCAGCCCCTCGTAGGTCAGCCGCAGTCGCCCGAGGCGGTCGCCCTCATGCGGATCGGCACCGGCGAGATAGATGAGGAACGTCGGCGCGAAGCGCGCCTGCATCCGCGCCAGCGCATCGTCGAGCGCGGCGAGGTATTCCGCATCAGCGGTGCCGTCCGGCAGCCCGACATCAATGTGGCCGTCGATCTTGCGCGTCGGGTAGTTGCGTTCGCCGTGCAGTGAGAGGGTGAAGATTTTCTCGGCTCCGCCGACGATCGACGCAGTGCCATCGCCCTGGTGCACGTCCAGATCGATGACCGCGACCTTCGCCAGCGGCTGCGCACCACACAGCGCCAGGGCGGCGATCGCCACGTCGTTGAAGACGCAGTAACCCTGGCCGCGGTCGCGTTGCGCATGATGCGTGCCGCCCGCCAGGTTGACGGCAACGCCCTCGCTGGCCGCCGCCGTGCAGGCGGCAAGCGTGGCGCCCACCGAGCGCCGCGAACGCTCGACCATCTCGACCGACCATGGCAAGCCAATGGCGCGCTGTTCCGGCGCCGAAAGTTCACCGACGATGACGCGCCGCACGTAGTCCTCGTCGTGCGCCAGCAGCAGGTGCGCATCGGTCGCCGCCGGCGCCTCCTGAAGCGACGCCTCGGGCAACTCCCGTTGGACTCGTTGCCGCAACCGGGCGTACTTCGGCATCGGAAAGCGATGGCCCGGCGGGAGCGGAAGAACGAATCGATCGCTGTGGAACGCTTTCAGCGCTGGCTCCCGTCTAGAAGCGCCATTCTAACGACGCAGCCCGACGAGTCCGCCCATCCTGCAGCGCGACAAAGACCCTCGCTAAACAGCGCTTTTCGACACCTCAGCAATGCCGTATATAGTTGTTTTATTTATGTTTTATAGTAGACAGGAGACTTATGTGGCGATGCAACAATTCTGCTTGACACTCCCGCCAAGTTCGCCAATAATTTGTTTGTGCGCCGCAGCAAAGCAAGAAGCAGCGCGACGCAGTTCCAAGCCCCTTTTGCTGAACCAGACAAGGAGTTGAAGATGATCACCACCCCCGCCCAAGTCGCTGAATTCCAGAAGAGCCAACTGGACGCGCTGTTCGCGCTGTCGCACACGATGTTCGAAGCGACCGAGAAACTGGTCGACCTGAACCTGGCCGCCACCAAGGCGCTGCTGGAAGAGTCGGCTGATCGGACCCAGGTCATGTTCGGCGTCAAGGACGCGCAGGAACTGCTCGCCGTTGGCAGCAGCTTTGCCCAACCGGCCCTCGAGAAAGTGGTCAGCTACAGCCGCAACGTCTACGGCATCGCTTCGGGCGCCAGCGCCGGTGTTTCGAAGATCTTCGAAACCCAGATCGCGCAGAACAACAAGCAGGTCGCCGAGATGATCGAGGTCGCGTCGAAGAACGCCCCGACGGGCGCCGAACCCGCCGCCTCGATGTTCAAGAGCGCGCTGGCCGCCGCCAACACCGCCTATGACACGTTCAACAAGGCGACCAAGCAGGCCGTCGACATGGCCGAGTCGAACTTCAACGCCGCCGGCGCGGCGACGGTGAAGGCCGCCAACGACGTGGTCAAGCCGAAGGCTCGCAGGGCAGCCTAAGACAACCGGGGGATGGGCGCGCCCCTCCCCCGCTGTTAAGGTGCAGGCGTGGCGAGGTCGAATGCGAGCGTGAATACCCGCTTCAGCGTTCGGTCATGATCAGGAAACATCGAAGCCTCAGCATCGGCAGCCTCGAACTGAGCGGCACAGAAGAACTCGAAACGTAACGGTTGTCTCCTTGGCACCACTTGTCCGGACGCCAGTTCGGACTCCTCTGTCTCCTCCTTTGGTGGTGCTTTCAAGCCCGGTTCCCTGAACCGGGCTTTTTTTACGTCAGTTCGAACGGTGCACCCAGCACCTCGACGCCACGCCTCAAGGTTTCGAAGGCAGCATCGATCGTCGATGGGTCGCCCTTGACCCCGAGTTCGATGTGGCGGCGGCGCGTGCGGCCGTCCTGGCCGTCACCCAGTGACGGCAGGCTGTACGCCTTGATGCCAGCAAAGCGCGCCTCGACCTCTTCCATGATCGGCACCACCAGCGACTCGGCGGTGTCGAACACGACCATCGACCGCTCGCCGCTGCGATCGGAGTTGAACAGCGCCGAGTACTCGCCATCCAGCACCGCCTCGATCATCGGCCAGGCCATCGCCGGAAAGCCGGGCACGAAATAGTGCCGGTCGACGGCGAAGCCGGGGATGCGGTTGAAAGGATTCGGGATGATCCGCGCGCCGCTCGGAAACTCGCCCATTTTCAGCCGCTGCTGGTTCTCGGCCGTACTCATGTCAGCGCTGCCGCGGCCCTCGGCCGCCATTTCGGCGCAGCGCTGCGTGATCAACGCCGCCGCCTGCGGATGCAGTTCGACGTCGACGCCGAGCGATGCCGCCGCTGCCTGCCGCGTGTGGTCGTCGGGAGTGGCGCCGATACCGCCGCAGGAAAAAACGATGTCGTTGGTGGCAAACGACCGGCGAAGCACTTCGGTGATCGCATGACGGTCGTCGCCGACGTACTGCGCCCACTGCAGCCGCAGCCCGCGCGCCGACAGGATCTCGATCACCCTGGCCAGGTGCTTGTCGGCGCGCTTGCCGGAAAGAATCTCGTCGCCGACGATGATCAGGCCGATCCGCTGCATCGCCCCCCCTGCTTGACCTGAAAGTGGCGATGGTATCGCCGCGTGCTCAGGCGACGGGATCGACCATCCGCCGCAGCCCGAGCCACTGCTGCCGCCAGAAGCCCTCGCCGTAGTCGTGGCTGCTCCCCTGCGGCGGCGGCAACTGGTCGCGGATGCCGGTCGGCTCGATCGCCGGGCGATAGTCGGCGGTGCCGAACAACAGGTCCCACACCGGGAAAAGCACGGCGAAGTTGCAGCCCTGGCGCCGCCCCTCGTGGCCGAAGCCGATCGCGTGGTGCACGCGGTGGAACACCGGGCTCACCAGCAGGTAGCCGAGCGGGCCATAGGTCCACGGCAGGTTGCCGTGCTGCACGCTCTGCAGCACGCGCGCGGCGATGGTCAGGCCGACGAACTGCGCCGGCTCCACGCCGATGGCCAGCGCCACCGCCGCCTTGATGGCGTCGTTGATCAGGCTGTCGAGCAGGTGGTTGCGGTCGTCGGTCCAGAAGGACATCTTGCGCTGCGAGTGATGCAGCGCGTGCAGCGCCCACCACCAGCGGAAGCGGTGCTGGGCACGGTGCAGCCAGTAGTCGAGCAGGTCGAGCACGACCAGGTAGATCACGAAGCTGACGATCGGCACGTCGGTGACGCCCGGCCACGCCGCGTCGAGGTTCAGCGGCGTGATCTCGCGCGCGCGCAGCCAGGCCGCGGCGGCGTCGGCCAGCGGCGTCAGCAGCACGAACATCAGCAGCGGGAACGCGCCGAGCCGGTGCAGCAGCGTGTAGACGACGTCCACGCCGGTGCCGCGGCGGTTGCTCCAGGTCTCCGCCGGGAAGCGCGCCTCCAGCGGCCGCAGCACCGCGTACAGCAGCACCACCTGCAGGATGCCGAGCAGGAACATCTCGGTCGCCGGGTAGGCGTCCTCCAGCCAATGCGACGCCCCGGCGGCGAACAGCAGCGGCTGCACCGCCGTCTCGAACAGCCAGGTGTGCACGGCGTCGAAGGCGCGCTGCAGGGCGTCGAACATCGGCGTTCAGCGTCCCCGCGCGGCCGAGGCGGCCAGTCGCACCGGCACCGCCTGCGCGCGGTAGCCGGGGTGCTCGCGCAGCGTGCGGAAGCACAGCCCGCGCTCCTTGAGTCCGGCGATCAGCGGATCGAGCATCGGCGCGAAGGGATCCTTGCGCGACCAGATCCCCAGGTGCGCCATCAGCACGTCGCCGTCGCGGATGTCGCGCAGCGCGCGCTCGAGCAGCGCCCGGTTCGGATACTTGTCGGAGGGCAGTTCGTCGCCGAGGAATCCGGCTTCGGCCCAGCGCACGTGCGCGAAGCCGCAGTCCTTCGCTGCTGCCAGCGCCTTCTCAGTCGTGTAGCCGCCGGGGGCGCGCCACACGGCGTCGAGACCGCGACCCGCATAGGCAGCGAATGTCTTGTCGACGCGGCGCAGCTCTTCACATACCGCCGTCGGCGTGAGCGTGATCGTCTGCCCGGCCTTGTCGCCGAACTGCGGCCGGTAGCGGATGCCGGCGGCGTCATCGGCAACGAAGCGGCCGTGCCGCCAGGTGTGGCTGCCGAAGGCGTGGCCTTCGTCGGCACGCGCCTTCCAGTACCCGGACCAAGACGGATCGAGGGAGAAATCGCCGCGCGGCGTCTTCTCGTTGGCGAGGAAGAACGTCGCCGGCACGTCGTGCCGGCGCAGGATGGCGGCGATCTCCTCGGCGTGCCGCATGTTGCCGGTGTCGAGCGTCAGGTACACATGGCCGCGGCACTGCTGCGCGGCGGCCGTGCCCGCCAGCGCCAGCGCGAGGGTCGCAGCGCTCGCAGCGGTTGCGAACCGCCTCCGTAAGCGCTCGCCACCGAGCCGAATCATTGCCTGGCCTTGACCGTCAGCTCAGCGCCACGGCGCCGAATTGATGAAGAACACGCCGTGCGGCGAGCGGCCGACCGGGATCGTGTGCGCGATCTTGCGCGCGTCGATGTCGACCACCGCGACCGTCTTGCCGAAGCGCTGCGTGATCCACAGCCACTTGCGGTCGGCGCTGACCTCCATGCAGTCGGGGCCGTTGGGCACGGCGATGTCGTGCTTCTTCTCCAGCGTTTCCTGGTCGATCAGGCTGACCGTACCGGCCACCCGGTTGCCGACGAAGATGTGGCGGCCGTCGCCGAGCGGGCGGAAGTTGTGCGCACCCTTGCCGGTGACGATGCGCTTGACCGACTTGCGGTTGCGCCAGTCGATCACCTCGACGTAGTCCTCGCCCATGATGCCGACGAGCAGGTGCTTCTCATCCGGCGTCATCCAGATGCCGGCCGGCAGCCTGCCAACCTTCATCTTCCACTGCACGCTCTGGTCGGCCAGGCGGATCGCCGCGATCTCGTCGCTTTCCTGCAGCGTGACGAAGACGAACTGGCTGTCGGAGGTGAACGCCATGTGGCTGGGCGTGCGCGCCAGCGGCACCCGCTTGACCGGCCGCAGTTCGTCGCCGTCCGCGGCGTAGATGTCGACGCGGTCCAGGCGCAGCGCATTGGCGACGAACCACTTGCGGTCGGGCGAAAAGCCGATCTGGTAGGGATCGGGGATGTCGCGCACGCGCTTGCGGATCTCCCCGGTGAGCGGATCGAGGAAGTGCAGGTCGTTGCTCGCCGCGTTGGCCACGATCAGCGTCTTGTTGTCCGGCGTGGCCATCAGGTGGTGCGGCTCCTTGCCGACCGCGAAGCGGCGGATCTCGGTGCGCTTGTCCTGGTCGAGCAGCGAAACCGTGGCATCGCCCGAATTGAGCACGACCACCACGCCAGCTTGGGCTGAGGCAGCGCACAGCATCACACCGATTGCGACGGCAAGCATTCGCCGCCACGTCGCGGCACTCGTTACTCGAATCATGGCCTCGCCTGGGTTGTTGTTCGGCCCTGCGGATTCTACTGAGCAAGGCCGTCTGGAAGCCGCCGGGGCGTCGCGGACCGTGCAGACGGACCGGCGACACAGACAGCCCGCTCTACCGGCACAGCGATGACGCCAAGCGTGCGGAGCCGACCACACGAATCGGCCATTGCGGGCAGGTGCGGACGTGGCGGTCGCCGAGACAAGACCCGGAACGACCCTTCTGACGCTTCTGCACTAACGCACTGCGGTCACCCGCTTGGCCTGCAAACCCTGTGCCGCCGCCTCACCGAGGAATTCCACAGCCGTACCCACCACCAGCCTGTCGCCCGGGCCAGCGACACTGGCATCGTCGAAGTAATACTCGTTGCCTTCGCCGTCCTCGATGAAGCCGTGTCCGTCGTCGAACAGGCGCACGATGCGCCCGTGCAGCAGCGGCTCGTGCCGCTTGGTGTCGCCGCGGCTCCGCCGCACATAGTCCTCGAGGCGGCGCCGCACGGCGTCGAAGGCGTCGCGGATGGCGACGTAGACGTCCTCATGCTCGTGGCGGCGCGTCGAGGCGATCTCCTCACCCGGCACCTTGACGTCGACGTGCACCGAGAACAGCTTGCCCTGGTGCTTGTGCGCGGCTGGCGTCTCCACCGTCACGCGGCAGCTCATGATGCGATCGCAGAACTCCTCGAGCTTTTCCGCGCGACGGCGGATCTCCGCCTCAACCGCATCGGAACGGGGCATGTCGCGGAACGTCACTTGAAGTACAACTTTCATCGTCGACAACCTCCTGCTCGACTCGTGGGCATTGCCCGGTTGACCATTACTTCACGGGCGGCAGCGCGGACTTCTCCTGCATCGACTGCCGCGGCGCGATGTGCGCCAGCCCGGTCAGTTCCTCGGCCAGGAACTCGGCAACGTCATCGGCGGTGAGCACACCGACAACCGACCCGTCGGCGCCGACGATCGGCAGCCGCCTGACACCCTCGACGCGCATGCGTTCGATCGCCTCGTGCACCGACTCGGCGTCCGCCGCGGTCACCAGCTCTCGCGTCATCAGGTCGCCGGCCGTCAGCGTCTCGGCCGCAACACCTTCGGCGAGCACCTTCACGACAAGGTCGCGGTCCGTGACGATGCCCAACGGTTCGAGCCGGCCGTTGCGCGTCTCGGCGACGATCAGGTCGCCCACATGGTGGTTGCGCATCAGCTGCGCCACCTCCAGCACGCTGGCGTCGCGGCCGCAGTAGACAACCTCGCGCGTGCAGACTTCGCCGATCCGCATTTCGGCCTCCCGTTTGCCGTCCACCTCAACCACAGTGTCACCGTTGCCGCGGCGAGCGTACTGACCTGAGTTAAGGGTCGGCCGTACTCGGCCAGCGGCGGGCCGGGCGGCGGGCGCGCCGGCATCGACGCCCCGGCTCAGGAGGAGAAAAAACGCGCCGACCGCAGCGAGGCGATCGGCGCGCCCGACGCAGGCCCTACTTCAGGGCCTGCAGCTTCTCGTAGGTCGCCTTGTCCCAGGTCGCGTCCGGCCCGTTGTGCAGCTTGACCACTGCCTCGCGGAAGGGCGTGCGGTCGACCCTGACCACGGTCTTGCCGCGTTTCTCGAACTCGGCGCCGAGCTTCTTCTCGATCTCGATGATCTCCGCGGTGGCGCGCGCGGCGGCTTCTTTGAACACAGCATCGAAGATCTTCTTGTCGGCATCGGACAGCTTGTTCCACGTCGGCCCGCCGACGATGGTGATCAGCGCATCGGTGATGTGGCCGGTGAGCACGATGAACTTCTGCACCTCGTAGAACTTCTTCGCGTCGATCGTCGGCAGCGGGTTCTCCTGCGCATCGACCGTGTTGTTCTGCAGGGCGAGATACACCTCGGCGAAGGCGATCGGCGTCGGATTGGCGCCGACCGCGCGCGGGAACATCGTGTACAGCGGCGCGTCGGGCACACGGATCTTCAGCCCCTTCATGTCCTCGGGCTTGTTGATCGGCTTGTTCGAGGTGACGTGCCGCTCGCCGTAGTAGGTGATGGCGAGCATCTTGTTGCCGCCGCTCTTCTTCTCGTAGCCGTCGGCCAGTTCCTGGAACAGCGGGCTGCCGGCATAGGCCTTCCAGTGGTTGAAGTCGCGGAACATGAACGGCGCGCCACCGATCGCCACCGGGCCGTAGGTGCGGCCGGCGAACAGCTGCCCCGTGTAGATGATGTCGACGGTGCCGAGCGTCAGCCCCTGATTGATGTCCGTTTCCTTGCCGAGCGTCGAGGCCGGGAACACCTCGACCGTGTAGCGGTTGTTGGTGCGCTTGGCGATTTCGCCCGCCGCCCACACCGCCGCCGTGTGGTACGGCTCGCTGGTCTCGTAGACATGCGCGAACTTCAGTTTGGTCTGCGCCTGCGCGGCGCCGGTG
>Ga0209254_10003530_pt1 | contig 14232 bp, 14 predicted proteins | sample FrelakmetDIP11DI_FD_187148 | JGI IMG/M metagenome (GOLD analysis project Ga0209254, IMG submission 187148) | Freshwater lake sediment microbial communities from the University of Notre Dame, USA, for methane emissions studies - DIP11 DI (SPAdes)... | ecosystem: Environmental > Aquatic >...
GCGCCTGCCCGGAGCGGGCCGTGCGCCAGCCGCGGGCCGGCGCCGGGCGCGTCGTCCTCCCGGTGGGCGTTCAGGAGCATCACGACGAAGAGAAACAGCACCATGATGGCGCCGGCGTAGATGATGATCTGGACCACCGCCGCGAACGGCGCCTCGAGGCCGATATAGAGGCCCGCGAGCGCGGCGAACGACACGATGAGCAGCAGCACGCTGTGCATCGGGTTGCGGCCCAGCACCACCAGCAGCGACGCGCCGACACTGATGGCGCCGAAGAGGTAGAAGAGCAGCACATCAGTTGCCAAGGTAGATCACCCCCGCTGCCGTGACGATCAGGTTGAGCGCCGCGAGCGGCAGCAGCACCTTCCATCCGAACTGCATCAGCTGGTCGTATCGCAGCCGCGGCAGCGTCCACCGCATCCAGATGTAAAAGAAGAGGATCGCGGCGATCTTGACGAGGAACCAGATCCAGCCCAGGTACTCGGGCAGGAACGGGCCGTGCCAGCCGCCGAGGAAGAGGTTCGCGGCCACCGCGGCCGCCGTCACCATGTTGATGTACTCCGCGAGGAAGAACATCATGAACGCCGTGCTGCTGTACTCGGTGTGGTAGCCGGCGACCAGCTCCTGCTCGGCTTCGGGGAAGTCGAACGGCGCGCGGTTGGTCTCGGCGACGCCGGCAATCATGAAGATGACGAAGCCGAGCGGCTGGACGAACACGAACCACCGCGGGATGAACCCGAGCCACGCTCCCTGCTGGGCGTTCACGATGTCGGTGAGCGAGAGCGATCCCGCGAGCACGAGCACGGAGGCGAGGGCCATGCCGTAGGAGAGCTCGTAGCTGATCATCTGCGAGGCCGAGCGCAGGGCCCCGAGGAGCGAGTACTTGCTGTTCGAGCTCCAGCCGGCGAGCACGATGCCGTAGACGCTGATGGACGTGATCGCGAACACCACCAGCACCGCGACGTTGACGTCGGCCACCTGGAGCTTGATCGGCTCGTCGAGCAGCCCGAAGAAGGTGGACTCCCCGCCGAACGGGACAACGGCGAAGGCCGCGAAGGCCGCGGTGGCGGAGAGGATGGGCGCGAGGATGAAGATGACCTTGTCGGCGGCAACGGGCCGCAGCGGCTCCTTGAACATCAGCTTGATCACGTCGGCGATCGGCTGAAGCAGGCCCCTGGGCCCGACCAGGTAGGGGCCGTACCGCTGCTGGATGAACGCGGCCACCTTGCGCTCGGAGTACACCATCACCGCCGCCGAGAGCAGCAGCATGACGAAGACGGCGAGCACCAGCCCGAGTTGCGCGACGTAGACCGGGATCATGCGCCGCGCCTCCAGTCCGCGTGCAGCGGGCAGCGCCCTTCGCGGACGTGCGCCTCGTACTCGTGGCGGAAGTGCTGGAGCGTGCTCAGCACCGGCGCCACCTCGGCCTCGCCGAACGGGCACAGCGTCTTGCCGTTGATGTTGCGCGCCACGCTCTCGAGCAGGTCGAGGTCACGCATCTCGCCCTCGCCGCGCTCGATCTTGCGGAGGATCTTCAGCATCCAGTCGGCGCCCTCGCGGCACGGGGTGCACTTTCCGCACGACTCGTGGCGGTAGAAGTGGATGAGGTTCTCGGCGGCCCACACCATGCACGTGGTGTCGTCCATCACGATCATGGCCGCGGAGCCGAGCATCGATCCCGCCCTGGCGACGCCGTCGAAGCTGGCCGGCGCGTCAATCGCCGACGGCAGCAGGACCGGCGTCGAGGAGCCCCCCGGGATGACCGCCTTCAACTGGCGGCCGCCGCGGACGCCGCCCGCGTAGTCGTAGATGAGCTGCCGCAGCGTCGTGTCCATCGACGCCTCGTACACGCCCGGCTTGTTCACGTGGCCGCTGACGCAGAAGAGTTTCGGCCCGGTGTTCTTCTCCGGGCCGATGCCCGAGAACCACTCCGGGCCGTTCACGATGATGAGCGGGACGTTGGCCAGCGTCTCGACGTTGTTGATGATCGTCGGGCAGCCGTAGAGGCCGACCACCGCCGGGAACGGGGGCCGCAGCCGGGGCTGGGCGCGCTTGCCCTCGAGCGACTCGAGCAGCGCCGACTCCTCCCCCGCCTCGTACGCCCCGGCCCCCCGGTGCACGTGAATCTCGCAGTCGACGCCGCTGCCGAGGATGTTCTTCCCGAGGTAGCCCCGGGCGCGCGCCTCGGCGATGGCGCCCTCGAGGACGTCCGCCACGTGCCAGAACTCGCCGCGGATGTAGATGTAGCCCGTCTTCGCGCCGATGGCGTAGCAGGCGATCGCCACGCCTTCGAGCACCAGGTGCGGGTTCCGCTCCATCAGCACGTGGTCCTTGAACGTGCCGGGCTCGCTCTCGTCGGCGTTGCAGCACACGTACTTGGGCTTGGGGGAGTCCCTGGGGACGAAGCCCCACTTCATGCCCGTCGGGAAGCCGGCGCCGCCGCGGCCGCGCAGGCCAGACGCCTTCACGGCGTCGATCACCCGGCCCGGCTCCATCGTGAGCGCTCTCCGCAGCCCCTCATAGGCGCCGTGCGCCAGCGACACGTCGAGCGTGAAGCTGTTCGGCTCGCGGACGAACTTGGTCAGTACTGGTTCCATGGTCTCAGTCAGAAGCAAGAAGCAAGAAGTAAGAAGCAGGAATGAAGACGCCGCAAGAAGGCCGGAGTACCGCCCGGCGTTCGCCTTCTTGATTCTTGATTCTTGCTCCTTGCTTCCAACACGTCACTTGCCCTTCTCGACGCACAAGTGGCATCCGCTCAGCGCCTCAGGCCCCCTGGCCCTCAGGTCGTCGACGAGCCGCTCGGCCGACTCGGGCGTGACCAGCTCGTGCCAGTGCTCGTTCACCGCGACGACCGGCGCGCGGTCGCACGCGCCGAGGCACTCGACCTCCATCAGCGTGAACATGCCCGACGCATCGGTCTCCCCCGGCGCGATGCCCAGCTTGCGCGACAGCACGTCGACCACGCGTTCGGCGCCGTTGAGCGCGCACGAGAGCGTGCGGCAGACCTGCACGACGTAGGTGCCCACCGGCTGCGCGTAGAACATCGTGTAGTAGGTCACGACGTCCTCGACCTCGGCGGGAGTCACCCCTATCACGCCGGCGACGTGCTCCATGGCCCGCGCGCTCACGTAGCCCTGCTGGTGCTGCACGAGATAGAGGGCCGGCAGCAGCGCCGACCGCCGGCGCTCGGGCGGATAGCGCGCAGCGATCTCCTCGAGGCGCGCGCGCCGCTCGGGCGTGAAGGCGAACGGCTCGCCCGGGTCCGGCTGTGGCCGGGCCGACTGGTGCAGCCCCGTCTCGTAGGGCATCTTCGGGTGGAAGGTCACCGGTCCACGTCCCCCATGATGACGTCGCTCGACCCGATCACCGCCACGACGTCCGCGAGGAGCCCGCCGCGGGCCATCTTCTCGAGCGCCTGGCAGGCCATCAGCGACGGCGACCGCATTTTCACGCGCACGGGCCGGTTGCCGCCGTCCGAGATGACGTGGCAGCCGTGCTCGCCGCGAGGCCCCTCGACCGGCACGTAGGCCTCGCCGGCCGGCACCGTGAATCCCTGCGAGAAAATCAGGAAGTGCTGGATGAGCGCTTCCATTTCGGTGTAGACCTTGTCCTTCGGCGGCGGCACCACGCGCGGGTCGTCGGCCCCGTAAGCGCCGGCGGGCGAAATACGGTCGAGCGCCTGGCGGCAGATGCGGAGGCTCTGGCGCATTTCGTCGACGCGCACCATGTAGCGGTCGAAGACGTCGCCGGCGGAGCCAATCGGCACGTCGAAGTCGAACGTCTCGTAGCCGCAGTACGGGAAGGCCTTGCGCACGTCGTACGCCACGCCGGAACCTCGGGCAATCGGCCCGACCAGGCCGTATGCGAGGGCGTCGGCACGCGACAGCACGCCAACGCCGCGGGTCCGCCTCACGAAGATCTCGTTCTTCGTGAGCAGGTCCTCGCACTTGTCAATCTGCCCCGGCAACCGGTCGAGGATGTCGCCGACGGCCTGGTGGAAGCCCGCCGGCAGGTCCTCGCGAAGCCCGCCCACGCGGATATAGCTCGGGAACATCCGGAAGCCGGCGATGAGCTCGTTCACGTTGAGGATGCGCTCGCGCTCGTTGAACGTGTAGAGCATCACGGTGATGGCGCCGAGGTCCATCACGTGGGTCCCGAGCCACACGAGGTGGCTGTTGAGGCGCTGCAGTTCGGCCAGCAGCACCCGGATCCACGTGACGCGATCCGGGATCTCGGTTCCCAGGAGCTTCTCCACGGCGAGCACGTAGCCGAGGGTGTTCGAATGCGAGCTGAGGTAGTCCATCCGCTCGACGAGCGGGATGACCTGCTGCCACTTCTTCTGTTCCGCGGTCTTCTCGATGCCGGTGTGCAGGTAGCCGATCGTCGGCGAAATCGAGAGCACCGTCTCGCCGTCCAGCTCGAGCACCAGCCGCAGGACGCCGTGCGTGCTGGGGTGCTGTGGCCCCATGTTGACGGTCAGCACCTCGGTGCGCAGCTCAGGCATACAGCTCCCGTTCGATCAGGGCGCACACGGCGTGCAGCAGCGTGCGGTGCACCTCCTGCACGCGCGCGGTCGAGGCCGCCGGCACGTTGACGTGGATGTCGGCCGCCGCGCCGACGCGCCCCCCGTCGCGCCCGGTCAGGGCCACGGTTGTCACGCCGGCCGCTGTCGCGGCCTCGAACGCCGCGAGGACGCTGGCCGAGCCTCCGCTGGTCGAGATGCCGAGCAGGACGTCGCCCGGACGGCCGAGCGCCTCCACCTGCCGCGCAAAGACGCGGCTGTAGTCGTAGTCGTTCGCGATCGCCGTCAGGATCGACGTGTCGGTGGTCAGCGCGATCGCCGCCATCGCGGCGCGCTCGCGTTCGAAGCGCCCGACCAGTTCGGCCGCGAAGTGCTGCGCGTCCGCCGCGCTCCCGCCGTTGCCGCAGGCCAGGATGCGACCGCCCCCGCGAAGCGCCGCCACCATCGCTTCGGCGGCGGCCGCCGCCGGCCCGGCCGCCGACACGGATTCGCCATGGAGGCGCGCGGCCTCGGCGAGCATCGCCACCACCACCTCGGCAGACTTCTGGGACATCAGCGGTTCGCCCCCCGAAGGCGCCGGTCCTTCTCCATGGTCGCCCGGAACTGCGCCTCGGTGACCTGCGTCGGCGCGTCGAACGTCACCGGCGTATCGACCTGCACCGGATAGTCCTTGCGCAGCGGGTGCCCCTCCCAGTCTTCGGGGGTGAGGAGGCGCCGCATGTCCGGATGGCCCTCGAACTCGACGCCGAACAGGTCCCACACTTCCCGCTCGAGGAACCCCGCCGCCGGCCAGACGCCCGTCACCGACGGCACGCGCGGGATCTCGCCGCCCGCGCGGACCTTGATCCGGAGGCGCGCCGGCGCGTCCACGGCCACCAGGCTGTAGTTCACCTCGAAGCGGGGCTCGTTCGGCAGGGCGTCGACGCCGACGATGTCGACCAGGGCGGTGAAGCGGAACGCCGGGTCGTCGCGGAGCGCGACGCACACATCGCGCAGCCGGTCGGCGGGCACGAGGATCGTGGGCTGGTCGATGCTGGCGAGCGCCTGCGCGCCGGTTCCCGGCACCAGCGTCTCCAGCGCGGCGATGATGGCAGGTGCGTCCATGGTTCGGCCGGGCTAGCTGCGGGCGTACCCGAAAGCCCGCTGTTGGTCGATCTTCCGCTGCAGCGAAATAATCCCATAGAGCAGCGCCTCGGGCCTGGGCGGGCAGCCCGGCACGAAGACATCGACCGGCAACACCTGGTCGCAGCCCTGCACGATCGCGTAGTTATCGAACACGCCGCCGCAGGAGGCGCAGGCGCCCATCGAGATTACCCACTTCGGCTCCGGCATCTGGTCGTAGATGCGCCGCACGGCGGGCGCCATCTTTCTCGACAGCCGCCCCGCCACGATCATCAGGTCCGCCTGGCGCGGCGAGGCGCGGAAGACCTCGGCGCCGAACCGGGAGATGTCGTACCGGGAGGCCGCCATCGACATCATCTCGATGGCGCAGCAGGCCAGGCCGAGCGTCACCGGCCAGATCGAGGAGCGGCGCGCCCACTGCGCCATCTTGTCGACGGTGGTGGTCAGAATCGGGATTTCGAAGTCAGGTGCCATCTGTCATCCGTCCGGGAGAGGCGCCATCAACGGCCGCACGCGGGCCTCGAGACTGTCCTTATGACGTCCTGTTCCAGTCCAGGACGCCCTTCTTCCATACGTACGCGTAGCCAGCCGCCAGGATCATGAAGAACACCAGCACCTGCCCGAACCCGATCCAGCGGAGGTCCCGGACGGCCATCGCCCACGGGTACAGGAAGGCCACTTCGATGTCGAACAGGAGAAAGATCATCGCCACCAGGTAGAACTTCACCGAGTGGCGCTCGCGGGCATCGCCAACCGGGGGCATGCCGCACTCGTAGGGCGCTTCCTTTTCGACCGTCCGCTTCCTCGGCCCGAGGACGAACGCCATGACAATGGACCCTGCGGCGAAGGCCACACCGAGGAGGGTCAGGAGCACGATCGAAAGCCAGCCTTGCATAGGTGAGGTTCATGCTAACGGACGAGGGGGAGGGGGGGCAAGACAAACTACCGGGATTCGAGAGCGAGAGCGGCGCGTGCACCAGGCCGCAAGGCGGCAGCCGATGTGCTAGGGTGATAAGGCTCATGCGGATTGCCTGGTTCAGCCCGCTGCCCCCGCACCGATCGGGCATCGCCGCGTACAGCGCCGAACTGCTGCCCCGCCTCGCGGCGCACGACATCGAGGCCTTTGTCGACGATACCGCCGGGCACGACGCCGTCGAGCGGGCGGCCCGCGTCGACGGGGCGGCCATTCGCGGCGCCCATGACTTCCCGTGGCGCCACGCGCGGCGGGCATTCGACGTGGTCGTCTACCACGTCGGCAACAGCGAGGCGCACGACTACCTGTGGCCGTACATGGTCCGGTATCCCGGCCTCGTCGTGCTGCACGACGGTCAGCTGCACCAGGCGCGTGCGCAGGCGCTCATCCGCCAGAAGCGCGAATCCGACTTCCGGGCGGAGTTCACCTGGAGCTATCCGGATGTGTCGCCCCTGATTGCGGATCTGGTCGTGGCCGGCCTCGGCGGCACGCTGTCCTATTTCTGGCCGATGGTCCACGTCCCCGTGCAGGCGGCGCGCGTGGTCGCGGTCCACAGCGGGACCCTGGCCCGTGACCTGGCCGAGGCGTTTCCCGGATCCGACATCCGGCACGTGCACATGGGCGTGGCCGACCCGCTGGCCCGGGCGTTGGCGCCGGGCCGCGAGGTCAGGCAGCGCCACGGCATCCCCGACTCCGCGGTGGTGTTCGCCTCGTTCGGCCGGGTCACGCCCGAGAAGGGCCTGAGCGCCGTCCTGCGCGCCATGGCGCAGGTCGGGCCGGCATTGCCGGCCATCCGGCTCCTCGTGGCCGGCGAGGCGGCCGGCCATTACGACCTCATGGCGGAGGCGCGCGAACTCGGGGTCGCGGATCGGGTGACCGAGCTTGGTTACCTCCCGGACGCGGCGCTGCCGGAGTATCTGGCGGCGGCGGATGTCTGCCTCAACCTCAGGTGGCCGACCGGGCGCGAAACCTCCGCCGCCTGGCTCCGCTGCCTGGCGGCGGGCAAACCGACGGTCATTACGGACCTCCTGCACACCGCGGACGTGCCGAGCCTGGATTTGCGCTCGATGAAGGTGACCAGCACGCTTCCGGGAGAGCATGAGGCCGTGTGCGTGCACGTCGAGCTCGTCGACGAGGTGCATATGCTGCGGCTCGCCCTGCGCCGGCTCACCGAAGACACCGCCCTGCGCGCGCGGCTCGGCAGCGCGGCGCGCCGGTACTGGGAAGCGCAGGGCACGCTGGAGCTGATGGCGCGCGACTACGAAGGCCTGCTGACTGCCGCACGGGCCGCGGCCGACCCGGTGCCTCCGGCCGGATGGCCGGCGCATCTCCGGGCGGACGGCACCGGGCTGGCGCGGGCCCTGACATCGGACATCGGCGTGCCCTATCCGTTTGATGCGCCCGCAGCCGGGCGCCTGTGACGCGGGGGACCAGACGCATGTTTGCCGAAGACGACATCGAGCGCCGCCGCGTCGAACGCGAGGCCGCCGACCGCGCCTACAACGACGCGCTCACCGCGCTGGACCGGGCGGTCCCGAGGCTGCCGGACCTGCCGCATCAGCCCGTGGAGTACGACGAAAGCCAGCTGCCCCTCCTGAACGAGCGCTGGCGGATCGCCACCGCGGACCCGGCGGCGGGCCTGACCGGGTGGCGCCGGCGTGTGGCGATGGCCATCTGGAGGGTGGCCGGCCCGGCGTTCGAGCGCCAGCAGGCCTTCAACGCGGCGCTGGTGGACCACCTGAACCGCAACGTCGCGGCGCACCGGGCGAACCGGCAGTCCATCGAGGCGACCATCGGCGCGATGCGCGGCGAACTGGAGAAGCTCGAGACGTTCCACACCACGCTCGTGCTCTACCTGCAGACCATCACGCGGTTTGTCGACACCAAGGACCGCAGCGAGCACATCGCGACGCTGGCGAACCTGACCAACGCGGGGCTCGCCGGGGTGGCCGACGAGTTCCGCCGGCGCTGGGAGTCGATGGTGGCCCGGGAGCAGCGTTACGTGGCGGCGGTGGACGAGCTGCGGACGAGCATCGCCAGCGTCCAGCAGACGGGGCTGATGCTCAAGCGCGAGCTCGAGCGCGGGCTGGCCGCGGGAGCGGCGCCGGCCGCGTCAGCCGGAGGCGCAGGCGCGAAGCCGGCGGCAGTCCCCGCGGCGGCACCGCCTCGGCCGCCGGCGCCCGCCATCGACTCGGTCAACGCGTACAAGTACGTGGCGTTCGAGAACAGGTTCCGCGGCTCGGAGGCCGATATCCGCGCGCGGCTGCTGCAGTACGTGGAGCTGTTCGACGGCGCGGACAACGTCCTGGATCTCGGCTGCGGACGCGGCGAGTTCCTGGCCCTGCTGCGCGAGCGGGGCATCCGGGCGCACGGCCTCGACATCAATCACGAGATGATGGAAGCGTGCCGCGCCGCCGGCCTCGAGGCGCTGGAGGGCGATGCGCTCGCCCACCTCGAGTCCCTGCCCGACGCGTCGCTCGGAGGGCTGATCGCGGTGCAGGTGGTCGAGCATTTCCAGCCCGCGTACCTGACGACGTTCCTCGACGTCGCGTACCACAAGCTGAAGCCCGGCGCGAAGATCGTGCTCGAAACGCTCAACCCCTCGTGCTGGTTCGCGTTCTTCGAGGCGTACATCCGCGACATCACGCACGCGTGGCCGCTGCACCCGGAGACGCTGAAGTTCCTGGTCGTCGCCTCCGGTTTCCAGCGCGTCGACCTGCGGTGGCTGTCGCCGTACCCGAGCGACGCGAAGCTGCAGCACGTCGAACTGCCGGCCGACGCCAGAACGGCCAGCCTGGCGGCCATCGCGCAGGCCTTCAACGAAAACGTCGACAAGGCCAACGCGGTGATGTTCTCGTACTTGGATTACGCGGTGGTGGCAGAGCGGATGTAGGGACTAGGGGCTAGGCGCTTGGCGCTAGTTATGCTCAGCCTCAGGTTGCCGAGCCACCCGCGCGGCGAGAGCCGCGTCCGACTAGCCCCTAGCGCCTAGTCCCTGGCCCCTGCCTACAGCCTGTGGATGTGCTGCCCGGTGAAGCTCCGCAGGGCGTTTCGCGCGTCCATGATGAGCGGCGCCTTCTCGACCAGCTCCTTGTAGTCGAACACGTCGTGATCGGTCGTGATCACCACGCAGTCCGGCTTGCCCGCCAGTGCCTCGGCCGTGCCGACCGCCGAGAAGGTGTGGCCGTCCAGCTTCAACGTCGGCACGTACGGATCGCTGTAGGAGACGACCGCGCCGCGCCGGATGAGATGCTCGATGACGTCCAGCGCGGGCGACTCGCGCATGTCGCCGACGTTCTTCTTGTAGGCGACCCCGTACACGTGGACGCGCGATCCGTTCACCGCCTTCCTGACGGTGTTGAGAGCGTCGGCGATGCGCGTCACCACCCACTCCGGCATCGAGCTGTTCACCTGGCCGGCCAGCTCGATGAAGCGCGCCTCGAACCCGCTCTGGCGCGCCTTCCACGACAAGTAGAAGGGATCGATCGGGATGCAGTGGCCGCCGAGGCCGGGCCCGGGATAGAACGGCATGAACCCGAAGGGCTTGGTTCTCGCCGCGTCGATCACCTCCCACACGTCGATCTTCATGCGGTGGCACATCAGGGCCAGCTCGTTGACCATGCCGATGTTCACCGATCGAAACGTGTTCTCGAGCAGCTTCGCCATCTCGGCGACGACGGTCGAGCTGACCGGCACGGTCTTCGTGACGACCGCCCCGTACAGGGCGCAGGCGATGTCCGTGCTGGCCTTGTCGAACCCGCCGACGACTTTCGGGATGTCCTTCGTCAGGTACTGCGGATTGGCGGGGTCCACGCGCTCAGGCGAGAAGGCGAGGTAGAAATCTTCGCCGGCCTTGAGCCCGGTCTCCTCCAGCATCGGCTTGACGAGCTCGTCGGTCGTGCCGGGGTAAGTGGTCGACTCGAGGCTGACGAGCTGGCCCTTCTTGAGGTGCTTCCGGACCGCCTCCACCGCCTGGACGACGTAGGACATGTCGGGGTCCTTCGTCTTCCGCAGCGGCGTCGGCACGGCGATGTCGATACAGTCCATCTCCGCCAGGGCGGACATGTCGGTGGTCGCCTTGAAGTGACCCGACGCCACCACCTTCGCCAGGTCCTCGGCCTTCACGTCCGGGATATAGCTGCGCCCGGCGTTCAGTTCGGCCACCTTCCAGGTGTCCACGTCGAACCCGGTGACATGGAACCGTCCGAGGGCCAGTTCCACCGCCAGCGGCAAACCGACGTAACCCAGACCGATGATGCCGACGGTGCAGTCCCTGTTCCTGACGCGATCGATCAGACTCATACGCAACCTCTAAAGGGGCTTCGATGGCTTCGTCCCGGACAGTCGTTCGATGTCGCTCGCGACCATCATGCCGACCAGGCCGGCAAAATCGACCGAGGGCGCCCAGCCGAGAATCTGGCGCGCCTTGGCGGCGTTCCCAATCAGGTGGTCGACCTCAGCGGGCCTGAGGAACCGGGGATCGACCTCGACGTGCTGCTTCCAGTCGAGGCCCGCGTGGCCGAACGCCACCTCGACGAGGTCGCGAACCGAATGGCTCTCGCCGGTCGCCACGACGTAGTCGTCGGCCGTCGGCTGCTGCAGCATGAGCCACATCGCACGAACGTAATCGCCGGCGAACCCCCAGTCGCGGTGCGATTCGAGGTTGCCGAGGTAGAGTTTCCGCTCGAGCCCGAGCTTGATGCGGGCCACCCCGTCCGATACCTTGCGCGTGACGAACTCGAGGCCCCGCCGCGGCGACTCGTGGTTGAACAGGATGCCCGAGCAGGCATACAGCCCGTAGCTCTCCCGGTAGTTGACGGTGATGTAGTGCCCGAACACCTTCGACACGCCGTACGGGCTGCGCGGGTAGAACGGCGTCATCTCGGTCTGCGGCACCTCGCGCACCTTGCCGAACATCTCGCTCGAGGAGGCCTGGTAAATCCGGATTTTCGGATTGACGCGCCGCACCGCGTTCAGCACGCGCGTCACACCCTGGGCGTTGAACTCGCCGGTCAGCAGGGGCTGGTCCCACGACGCGGGGACGAACGACATCGCCGCCAGGTTGTAGAATTCGTCGGGCTCGTTTTCCTCGATGGCGCGGATGAGCGAGAGCTCGTCGAGCAAATCGGCCGGGTGGAGTTTGATACGATCCAGCAGGTGGGCGATCCGGTCGAAGTTGGGATAGCTCAGGCGGCGGATGATGCCGGTGACCTCGTACCCCTGTTCGAGGAGCAGTTCGGCCAGGTACGAGCCGTCCTGCCCCGTGATGCCGGTGATGATGGCGCGCTTCGACATGCGTTCGTCCCCTTATCGGTTCGAATTCTTTATCGTAGTAGGTTCCCGCGCAGGGTGGCAAGGCGCCGGCCCGCCTCCCTGGCCCAGGGGTGAGGCCGATGATGGAAACCATCGATGTCGCCGTCGTCGGGGGCGGAGTGACCGGCCTCGCGGCGGCGGCGTCCATCGCGCGGGCGGGACGCGAGGTGTGCGTGCTCGAGCGCCATCCCCGGCCCGGGATGGACACGAGCACCCGCAACAGCGGCGTCATCCATGCGGGCCTCTACTACCCGCCGGGCTCACTGAAGGCGAGACTGTGCGTGGAGGGCGCCCGCGAGATGTACGGCTTCTGTGCGCGCCGCGGCGTGCCCCACGCCCGCTGCGGCAAGCTCATTGTCGCCCTCGATGACCGCGAGGTGGCCGGCATCGAAGCCATCCGGGTGCAGGGGGAAGCCAACGGCGTCGAGGGGCTCGAGCTTGTCGACGCGGCCGGCATCCGCCGCCGCGAGCCTCACGCGGCCGGCGTTGCGGCCCTCGTGTCGCCGAACACGGGCGTTGTCGAGCCCGAGGCCTTCGTGCACGCGCTGGAACGCGCCCTCAAGGAGGCCGGCGGATACCTGCTGCCCGGCACGAACCTCCACGGCGCCGACCTCACACCCGGCGGTCTGCTGCTCCACACCGAGCGGGAGTCGATCCTGGCCCGGGTCGTGGTCAACGCCGGCGGGCTCTTCGCGGACCACGTTTCGGCGATGCTTGGCGGGGAGTCATTCGGGATCTACCCGTGCCGCGGCGAGTACGCCGAGCTCGCGCCCTCGCGTACGCACCTGGTCAACGCGCTGGTGTACCCGCTCCCGAACGCGTCCGGGCACGGACTCGGGGTGCACCTCACGAAGACCACCCGGGGCACCGTGCTCATCGGACCGACTGTCCGCCATCAGCACAGCCGCCACGACTACGAATCCTCCAGAACGCCGTTCGGCAGCTTTCTCGAGCCGGCGCGCCGGCTGCTCCCGGAGCTCGGGCCGGGGGACCTCAGGCTCGGCGGCAGCGGCATCCGGCCCAACCTGAACACGGCCGACGAGCGGTTCGCCGACTTCCTGATCCGGCGCGACCGCGTAAACCCGCGCGTCGTCCACGCGGCGGGCATCAACTCGCCCGGGCTCACCGCGTGCCTGGCGATCGGCAGACTCGTCACGACGCTCGTGTACGACGCGCTCTAAGCCCGAAGAGAACGGGCAAGCGCGTCCTGCCACGTCGGCATCCTGATGCCGGCCGCCGGGAGTCGGGTGCTCTCGAGCGCGGAGTATCTGGGCCGCTTCGCCCGGAGCGAGACCGTCTCGAGCGTGATCGGGCGGAGGCGCGCCGGCCTGCCGAGCAGCCGGGCGATCTCGGCGGCGATGTCGTGCCAGCTGCACGCCCCTGCATTCACGCAGTGATAGAGGCCGGAAGCCGTGCCCGACGCGACCAGGGCGTGAGTCGCTTCGGCGACATCCACGACGTAGGACGGCGAGACCGTGCGGTCCACGAACACCGGCACCTCACAGCCGGCTTCGATGCCGGCCACCAGCGCGCCGAGGCTTCCCCGCCGTCCGTTCCCCCCGGCGGGTGCGCCAAACAGACTCTCGACCCGGAGCACCGCGGCCCGGCCCGCCTCGAGGGCGAACCACTCCCCGAGCAGCTTCGACGCCGCGTACACGCCCTGCGGGTTGGGCGTGTCGTCTTCGACGTACGGGCGCGCGGCGCTGCCGTCGAAGACGAAATCGCTGGAGTAATGAACGAGCATGATGCCGGCGGCAGAGGCGGCCCGGGCGAGGGCCCGCACCGCGAACCCGTTCACGTCGAGGGCCGCGGCGGGCTCGGATTCGGCGCCATCCACGTCGTTGTACGCGGCGCAATTGATGACGAGGTCGGGGCGGTGTGCCGCCACGGCGTCGCTGACGGCGCGATCGTCGGTGATGTCCAGCGCCGCCCGCGTGAGCGCCGTCACCTCCGAGTCGCGCCCGAACACCCGGGCGATCGCGCCGGCAAGCTGGCCCGACGCGCCGGTGATCAGCACCCGCCGTCGCATCAGGCGGCCCGGTTCGTCCCGGCGACGAACGCTTTCATCTTCTCGTCGTCGAACACGCCCTCCCAGCGGGCGACCACCGCCGTGGAGATGCAGTTGCCCATCACGTTCACCGCCGTGCGGCCCATGTCCATCACCTGATCGATGCCGAGCAGGATCGCGGCGCCTTCGATCGGCAGGTTGAACTGGCCCAGCGTGGCGGTGAGCACCACCAGGGCGGCGCGGGGGACCCCGGCCACGCCCTTGCTGGTCAGCATCAGCGTCAGCATCATGATGAGC
>Ga0209254_10003531_pt1 | contig 14231 bp, 12 predicted proteins | sample FrelakmetDIP11DI_FD_187148 | JGI IMG/M metagenome (GOLD analysis project Ga0209254, IMG submission 187148) | Freshwater lake sediment microbial communities from the University of Notre Dame, USA, for methane emissions studies - DIP11 DI (SPAdes)... | ecosystem: Environmental > Aquatic >...
AGGAGGGAAGTAAAAAAACCTTTGCAATAAAATAATGTGGAACAAAATGAAAAATTTAATGCAATATCCCGTTAGCATCTATGTAGGATTGTTAGTATTACTTTCAACAGTACCCTTTGCCTTAATGTATCAGGCAGCTGACTCTGAATCTGAATTAGCAACTTTTCTGTTGATGTGGGTACCTGCAATATCTGCAATTATTCACAGGCTCTTTACACGACAACCAGTTTTAAAGAATATTGGTTGGAATCCAATAAAATCTGTGAAATGGTTAGCCATCGCGATGTTGGTGCCTCTAATACTTTCAATCTCAGTTGTTGGGTTGCAGGTGTTTTTTGGTTTTGTTGAATACAATCCACTCTTTTTTACCGTTAAGGATGGTCTGGTCAGTATTAAAGGAGTTGCCATGATTTTCGGCGCTGCCCCACAACCCTTTGCTCTTTTTATCGGAAATTTCTTACTTTCCTTCTTAGTTGGCAATCTTATTTACATGATCACCTTCGCATTGGGTGAAGAATACGGTTGGCGTGGCCATTTGCAACCTTTGCTGTTGCAAAAATATTCATTAAAGTATGCTTTTATTGTGCTCGGAATAATTTGGGGGCTATGGCATTTCCCTGCCATTTTGTTGGGTCACAATTATCCGGAGTATCCATTATTGGGGGGCTTAGTTCTCATGCCCATTACTTGCATTGCGTTTTCAGTAGCTTTCGGTATCGCTTATATAAAAGCAAAATCATTATGGATACCTGTAATGTTTCATAGTGCGCTTAACCTGGCAGCAGATATGGATGACAAAATGATCGTTACCAAAATAAATGTCTTAGGTGCAGATTTAATTTGGACAGTTATGTGGATTATTGTCGCTTTTGTGTTTTACTATTCAAATTCATCTAACTTGAAGAAAAAACCTATAGGAATTTAAAAAGCAGGCTTTAGCGTTGGCATTTTCGCCTGCCAACTATTTAGACCAAATTCATTTTCCAGCGGCGCCAACAACACACGCCAGTTGGTTTCTGCGCGCTAAACGTTTCCAAACATATTCTTATCAAATTCATGCGTGATACCAACCATGGTGAAAAGTTCCGGCACATACTAATCAACACCACCTTGATCTGACTACCCTTTCATAATTCTATAGACCACTCCTTTTGTGCCATCTTTTGTCTGTAAAAAACCCAAGACAATTGGTTCCTTATTTTCATCCACACCCATTCCACAAATTAAAAATGGATCAGCCGGCTTATTAGATATTTTTAAAGTCTGCCTCGTCCATTTCACTTCTGCCGTTTTAAACAAGGCAAATACACTGCCGTTAAAATCTGCAAATACATACTTATCTTTTAATTCGGGGATGGCCAACCCCTGATAAAAATCACCACCGATAATGCAAATACCAACATCGCGCGAATACCCGTAAACCGGCGCAATAAGCTTAGTATTAATGACGCTATTAGTTGCGTTAAAACTGCTGTCACCTTCTTTTACAGGCCATCCGTAGTTTCCCCCCCTGGCTATGATATCAATTTCCTCTTCCTTTAATTCACCAACATCTGCCCCGAATAATTGACTTGTACGGGGATCAAAACAAAATCGCCAAACTTTACGAAAGCCATAAGCCCAGATTTCCGGCCTTGCATCTTTTTCAGCAATAAAAGGATTATCTGCAGGGATGGCATAAGGAGATTGGTTCACATCAATGCGGAGAATCTTACCATTCAAAAACCTCAAATCCTGTGCACGGTAAATATAGGTGCTGTCGCCTATTTGATCATCCCCTATGGAGATATATAAAAAACCATCCGGGCCAAAAGCTATTTGAGCTCCATTAGCCCCTATATTCTTGCCTTCCAATTCAATTACGCGGCGTTCAGACGCAAGGTCGGCCAAATCATGATTGCGCTTATCGACAGCAAATTCCGATACAACCAACTTGCATTGATTTTCACGAATTTTAGTTGGCGCATTATAACAAACATAAAATTTTCCGTTTGATGCATACAACGGATGAAACGCAACACTGGCAATCGAACCCAATGGTGATTTCTCATTCTGTTGACCCAATTTGTCATAGATGTTAAAAAATGGCTTTGGTAATAATGAGTCTTTTTCAAGTAACCATATTTTACCCTGAGTTTCTGTAATAAAGACCCTGCCAGATCTTCCGGGCGAGACATTGAATTCTATCGGGGTTTGAATGGCATTTGTAACCAATTGAAGTTTAATACTGACCGTATCAATCTTCTTTATTATCTCAGCTTCTGATACCTTTTTTTTATCAGGAGTATCACAAGCGATAAAAGAAAGGATCAACAAACAAGCGGAATGAAAAAAATGATTTGCTTTCATATTTTAGAAAACTTATGAATATAATCTTTCCGAATGACATTTAAGCAATTATCTCGCTATATGATTTATAGGGAATAATATATTAATTTCATTTCTCCTGAGATTTTTGAAATCAAATTACAAAACCCTCATAAGCTTAAGGACTTGTGGTTGAAATTTCGGTTATACTCTCCGAAGTTTTTTTTCAAACCCGGCTTTAAAGCAACAGAAATTGAAACTGTTTATTGCATTTCTGAAAAACTAATTAATTATGAATAACATTAATTTTCTTGAGATTGCCGGAATGCTCCTTATCCCATTTCTTGTTGTTTATATACCCATAATAATCGGGCAGCGGTATGGCATTTACCTCGGAAAGAAATCAGCAGATTTGCAGCAAACACCGGTTGGCACAGTAGTTGGATCAGCATTTGGTCTGCTGGCATTCATTCTCGCATTCACTTTTCAGATTGTAACCAATAGATATGATCAACGTAAAGCATTGCTGTTGGATGAAGTTACACATATCCGTACTGCCTACCTGCGTGCAGGATTATTACAGGAGCCATTCAGTTCTGATACAAGGAAACTACTTGTTGAATATGTTGATCTGAGAATTGAACTTGCAAATGATAACTCTAAACTTGATTTTGCTTTAAAACGTTCCCAGGAAATACTTGACAAATGCTGGAATTACTGTGAAACACTCGCGGAGCAGGACCGAAGTTCAGAAGTGTATTCACTCTTTACTTCATCTGTGAATGACCTCGTTGATGATTTTAACCAGCGAATCACAGTGACGCTCGAATATAGAATCCCCCTGGTGATACTCTCTATTTTACTTATTATCACATTCTTTACCATGCTAACGCTTGGATATCATTTTGGAATATCCGGCAAAGGCGGAATAATGATAAACCTGATACTTGCCCTGATTTTTTCAATGGTATTTTTTTTAATTATTGTCCTTGACCGACCTGAAACGGGACTGGCAAAACTCAATCAAAAACCAATGATAACATTGCAAAATCAATTACATGGAAAAACAATCAAATGATATTTATAAAGCATATTAAATCCTGAGGAGTACTTTTTAGGAGTAAATGAATCACATTTCCAAATAATTGAGCGGTTACATTTTATTTCCATGGATATCCCAACAGAAGAATCTAAACATTATTCCGAAGGCAGGTCTTTCAGAAATGTTTTCTAATTAAAAACTAACGTGTATGCTATTAAAATGATCATTAAACAATACCAATTGATTATTAATAGAACCCAAATCAGACGGAATGTCTTACAGTCACTTAAAAAAATCCTTCTACTGCACATGCGGAAACAGGATGACAAGTTGGGGGAAGATCAGTCGTTCGGGATCACTACGATTGATCAGGCTCTTTCACTTGTCATCCTGACTTGTCGGCCGTACCTGGACGAAAGCAGGCGAAGGAAGGATCTTTTTGATAAAAATTTAAATCTTATACGATTTAATTTACCTGCGCAACACTTTAAAAATCTATTTTAAGACAAGCCTTGAAAAAAACTAGCCCTCAGGACTATATTCCTGAGGGCTTTTGAAGATTTCAAAATTAGAAGTGGTGATTCGGCTGGGACTCGAACCCAGGGCCCATACATTAAAAGTGTATTGCTCTACCAACTGAGCTACCGAATCGATCCTCCGCCTTCGCTTTTATCCTTCAACATAACTTCAAGAATAAAAAGCTTTAGCGGACAAAGCTTTTTGATAAAAGGAGTGCAAAAATAAGGCCTTCTGCCCTTCATAACAAATTTTTACGTTTTATTTTTAAACAGGAATTGTAGCTCTAATGTGTATAAACTGAAAATAAAAAAATCTTAATTAGCATTCATCCCCTGAAATCATCGCTTTTTCTCAGCTACAAGCCATAATTTTGCAGCACTTTCATGGTTGTTGGTTGATAGTTGTTAGTTATTAGCAAAGGCATAATCCGGAATTTTCAAAAAATCGATTAAATCCGGGAAATGTGTTGTTTTATCGGTTAACTTATTTCCGAAGTCTGGCTGTTTCTACCAACTAACAACTATCAACTAACAACTCTTTAGTTCCCGCCACCATGCCCATTCTTACACTGACTTCAGATATCGGACAAAAGGATTTCCTGGTTGGAGCCATTAAGGGTCAGATATTACAGGTCAATGAGAGTTTCAACCTGGTGGATATTGCCCACCAGCTCACTCCTTTCAATTATCCGCAGGCGGCCTATGTTTGTCGCAATGCCTATAAAAACTTCCCCGATGAATCCTTTCACCTGGTTCTTGTAAACCTTTTCGATGCCAAACCTGAACACCTGCTGCTGGCCAGGCACAAGAATCAATACATCGGTATCGCCGATAATGGCCTGCTGACCATGATCCTCGAAGGTCCTCCAGAGCAGGTAGTGGCCTTACCCCTTGAAAAATCCAAACAAAAGACCACCCTTTACTATTCCGCCGTTTTCGCCCAGGCCTTTACCGACCTGCTCAGTGGCGTTGCTCTGGAAAAGATTGGTGACCCGGAAATCAAAATCCAGGAAAAAAATCCGCTAAGGCCCATGCTGGGTACAAACTGGATAGAAGGGCAGATCATCTTTATCGACCATTATGAGAACGTAGTGGTCAATATCACCCGGGAGGAATTTGAAGCCCAGCGTAAAGGACGGAGTTTTAAAATTGTCTTCAAGCGGGATGAGATCATCGAAAAAATCGGTGAAACTTATGCTGATGTGCAGGAAGGTGAAAAAATGGCCATTTTTAACTCAGCCGGCTACCTGGAAATAGCGATCAATAAAGGAAATGCAGCCGGACTATTTGGCTTGCAGGGCTATTCAGACAAGCAACAATCGTCACAAAACCAGTTTCTGCAAAGCAGGCTTTTCTACCAAACTGTTAAAATCTTTTTCGAGTAATCTTTTTCTGCGTAATCTGGCTGCTCTTAGGGGAACTATCCTTTGCCTTTCCCCAAATTTCCTTTAGGTTTGCCACTCAAATTGATCAAAACCTATGTCATTTCAAAAAATCAACAACATTACGGGCTGGATCATTGCATTAATTGCCTGCACCGTTTATATCATGACCGCCGAGGCAGGTGGCAGTCTTTGGGATTGCGGTGAATTTGTGGCCTCTTGTTTTAAACTGCAGGTACCCCACCCCCCCGGAGCCCCGCTTTTTGTATTGATGGGCCGTGTGTTTATCGTTTTATTTGGAAATGACCCACTTACCGCCGCTAAAGCCGTCAACGTGATGAGTGCCCTGGCCAGCGGTTTCACCATATTATTCCTGTTCTGGACCATCACCCATTTTGCCCGTAAGATCTACCACAAAGAAAGTGGTGAACTGAACGGCCAGCAGATATTCACTATCATGGCCGCCGGCGCGGTTGGCGCACTTGCCTATACTTTCAGCGATTCATTCTGGTTCAGTGCCGTAGAAGGCGAGGTTTATGCCCTTTCTTCTTTCTTTACAGCGCTGGTATTCTGGATGATGCTGAAATGGGAACACCAGGCAAATGAACCGGGTGCCGACAAATGGATCATCCTAATCTTCTTTATGATGGGCCTGTCAATAGGCGTCCACCTGCTGAACTTATTGACTATCCCCGCTATTGTAATGATCTATTATTTCAAGCGCTATCCGGTTACAGCATGGGGTACGTTCTGGGCATTTTTAATTGGTTGTGGGATCACCGGCTTGACCCAAAAAGTAGTAATTCAATATACCATTAAAGGAGCCGGCAGTTTCGACATTTTCTTTGTCAACAACCTGGGCCTCCCATTCTTCAGTGGATTCATCTTCTATTTTATTTTACTGACGGTACTTATTTGGTACGGTATAAGAATGGGCAGCAGAAAAGAGATCTCAAAGCCAATATTCGCAACCTGGCTTTCACTAATGGCTTTTGCTGTATTATATCCCTTTATCGCTGCCGGATCCACAGGTTCGTCAATCGGTAAACTGATTTTTGTAATAGCCGGTATTTTGGTGGCAACAAATTATGGCCTTCCTGCTGTGAAAAAAAACCCATATTTCCTTAAACTGGCCATGTGGTGCTTTGGCTTCATGATGATCGGATATTCCACTTACCTCACAACACTTGTACGTTCTGCTGCTGATCCGGCAGTGGATATGTATAATGTCGATAATCCCATGAGCCTTGAAGGCTACCTCGGCCGCGAACAGTATGGAGATTTCCCACTTATCTACGGACAGGTTTTCACTGCCTCACCAACCGAATACGCGGAGGGTGAAACAAAATTCGTAAAAGGAAAAGACAAATATATCAGCCCGGGTAAAGATGTAATACCTGTTTATGCCAGTGAAGACATGATGTTCCTTCCAAGGGTTTGGGATGCTTCTAACGACCAGGGACACGCGAATTTCTACAAGCAATGGCTAAACCTGGTTGACGATGAAAAGCCGACACAGTTACACAATATAAAATGGGCGATTTCTTACCAGATAGGATGGATGTACCTGCGCTATTTTGGCTGGAATTTCGTTGGAAAACAGAACGATATACAGGGTTTTGGAAATGTAAGAGACGGAAATACAATTACAGGTATATCTTTTATCGACAATGCATTTCTGGGTAACCAGGACAAATTGCCCGACAGCATCAAAAATAACAAAGCCCATAATAAACTGTTCGGCCTTCCCCTGATTCTCGGAATCATAGGAATGTTGTACCAATATAAAAAAGATAACCGCGATTTTCTTGTAACCTTCCTGCTTTTCTTCTTTACCGGTTTTGCCATTGTATTTTACCTCAACCAGGCAGGTAACCAGCCCCGTGAGCGTGACTATGCGTATGTTGGTTCCTTCTATGCCTTCGCAATCTGGATCGGGCTGGGGGTTATGCAGGTGAAAGACTGGCTGCAAAAATTCATGGGCGGATCCCTTGCAAATTATGCCTCGGCAGGATTGTGCCTCCTTGCCGTACCGGTATTGATGGCCTCTCAGGGATGGGACGACCATGACCGCAGCAAAAAAGTGCTTGCCCGCGACCTGGCTAAAAATTACCTTGAAAGTTGTGCCCCTAATGCCATACTTTTTTCATTTGGCGATAACGACACTTACCCTCTTTGGTACGCACAGGAAGTGGAAGGTATCCGCCGGGATGTTCGGGTGATCAACTATAGTTTGCTCGGTATCGATTGGTACATCAACCAGTTGCGGTATAAAGTGAACCAAAGTGATCCTATCGACGTGATCTGGACTCCTGAGCAAATTGAAGGCGGCAAACGCGATTTCATCCGCTTTTATGAAAAGCCCGGAGTAACCGATCAGAACCGTTATGTGGATCTTTACTCCCTCATGCACGATTTTGTAGGCAGTGATGATCCCAACAATTTGCTTCCCATGCAGGATGGCAGCATGATCAATTATTTCCCGGTGAAGAAAGTTAGCGTGCCCGTTGACGTTAATCTTGTTCGCCAGAACAAAACAGTTAATCCTACCGATAGTATAGTTTCCGAGATCCGCTTCGAGATTCCACGAAATATGCTTCTGAAGAATGATATGGCAGTGCTTAATATTATAGCCGCCAATAAATGGCAACGTCCCATCTACTTCACATCACTCTTTGGGGAACTTGGTTTCAGCCAATATCTCCGAAGTGATGGAATGACCTACCGCCTTGTTCCCATACAAAACCAGAACCAGGTTAATAACAGTTGGGCCTATGAGAAACTTATGAAAGACTATGCTTTTGGGGGTGCTCAAAAGAAGGGAGTCTATTTCGATGAAGTAAACAGGAGGCTAATGTTAAGCATTCGCCAGGCTTATGCTGAAGCTGCAAATAGCATGGCAATGGCGGGAAAAAAGGAAGAGGCTAAAAAACTGCTGGAGAGAGTTGATAATAATATGCTGGAAGAGAATTTTCCATATGCAATGGTCAGCGGACAGAATCAACACAATATGGTAAGTGCCCAGCTGGCAGAAGCTGCTTTCCGGGCCGGTGATGTTCAGCTTGCTGACAAAGTGGTTAAAGCGTTGAAAAAAGACCTTTCTGAACAATTGACCTATTACGCATATTTGGGTGATATGTCTGTTCCGGAGCTTTACCAGGCCATCCAGGATATCATGACAAATAAGGCGGATAATTTGAGCAACAGGCAAAAAAGCCTCTTTGTAGATATGCGACAAGCCTATGCTTTGCAGGAATACCTGAAAAACATGGAAAGTATCTATAAAGTCAATGCCACCCCTTCACTGGAATTACCCGGCACCATTAAAAATGCCACAGATTCCGGGCCAAAGGGGAATTAAGCCTCCAGCCTGCATTTGACTGGCGGCAACCTTTTTGTGATGGATTTGTTTTAATTTACATACCACCATGAAAGGATATCAATTCAGTCTATTCGATCCCAACAGCCAGGGAAAAACATCTTTTGAAAAATTACTGGATGTTTTTCTCCAGCTATTGACTTATACCAATGGCGACGCAGGTGAAGCCTTGAACTGGCTTACCCAGCTCGACAAAGAATACGAACTCACCAACGAGGAATATGGCCTGGGGGATTTCATTGAAGACCTGAAACAAAAAGGGTATATCGATGAAAACAACCAGAACGGTGAAATCAAAATCACTCCAAAAACAGAACAAGGCATTCGGAAAAGAAGCCTTGAAGAAATCTTCGGTAAGTTGAAGAAAACCCGCCAGGGCGATCACCAGACTTTCAAACCCGGACTGGGGGATGATATAAATCCGGAAACACGGCCTTTCCAGTTTGGCGACATGCTCGAGCAAATCGATTTTGTAAGTTCCATTCGCAATGCACAGATCAATCATGGCATTGATTCTTTCAGTATGAAGGAAGATGATCTTGAAATAAGGGAAACCGATTTCAAGACACAGACTTCTACCGTGCTGATGATTGACATATCACACTCGATGATCCTATATGGTGAGGACCGTATCACACCCGCCAAGAAAGTAGCTATGGCACTCAGCGAACTCATCAAGACAAAATATCCAAAGGACACTCTTGACATTGTAGTTTTTGGCAATGATGCGGCGATGATTGAAGTGAAAGACATTCCTTATTTGCAGGTAGGACCCTTTCACACCAATACCGTTGCCGGACTTGAAATGGCGATGGATATCCTGCGCAGAAGAAAGAACCCAAATAAGCAGATATTCATGATCACGGATGGCAAGCCCACATGCCTGAAACAAGGCAAGAAATATTATAAGAACAGTTTTGGTCTTGATAGAAAAATCACTTCCCGTTGCCTGAACCTGGCAGCACAATGTAAAAAACTGAAGATACCTATCACTACCTTTATGATCGCCAGTGACCCATACCTGCAGCGTTTTGTTACGGAATTCACCGAAACCAATAACGGCAAAGCATTCTTTGCCTCACTGGACCGCTTAGGCGCTTTCATCTTCAAGGACTTTGAAAGCGGAAAAAGAAAAACATTGTATTAAACTCTGCGTATCTCAGCGTCCTCTGCGGCTCTGCGTTAAAAAAAATATATGAATATTATCACATTAGGAGAATTAAAAAAGAGCGGCTATATCCAAAAATCGATCAAAGAAGAGATCAGGCAGAATCTTATAGCCAGGCTGGAAAAAGGCAAGGAATCATTTCCCGGGATACTCGGTTATGAAGACTCCGTGATCCCCGATACTGAACGGGCAATTCTCTCTCGCCATAACATCTTATTCCTTGGTCTCCGTGGCCAGGCAAAGACACGTATGGCACGCCAAATGATCGACCTGTTGGATGAATATATTCCTGTCGTGGAAGGCAGTGAGGTCAATGATGATCCACTTGCGCCAATGTCTACCTACGCGAAGGAACTCATTGCTGTAAAAGGAGATGACACGCCAATCTACTGGCTGCACCGCAGTGAAAGATATGGTGAAAAACTTGCCACACCTGATGTAAGTGTAGCTGACCTGATTGGTGACATCGACCCTGTTAAAGCAGCGAACCTGCGGCTAAGTTTCGCAGATGAGCGGGTTATCCATTACGGCATCATCCCGCGCAGCAACCGCGGCATTTTTGTGATCAATGAACTACCCGATTTGCAGGCCCGCATCCAGGTGGCTTTATTTAATATTTTACAGGAAGGTGATATTCAGATACGCGGATTCAAACTTCGCATGCCGCTTGATATCCTGTTTGTATTTACGGCTAACCCCGAAGACTACACGAACCGCGGCGCAATTGTGACACCGCTGAAAGACCGTATCGAAAGCCAGATACTAACCCACTATCCAAAAACAGTGGAAACAGCACTCGCTATCACGGAACAGGAAGCATCCCTACACCCGGATCAGGAAAAGAAAGTGGTTGTCAGCGACCTGGTAAAGCGTCTGATAGAGCAGGTTTCATTTGAGGCCCGCGGCAGTGAATTTGTTGATCAGAAGAGTGGCGTATCCGCACGCCTCACCATCGCTGCTTTTGAAAATGCGGTAAGCGCAGCCGAAAGAAGATCAATCCTCAACAAGGAAAAAAAGACCCAGGTCTGGATAAGTGACCTCACCGGTATCATTCCTTCCATCACCGGAAAAATTGAACTGGTATATGAAGGTGAACAGGAAGGGCCCTACCAGGTATCTTATAACCTGTTGGAGAAATCAATCAGAACTATGTTTGCACAGTATTTTCCCAACCCGGAGCAGTTGAAGAAAAAGAAGGGAAAAGATGGTGCTGCTGAAGAGAATCCTTTCCGGAGCGTGATCAGCTGGTTTGATAAGGGCAATGCACTAAATATTCTCTTCAATACCAAAGATGCAGATAAGATTATACAGTTATACCAGGTAGATGGCCTGCATGCATTGGTGAAAAAATATTTCCCCCAGGCTGGCGAAGCTGAGAATGCGTTGCTGATGGAATTTGTATTGCATGGTCTTGCATCTTATTCACTCATCAGCAAAAAAGTGCTTGAAGCCAAAATTGAATTCAAGGACCTGATGGGATCGATGATCAACCTGGGAAGTTCGGGGGGGTACAAAGATGAAGAGGATAATGATTTTTAGATCTTAGCGTTCTTCGTTTCTTCGCGGTTAAGCAGTTCCATGATTTTCGGATATTCAAAAAAGTGAATACCCTTTGGAGTTTTCTGTGCCGCTAAAACCATAGCCTGCGCCAGGTCCTCCGCTTTGATGCCTTTATATTTTTGCTTTGAAGATGGAATTATTAAATTTATGGCCGGCATAAAAAACTGTGCAATACCCTCGCCAAATCTTTTTTCCTTTCTCTCTCCCATTAACAAAGAAGGCCGGAAAATAAGGGTTTGGGGAACCATTTGTTTTGCCACAGCTTCCTCGGTTACCCCTTTAAGCTTCAGGTAAAAGTTATTATTGTTATTGGGATCGGCACCAACGGAAGAAACCATGGCAAAACCATAGACCCCGTATTTGGCAGCTGCTTTTGCTGCATTTACCGGAATATCGTAGTCTACCTTTTTGTAAGCATCCTTATCCCCTTCTACATTCTTATTGGTAGTGCCAACAGCTACGAATACCGTTTCACTGCCGGCTATGGCTTGCTCAAGCGCTTTCTGATCGCCGAACTCAATAATAAATTCCTGCAGCTTTGGGTGGTTAACATTCACAGATCTGCGACCGATAACCCTTACCGTACTGTACAGATCGTCCTTCAGGAGCAGTTGCAGAATATGGCCGCCTACCAGTCCGGTGCCGCCAATCAATGTTACTATCTGACTCATTTTTTAGTATTATTGTTCCATGCAAATTCAGGAAAATATTTCACTTCTTCCCTATAATAGTTTCAGGATGGATGTGAAGGCCCGGTATATGGCCAGGATAGGGAGCAGGACGGAACTTGAGGACTTTAGTAACCAGCTTGCAGGGATACCCCATAAACCCCTGGTACTGGGCGGGGGCAGCAATATCCTCTTTACCCGGGATGTAGACGGGTGGGTTGTTAAAAATGAGATCAGCGGAATTGAAGTTGCCGGTGAGGATAACGATCATGTATACGTTAAAACAGGAGCCGGAGAAAACTGGCACCGGTTTGTACAGTATTGTATAGATCGCAATCTTGGCGGAGTTGAAAACCTTTCGCTCATTCCCGGCAATACCGGTGCTTCGCCTATGCAGAATATTGGTGCCTATGGAGTAGAGTTAAAGGATGTTTTCCATAAACTTGAAGCCTGGCATATTAAAGACAAAGCCTGGGTTAGTTTTTCTAATTCAGACTGTAAATTTGGCTATCGGGAGAGTGTATTTAAGCGGGTCTATAAAGATCAGTTTATTATATCCGCCGTTACCTTTAAACTGCTCAAAAAACCCGCCTTTCATATTTCCTATGGCGCCATAGAAGAGGAGCTTAACAAAATGGGTGTTACCGAACTCAGTATACGTGCAATTTCAGATGCGGTTATCCGTATACGTTCGTCCAAACTCCCCGATCCTGCAGTCATAGGAAACGCTGGAAGTTTTTTTAAGAATCCAGAGACAGACCAGTTACAATTTGCGAGGTTAAAAAACGAATACCCAACGATTTTCGGTTATCCATTACCGGGAAGCCAGGTAAAACTTGCAGCAGGCTGGCTGATAGAAAAGGCTGGCTGGAAGGGTTTCCGTGAGGGTGATGCAGGTTGCCATGAAAAGCAGGCACTAGTACTGGTGAACTACGGGCATGCAAAGGGTGCTGAAATTTATGCTTTGAGTGAAAAGATTTTACAGGATGTGTATAAAAAGTTTGGCGTCTTGCTGGAAAGAGAGGTTAATATTTACTAGGCTCAATCGCAAAGCCATAGTGAAGCAAAGCTTTTTCACAATTCCTTAATGCAGCAAATGAAACTGTTTACTTGTCTTAAATAAAAACACCCTTATGCGGTATTGTTATATCCTCATACTCAGCTTATTGGCTTTCAATGCAAATAGTCAGGACAAGATCTATAAGAAAGGTGGTAGTGTTATTCTTGCCCGCATACAGGAAATAGGCATTGATGAAATTAAATACAAGGTCTTTAATGAAGCAGACGGGCCGGTATATGCCATTGAAAAAGACCGGCTTATAAAGATCGTCTATCAGAATGGCCGCACGGAATCCTATAATACAAGCAGCCTTAAAGATCCTGAACTCTATATTGGACAATCCAAACATGCACTTAAACTTAATTTCCTTTCCCCGCTTCTCGGTTATACGCAATTTGGATATGAAAGAAGCCTGAAACCCGGGCGTTCCATAGAATTCAGCCTTGGCTTGATCGGTTTAGGTAAGAACCAGGTGATTGATGGATATTATTACAATCCGGGAGTCCCGGTTCAAGAAATTCGCCGCGGACAGGCAGGCGCATCCATCGGCGTAGGTTATAAGTTCATCCGTACACCGGATTTCATTAACCGGAATATCCGCTATGCGCATTTACTGCAGGGAACTTATATCAAGCCTACGCTGTACACCGGCGTTTATGGCGAAAATATTATCGACTATAAAACACAGGTGCCCCTGGAAGAAAGACGTACCGTTGTATATGGCTCACTTATGGTGGAACTCGGCAAACAATGGATATTCGGCGACCAGTTTATTTTTGATATTTATTTCGGACTGGGGTATTGCTTTGACAACATTAAGGATGATGACTACTACAGTTATTCCAGCATATCAACAGAAACAGAAGCGCATCATTTCAATGTAATCCGCCTTGGCAGTTCACCGGGCTTTGCCCTTAGCGGTGGTTTGAAAATAGGGATGTTGCTGGGTAAACCCAAGGAGTAAAATACGCACAAACTGGTTTGTCTACCAAAATGAAACTGTGTACTTGTCAACCTGAATTACAGGTCCTTTGGCATTTACTAACATTTAACGTATTGTGCTATTAAAATTTGTTACAATCATCCCAATTGAAAAGGAAAAAAGATACTGATTGTGCCCCGTTAGGGGCTACCTGTATGTAGCGAT
>Ga0209254_10003532_pt1 | contig 14228 bp, 17 predicted proteins | sample FrelakmetDIP11DI_FD_187148 | JGI IMG/M metagenome (GOLD analysis project Ga0209254, IMG submission 187148) | Freshwater lake sediment microbial communities from the University of Notre Dame, USA, for methane emissions studies - DIP11 DI (SPAdes)... | ecosystem: Environmental > Aquatic >...
TCAGGATCTGTGAAGCAGGAAACTGCGAACTCAATTACCGCCTTCAACTATATGCTGGCGGCATCAAACTTGGAGAGGATTGCTGACCATGCGGCAAAGATTGCGGAGATATGCAGCTTGCATGATTACACCCTTCCAAAAGAGATAACACAGGAACTCGCTTCGCTCGCATCCGCCTTTGGATCGCTTATTGATGATTCCATATCTGTGCTGGTCCAGGGCAACTCAGAAAAGGCAAACAAGCTCATAGATGATACCAGGGCTATAATGAATCGAACTCAGATAATGGCCAACTCATCCCAAGTCAAAGATAAGGAAGAGTTATTGGTCCGGTTGGTAGTCGCTGGCAGCATTGAGCGCATGCTCGATTACATAATGAATATTGGTGAGCTGACCATAAACCTGCGCAATGCCACTATGGGGAGCAATTGATAATTGCCGACCAAATACCATCCATAATTGAGATTATTGTATCCATGTGCAAAGATATTAATGCAAAGGGACTGCAATTTGATTTCATATGATCGATATGCAGGCATTTAAGCCATCGATGTCCAAGCTCTTCCGTAAGATACCTCAAAACCATTGGGTAGTTCTACCAGGCGAAATCCCAGGAATCCCCGTTTCAACAGACCGATCTGACCCTCGGTATCCGAGCTATTGATCCTGACCTCTTCCGGGCCGATAATGCTTGGACAAGAGAGGTTTTTATGCATTATGTACCTCAGCCTCCAATTGAACTTAACCTTAAGGGCTTTTATGATCAGGCCATGGGAAAATATATTTTGAAGGCTGTGGCGGTTCTTGGGCGATACCATGCAGCAGGCATGCTTGTAGCCCATTCTCTGAGCCGCCTCAAGGTGGATGCCCTGCATCCTGTTTTGTAGTGAGTTGCCCCTGTAGAAGGGATGAACGGCGACAGTTGCCAGGTGAACTACTTTGTTCAGTTCATCTCGGCAAAGGTCTATATCGGATCCGAAATTATCTTCGCTCTCTCCTGGAAAATAGAGAACGCAGTAGGCTATAAGGCCGTCATTGGTGAAGGTTCCGATGGTCGAGTTCTCCTTCTGGAAATGATCCTTGAAGTAGTCAGCAGAATGAGTTCTAAATATCTCTTTGTCTGGCAGGCTATGGGCTATTATTTCCTGCAAACCCATAACATCTCTGAGATGGCTCTCATCCATGAACATCATTTCGTAACGCATATCCTGCTGCGAAGGCTGATCCTTATTCCTCTTGATTGTTCCTGCATTGATTAGAGAAGACATCCGCACCGCCCCTGTTTGAGCTTGAATTATATTGAACTTCATTAAAGCCAGGCTTGAAATCCGTGAAGAGAATCGCTTGCTATAGATCATGAGAAACATTTCTATCGCAATTTCTCTTGGGAATTACCAGCTAAAATGTAAATGATTAAGGCAAAATATATAGTTAATCTAATTAAAGTATATAGTGGTAATTAAAAACAGTGGGATACTAACTGAATTGGGGGATTGATGTTGATAGAATGATGGAGGGCAGCGAAATAATTGCGCAATAGCGACCAAAATTGTCAAAGATGTGCGTCTACTGTGCTAATTGAAAGAATGCTTTGATAAATTGCTTCCGTATTCTTGGCGATAGTATTCCAGTTGAACTCCGTTTCAATCCTTTTGTTGCCAGCCTTGGCCATGTTTTTCATCTCATTGGGATTGTCTAGAAGATGATTAATGCACCAAGCTATAGATTCAGGCTGTATGTAAGCTAAGATACCATCCTCGAAGTTTTTTATGATGCTCACAGCATCCGTAGCCACCACCGGCTTGCAGGCATCCCAAGCTTCAAGAATAATTAATCCGAAAGGCTCATTCCTGCTGGGCACACATACCATATCGCACGCATTTAGGAGGTCCTCCTTCTCGGACTGTGAAACGTAACCTAAAAATCGGCATTTTCCGGTTACGCCAAGCTCTTTGGCCCCCTTTATGCATCTTGTCTTCAGGTCACCGTCACCTGCGAAGATGAACACAATATCTCTGGAATATTTCCCCACTTTGGAAACAGCCTCAAGCAGCAAGTCTGGCCCTTTTTGATAGACCATCCTACCACAGAAGAGCACAGTAAACGAGCGTCTTTGTATGCCGTACCTCTCTTTTACTCTGCCAGAATCAAGGCTCTTTTTTATCTTGCCTCTGGTTATGCCATTTGGAATGATGCAGATCTTACTCTCGGGAATGGCATATGTCGACACAACCTCATCCATCAGGCGTTTGCTTGTGACAATTACTTGCGATGCTTCATTCATGCCATATTGTTCCCGATGACATATCTCCTTGTATGATCCGCCCCGTCCCCATTCTGTGCTGTGCATCGTCAAAATATAGGGAATCCCGAATTCCTTTTTTAACCTGACCAGCGCAGATACGGGATGCCAGTCGTGACCGTGCAGGACATCAAACTTGCCAAAGATCCTCTGCGCGGTAAGGAAACAATCATAAAGAGCATCGCACATGCTGTCCATCTGGCTTATCAAACTGCCAGCGGAATCGGAGTTCACCCTCTGGTAATTTACTCCGTTAATGCAATCATAGATGTCAAAGTTGCCTCGCCTCGTGAACACGTGCATTTCGTGCCCATCTTTTGCCATGGCCTCTGAGATCTCAGAGACATGGGGCGCTATTCCACCAACTTTGATGGAGTAGAGGCTTTCCCAGGCAAGCATTCCGACGCGCATGCCTTCACCTGACAATCTAAATTTAAATAACTTTAGCATATAGAGTAAATAGCTACCTTACAGCCTGTAAGCATGCATAGGCCTCTTTGATTATGTAATCTCTATAATTGGACTCACCCCTCCACCTGGCCATCCTGAGTAGCCCCAGGCTCATGAAGAAGGGCAACGCCTGAGTCATCTCATGAAATTCGTTCTCGCTATGACTATAGCGCCATAGGAAATGGCCAATATAGTTTTCGGCCCTTTCCTTGGCCCTCTTATTCCAGCCATAATACCTTTTCAGCTCTGCGGCCATGATTCCAAGATCATGCGCAGGATGAGCCTGCTCCCAGGAGCTCTCGAAATCAAGGGCATAAACTCTGCCGTGCCGGAATACATAATTTGCAGGATGAGCATCATTATGAATCATGCATCCGCAGCTCCTATCCAGGCGAGAGCTGTACCACCAGTCTCCTAACAAATGGTTGTATTTCTTTCGGGCATGCCCATAAAGTCCTACTTGATCGACTATCCTATGAAATCGCGCGAACTCCTTGTCTTTGCGATAATCTGTTGTCGTGTGGGTGTGAAGCCGTCGCAGCAGCTTTGCCGCGGCAGCAAGCCTATCATAAAGGCCATCTTCGCTTTCTATATAGCTGGTTAGGGGTTTGCCCTTTACATATTCCGTAACTAAAGCGCAGTTGAACTTCTTATTTTTGGCCAATGGCAGGGAGACGTCTATGATCCGCTCTACCTTTTGCAGCTTCTCAAATTCCCTATCCATTGCTCGCTTGGCATTGTAATTCCTGTTGCCTCCCGTCGGTTCGGCATAGAACTTGGATATTACGCCGAAGTTTTCTCCTTTGAACTCGTACCTGCATACAGTATGGGAGGCTGGAATCTTGTAAACGCGGACTTTGCACCTATCGTTTTGTAACCTATCCTCAAATTTGTGCACCAGCCAGTCCCGAAAGATGTTGCCCGGTTCTAAAGTGCCAACGAACATTTGTGAAGCCATATTCCCATCTCAAAGAAAAGCCTGAAAAGAACAACCTTCCTTATGTATAACTGATAAATATAGACTATTCTTGATATATAATTTTTACTAACATTTCGCCCTGGCATAAGAGGATCCGGAGGTGTGGACTAAGACCGTAATGGTGATGGCAGAACAATTATTGGAAATTGTGGGGATGCCCTGCATGTGGGCCAAAAGCCATGCAGAGAGCTACTTAGAGTAGTGGAGTTCACTTAGCACCAATCGAGTGCGATCTTTGGCCCCGAATCACAACAGATTGAACCAGAATATATCGATTTCACAAATATTGAAATCAAAGAACATAGGCGAAAGATACGCTAAATAGAATATTGATTTTATCGTAATACCCCACAGCTCTTCTGTGGGGATAAAGGACTAAAATCCGGCTTGGGAACTGAATCAGCAAACCTCTTTCCGTTTCTATACGCCAGCGCCCTACATGCCCCGCCAGCTCTGCTGCGGGGTGCGCCGCCGGTCGTTTGACTCTATTTCGGACAAAATCATAATCCAAGATCAGCATTCCCCGCACAGCGGGAAAACGAATCTTGCGTCTGAATTGGATTGTTCGTGATCCTCCTCTTCTCTAGTTCAAGTGTTCCCGTTTAGCCTCAACCATATAAATGATGGTTTCACAGATATTGCAGATGTGGTCCCCAATCCTTTCCAGGTGCCTGTTGACCATTAGGAGAGAGGTCCCTTCACTGATGATCTCAGGATTTTCAATTATCAATATCAATAGATCGTCTCTAGCCTCAGCATAAAGCCCGTCTATCTCATAGTCCCATTTAGTGGTCTGGCGGGCCAAATCAGCATCACCGCTACATAGCGCCACAATGGTCTGGCCTAGCATATTTCGGCCAATCTCAGCCATGCGGGGGATAATTTCCACTTTAGCCACCTTGGTTCTGTACTGATATTGGGCGGTCACCCTTGCCACATCCACCGCCAGGTCTCCTATCCTTTCCAAATCAATGCCTATTTTGAGGATGCCTATGATCATCCTCAGGTCCTTGGCCATGGGCTGCTGCAAAGCGAGGAGCTCCATGCACAAATTTTCCATCTCTTGGACCTGATCATCAATAATTTGGTCATTCTTGATGACATCTCTAGCCAGATCCACATTCAAATCGCCCAAAGCTGTCACAGATTGATCTATGGAAGTGCTGACCAGCTCCGCTATTCTTTCCGAAAAGCTGAGCAGTTCATCCAGTTTTGTATGGTATCGCTTCCTAAAAGCATTCATCTCCCTTCCCCCATAAGCCCCTCATCCGAATCTTCCAGTTATATAATCCTCTGTGGCCTTCATCTTGGGCATCTCGAATATGTGCTTGGTTTTGTCGAACTCGATTAGCTCTCCCAGAAGGAAAAAGGCCGTGCAATTCGAGATTCTTGCCGCTTGTTGCATATTATGGGTTACTATCACCTGGGTGTAATTGGCTTTTAATGTCTCCATGAGACTCTCGATCTTTCCTGTGGATATGGGGTCTAGGGCGCTGCAAGGCTCATCAAAAAGTATCACATCCGGCTTCATGGCCAGAGTCCGAGCAATGCATAGCCTCTGCTGTTGGCCACCCGAAAGCCCCAAGGCTGGCTGGTCCAGCCGGTCACTTGCCTCCTCCCAGAGGGCGGCATCCTTGAGGCTGCGCTCTACTATCTTGTCCACATTTTTAAGTCCATGAATTCTGGGACCATAAGCGACATTATCAAATATGGACATAGGGAATGGGTTTGGCTTCTGAAAAACCATGCCGATTCGTTTGCGCAGCTCAACTACATCCATATCTTTTTGATATATATCCATATTTTCGTAGAGAATTTTGCCTTCTACCCTTACATTATCTACAAGATCATTCATTCGGTTAATACATCGAATAAATGTCGACTTGCCGCAGCCGGATGGGCCGATCAATGCTGTGATCTCTCTATCGGGAATTTCCAAGTTGATATTCTTGAGAGCCTGCTTTTGCCCGTACCATAGATTCAGATTCTCTGAGATGATTTTTGAAATCAATTCTGATCCCCTTTTCCAAATTCCTCGCTGCATCTCTGATTATTGGACAATGCTCACGCCAAATAGACCCTTCCTAGGTTAATGATGCTAGGAAAGTGCTCACCTCTGATTGGAGATGATGGATGTCCGAAACATCCGATGACCGATGGCTTATATTCACATATATTCACATTGCGCAAATATACTATAATATCGAAATTAGGGCCTATAGAATATTGTTTCCTGCCTTGAGGATGAGGTTAAAATAGTAACAAATCTAATGAGACTAATGAGGTGAGACAATAGACGAGACAGATTTCTATATCTGTATCGCCCCGTTAGCCACCCTTTTTCTTCAAGATGATCCGCCAGATTTCTTCTCTCCGCTATTCTTCGGTTTCTAGCGGGCTTAACGGCCATGACATTCGATGTGGTGACCAAAATGCAACTCTCTTTTTTTATTGCATTGCAATTTATCGGCTGCCGCAAAACCCTGCCCCCGTCGTTGTGCCGATTGCGCCAAGCTTGGCCGCAACAATTGACCAGACTATTAACCCTGCAGATGCTTTGGCGTTCAAATCCTTGATCCTTTGATCCATGCAATCATTTTCATCACTTCTCTCCTGCCAGTCGTGATCCTAAAATTTGTTGGAGTTTTGGAGCTCTCTTGCGGATAGCGATACCATGAGCATGCTTCAATGGTGTTCATCCTGAGATAATCAGTATATAGAAATGTAGATTTCTGTGATAGATCCAAATTCCAACCTATAACTGATTCACGACCCAATTTATTTGAGTCGCTTTTTTCATTTTTCATGGGATAATTGCGATTTGACAAATTGGGTCACAATAGTTCCTAGCTCCAGTAGCAACGAGATGAAAATATATCTCTTTCAACTATTGTTTTTATTCGGAAAACATATATATATGCTTTAGTGAGACAAAGCGATACATGTCGGAACGATTTTCTGGACGAAGGGGCTGTATAACATCAAATGGCATTTCTATATTGATTAGCGATTGGGTGATCTTTCGGGGTTCGCGTGCTCCCAATTTATGCGATTGGAGAGGCAGAGCTACTATAGAAGAGGACGCCTTATCGGTCTCGGATCTGCTTGAAGGGACTTTCGAAATGGGCAGCAAGACATATCATGGTAATATTGAAGTCGACAAGATGATCCCCAAAACAGGAGAGATGTTCTTCACAGGAAAGAGCGAACTTGAACGATGTAATTGAAACACGAAGCTAGCTGTAAGACTCAGGTTGGAAAGGCCATGAAATCAATTGCTTTAACGCAATAAGATTTTAATTACGGACGCTATTTACGTGATTCGATGAGTCTTTTTCATTATTAAGACAAGAATGACAAAAAAATTATGAAGAGGTTCAATATGACTGTGCGGGAACATCGGAATCCTGGGGAAGTACATTCCCTTCATAGGCTCGCCAGAGAGCATATCAGGAAGAGCATGCACCATACCGCATCTCGTCCCTGGAGACGGGTCCTCGGCAATCAATACCGCCAGCTTTGGACCTACGCCCCTTGCATAATATTCCTGAGGATAAGCATCCTCGAAATTGCTAAGCCAATACCCTTGTTGGCTCATGCTCCTGCAATCCGTTATTCAATCCAATGAGTATGGTTCGAGCTTCTGCAACACCACTGGTATCTTGAATTTCTTCCATCAGCCGGTACAGTTCTCTTAGTCCTTCTGCCTGTAACATCATGAAGAAGTCGAATTCACCAAAGATATGATAAACGTCTAACACTCCACTTATCGCTTTTATGGAGTGATAGGCCGATTTCTCGCTGCCCGGCATGACTTTAATCATTACGACACCCATAACCATTCGTTCACCTCTTATCTAATTAGGGACTAACAGGTCTTCGCACCGAGAAACATATTCTCTCTAGACACATTGCAGTTGCCGCAAAAAAAGCAGGTGCTGCAATTTAGCGGATCTTTATTCGCCTTTAGCTTTTCGAAACCAAGACCTCCAAGTTTCTCCAAACACCTAATATATTCAATATACTCGTCCTCAGTTATGCTGCAAATTTTCCATATCTCGCTATCCATTTATCTCACCTTGCAGTTAGGAAATCAGAAGCATCCTTGAGTTATTCAGACCCAATTGCCTCCTTCAATATCCTTAAGATAATTTTCAACTTTAGTTGGTGTTCAGATTATCCTTGATCTTGACTTATATAGGCGTGATCGAAATAGAATATGTATCCAATAAGAAAAACTGCAAACACTAATGAATAACGGAGATATATACAATATTTAGATTCTAAATTTTCAAAATGGCGCAAAGTATCTTTTGTCAAAGGCTCCCACTTCTTTGGAAATCAGCCATTTTGCCGCTCGATCATTAATTTCATAAACTCTAAATATGTATATCGATCTTCCCCAAAAGCATCTCTATGACTATCATGATATATTGAAATTCTTTCATTAGATCCGTTATCATGTGATTTTGCATCAAAGGATATGTATATGCCGTTATCATTCACAATGCAGGATTCGCAAGCCGATTATCTATTTTCTTGGATGGGCGCTCGAACGAAATCATAAGAATAAAATATCTAGAGGCTTTGTTCGTTTCGAACTTAGGATCATAGGCAATATTCTATTGGCCTATTTTGTGCCTATATATTTGGATTTAAGTATTGGTGAAAGAGATATATTCTGGCTTAGACTATTACGATTTGGGCCAAAAGATTGCCAAAAAGACTTTCAGTGCTCGGCCTACTCTAAGTATTTCTCTCTGCATGGTTTTGGCCCACGTGCAGGGGATTTTCTAATTCTGGTATATGATTGCTCTGACCTTACCCTATCGTGCCTTACTTTGAGCTCAAGCAATCATTGGGCCAAGGAGTTAAGATTCAATAGTGCCGAAATACTGTGCGGATGCGTCTTCTCTGTATAAGCGAGTAAACAGCCGTATCCGGATGAGAATTATCTGTGGATTTGCTGTAGGAACTATATCCAGTTAGCAGTCGCAATTTGAGTTTATTTTAAAAATCTACCCCCCTCCTTATCTGGCTTCTAAATAGCCTTGCAACTTCTTCAGATTGCAGCAAAACATGGAGTGTTGTCAGGTATTGATTTTACATCTCCTAAGCACGAATATTATATATTTTTAAATAATTCCAAATGCTATCATAAATCACTGGATTTCAATTCAGCTAAATGCTGCAACTCTGAGTATTTGACAATTGCACTTTTTACTTTTTCTATGGCTTTCTCTTCGTTGGGCATGATTTCCCTGGAAGATCTTGAGTCCTCTTGAAGTCTGTCGAGCGCCCTCGCTTTTATCGCAGGATTTTCCCCGCTAATATAATGTTCCCCTGCAAAAACTGCAAGATCTCTTATATGGCCATTTAGGATTAAGCTTCTACCAATGTCTTTCTCTTCTGCGAGCCTGATTATGCCATATCCCCTTGCTTGCCATTCTTCGGGCTTATCTACTTCACCGGAGATGGAAAGGAATTTCTGTAATCGCATTATTTCATGCACAATGGACAATAGATCAAAAGCATATTCATCGATTAGGACGTCACGCGTTAGATCTTCAGGCAGATTGCTTAAGATAAGGCGTATGTCTTTAATGTCCTCCAGCCATAACCTCAATTTCTTCTTAATTCTCAGGTTACTATCGGAAAGGGTTTGTCGATCATACGCAGCCCTATTCATCATTTGTGCCCGTTCTTCATCATTTAGTAATGTTTCCTTTATTCGGCCAGTCATGTTAAACAGATATCCTTGTTCAAGCATTGGATATTAATTTTTGGAGTGCAGGATGAGACATATATCGGCCATTTACTTGGCAATACCGCCAAACTTTGATGATTTCAGGAGGATTGCCCATGATTTGTCCTTCTCTATTGTCCTTCTTTACAAGTCTGGGACTTCTCTGGGTAGCCAGAGACGTGGTATTCAATCACATATCATCAAAGACGCACCAACATGCTTTAGATCCAAGTATTGAGACCTAACCAGAGCTCTTCAATAAATATGATCTATATAGTCAACTTGCAGTCAATGGAGATATTGTTTTCAAATAGGCAATCTATATATTTGAGGAAACATAAGATCCGTTAGTGACGTCCCATTTCGAAGTAATTAAAGATGCTAGTTTTGTTCCGTCGGCTCAATATGGGATATTCGCTCTTTCTTTGATTTCGCTAACTAATGGAGGGTATAATGTTCAACAGTAATGGGCTTTATGGCGTAAGAGGTGTGATGTTTGACTGCTACAAAACGCTCATTGACATTAAGACCGATGAGAAGGACTTGAAGACCTACGAGCCGGTGAGCAAGTGGCTCATGTACCATGGCGTCAATATCTCCCCTCATAATTTGATGAACGAATACCGGTGGAGATGCAAGGAAGAATTAGAGAGGCGAGGTGAGTGGCACTGCGAACTGAAGGTGGAAGATGTCTTCAGCAAAATATGCAGGCAGCATGCATCTTGGCCTATAAATGACATCACTGTTGGCATCGAGGCGGCACGCCTCTTCAGGGCAGCCTCTGTGAGGCACTTGCGACCTTTTCCCCAGAGCGTGCGGCTCTTGCAGAAGCTGAAAGGCTATCCTCTAGGCATTGTCTCAAATGGCCAGCGAGTTTTCTCTGAGCTGGAGCTGAGACAGCTCGGACTTTACGGCTATTTCAATTTTGTTATATTTTCATCCGACTTCGGATTCAAAAAGCCAGATTCAAGGATCTTTCTGGCAGGAGCTGGTAACCTGGGATTACCGCCTCATGAGATTCTTTACATAGGGGATTCCTGGGATAATGATATCCATCCTTCTCGCGGCATCGGCATGAAAGCCATGCACATCGAGGAAGCTTGGAAGCACTTTGGGGTAAATTGAGTCTGAGATTGGAAGACGAGCTGCTCGAACGATCTGCGAGCTAGTTCGATTGATCTTTTTTTTATCCGTGCATAAGGATGAGTAGCATAACTATTTGGCACAGAAGTTGCAGCGGATTTCTCGGCACGTTTTCATCAGGTGGAGGCAATGCTCTGACTCCTTGCATGGTGTCCGCCTAGAAGAAATGTAGTTTAGTTGGGATGGGAGAAAAATCTGAAGCCTATTGATTCTCTATCTCCATTGCCGCCACATCTCCAGCAAGAGGCGATTGCTTGCTTATATTGCCCAATTGCATGCTGAACATTGGCCTGAACCCGGCTGAAGATCCGGAGTGGTCGCATATCGCATCTTGGCCCAGAAGACGGGCAAGAAAGCATGCCTGTTTATCCAATCATGGGTTCAATTGCAGAGACAAAATCCCTGTTCATTCCTCTCTGCAAAGGCCTCCATTGCCAGGCTGAGAAGATCGCGAATTTTGGAGATATCACCATTCTTGAGGTCATGAGTCATTAGCGGCAAGGCAAACATCATTGTTACATCCAGTTGCATTAGGCTAATTGGACTGCAATTGTGCAGCGTAATTAGTGCTCTTTCCCGTACCGCTGCAATGCTGCTAAGCATTGTCCTTATCTCTTCTTTGCCTTCCTCCAACGTATTATCATTATCGTTCATCTCCCAGGCACTCACCACTGAAGAACTCAATTCATCCTTAAGCCCCTCAGCGATATTTACCATCTTCAATAGATCCAATATCAATCCTAGTTTGAGGGATCGAATCTCCCCAATTCTGGCCACCAACCCATTTCTCTCTAGGATTGCCTCATAATATCTCAGAAGGCCAAGCACACTCTCGCTTTTTTGATAGTCTCCACATTCGATAGCTTCAGACATTCTTTTTCTCCTTTTGATAGGATTTTGGATTCATGATGCTGGCAGGACCCCCGAGAATAGAAAGCCAGGTAGCCTGACTAAGAGCTTTAGCTCGAGGAAATCTGCCAGCTGAGACGACACCCACAGGGCGCTCCAATATCCTCCGGAAAGAAGGCACGGAGTATCCGAGCTGACCGAGAAAGGGGGGTGCGTTTGAGGGCCTTGATGCCCTCATCCATACTGGGTTTGAGTACCCTTTATTCTTTTTCCAAATACAGTAAGATACGACAATAGTGTATTGAGCGGCTTTGAAGTTAAACGCCCGCTCCTTGGTCTTGCAAAACGAAATTGCAGCAACTGGATCAGCCATAAGCGCGAAATCTAGTAAGATATCATAATTGGCAGACGTTACCACGATATCTTCTTTCGGTAATGGTTTCGCACAACAATCGCCAGCATATTGGTTCCCAGGACCAAGGCAATAAGAACTAAGGCCGTTCCCCAGGCATTGGCCTCCACATCCCATGCCCCCAGGAAGTAGATGAGGTTAAGCAGGTGGTAATTAAGGTTGTTCACCGGCTGAAAAATATCGGGAATCACGCCATAGTATGTTTGAACCGGCGTGGAGGTAAATGTCACCGCGGTCCACATAATGGGTGCGGTCTCTCCCGAAGCCTTGGCCACGCCCATGATTACGCCCGTCAAAACGCCGGGCATGGCTGAAGGCAAAATCACCTTCTTTATGGTCTGCCACTTGCTGGCCCCCAGAGCCATGCTGCCCTCTCGCAGCGAGTTGGGCACGCTCTTGAGCGCCTCTTGGCTGGTGAGGATGATTGTAGGAATATTGATCAAGCCCAGGATGAGGGAGCCCGTGAGCAGAGATACCCCAAAGAGATTGACCAAAAAAGCCAGGGCGAACAGGCCAAATACCACGGACGGTACCCCGTTGAGAACGGTTATGGCAATGGTAACCGAGCGATTTAGCCTCAGGCTCCGGGAGTACTCCTGTAAATAGATAGCAGCTGCGATTCCCAACGGAGAGGATACAATCATAGCTCCCAGCACCATCCAAAAGGTGCCAACTATGGCCGTGCTTATTCCGCCCGCCGTTCCAAGTTTCCTTGCCGGCGTTGTCAGGAACTCCCAACTTATGATTCCAATTCCTTTGTAGATTATTACGAATAGAATCCCACCCAGTAGAAGAAGAGCGATTACTGCGGAGAATCTGATGATGAGAAAAATAAGCACTTCTTGGCCTTTGGCGTTGAAACCGTAGAGGATGTTGATGCAGTCCTTGATTCCTAAAACTGCGGCTGCCAATACCAACAAAGGATATGCGATGCCGTATCCGATTGATGCGCCCAGCCCCAAAGGCCGATGTATGTTAAACTCAGGATTAAGCACTCCTGTGAAAGATAATAAAAAAACGGCCAAAAAGAAAAGGAGATCTATGGCCAGTAGAGGTATCTTGCTGGTCGGACGATTCTTCTTCATAAAAAACGCAATCACTATTCCCAGCGCCGAAATTATGAGACAGGCATTCCATATTTGCCCAATTTGAAACCAGTTAGGCTGGATGACTAAATAAATTATGGATGATACGAACATAATTGCGGATGCGGCCATTGACGCTAACAAGGGAGGGGTTATCTTCATCTAGTAGCCCCCGAATTTTTTCCGAATCTTGGCCCGGGCCAAATCTGCCACTATGCTGAGGATGGAGACGACAATTAGCAGGATAAAACCGACCGCGAAAAGAACATGATAGTGCAAGGAGCCTCTGGCCACCTCACCCATTTCTCCGGCGATAACAGATGTAAAAGTCGCGCCCTGATCGAAAACATCATAGATGGGGGATGGTATTCGCGCGATATTTCCAACCACCAGAAGGACGGCCATGGTTTCGCCAATAATGCTCCCGACATTGAGCAGTATGGCCGCGGTAATCCCCGATGATGCAGCAGGTATAACCACATACCTTATGGTCTGCCATTGATTTGCTCCTAAAGCCAAGGATCCCTGTTTGAATTCGCTTGGAACTGCCCTTAGAGCGTCCTCACAGATGGTGGTTATGTAGGGAATGAACATTATGCCCAGCAAGATTGCCCCAGCGAGGATGGACCTCCCCGTAAGCATATCGAGGCGTTCCTGCAGGAAAGAAACCAGAATAATAACCCCTAAAAAACCGTAAACGATTGACGGAACGCCGGCCAGTAGCTCGATGGCGGGCTTGAGGATGGCCTTGCTTCTGGGACCTGCCAACTCCGCCAGGTATATGGCCAGGGGCACCCCAATGATGATATTTATAAAAAGAGCCAGCACCGTTATGATCAGGGAGGTCACTATCAAGGGCATCATTCCGTAGATGTCCCCTGCCGGATGCCATTTCGTTCCCAAGAGGAGATTGAAAAATCCGAGTTCTGCAAACGCCTTGATGCTCTCGCTGATCAAGAAATAGAAGATCAGAATTGTAACCAAGATGGAGGCGATGGCGGACAGGAAAAGCAAAGCCTCAATTGATTTCTCTCTATATCTGCGCATCTTGGGCAAAACCATACAAGAGGCCTGACCACATTCATAGTTAAAGCCCTTGTCTATATTATCTATATAGAGAATTTACCGAATCGATTTTTTATAGAGATATCTTTTGCAGGATATTTTTAAATAATATTTTGCATAATATTTTTGCCGGATATTCATGAACCGATCCTGCTCAAAATCTCTCCGGGCTCATAGCGCACTCGGATGATGCGGCT